>Ga0315287_10006550_pt1 | contig 11610 bp, 11 predicted proteins | sample YL17G11_0_MG_FD_205037 | JGI IMG/M metagenome (GOLD analysis project Ga0315287, IMG submission 205037) | Sediment microbial communities from Yellowstone Lake, YNP, Wyoming, USA - YL17G11_0 | ecosystem: Environmental > Aquatic > Freshwater > Lake > Sediment | place: USA: Wyoming | collected...
CTTCGTCGGTTACGAAACCCTCGAAGTGGCCGACGCCCAGGTGATCGGCATCATCGCCAGCGATCAATTGTGCGACCATATCGACGAGGTCGACCACGAGCATCCGATCGTCGTCGTGCTCGACAAGACGCCTTTCTACGGCGAGATGGGCGGACAAGTGGGCGACACGGGCGAAATCGTCGGGCCAGGCTTCCTCTTTGAAGTGATCGATAGCCAGATCGACGGCGCGTTCACGCTCCACCGCGGACATCTGCGCGAAGGGAAGCTCGAACTGGGGGCGGCCGTCACCGCCCGCGTCGATGCGGCCCGCCGCCAGGGCATCCGCCGCGCCCATTCGGCCACGCACCTGTTGCACTATGCCCTCCAAAAACACCTCGGCAAGCACGCCTTGCAGCAAGGCTCGAAGGTGGACGACGATCTGCTGCGGTTCGACTTCGCCAATCCGTCGGCCGTCGGCAGCGACGAGTTGGCTCGCATCGAAGATGAAGTCAATGCGAAGGTGTTGGCAGGCGAGCCGATCGACTACAACAGCATGCCGCTGGCCGACGCCCGCAAGGCCGGGGCCACGATGCTCTTCGGCGAAAAGTATCCCGACGTGATCCGCATGGTCTCCGTCGGCGACTTTAGCAAGGAGCTTTGCGGCGGCACGCACCTGGACAACACGGGCCAAATCGGCGTCTTCAAGATCATCGGCGAGGAGAGCGTGGCCGCCGGCACCCGCCGCATCACGGCGCTGACCGGCCGGGCCGCGTTGGAAAACATCCGCCACGCGCAGACTATCATCGGCCGCGTGGCCGCCGTGCTAAAGGCGCCGATGGACGAACTGCCCGAGCGGGTCGAGACGCTCGCGAAAGAGGTCCGCCAACTAAAGAAACAACTGGCCACGACGGGACCGAAGGGCGAGGGTGTGAGCGTCGACCGGCTGATCGAGCAGGCGGCCGACCTCGGCGGCGTGAAAGTCGTGATCGCCGAAGTGTCCGGTGGTCCCAACGACCTGCGGCAGTTGATCGACCAGCTTCGCCGCAAGGCCGCGCCGGTCGCCGTCATGCTGGGCAACCGCCAGGACGAGGAGAGCAAGGTCACGCTGATCGCCGGCCTCAGCCGCGACCTGGTCGACCGCGGACTGGACGCCGTTGTCTGGGTCCGCTCAGCGGCGGGCATCGTCGGCGGCAGCGGCGGCGGACGCCCCGACATGGCTCAGGCCGGCGGCAAGCATCCCGAAAAACTCCCCGCCGCCTTCGCCGCCGCCCGCGGCGAGATCGAAAAGCTGCTGGGCGCTTAGCCTCACCGCGTCCGATGCGGCGAGGTTTCCTTTCTATTTCCTTATCGGTCTTGCCGCGTCGTTGCTGTGCTGGGCGATCCAGTCTTCCAGTTCCTTCCAATCGACCGGCGGGAGTTTCGAGCGGTCGGGGCGAAGGTGGGCCGCCTCCTTGATATAGACGTGGACAATCTCGCCGGGCGGCTTGTCGGTGTTCCAGTGCAGCAGCACGCGGATGCAGTGGCGCATCGAGCCCGGCACGTCCAACTCGTGAACGCACATCAAGGCCACGTCGAGCCAGCCCAGTTGCCGCGCGGCCAGGGCCGGAAACTCCGAGTCCAAGTCGGTGGTTGTCGAAAAAACCGCGCTGCACACGTCGTCCGGCTGAATCCCGTTCTGGCGGATCATCAGCGCCAAGAGTTGGCGGGTGGCCTTGAGAATCTCCTCGGGGCTGTTGTCTTCCGCGGTCGTCGCTCCGCGGACTCCTCGGCACGGCATGGCTCTCTCCCTTCGGCAAGCGGTCGCAGAATCGGCACCAATCCAATGTACCCGACAGATGGGGAGAATGCCAGCGGGAGCGATGCCCCATGTCGGGCCAGGTCTTCTGGCTGTAGGTCCCGCCTGCCGGGCGGGATCTCAGGTGCCTTGGAGAGCCTTGCGGCTGCCATAAATCCCGCCCGGCAGGCGGGACCTACTGCTCTGCGCTCACGCCAGAAAATCTGGCCGCACACGATGCCCCCCGGCCCCGATCCTCCTGCCCTCACAGCCCTGCGATGCTGTAGCCGCAGTCGACGTGGATCGTCTCGCCGGTCACGCCGCTGGACTGTTCGCCGAGTAGGTAGACCGCGGCGGCGCCGAGTTCTTTGGGATCGACGTTGCGGCCCAGCGGGGCCTTTTGCGCGGCGTGTTGGCGCAGCTCGTCGAAGCCGGCGATGCCCGCCGCGCTGAGGGTGCGTATGGGCCCGGCGCTGATGCAGTTGACGCGGATGTTCTGCCGGCCGAGGTCCCAGGCCAGGTAGCGGACGCTGTGCTCCAGCGCGGCCTTGCACACGCCCATCACGTTGTAGCCGGGAACCACCTTCTCGCCGCCGTAGTAGCTGATGGTGACGATGGCGCCGCCGGCGGTCATCAGCGGCGCGGCCGCCCGGCACGCCACAACCAGGCTGTACACGCTGATGTCCATGGCCAGGTGCCAGCCCTCGCGGCTCATCTCCACGTACGGTTTGCGCAGCTCCTGGGGCGGGGCAAAAGCAATCGAATGGATCAGAAAGTCCAGCCGGCCGTAAACGTCGCGCAGCGTGTCGAACACCCGGGCGATATCCGCGTCCTTCTGCACGTCGCAAGGCAGGACGACCTTCGGCTGGTGCGGCCCGACAAGCTCCCGCACCCGGCGCTCGTTGGACGGGCTGGGCAGATGGGTGAACGCCAGTTCGGCGCCTTCGGCGTAGAGCGCCTCGCTGATGGCCCAGGCGATGCTATGATCGTTGGCCACGCCCATCACCAGGCCGATCTTGTTGCTAAACATGCCCATAATCAAGCGACTCTTGTTCTGCGCCGAGAGCCGTCGGCTTTCAGTCTCGTAGGTTATGCTTCAGCATAACAAAATGCCGGCCCCGTCGTAGGTTATGCTTCAGCATAACAAAATGCCGGCCCCGTTGGAATGTTATGTTGAAGCTAACCTACGCATTGGCACGTTTTACTCCAATAAATCTACGTCGACCTTATTGAAATCGGGCGGCAACCGATCATCGCTGCCCCAATCCTCCAGATAATCGCCGCTGCGCACATAGCGGTGAAATGACGACCACGGCCAATCCTTCGGACGCCGGACGTGCCCGTGTTTGACGGGATTATAGTGGATGTAATCGGCATGCTGGTACAAATCTTGTTCGTCGCGAATCGTATGTTCCATGAAACGCGGCTGCCAGACGCCGCGACGGCGTTGACGTTGATAACCTTCGGAAACCTTACGTTCGTTGCCGCCGAGCTTGAGCCACTCGGACGTGAACCTGGCCTTGACGGCCTGCCAGCGGCCGGAATAGTCGGCATCATCCAAGGGTAGCGTCCAAATAGCGTGCAGATGATCTGGAAGGAGAACGATGGCCACGGTGACGAAAGGCGATGCTTGGCGTTTCTCTCGCAACAGGTGGCCGAGCAGTCGTCGCGCGGCTGCCGAGCGAAAAAGCGGGATTCGTCCAGCGGTCACCAGCGTAAAGAAATAAGTGCCGCCCTCGACAAAATACCGTCGATAATCCGGCATAACCGTTTCTCCTGAGATCGTGATAACGAATCGCAAATTCATCCGAATGTTATGCTGAAGCATAACCTACGGCTTGCTACGGCTTGCCCGTCTACTTCACAACTGCCGACGGAATATTGGGACTGCTCGGGTTCACCACAATGGTCTGGCGAGAGGGCGAGATGACCAGGTCCATGTCTTCGATGGGGACGGCGCCCAGAAGCACGGAGTCGCCAAGCACCAGCGCGCCGGTGAAGCAGGTCCGGTTCTGGAACCGGATTTGGATAGGTCCGACATAAGGCACCACGTGGGAGCGCTCGTCGGCGGTCGTCACTTCGCGTTTCTCAATCTCTGGAAGCTGCAACTGGACGGCAACGTGTTCGGGAATGCAGATGGTCATCGCGCCGGTGTCCACCAGCGCCGAAACACTCAAGGGGCTGAGTTGCGGTTGTCTCGGGTTTGAGAGTTCGACGGTTGCCGTGATGATGCCCATAACCCCCTCCTATTGTCTTAAAGGCGGGAGCCCGTGTTGCCGTTCGGCTCGATAAGAACCCCCACGTAGCCATTGTATCGGCCCGCGGCATTACCAATCAAGCTCCCCCCCCGGACGAAGCGTGCGAGATGAACAGAACGGCTGGACGCCGGCCGGCAGGATCATCGCTTCGCCAAAAATGGCGCCAAGATGTCGAACTTCCAGCCCCGCTTCCGCAACAAATCGTCCGAGAGAGTCACGGCCCGACGTTGCAGCGGCTTCACCGTCCATCCTTCGGCAGTGCTATCGAACTTGACCCCGCGCCCCAACTTCAAGACGGTCTTGTGGGGCGTGTTCCATGCCGGCCGCACGTGGATACTTGCGGTCGAGGTGACCTCGCTGACCACATCATCATAGGAGCTCACAAACACACATTTCCATAGGACCGGAAGCAAGCACAATGCCGGAGACAGAGAGTCGCGCGCGGAAAACTCGAACCGCAGCGCGCGCGCCACGCCAACTTCATGTTTCCGCCCGATAAACCGTTCCTGAAAGAGCACGGGATACGCGGCCCGGATGTCCGCGACAATCGCGTTGGCCGACATTTGCCCCAGCCGCTCGGCAACTCCCGCGTCGGGTCTCGCTGAACGCAATTGCCGCAATACAGCAATCATCTCGTGGTTTGTCGGCATATTAACCACCTGGCTTCATGGCTTCACTTTAACGTCGCCAACGGAACCGTCCGCATGCCGAAAATAATGCACTTCGATTGGGCGCCCGTACTCATCATCGTAGAGATCGTAATGCTTCATCGTTCCGGAGCCGGCGGCCGGGGAAGTCGCCGACGTTGGGCTGCCGGGTTTAGGTCCCTTGAACTGCCATCGACTCGGATCGCCGTGCGCGACGACATCGACGAAGTCGACATAGTCCAACGGATCATCCATTTCCATTGCACGCTAAATCGTCAGCTTTATTATAGGTCGCTCACTCCGCCACGGTCAATACTCCTGGAACCTATCCCGCCGCCGGCACCGGGCCGGCCAGCAGGGCGTACTCCTCCGTCGGCGACGCGTCGCCGGCGAAGATTTGCTCGCAGTTCATCCGCAGCACGGGCAATTCGCGGGAAATGAATCGCCGCGCCACCCGCTTCTTCCGCTCGTTGGCCGCGCCTTGGGCAAGCAGCAAATGGCCGACAATGATCGCAATCGCCGAATCGACCAGCCGGCGGCCCGACAGATCGAGGTACGAGCTGCCCTTCGTCTTGACGAATTGCACGGCCTCGGCCACGCGCTGCCGGGCCTCGATGAGTTTTGCTTTTAACTCGTCAAGCATCGGATCGCCGTAGCTCTTCTTCTCGTGCTCCTCGGCCCAATTGTCCAGTCCGCCGGAGGTCACGCCACGCACCGCGGCCACGACCTGCAACTGGCTGGTGCCCTCGTAGATATTGGTGATGCGGGCGTCGCGGAGGTGGCGTTCGGCGGCGTAGTCCTTCATGTAGCCCGAGCCGCCCAGCACCTGAATGGCCGTGTTGGCCGCCCGGTTGCACATTTCGGAGCAGTAGTACTTGGCCATCGGCGTCAACATGCCGTTAAGCCGCTTGAGCGTGCGGGAAAGCTGCTTGCGGTTCTTCTGTTCTTCCTTATCCAGCGGCGGGCCAAGCTCCATCACCCGGAGATTGTTGTTCTCGTGGTCGCACACCCGGGCCGTCTCGTAGGCCAGCGCCCGAGCGGCCTCGATCTCGATCTTCATGTCGGTCACCATTTCGGCCACGGCGGGCAGCCGCTCGATCGGACCGCCGAACTGGCAGCGGGTGTGGGCGTAGGTTCGGGCGAGCCGGTAGGCCGCCTCGGCCACGCCCAGCGACTGCGCGGCGATGCCCACCCGCGCGCCGTTCATCAGCGCCATCACATAGGTAATCAATCCCCGCTGCCGCTCGCCGATCAGCCGGCAAGGCGTGTTGTCGAACACCAGTTCGCAGGTGGGCGAGCCGTGGATGCCCAGCTTGTTCTCCAGGTGGCGCACCTTCACCCGCTCCGACCGCTCGGCGATGTACAGGCTCAGCCCGCGGCCGTCGCTGATTTCCGGCTCGCTGCGGGCCAGCACCAGGAGAATCTCGCCACACCCATTCGTAATAAAACGCTTCACGCCGTTGAGATACCAGTTGCCCTGCTCGTCCTGGAACGCCCGCAGCCGCACGGCTTGCAGGTCGCTGCCGGCGTCGGGCTCGGTCAGCACCATGGCCCCGGTCACTTCGCCGCGGGTGAACCGCGGCAGCACTTCGTTCTTGATCTCGTCGTTGGCAAAGGCGTAGATCGTCTCGGCGATGCCTTGCAGGCCGAACATGTTCATCAGCGAGGTGTCGGCCCGGCTGATCATTTCGGTGGCCATGGTGTAGACCAGGCTGGGGCAGTTCAGCCCGCCGTATTTTCGCGGCAGGGTGAAGCCCATCAGGTCGGCCTGGGTGAGCCGGTCGAGGTTCTGCTGCACCAGCGGGTGCAACGTCACCGTGCCGTCCTCGTTGAGCGTGTTGCCCTCGCGGTCGATCTGCTCGGCGTTGCGGGCGATCATCTCGCCGGCCACGTCGCCGACGATCTCCAGCACGCGGCGGTAGTTGTCCACCGCGTCGGCCGCGTCGCTGGGCGCGTAGCCCGAGGTGTCGTCGCCCACGTGGGCGAAATCGTCCTCTTGAATCCGGGCCAACTCGGCCATGTCGATGTGGCTGAAAAGGAACTGGAGGTCGTCGTTGTCGAGAAAGAAGTTTGCCATGATTTTGTTGCCATCCTCGTTCCCACGCTCCGCGTGGGAACGCAAGTTCGGCCGCTCTGCGGCCATTACAGAACCGTACGCACACTTGGCCGCTCTGCGGCCGTTCACGACGTTATGGACTATTTCGCCGGCGCGGCGTTGATCTCTATCGGACCTTGCGGTGCAACTTCACATAGGGATGCCCCGGCGTCGTAGTGCCCAGTGGCAGGCACCAGGGCGCCGTCAACCGTCTTTTTGAGAAACACAAGGTAGTGTAAGTGTACTTGCCCTGCTTTGCTCAAGTTTGCAAACCACGCGCCGTTAGGCGGATCTCTGAACTTTGGAAGGTAGTTGAAGAACTGGAAGGAAAGTGTTTTTCGGACATCTCCCTTCAACATCAAGCCGACAGTTGCGTGAGCGAGTTTTCCTTGATACCAACTGGGATCGCCATGCCCTTCGAAGCGTGCCGTCGTGTCCTCGATCTTGGTCACTTTCACGATTGCCACGACATCCGCTTCCTTGAGCAACTCTTCGTATGACCACACACGAACCGGACGAGCGGAAACGGACGCCGGCAACAAGAACACCGCGACGATACAGATCAATAGGCGATGCACGGCGATTCCTCCTTAAACAGATTCCTCGTTCCCACGTTTCGCGTGGGAACGCAAGTTCGGCCGCTCTGCGGCCATTGAACCCTCACGGGGACGCGGAGCGTCCGCCAGTGCGTTCCCACGCGGAGCGTGGGAACGAGAAACTCTCGACTCTCGACTCTCCACTACCGCGATTTATCCTTGATGGCCTTAATCATCATCGGAATAATCTGCTTGTAGTCGCCGACGATGCCGTAATGGGCGACGCCGAAGATCGGCGCGTCGGGATCGGTGTTGATGGCGATGACCTTGGCCGATTCCTCCATGCCGGCGCGGTGCTGGACCGCGCCGCTGATGCCCACGGCGATGTACAACGCCGGCCGCACGGTGGTGCCGGTCTGGCCGACCTGGTGCTCCTTGCCGATGTAGCCGCTATCGACGGCCGCGCGGCTGGCGCCGACGGCGCCGCCGATGGCCCCGGCCAGGTCGTAGATCAGCTTGAAGTTGTCCTTGCTGCCGATGGCCCCGCCGCCGGCCACGATCACCCGGGCGCCCTTGAGGTTCACCTTGCGCGGCTCGATGTGGCGCTGGATGAGCTTCAGTGCCATCGAGAGGTCGTCGATTTCGACCTTCTCTTCGACCACCCGGCCCGTCCGGTCGTTGTTGGGCGGTTTCAGCGGCATCACGCCCTCGCGCACCGTGGCCATCTGCGGCCATTGGTCGTAGTTGACGATCGTGGCGATGATGTTGCCGCCGAACGCCGGGCGAATCTGCAACAGCAGGTTCTTGTGCTCGACCTTGGCCTTGGGATCGGTCACGTCGGCGATGTCCAGGTCGGTGCAGTCGGCGGTCAGCCCGGCCCGCAACATCGAGGCCACCCGCGGCGCCAAATCGCGGCCGATGGCCGTGGCGCCGACGATGCAGATTTGCGGACGATGCTTCTCGATCAGCGTGTCGAGCACCTTGGCATAGGGCAACGTCTGGTAGTGCGCCAGCCGGGGATGGTCGGCCAGGTAGACCGTGTCGATCCCCAGGGCGATGAGCTTTTTGGCCAGCGGGCCGACGCCGGCCCCCGGCAGCACCGCGCCGGTTTTCACGCCCAGCCGGTCGGCCAGTTCCCGCGCCTTGCCGCAAAGCTCCATCGAGACATCGTGCAGCGCGCCGTCTTCTTGTTCGGCAAAGACCCAGACTTCGCCTTGGCGGTTTGGTTCAGGCATATTTATCCCCAGGTCCGGTCAACAACCAACTCGTGTATCAAGTCTCGCACGCCCTGTTCGGTGGGCGGAATCTCGGTGTAACCTTCTTTCGTCAACACGATCGCCTGCACCCGGTGGACCTTCGTCGGCGAGCCAGCCAGCCCGCACCGCTGCAAGTCGGCGTGGATGTCGTCCAGGTTCCATTGCTCGATCAGCAGGCCGCACTCCTCCAGCGACGCCACGCGGCGCTGCGTTGAGGCGGCCAGTTCCTCCTCCGAGGCGTTGGGCGCGGCGGCCTTCACTTCCGCCGCCGCTTCGGCCGGCACCCGGGCACGCTTCGTCCGCATCACCCGCTTGGCCGCCGGCGGTCGCGGCTCGTTCGCCGTCTCCAGCACGGTAATCAGCACGGGCAGCTTCGCCTCGACGATCTCCCAGCCGTGGCCGATGTTTCGCCGGATGCGGGCGACCCGGTCGTGAATGTTTACCATCTTCTCCAGGTACGTGATCTGCGGAATGCCCAGCTTCTCGGCGCACTGCGGGCCGACCTGGGCCGTGTCGCCGTCGATCGCCTGCCGGCCGCAGAAAACCAAGTCGTAGCGGCCGATCGTGCGGATCGCCTGGGCGAGGATGTAGCTGGTGGCCAAGGTGTCGCTGGCCGCCGCCCGGCGGTCGGTCAACAGGATCCCCCGGTCGGCCCCGCGGAAGAGGCTGTCGCGCAGCACGTCGGCCGCCTTGGGCGGACCCATCGTGACCACCGTCACCGTGCCGCCGTACTCGTCGCGGACCTCCAGGGCCGTTTCCAGGGCGTGCAGGTCTTCCGGGTTGAAAATCGTCGGCAACGCCGACCGATTGACCGTCCCATCCTCCTTCATGGCCTCCGCCGTGACGTTGGCCGTATCGGGGACCTGCTTCACACAAACGATACTGTCGTAGGGCACGTTCCTAGCTCCGGCAACCACAGGCAGTTAAAACCCCGAAGGTTATCAGGGCCCGGGGCTTGGGTCAACCCCCGAATCTGGCACCCTGGAAAGTGGTACGCAAGGAGTTATGGCGGGCAGAACAGCCCGAAGGGCTTGTGATAATACAGCCCAGGGCATCGCCTTTGTTGTTACGCACAACTCAGGTGCGTGTGACCGATGGGGGCCGTTTACGGCCCTTTCCACCGAAGGCGGTATTAGGCCCGGCGTTTTACGCCTTGTCGTTACCCACATTTTGTCCCGTAGGGACGTACGATAATAGCCCAGCAGTTTACTGCTGGGAAGAATAGGGAGGATACGCAGTGTTTTAAGTCCCGTAGGGACGACCGAATGGGTAATTCACGAATCATTTTCGGTCGTCCCTACGGGACGAAACGGGTATCGGTATCCCCTCCTCCCCAGCGATGAATCGCTGGGCTATTGTCAAACGACCCTACGGGTCGAAAACCCTCGCATTTTTTGCAATATCACGCTAAAAGATGTGGGTACCGACAAGTAAACGCCGGGCCTAATACCGCCTACGGCGGGAACGCCCGTGAACGGGCGTGGTTCTTTGTCATCCTTACCGTCGTTTCAACTTGTGTGTAACAACGAGGGCTGATTCTATGGCGGCAGGGCTCAGCATAGGAGGGCTGTTCGGCACCTCACATGCCTGGAACAGTCCTCCTGTGCGGCAGGAGCCCTCGGCTGCCTTATGCAATCCCTTCGGGATAAAGCGGCTGCCCTTTCGTGCAAAAGGCGGACGGACTCGAAAGGGGCGTCCACGCTGGCTACGAGCACTACAAAAACACGCTCTAACGCCCATCGTTGGGGTGGCAGTTGCACTGCCACCTGAAGTTTCCGTAAAATAGGGGAATACCAACCCACCGGGACGACCACGCATTGCGTAACCGTCAAAGAATCGCCATCCGCTGCCGGGCCTGAAAGGCGGTCCCCTTGGAATGTTCACCGGTCGCCTGTACAATGGTGCTTTTTGCGAGACGTACAAGTTAGCTGGGCGGAGGTATCGACAGATGGCTTTTCATTATGTTCTGGTGTTAATGGGACTGACGGCATCTGCCGCCGGCGGTTCCACTGCCGAGTCCCTGCAAGGCGAGTATTGTCGGATCCTTCTGATCCATACACGTCAAAAGGAGACGGTACCCGTTCCCGGCCCGTGTAGACGCGGCATCTTGTCGCGTTATTGGGGACGGGCGTTATTCTTGCATAGCGGCCGGAAGCGGCAAGATGCCGCTTCTACCGCCTTGCCTCGTGAACGGTTACAGGAGATGTTTGTTCCCTTGGACGACCATAATGATCTCGGGTCGCCGAGCATCTCGCCCGACGGCAAACTGATTGCGTTCGATGCGCTGACGACCGCACTGGTTCCGGTTCGTGAAACATGGCTAGTGAACATCGACGGAACCAACGCCTACAAGTTTTGTGACGGCGCGGCGCCACGCTGGTCGCCCGACGGTCAGACATTGCTGATTACCCGAGGGGATGGCAACGACCGCATCATTTACAAGCTCGACGTGAAAACAAAGAAGGAGGTTGAGATATGCCATGGCCGGTTTGCGGACTGGTCGCCGGACGGCAAGCGGATCGTGTTTTGCCGCGGCGGCGAGCAGTCCGACAATTCTTCCGGCACGCATTTCGGCGCCATGCTCATGTGCGCCGATGCCGATGGCAGCAATTGTCAGACGATTTGCGAAGGTAATTGGCCGAGTTGGTCGCCGGACGGCTCCAAGATCGCCTACTTTGCGGATAAACGCGACGAACCGCCGACGGCCTATGTGTACGACATCAAGGAGAAGGAGAGCAGACTCCTGGGGAGCGGGTGGTCGCGTCCGCAATGGGCCCCCGACAGCAAGTCGCTGGTTTGTTGCGCTCTCCGCGCATTGCCGGACGATCAATGCTACCGTCGCTTTCCTACCCGCTATTTTCTTGATGGCCGCGAGCCTGTGACATTCTTGGAAGATCGAGTTAATCCGAGCGCTCCATGCGTATCGCCGGACGGAAAGACGGTAAGCGTCCCGCGGAACACATAGGAAGAAGTCGCCAGCCGCCCAAGGCGGTCGGCGGATCCGAGAACGATCAGGCCGGCTTCCAGAGGTGGGGCAGCAGGGTCAGAAGCTCTTCTTCACTGGC
>Ga0315287_10006551_pt1 | contig 11608 bp, 6 predicted proteins | sample YL17G11_0_MG_FD_205037 | JGI IMG/M metagenome (GOLD analysis project Ga0315287, IMG submission 205037) | Sediment microbial communities from Yellowstone Lake, YNP, Wyoming, USA - YL17G11_0 | ecosystem: Environmental > Aquatic > Freshwater > Lake > Sediment | place: USA: Wyoming | collected...
GGTGAAGGGGCCGGAGACACGGGTGACACCGCGTACGACCTCCGGCTGGTCGTAGAGGGTCTCCTGTCCCGCGCCTTCCGCGATGATGCGTTCGATCTGCTCCCGGCTCTTGCCCTTCACCTTGTCTGGGTCGAGGCGGGGGTTCTGGGCGATACTTCGCAGGGTGATGTGCGGCGCTTGCCTGTACTCGAAACTGCGGGAGGGATCGGTGCCGCCGTCCTTCGTCTGGTACATGGGGAACGCGGCCGTCAACAGCCGCTGCCGAGCCAGGGCGAGAGCGACGCGGCTGGTGTCAATGGTGATCCAGCGGCGGCCCCACTGCTCGGCGACATGGGCGGTGGTGCCGGAGCCGCAGGTTGGGTCGAGGACTAGCTCACCGGGATCAGTGGCCAGCAAGAGACAACGCTCAATGACCTTGGTATTGGTCTGGACTGCGTAGATCTTGGTTTCCGTGAACTGGCCCGTAAGGGTGTCGGTCCAGATGTTGTTGCGGGTCTTATGCGCGAAGTCATCCGCGAACCGCACATACTGCACCGTATTCAGAGACACGTGCAAGCGGCCCGCGGCGGCCAGTCGCGCCATGCCCTGGGGAAAGCCTGCCTTCCAGTGGGAGTTGGGGCCCGGGTGGTACGACTTGCCGTTATAGACGAACGTCTGGTCTTCTCGGGCAGCCCCCTGGGATAGGATGTTGTCGGGCTTGTACAGACGCCCGCCTTCCGGAATAGGCTCATCGCCCCGGCGCTCTGTTGCTGTCAGCGCACGCTGAGTGCCGTCAGGGAGTGCGACCCAGCGGTATCCACTGTTCTCGGGCTCCTTCGCCAGTTCCTCGAAGAGTGTATGCACCTTGGTGTTGGCACCTCGGTCTCTCGCATACCAGAGGAGGTAGTCGCCGCCCCGGGCTAGGTCCTTGGTCTCAAATCCGCTTGTTTTTGCGAAGGCTATGATGGAGATGAAGTTATGGTAGCCGAACGCTTCATCCATCACGGCCCTCACGCGGTGCAGGTTCTCGTCACTGATCTGCACGAAGATACTGCCCGTCTCGCTGAGCAGTTCCCGGCAAAGCATCAGCCGGTCGCGAAGGTAGGCGAGGTAGGTGTGGACGCCCTTCTCCCACGTGTCGCGGTAGGCCTTGATCATCTCCGGTTCGCGGGTGAGGTCCTCTTCCCGGTCCTTCACGTCGCGCTGGTTGATGAAAGGCTGGAAGTTGGAGGCGAACTTGATGCCATAGGGCGGGTCCATGTAGATCATCTGGACCTTGCCCCGCAGGTGCTCGCGGGTGAGCAGGCTGTTCATCACCAGCAGGCTGTCGCCGAGGATGAGCCGGTTCGACCAGTCCACCGAGTGCTGGTAGAACTTCAGCGCCTCGTGCACCGGCAGCTCGGGGTCAGCGAAGAGATCGCGCTGGGCCTCCTGCCGCTGCACCGCGCGCAGGATGGCTTGCGCGCTGACGCGCTCGTGGACGTGCAGGGCCACGTCATCTATCGCGACGCGCGACTGCTCGCGCTTGCCCGACCACTCCAGCCAGGGCTGGTGTTGGGCGAGGGCCGATTCGAGGAAGGCGATCTCGTCGCGGGTGAGCTTCCGGGTCTGCGCCTCGGCGAGAAGATCGGTGATCCTATCGGCCGCGCCGGAGGCATCGAAGCGCAGCACCGGGGGCTTGTGGGGGTCGTAGTAGGTGGGGGTGGTCTCGGAGACGACGGGCTGCTGGCCGGTGAGACCGGCGGGCGGGTTGTTGAGGCGCTTGGACTTGCCGTAGCGGAAGTCCTTGACGGGCGCGTCGGGCGAGGCGGCCTTGGGGGCGCGAGGCTTCCTGGGCTTATCGCCCGGCGTGGCCGACGGTTTTCTAGGCATGGCACCTTCCCCTCACCGGTCAGACGCGGACTGGTACGACCGGCGAGCACGGGGGGCAGGACTCAGGTAACTCGCCGGGTTGGAGAGGGAGGTTCGGCGAGGGATTGGGTTGCTCCTGCATGCGGCTCCCTTGCCGGTTGAAAATCAGCGGCATGCAAATGGACGTTCGTAAGTGATGGGCCTGTCCGATGCCACGGGTACGAGTGTGTGTCGCAGGCGGTCCTGGGGAATACAGACACTAGGGGGAACCGCATCTCCGAGAGCCAAGCGTTCGCGGTGCGAGGTGACAGGAACGATGGCCGACCAGTTGCTGAAGAACGTTCCGACGACGCAAAAGTGGACGGCTGTAGTCGGGCAGGTTCTCGACGGAGCCGGTCCCCTGTCGGAGGATACCCCTCGCGTCGCGGCGGCCATCCTGGAGGCCGTCAGCGCGGCGCTGATGGCGGCGCAGAATGACGCGGGTCTCCGCCACACGTTCTACCTCCTCACGCAGATCGCACTGGCGGCCCGTGAGTCGGACTGGCGGGAGCGGCTCGCGAGAGTCGGCATCTCCATCGATGATCGGGCTTCCGTCTACGAACTCACCGCCGGCCTGCACGTTGCGGTGGACGACTACGTGGAACGGCACGGCCGGCCTACCGACGCCAGCGAGATGGCCCAGCAGGCAGCCGGTGAAGCCCTCGCGTCCCTCACCGCGGCAAGCACGAACGCGCTCTTCGGTACGGGCGGCGAGCAGTTGCGGGCAGCGGTCCGCCGGCTTTCAACCGACGACGGCTTCGCCAAGCTGGGACAGAGGTTCTTCGGCGGGTTCGTGGCGCGGTTCCTGAACTTCTACCTCAGCCGGATCACGGCAGACAAGGTGGGAAGTACGCGTCTTGGATTGGCCTCGGAGGTGACCCGGTTCAACGACGCGCTGTCCACCCACTGCGAAGAGAGTGCTCTCGTCGTACATGACTTCTGCCGGGACTGGTACTCGAAGACTGAGTACGTCGAGCAGATCAACCCCGGTAACACCTCCCGCTTCATGGCACATGCCGTGGAGAAGCTCGCCCTGGAACTGGCGAAGCAGAGGGCCGGGGCATGAGCAAACCTCGGCTCGTTGTCTGCAGTGGTCTGGAGATCCCGAAGACGGACCCCCTCTGCAAAGGCCGACACGTGGTGCATCTGGACACCCTCGACGACGAGGGCAACGTCAACCTCCACATCGAGAATGTGACCAGAGCCTTCGAACGGAACATGCCGGATCGCGTCGTGGATCTGCTGGAGATCGCCGCCTACGTATTTGCCGCTGACTGCAGCGCGCGCCGAGGCGGGGCTTGGACGAACGAGGAGACGGAGGAGCCTTGGGGCAGGGACTTCCACTTCGTGGTGCCGGTGCGCGAGCCGAGCTTCTGGGAGCGCGATGAGGTCCAGAGCGCACTCATCGGGGCGCTGCGGTTCATGTCCAGCGACACTTTCGGCTTCACCTTCCGTCGGCTGCAGAGCGACCGGCCGATTCAGCGGTACCTGGAAATCGGTGATCTAGAGGACTCGCCGTTCTACGAGGCGGAGCGAGTGGTGATGTTCTCCGGCGGCCTCGACTCACTGGCCGGGGCCGTCGAGGTCGCTGCCGCGGGTCTGCCCCTGGTGGCGGTCAGTCATTGGCCGGCACCGCACCTGAGCAGCCTCCAGACCAGTCTCATGCAACAAGTCCGCGAGCGGCTTCCCGGGCCCATCAGGCACATCCCAGTGTGTGTCAACAAGCACCACTTGGACTCGGAAGCCAGCCAGCGAACCCGGTCGTTCCTTTTCTCGGCGCTCGGCGTGGCCGCGGCCTCGGTGCTGCACGCGGGCGGTGTGCGCTTCTACGAGAATGGAGTCACGACCTTGAACTGGCCTATGGCGCAGGAGGTGCTGCAGTCACGCGCCACCCGTTCAACACATCCCGTTACGCTGCATCGTCTCCAGGAGTTCTATCGGCTCGTGACCGAAAGGCCCCAGTTCGCCCTTGATAACCCCTTCGTCTTCAATACCAAGACTGAGGTGGTGTCGAAGATTGCAGGTGCCGGGGTGCCTGAGTTGATCGGCCTGAGTGCCTCGTGCATCCATACGCGGCGCCAGACCTCCGAACGACGCCACTGCGGGGTATGCCGGCAATGCCTGGACCGGCGCATCGCGATCACGGCCGCCGGTCAGGAGGCCCACGAGTGGGAGGGCGATTACCGATCAGACGTCTTCACTGGGCCAAGAGAAGGCGACTACGAGCACAACATTGCGGTGGACTATGCCCGGTTCGCGAGTGATCTCGACCAATTGGAGGTATCCGAGATCGGGTCCAGGTACATCCGGGAACTGACGCTCGCGACGCGGTACTACGAACACCAGACAGAGGTGGCACAACGCTTCATCGACATGCACAAACGGCATGCCAAGTCGGTATGGCAGGTGCTAGACGCGCAACTCGCAGCGCATGTAAGCGACCTCCGTGCCGGGCGTCTGGACCGCACGTCTCTGCTCGGGATGATACAGCTGAGAGAGCACTTGGGGGAGGCGGCGACGCCTATGGAGGCGACGGGGGCGCAGACAGCCAAGGCGGCCTCAGTGGCATCGGGGACGCGCGAGAACGTCTTCCTGCGGCGAGGAGAGCAGTGGACTCTTGCCTACGGTGGGAACCCAGTCAGTCTCACTCATCGCAAGGGGTTGACCCAGATTCGCTATCTCCTGAAGCATCCAGAGAAAGAGTTCACAGCAGTTGGGCTTGTCGAGCTTACGGAGGAGCGCCTTCGCGCGGGCGCAAGCATACCAGCCCTGTCCACAGCCGCGATGATGGAGGAAGGCCTCCATCCGGCCGACCAGTTCTCAGGTCAACCTATCCAGGACGCGCGGTCCGCCGCTTACGCGCAGAGCCGGATCCGAGAACTGGATGAACTGGTTGCCAGTGCTGAGCGTGACGGCGACCAACCGGCGCTGGAGTGGGCGCAGGGCGAGCGACGGAAGCTGATCACATCCCTCGCTGGGGCCTTCGGCAAGAACCGACGTGCGCGCGGGTTCCGCACCGATGCCAGCAAGGCCAGAGATGCCGTGGAGAAGAACATCTACAGAGCATTGTCCGCGATAGCCAGCCATCACGGACCTCTCGCACAGCATCTCCGAAGTGCTCTGAGACGGCGCGAGCCGTTCGCGTACAAGCCGGACCGCCACCTGGACTGGCAGACGGACTAGTCTGCATCCACTTTTTCCCCCGCCGGACGCGTGTTGTCCGAATCCGGACACGTCTTGTCCTGCCTATCCCCTATGGAAGGCCCGGCGGCTAACCCAGAATTCAGCCTCCACGCAAGTGGGGGATATAGCCCCGAGAGGTACCCCGCCGGGCCGCCTCTCGGGGCATTTCTTTGGGGGCGAACGGGCGGCGATGGGACGGCCGAAGCGGGAAGTGAAGATCAGCGTGACGGTGGCGCCGAGACCGATGAGCGCCATAGAGCAGGCGGCGGCAGAGCGGATTCTCGCCGACCTGGTCGCTCGCGCGTATCTCGCCGATCACCCGGAGTCAGACCAGACGCCTGACTTGGCCGACCCACACGCTCCCGCGGTTCCGCTCCAGCAAGGCGAGCAGGAAGCAGGTGACCCGAGGTGACGAAGATGGCCCGGCAATCAGCAGCAGTGGACGCGGTTCTCGGTCGGTTACACGGCATTCGCCGCACGGGGAAGGGGTGGTCCGCGCGCTGTCCGGCGCACGAGGACCGGCAGAACAGTCTCTCGGTGGCGGCCGGCGATGATGGTCGGGTGCTGCTGAAGTGTTTCGCGGGTTGTCCGGCCGAGCAGATCGTGGCCGCCATAGGGCTGACCATGCGCGACCTTTTCCCAGCTGCGGAGGGGAGGGGGAGGGATATCCCCGTTGGCAGGAACGCAACCGCGCAACCGTCGCAGGTCGCGGGCCTGACCTTGGCACAGTACGCAGAGGCGAAGCGACTCCCCCTTGACTTCCTGCGGTCGCTTGGGCTGACGGAGATCCGTGTCAACAGGCTCCCTACGGTGCGCATGCCGTACTGCGATGGGAGCGGCGAGGAGGTCGCGGTTCGGTTCCGCCTGGCGCTCTCCGGGGAGAACCGCTTCCGGTGGAAGGCGGGGTCGAAACCGTGTCTATATGGGCTGCAGCGGCTGATCTCGGCGCGGAAGGCCGGACACACTGTCCTGTGCGAAGGAGAATCGGACGCCCAGACGCTGTGGCTGCACGACATTCCCGCGCTGGGTGTCCCCGGGGCGTCTGTCTGGCGAGAGGAGTGGGCGGATCAGTTCGATGGCATAGAGACGATCTACGTCGTGGTGGAGCCGGACCGTGGCGGGGAGGCCGTGCGGGAGTGGCTGTCGCGCTCGCGGCTGCGAGATCGGGTCTGGCTGGTTCACCTGGGCGAGGACAAAGATCCCAGCGGCCTCTACCTGGACGACCCAGGGGCGTTCCGAGCACGGTTCGCAGAGGCGCTGAGGGCGGCGGCACCATGGACGGCGTTCGAGGAGGAGGCCCGAACGGAGCACGCCCGCTGGGCGTGGGGGCTGTGCGAGCAACTGGCTCAGACGCCGAGTATCCTTGACCGGTTCGCAGAGGAATTGGCGGAGGGCGGCGTCGCGGGCGAGGCGCGGGTGGCGAAGGGGCTGTACCTGGCGGCGACTAGCAGGCTGCTCGATCGTCCGATCTCGGTCGCGGTGAAGGGACCTTCATCTGGGGGAAAGTCCTTCCTCGTGGAGCGGGTGTTGGGGTACTTCCCGCCAGAGGCGTACTACGCGCTCAGCGCGATGTCCGAGCGGGCCTTGGCCTACTCAGAGGAACCCCTCTCCCACCGGATGATGGTGATCTACGAAGCCGCGGGGCTGCAGGGGGATTTCGCCAGCTACCTGATGCGGTCGCTGCTGAGTGAGGGGCACCTCCGGTACGAGACGGTCGAAAAGACGAAGGCCGGGCTGCGGCCGCGACTGATCGAGCGCGAAGGCCCAACCGGGCTGATCGTGACGACAACGGCCGTGCACCTACACCCGGAGAACGAGACCCGTCTCCTCTCCGTGACCGTCACCGACACACCCGAGCAGACCCGGAATGTGCTGCTAGCGTTGGCAGAGGGGAACCGTCCGTGGCAGGACCTGACGAAGTGGCACGCCCTGCAGGAATGGCTGGACACCCAGGAACACCGCATCGCCATCCCGTTCTCGCGGGCGCTGGCGGAGGCGGTGCCCCCGGTCGCGGTGCGGTTGCGCCGAGACTTCGGGGCGGTCCTGAACCTGATCGCGGCCCACGCGCTGCTACACCAAGCCTCGCGGCGACGCGATACCGAGGGCCACGTCGTCGCCACGGTGGAGGACTACGCGGCGGTACGAGAGTTGGTGGCCGACCTGGTGGCGGACGGGGTCGAGGCGACGGTCCCAGAGACTTTGCGCGAGACGGTTAACGCGGTCTCTGCCCTGATAGCGGAAGGCGCCGAAGAGACGACGGTCATGGCCGTCGCCGCGAAGCTGGGCCTCGATAAGGGCAGCGCCTCCCGTCGGGTGAAGGCGGCGGTCGCGAAGGACTACCTGAGGAACCTGGAGACGGGGCGAGGGAAGCCGGCGAGGCTGGTGCTTGGGGAGCCGCTACCAGAAGAAGTCGAGGTGCTGCCTCGCCCGGAACGGTTGGAGTGTTGCGCGGTTGCGGCCGATTCGCCGGAGGTACCGCCCCCCTCCTCCCCGCTAGTGCCAGGGTCAGACTGGCCCGACGGGATGCCGACGGAGGGGGAGGGTACCGTGGCACAGGCGGCCCGACCGTGCCCGAGGTGCGGTTGCGATCTTTTCTGGGTGGATCTGACCGATCGGCCGCACTGCGTGAAGTGCGAGCACCCAGAGAGGTCGCAGCTGAAGGGGTGGGTTGGGGCCACCACCCACGTCCCTGGCAGTACGGCTGTTGGGAGCATATCGTGAAACGGGAGAACCAGCCATGATCGAGACGAAGTCCCAAGAGACGAAGCAGCAGAAAAGCCGGCCCGGTCGTGTGACCCAGGCGGCGGTGAGACGGAAGTGCCTGGAATGCCTGAACTGCCGTACCGTCGGCTACGACTGCGAGGCGACGGACTGCGCGCTCTACCGCTGGATGCCCTGGGGGGGCCGGCCGATGCCCTCCCGCTAGAATGCATTCCGCGGCACGGAAGGCCGCGCTAGAGGGCGGTTTTCGGGAGCGGCGTGCCTGGGATGGGTGGTCGCTACGGGGCGCAGATCGGCGCGGTCAAACCGGCCGGTCGTGGAGGCAACGGAAGTGACGACGATGCACCAAACAGGTCGAAGTTGCCCAGATGATTTCAGGTAAATCGGGAGCGTAGTGAGGCATGGGCGGTCTTGGTTCCGGCCGATGGTATCACAGCAAGGACGTCCTGGAGGACCACCGGAGCATAGACGTGCACCGCTGGCTCCGGGAGGGTCTGCTCCGGCCTGGCACGTCGTTCACCTGGTCCTGGTACAGTGCGGACGGCACAACGGTGTCGCGCATCGGCGTCACCTCCACCGATCACGGCCTTCGGCTTTCCTACACTCTCACGGACAGTGGGCGAGAGATGGACTACACCGTGCCCCTCGCCTGGACTCCCTGCCACTTCGGAGGGAGCCGCCCGTGGTTCGTGTGTCCGGGTCGGGACTGCGGCAGGCGGGTGACGAAGCTGTACCTGCGCGCGGGCTACTTCCTGTGCCGACACAGCCACGACCTCAACCATGCCAGCCGAGGGGAGGTTCGGGGGCACTACCTGCTGCGACGAGCGCAGAAGATCCGCGTCCGCCTCGGTGGTCACAGCGGACTCGCGCGTCCCTTCCCGGAGCGGCCCAAGGGAATGCACCGGCGGACGTATTTCCGGCTGTTCGAGGAGGCGCTGCAGTTCGAGCGCGAGGGGTACGAGGCAGAGGATCGGAGGCTGGCGGTCCTGGCGGAGAGCCTGTGCCGGGGGTTAGGTCTGGGGTGAGAAACACGAGAGAAAACGGGCGCGCGGGACATGGGGTAGGTAACCAGCGAAGGGGGCGTGAGCAGTGAACGACCGGAGCCTGTGGCGATTATTGGAGAGATTGCAGCGGTGGGAGGGCGACGCGCGAATTCGCAATCGGAAAAGGACGCCGAAATCCGACCGCCCGCGGTGCGGGGCGCGGTGTAGAGACGGTCACGCCTGCCAGGCCCCGGCGGTGTGGGATCGGAAGCGGGGCAAAATCCAGAATGGCAGATGCAGGCTGCACGGCGGATTGAGCACCGGGCCGAAAACCCCCGAGGGGAAACTGCGGAGTCGGGAGGGCGCGCGCAGGGGTGGGCAAATCAGCGCGGAGAGGCGGAGGGGGAGGCGGCTGGCGGGATCGCCGAGCGCGGCAATTTCCGCGCAGGACTCGCGGCAGATGGAAATGGCTCAGAAAACGCAAGAAAACGGCTAGGAGACGTTCTGGGCGGTTTCGCAGTCGCGTACGCGGCGCGACTTAATTGATGATTTCGGATTATCTGCGGGAACGGGGGGTAGTGGCGTGGGCGGATACGGTTCTGGAAGGTCAGGCTGGCGCGGGGTCCTAGAACACTATCGGTCGCTGAGCGTGAATCGGTTCCACCGGGAGGGGATGCTGCGCGGTTGGGGCCAGACGACGTGGGCCTGGCTCGATGAAGACGGCGAACAGGTGGCGAGCATTGGCGTCGGATTCTCTCCCGAGGCGCTGGAGTTGGAGTACACTGTCAGCCCCGGCGAGCCGGAGGCAAAGCGGATGCACTACCAGGTGCCTATCACCTGGACGCCCTGTCATTACGGGGGAGAGCGGCCCTGGTTTATCTGCCCGAATGGGTACTGCCAACGGCGTGTCGGGAAGCTCTACCTGTGCGGCGGCTACTTCATCTGTCGGCATTGCACGGGGGCGGCCTATGGGAGCCAACGGGAGACGGTCTCCGACCGGCTGATGCGCAAGGCACGCAAGATTCGGCGGCGATTGGGGGCGAGTATGAACCTGACAGAGTCGGTGTGGCGGAAGCCGAAGGGGATGCACTGGAAGACCTTCGAGCGGTTGCGCGAGGAGGCGGCGGCGGCGGACAACTGGAGCGTGGTGCTGGCGGCGCGGAGGTTCGGGATCAGGTTCTGAGGCGAGATGACCGCGCAGCATTCCGAGTTTTGGGACACGCCAACGCGCGCACGGGCGGGCACGTCATGGGGTAGCTTCGCGGGATCTGCCTCGGCGGCAGAGGCGAACGCCGGGAAATGGCCTCCAGGAGCCGCCAGGGTGCCCAGGGGAATTAGCCAGCGCGCTTACGCACGGGTAATGCGCGTGTGCACGTCATGGGGTAGCTGCAAGGGTGCCGAAGGCCGACCGTGGGCAACCACGGATGGCAGCAAGAACGCCAAGGAAAGAAATCCCTCCAGGCTCTTTACTCCTTCCCCCTCCCCTGCTATACTGCCGTCCGAGCTGGGGAGTTATCGCCGCGATTCCTATCCCTGGGTTTCGTGCTCCTGCTGAGTTTCCTACGCGGCGCTCCCGCATTGATACATGGAGGGATACATGCGCGCTAGACGTCTCACCCTGGCCCTGGGCTTGGCCCTGGGTACGTCGTCCCTCGTCCCCGCGGTCGCTGCTGACACCGCGGCTCCCTCTCCCAAGACGCAGGTAGCTAGCCTGCCTGCCGCACCCGCCCCCGCGGCCGACGCGCCGAAGGCCGCCGCTCCTGCCCCGAAGCCTGAGGGCAAACAACTCGCCCAACTCACCTACCCCGTCCCCACCACTTCCTCCGCGGCCGAGCTGCTCCAGGCCGCCGACGATTACGCCTTTTACGCCGACTGGGACCACTCTCGCCAGTACCTCCAGCAAGTCGCCTCCGCCTATCCCGGCACGAAGGAGGCCGGCCGCGCGACCGCGCTGCTGGCCGACGACGCGGCCCGCCGCGGCGAGCAGGCCCAGGCCGACGCGCTCTTCGCCCAACTCGCCGAGGCGGAGGCGGAGACGCAGGCCTTTGCCACGCTGATTCACACCGCTCGCCCGGCCCACCGCGCGAAGCAGTTCGCGCAGGAGGAGCAGGCCTACCTCGCTTATCTCGTCACTTGGAACGGCGCCGCGACCTCCGGCTGGGTGGCGCTTCGTCTCGGCGATCTCTACCGCTATAGCCTGGATAACAATGACCAGGCTCTCTCCACTTTCCAGGGCCTTGTCGCCGAGTATCAGACCGGCCCTATCGCGGAAGAGGCCCTCGTCTCCATCGCCGAAACGCTCAACTGGTCGGAGACCGGCCGGAATGAGGAGGCTCGTACCTACTACGAGCAGGCGCTCAACGTCGCCCAGAACCCCGGCCTTCAGGTGCGCGCCCTCTATGGTCTCGGCGATATGCTGATGGTGGAGGGCGAACTCTCCGCCGCCGCCGATACCTTCACGCAAATCATCACGGCCTACCCCACCCATCCCAGCGCCGCCCTCGCCTATGCCATGCGCTCGAACGTCGCGGAGAAGCGGGGCGATTGGGAGCAGACGGTGAGCGATGTGAAGGCCTTTCTGACCTACCCCTCCGCCAGCCAGTTCCAGACCGCCCGCGCCCACTGGATCCTCGCCAAGGACGCCTTCCGTAATGACCGTCTGGATGAAGCGGAGGCGGAGTACGCTCTTCTCGCGCAACTCGCCGAGACCACGCACCACAACGTGGAGTTCAAGGGCGAAGCCCAGGCCGGGTTGGCCTATTGCGCGCAGGCCCGCGACAATCCTCGCGGGGCGATGCAGTTCTTCCAGTCCGCGGCCGACGTCGAATACTATCAGCAGAAGAAAGCGTTCT
>Ga0315287_10006552_pt1 | contig 11607 bp, 9 predicted proteins | sample YL17G11_0_MG_FD_205037 | JGI IMG/M metagenome (GOLD analysis project Ga0315287, IMG submission 205037) | Sediment microbial communities from Yellowstone Lake, YNP, Wyoming, USA - YL17G11_0 | ecosystem: Environmental > Aquatic > Freshwater > Lake > Sediment | place: USA: Wyoming | collected...
CTGGTGTCTGCCGTGCCCGTCCCCGAGCCGGATTACACCGTGAAACGAATGATCCTCGAGGGCGACGTGCCGAGCCCGGTGAATCCGCCGAGCGGCTGTCACTTCCACCCGCGGTGCCGCTACGCAGTCGACGTCTGCAAGACCGACGCGCCGCTGTATCGCGACCTTGGCGACGAGCACTTCGTCGCCTGTCACCGCGCCGACGAACTGAACCTCCAGCCGATTCGAGGGTCGTAGGCGCTCGACTCCCTCGATAGCTGGATGGGTCCCAAGATGCTCGGCGCGAGCCACGGCCAAAGAACGAGGACAGCACGCAATGGAACCTGCAAAGCCGAGCACGCGGGAGGAGCAAGAGAGCTTCGTCGATGCGGCCCTGGAGCGCGGGGAGGCGTTGCGTAGGAGTGGCGAAATTGACGAGGGAATCCGCGTCCTCGTCGACGCCCTCAGCCACCAGATCCAGCGGGCGGCCATCTACTTCCGCCTCGGGAACCTCTACGTTGACAAGGGAGACCTCGAACGCGCGGAGGATGCCTACAACTGCGCCCTCGAGGTCGATCCCGATCACGCGAACGCGCGTCACAACCTCGCGGTCGTCTACAAGCGGCAGAAGCGAATTCACTTGTTCGTGAAGACGTACAAGGAGATCCAACGCAGGCCGCTCCGACCCTCTTTCGTCTCTACCCTGCGACAGCATGGGAGACCGCGCATTCGAAGCTACGGGTTTTGGCTCCTGGTCGCTGTGGTCGTTGTGATTCTCGTTCTGGTCTCACTTCCGATCGTTCGGGCGACGGGGTCAGGTTTGGACGCGCGGCCTCCGGCCCGTGTCGGGGTGCACGCCCTGGTCGACCACACCCGGTCGCCACTCCCGGGCCGCCGAGAGACGCGTCCGAGTTGATCCAGCCGCCCCACCCTCATAGGATGGAACGTCATGGTCCGTTTCCCTAAGCCGCTTCTTGCCGGCGATCTCATCGCCGTCACCGCGCCGTCCTCTGGCGTGTCACGCCCCGCGATTGCACGGCTGGAGGTGGTTCTCAGCCATGTTCGTTCACAGGGCTACCGCGTCATCGAGGGTGAGTGCCTCCGCGGGCAGCACAAGGACGCTAGCGCTCCGCCCGCCCAGCGGGCCCGTGAACTGATGCGATTCCTCACCGATCCGGCCGTCTCGGCCATCATGCCGCCCTGGGGCGGAGAACTCGCAATCGAGTTGCTTGGCCTGATGGACTTCGAGGCACTGCGCTCCGTGTCGCCAAAGTGGCTTCTCGGGTACTCGGACCTTAGCACCCTGCAGCTACCGCTCACGATCATCTCCGGCTGGGCAACTGCACACGGTCCCTGCCTGATGGACCTGGCGCCAACTCAGACCGATCCGCTGACTACGTCGGTACTCAAGGTCCTGTCCGCGGACTTCTCACGTCCCGTCGCGCAGGACGCCTCCACTCGCTATCAGAAGGAATGGATGGATTTCGAGATGCACGCTGACGCTCCGCTACATCTCACGGAACCCACATGCTGGAAGCGGCTTGACGGCTCTGCCGTGCCCGTCGATTTCCGTGGCCGCCTGATCGGCGGCTGTCTCGACACCATTGCTCCGCTGGCCGGCTCCCCCTACGGCGATATCCCCAGTTTCGTGCGCGAGTCCGGCAGCGCCGGAGCGATCCTCTATCTTGAGAATGCGGAGATGAGCCCCACAGGTCTTGTCCGCACGCTGTGGGGCTTTCGGCTGAACGGGTGGTTCGAGAACCTGTCAGGCTTGATGCTCGGCCGCAGTACTGGACCTTTGCCGGACAAGGCTGGCAGTCTCACCTACGAGGAGGCCCTGTTGGCCGTTCTGGCCGACCTGCCGTACCCGGTCCTCTATGACGTGGATATCGGGCATAAGCCGCCGCAGTTCACCTTGATCAATGGCGCTAGGGCTCAGGTCACTCTCGAGGCTGGGCGGGGTCGCATCACTCAAGGGAGATGAGGGAGTGACCCACGCCTCGATGTTCTGCCGCGCATCCCACGTCACTGTCCGCCTCGCTCAGAAGCAGCTCGGCCACCGCTCTACACAGACGGCGCAGATCTGCACCGACGTCCTGTCCGAGGATGCGGGCTTGGCTGTAGAGAACGCTCCGCAGCAGGTTGTTGACGGGTCGCGGCGTCCACGATACAGTCAGGCTGTGGCGTTCCGGAGAGCGGCGGTCAGATCGTCTGGAACGTTCCCCCATTGCCGCGGTCCCGCTCTCTCGGAAGCCCCGAAGGAGTCGGGGGTTCGATGACGAGACGGCGAAGGCGCACGTTGTTGGCGGTGTCCCTGGCCCTTGCCGGTCTGGTCGCAGGCCACGCGGCCTGCCGCGCGGCAACCGCCTTTGAAGTGGCGGTGGGACTCGGCGGCCATGTCGTACCGGGTCGCCTGGCCCCCATCCGTTTGACGTTCACCGGCCTTCCGGGCGACGCGGCTCGGCTTCGCGTCCTTCAGGACGTCGGGAATGCGTGGAGCGGAGAGACCACAATGTCCTTCGAGGTCCCGCTCATCTTGTCGGACGCCGGCGACTGCGAGGAGGTCATCCCGTTCTACGACGTCGCCCTCCCCCTCCGCATCGAGCTCCTCTCCGCGAACGGGCGGGTCCTGGCCCGGAAGGAGGCCGAACTCCGTTCCAAGAAGGAGGATGAGCCCTTCCCTGTCGGGGTTGGGGCCTTCTCTACCCCCTTCGCTGACCGGTCGGTCCTCCTCTCCCCCGCGGAGCTTCCGCGGGACTGGGCTGGGTACGCCGCCGCGGAGAGCGTCTGGATCGGCCGCACGCGCAACGGTCTCGATGCTGACCGGTGGGATGCCCTCGCGCGCTGGGTTCTCTCCGGGGGCACGCTCGTCGTCTTTACGGGCGGCGACTTCTTCCTCCTCGACGCGCCCCGGCTGCGCGACCTCTTGCCCATCGCGAGTCCGATCCTGACAGAGCGCGAGGACGGAATGCGCGCCCTCACGGGCGACCTCCGCGGCGACGCAGCCGTCCTCCTGTCGAAGGACGGCGTTCCCTGGCTCATCGTCCGGCGCTACGGCGGAGGAAGCGTCCTCTTCGTGAGCACGGACGCCTTCAGTCTGGATCGCGAGGAGTTGGCGGAGCTCCGAGGGCACGTTCCCCCCACGCGTGCCCTGTCGCTCTTGGAGGCAACCTCGGACCTCCTTGATCGGCAGCCGATCGACCATCCTGACGCTTGGGCCGCGGCCTTCTTGGTGGGTCTTGCCGTCAGCGCCCTGCTCTCCCTCGTCGCGCGGCGCGAGTGGCGGCCTTCGGTCGGGCTGTCGCTGCTCGGTGTCTTCGGCTTTCTTGCCCTCTCATCTTGGCTGTACACGAACCCGCCGCGTGTCGTGAGCGACATGTATCAGACAGATACGAGACTATCGGTCTACAGCTCACTCGGCATATCTGTGTCGTGCTCTGCCCTATTCTCGTCGTCACGGCAGCCGGCGGAAGCAGAAGTGAGGCTGGACAGCGCTCCCTTCGAGCTCCTTCCGCGCGGCTTCGAATCTGGATCCTACGGCCTCTCTTACAACGAAGGGACGGCGCGAATCGAGCTCGCGCTCGGTGAACGGCGTCTCCTCGCCGCACACGGGACCGCGCCCGCGAGCCTTCAGGCACGGCTTACCGGCGATGAGGAGGCTCGCCTGACGAGCCGTCTCTCCCGGCGGATTCCCGACGCTCTCCTCTTGATCGACGGCGAGGCCTTCTTGCTGCCGGCCCTCGAACCGCGCGAGGAGGCCACGGTCTACCTTGGGAATCCTCTTCCTTCGGGCATGGTTCACCTGGGAGTCGAAGGCGGCCCGCTCGAGCGTCTCCTCGCCGCTGTGGCAAACACCCTCCCGCTCGATCGGGGGGCCTGGCTGGTCGCCGGAGAGGTCACGGAGATGTGGCGGGCAGGAGGCGGGGCACGCACGAAAGTAAGAGACGTGAGCCTCTATGTCGTGGAGGTGGGGCGTGACTAGATCGTACGTTCTGATTGATCGCGAGAGCTGGCGCCCCTTCTTCAGTCTTGTCCTCTTCTGCGGGGTCGCGCTCGTTCTCTCCATCCCGGGCGCCCGCGCGGTGCGAGACCTCGCGCCCGCATCGTTTCTCTCCCACTCTTCAACCTTCTTCTACGCGTACGCCCTGTTCATGGGCCTCCTTGGGCTTGGGCTCGGCGCTACGAGCGCCGAGCGAGGGGAGCGCGGAGCGCGGATGCTCTTCTGGCTCGCTTCGCGCGTCCTCTTGGGACAGCTCTTCTGCCTTCCCTACCTCGTCTTTTCGCGCGCCCTCTTCCCCGGCCGCGAAGGAGCCCTCGCCCTCATCTTCCTTTTTACGACGCTCGTCTCGCTCCTCTGCGCCGTGCTCAGCCGGCTCGTCGAGCAGCCACTGCGCTGGGGATCCTCTACCGGCTTCGTCGCGAAGTACGTCTTCTTCCTGTGCTACAATGCCATCCCGCTCGTGGGGGCCCCGCTTTTCTCGCCGCTCGGGGCGGTCCGGCTCCTTCTCGAGGGCGTGACTCCCCTCCAGGCGCTCGTCGCATTTGCTGTTCCCGCCGCTCTCCTGGCGGGCCTCTCCTCGCTTGCGGTCCGGCTCGGAAGTGAGGCGCGTGTTTAGCCTGCTAGAGAGGGACATCGAGCGACGGTCCAGGGCCTTGCGCGGACTCCGGGGAGCGGGGATCGCGTTCGCGGCGGCCGTCGGGGTCGTCCTTGCCGCGTCCGTCGCGGAACGCTTCGGGGCCTTCGCTCCTCGCCTCGGCCTCTCCTTAGGAGCGCTCCTCTTCGTCGGGCTTGCCGCACTCGTCGGATACCTTGTCGGGCGCGCCCGGAGGCCGAACATCCCCCGCCTCCTCCTCTCGATCGATCTCGCGCTCGCGACAGGGGAGCGCCTCTCTTCCCTGCACGAGCTCCGCTCGCGCGGCACCGCTCTTCCTCTTCAGAAGCGGATCGAGGAGAGGCTTGTCCAAGCCCCGCCTGCCTGGCGCCGTGCCCTGCGCATCCGCCGGACGGAGGTCCTCCCTTGGGTGGCCGGGGGCGTTGCCCTGGCGCTTGCCATCTTCCTCGCTGTCACCATCGCCCCCCCTGTCCCCGCTACGGCCGCGGACCCAGGCGAGCGGCCTCGAACCTCGAGCAAGGGCACGGCAGTCAGTCCCTCCGGTTCCGGCGAGGCCGAGAGTGACGGCATCGCGGCTCGCCGGCTCGACCCGGGCCAGGGTGAGCCCGCTCTACCCCTCGTCGATACGCTCGCCGAGATCCTGCCTGCGCCCCGCTCTCGGGGCCTCCTGGGCGCTCTGACGGACGAAGAGGCCGCGCAGGGAAGCGGACCCGCTCGGGATCCCCGCGAGGCGCTCTCCGAGCTTCTCTCGCAACTCATGAGCCGGGCCCAGATCGACCCCCGACAGAGCTTCGCCCTGACCGAGCAGGAGAAGACAGCCCTCCGAGATCTCCTGCAGGACCTGCCGGGCTCGGGCCTCCGCCAGTCCCTTTCGTCGCTCCTAAGCGGAGAGACCGGGGACGCCTTGAAGGACCAGATCGCGGAATCGAAGCGGCTCCTCGACAGCCTGAACCAGGGCGCAGAGGGAGAGGGGAACGCGCAGGTCGACAGGGCACCCGAGGACCAGGAGGCCGACGTAAGTGAGGACGGAAGCGGGTCGATCGGCTGGGTCCCCCCGGCGACGTCGTCCGAAGGAAACACCGGGAGCGCCGAGGGGGGCGAGCAGCAGTCGGGAACGAAGCTCGAGGGACCGGGAACGGAGGACGAACTCGCTCCTCCCCTCAACGAAGAGGGGGGCACGGCCGCTGGGCGCGCAGGTCCGGGCGAGGGATCCGCTCCTCCTCCCGGCGCCGGGTTCGTCCCAGAGGATCTTCTGGGGAGTCTTGGCGCCGGCGGAGACATGCGTCGCTTCTTCACAAAGGGAATCCCGTTCGAGCCGCCGGCCGAGGATCGTGGGCCCGCTGCCATCCTCTCGCTCGACTACGAGACCCTGCGGGCTCTGCTCGAGGCGCGCACCCTCGCGCCCGGTGTCCAGGCCCTCGTTCGCACCTACTTCGAGAAGATCACGCAAGGAGGACCATGATCACTGAAAGAGACCTGGACCAAGCTCACGCTCTGCTCGGACGCCTTCGCGGGGCGATCGACGAGGTCATCGTCGGTCAGAAAGCCGTTGTGGATGCGACCCTCATTGCGCTCCTCTGCCGCGGCAACCTCCTCTTGGAAGGCGTCCCTGGCCTAGGGAAGACCCTCCTCGTCCGCGCCCTGGCAAGCGCCCTGGGGCTCCGCTTCTCGCGGATCCAGTTCACTCCGGACCTCATGCCGGCCGACATCCTGGGGACGAACATCCTTTCCGAAGACGGCGGGCGACGGCAATTCACGTATTCCCCTGGCCCGATCTTCGCCAATGTGGTCCTCGCCGACGAGGTGAACCGCGCCACTCCCAAGACGCAGTCGGCTTTGCTCGAGGCGATGGAGGAGCGGACGGTCACGGTCGGCAAGGCCACGTACCCCCTCGAGGCCCCGTTCATTGTCCTCGCCACGCAGAACCCGATCGAGATGGAGGGAACGTACCCCCTTCCCGAGGCGCAGGTCGACCGGTTTCTCTTCAAGGTGTCCGTCGGCTATCCCTCCCTGGAGGACCTCACCGCAATCACCGAGCGGAACACGGAGTGCGCCGGGATTGCCCTTCCGAAGCCCGTCGCATCGGCCGCGGAGGTCCTCTCCGCTCAGGCGGTCGTGCGCGAGATCCCGATCGCCAGGCCCCTCCGGCAGTACGTCTCTCGGTTGGTCCTCGCGACCCATCCCGAGAGCGATCACGCACCGAAGGACGTCAAGTCGTTCGTCGAGTACGGGGCGAGCCCCCGCGCGGCGATTGCAGTCATTCTCGGCGCCAAGGCGCGCGCCCTCCTCGCCGAGGAGCCGAATGTGCGCAAAGTGGACATCGAGGCGGTCTTCCGCCCGGCTCTGGTTCACCGCGTCATCCTGAACTTCAAGGGCGAGGCCGAGGGCGTGAGCGTGCCGACCCTCCTCGAACAGGTGTGGAAGGAGACGCCGGTCCTGTGATGGAGCCACTGATCGACGAGACCTTCCTCGCCCGTCTCGCCAACCTCAAGGTGATCGTCAAGGGACGGCGGAAGGGGAGGCTCGCGGGCCTCCACTCCTCCCCGCGCGCCGGCGTGAGCGTGGAGTTCGCCGACTACCGCGACTACACGCCCGGCGACGACTTCCGCTACATCGACTGGAACATCTACGGGCGTCTGGATCGCGTCCTTGTCAAGTCGTTCGTGCACGAGGCGGACCTGCCGATCTACCTTTTGGTCGACCTCTCGGCCTCGATGCGCCTGGGGACTCCGTCCAAAGCGCGGTACGCCGCTCGCCTGGCCGCAGCCCTCGCCTACCTTGGGCTGCGCGGACTGGACCGGGTGGGCCTCTATCCGTTCACCGACCGCCTCCTCCCGGTCGTCGCCCCGCGCCACGGGATGGGACAGATGACTCACGTCGTCCACGCGCTCGAACGGATGCCCTCCGCGGGCAAGACGTCGATCGATCGTGCGCTCACGGAGTTCGTCTCCAAGAGCCATGAGAGCGGCCTCGTCTTCCTCCTCTCCGATTTCCTCTCCGACGCCGGCTACGAGGAGGGTCTCTCGCGCCTCTTGCATCGGGGCGACGAAGTCGTGGTGATCCAGATCCTCGATCCCAAGGAACTCCGACCGACGATCGAGGGGAGCGTCCTCGTCACCGATGTTGAGACCGCCGGCAAAACCCCCATGGTCATCGGGCGCGGGACGCTCGCGCTCTACGAGCGTCGGCTTGGAGCCTATCTTGCGAAGCTTCGCGGGTACCTCTCCGATCACCGGGTTTCCTACGTCCTCGCCCCGACCGACGTCCCCCTTGAGGTCTTGATCCACGAGCGGCTGCGCGCGGGAGGGATCCTCCGATGATTCTCGTGAGCCCCGCGTACCTCTCCCTCCTCGCCCTGGCGGCCGGGATCGTCCTCCTCTACTTCCTGCACACGCGTCGCCAACGGCACGAGGTCTCGGCCCTCTTTCTGTGGGAGCAACTCCCGAACGACCCGCGGACGCGCGCCGCGCGGATCCGGGTCCGGATCGATGCCTTGCTCCTCCTGCAGCTCCTCGTCCTCGTCACGGTGGTCCTTGCCCTCGCTCAACCGGCGTTTCTGACGAAGAAGCCTCGCCTCGCTGGTCTGGCGATCGTTCTGGATGGGAGCGCGAGCCTTCGCGGGCGCAGCGCGGACGGGCGCTTGGCCGCTGACCTCGCCCGGTCGGAGGCCTCGGCCCTGCTGGATCGCTACCCGACGACGCCCGTCGCCCTCCTCGAACTCTCGACCTGCCCTCGCGTCCTCGCGCCGGTTTCCGCTGACCACGAGCGGGTCCGGCGGGCCATCGCCGCCTGGGAGCCCACCTGGTTCGGGAACGGCACGGGAGAGGATCTCACCGGCCTCCTGGCAAGCCAAGGGGGCACCTTCGAGCGGGTCGTCCTCCTGACCGACGGCCAGCCCGCGTTCTCTCTCCCCGATCTCGAAGTTGTCCCGTTCTCCCCGGGGGAGAACCTCGCGCTCACCGCGTTCAGCGTGCGTGAGGATCCGAGCGGGATGGGGTCGATCGCCTTTGTGCGCATGCGCAACGACACGCCCTCGTACCGCGAGGTCACCGTGCGCGTGAGCGACGGATCCCGGCGCATCCTCTTCCCTGCCCTCATCGCGCCTGGCGAAGAGCAGGCCTACGTCCTCCCCTTCCCCTCGTCGGCCGGACCGGTCTTCACCGCGACGATCGACGGCGCGGACACGTTCCCCGCGGACGACTCCCGTCTGTTTAGCCTTGCCCGCCGGACGGAGTGGCGAATCCGGATCGTGGGGCAGATCGACCGCTACCTCCGCGCCGCCCTGGCCTCGGTCGGCGCCGTCCGCTTCCTCGAGGCGTCCGACCCGACCTCCGCCGACATCAACGTAGCGTACGGCGTTCCCCTCCCGGCGGGTGTCTCGGGGAGCGTCCTCCTCGTCCACGGCTCTCTCCCCGGGGTTGTCGAGGTTGGGGAGGACCAGGAAGGGGACACGGGGACCCTTGCCGTCGACGCCCCCGGAGACCCTCTCCTCGCAAACGTCGATCCGCTCGACTTCGTCGTCCGCCGCGCCCCGGTAGTTCGACCCCTGGCGGCCGGCGTCACCCTCCTCTCTGCGGGGGGGGAGCCGGTTCTCTGGCGGGCCGACTTGCCGGAGCGGCGCGTGGTCCTTCTCGCTCCCGATCCGGTCAAGACAAACCTTCCGTTGACCGTCGACTTCCCGATCCTCGTGTGGAACATCGTCCACTGGCTCTCGCTTGCGGATCCGTCCGCCCCGCCCCCCGCCCTGGTCGCCGGCGAGCCGATCCCCTTCGCGCCGTACGGGGTCCCTGAGCGTCTGAAGGATCCCTCCGGCCACGAGACGCAGATCGACCCCAGCTCCGTCGGCTTCCTCGCGAAGGCCTCTGGAATCTACCAGCTCACCACGTCGTCCGGAACCTACGCGATCGCCGTGAACGTGGACTGGGATGAGTCACCTCGCCCCGCAGCCGCGGGGACTGTCGCGCCGGCCGTCCGCGAGGGGGCCGCAAACACGCTCGAGGCCGCCCTGCTCTCGGCGTGGCCGATCGCTGCGGTCCTGGCCCTCGGCCTCCTCGTCCTGGAGAGCGCCATCTACCAGCGGCCTGGGCTCCCGAGGAGGCGAGAGTGATCCGCTTTGCGACCCCGTGCGTCCTTCTCGCCCTCCCAGCGATTGCCGTTCTGCTCTTCCTCGGCCGAAAGCGCCTACGCGAGCTCGTCCTCCCCGCCCTCGCCGTGCTCGTCCTTATCGTGGCCCTGGCGGGACCTGAGCTACGGCAGGAGGAGCGCCAGGAGAACGTCTACATCCTTCTCGATCGCTCTCCGAGCGTCGCCGCCGCCGTTGCGGAAGGCGAGGTGGAGGATGCCTTGGCCTCCCTCCGCGCGGCGAACCCGGGCCGACGGTTCGGGACGGTCTCCTTCGCCTCGCGGGCGACCCTCTCCGATCCCCTCTCCGACGAGTCGATCCCCTTCGCCCCCCTCTCCGAGACCCGCGGTCTTGGGGCACGGACGGACCTCGCCCCCGCCGTGAGTCTTGCCCTTGCCGCGCTCCCCGATGGGGGCGCGAACCAGATCGTCCTTGCGAGCGACGGGCGGATCACGGATGGCCTGCTCGAGGCCGTGAGCGCGGCGCGCGCGGCGAACGTGCCCATCTCCGCCTTCCCCCTCGGCCAGACCGTCGGGGCCGACGCTTCTCTCGCTCGTCTCGAGATTCCCGCTTGCGTGGAGGTGGGTCGGCCCTTCCAGGTTGTGGTCAGCGTCGACTCCTCGACGCCCGGAGAGGCGATCCTCGCCCTCTACCGTAACGGCGAGCTTGTCTCGTCCACCCCCATCTCCCTCGAGGACAAACTCTCCCGCTTCCAGATCCCAGACACCCTCACTTCGGTCGGCGCCCGCACCTACCGTGCGACGGTGAAACGTCCTGGAGACCCGATCCCGGAGAACGACTCCCTCTCCGCTTTCGCCCAGACCGAGGCCCATCCTCCGCTCCTCGTCGTCTCGCCCGGGACCTCCAACGCCCTTGTCGCCCTCCTTGCGGCCTCCGGGAAGCCCTACACGGCGAGCCGGGTCGTCCCCCCACTCGGGGAGCTCGCCGACTACCGCGAGATCCTCGTCACGGGCCTCCCCCTGAGTGGGCTCGCGTACGACGACATCGAAACGCTGCGCTCCTTCGTCACGGATCTCGGCGGTGGCCTCCTCATCGCCGAGGGCGAAGCGGAACTCCGCGGGATCCGGGGTGGCGGAATGGAGGATCTCCTTCCCGTCTCCTACACGCTTCCCCAGCGAGCGGAACAGGCGAGCCTCGCTGTCGTCTACCTCCTCGACCGCTCGGCGAGCATGCTCGGGCACGCCGAAGGCGCGGTGAAGATCGACGTCGTGAGAGAGGCAGCGGCCGCCAGCGTCGGCCTCCTCGACCCTGACGCCTTGGCCGGAGTCGTCGCTTTCGACCGGAACTTCAAGTGGCTCCGCACCGTCGCCCCCGTCCTCGACGGGCGCGAGATCTACGAGTCGCTTCGGACGCTCGAGGCGAGCGGGGGGACCGACATCTACTACCCGACGGTCGCCGCGCTCGACGCCCTCGAGCAGGTCTCGGCGCGCGTCAAGCACATCCTCATCCTCTCCGACGGCAAGACGGTCGACGAGCCCCGTGACTGGGATGGTCTTTTCGCCCGCCTGGAGGCGCAGTCCGGCGTCCACCTCTCCGTGATCGCCGTCGGCCCCCAGCCAAACCGCGCGCTCCTCGACCGCCTGGCTGAGGCCGGGCACGGGTCGGTCTACGTCGCGGCGGATTTCTCGACCCTCCCGCAGGTCTCGATGGAGGCGACCCAGCGCCTCTCGCGGAGCCGCTTCGTGACCGAAGAGACGCCGGTGGCCGGCCCGTTGGCGGCCGGGGACCTCGCCGCGATCCCGTCGCTTCAGGGCTATGCCCTGACCTACCCCCGTCCGACGGCCGAGGTCCTCCTCTCCGCGGGGAACGACCCGATTCTTGCCCGCTGGCGGCTTGGCCTGGGGCGGGCCGGCGTCCTGAACACCGATCTCG
>Ga0315287_10006553_pt1 | contig 11607 bp, 8 predicted proteins | sample YL17G11_0_MG_FD_205037 | JGI IMG/M metagenome (GOLD analysis project Ga0315287, IMG submission 205037) | Sediment microbial communities from Yellowstone Lake, YNP, Wyoming, USA - YL17G11_0 | ecosystem: Environmental > Aquatic > Freshwater > Lake > Sediment | place: USA: Wyoming | collected...
GAAAAATGTGGCGGGGTCGATTTCCAGGGCGGCACCTGAGGCAAATTGCAGAGCGATCTTGCCGTCGGCAGTGACTTCTAGTCCGGTAAACTCAAAGCCTTTGTCGGACTGCTCTGCACGTGCAACTCCCTTTACCACTGATTTCGCTGGTATCGCCTTAGGTTCGGGAGGGGCTTTATCTGTTTCAAAATCTGTCACTTCCGCCATATCGGCGTCGCCTTCTTCGACTAACCCTAGACTGCTGACTACGGCAACATCTTCAGAAAGGCTCGCCGGTAGATTCTCGTCATTGATACCCTCAATAGAAATGTCGTCGAGCTCCGATATTGCGAGGTCATCAGCTCCGCCAGATACCATTGCCATTGCTGTCATTCGATCTTCCGAATTTTGATCCTCAAGTTCAGGTAACTCGCCCTCTTCGGCAATCGATGCATTGAGCTTCTCCTCAAAGGCATCAGCATCAGCGTCGGCAATCTCGTCAGCGGCCATTTCGTCTTCGACTACAGATGTGGCTGCCGCGGCTACCGATGCTAGTGCCGGCGCGGCATCGGGAACCATCGCGGGAGCCTCGTCAGCGGCGGAATCGAGCTCCAAATCAGGGACCAAATCCAGTTCATCAAGCGCAAGTTCATCGACTGCAAGTTCACTCAGCGCGGGTTGATCGACTGCTGGTTCATCGACCGCTAGTTCACCCAGTGCGGGTTGATCGACTGCAAATTCATCGACTGCAAATTCATCGACTGCAAATTCATCGACGGCTAGCTCACCCAGTGCCTGCTCACCATCCTCTGAAGCAGTGGTAGCCTCAGGCTGCAACGCAGAATCTGGCTCCAGCGCGAACTCATCGTCAATCGATAGATTATCATCAGGCAATGTGGCCAGGGCAAAGGCATTGTCTTCAGTGCCTTGACCATCGTCAGACAAAGGAACGTCGTCAGAGGGGAGATCAACCAGCGCGAATCCATCCAAGTCGGCCTCACCTGCCGGCGCTGCCGCTAGGGACTCATCATCTGCCAGCGCATCGAGGCTCATGGTATCCAGCTCATCATCGCCTTCAAGCGAAGGTAGGGTAGCGTCCCCTTCGGCCAGATCTGCAGGCTGCGCCAACGGTTCTTCATCATTGCTAGACAGACTGACATCGCCAAAATCATCTGGATCTGCCAATGCAGTAACGGTCTCACCAGCGCTTTCAGCACCCATATCTGCGATCGCTTCCGGGCCTGCATCCAACGCGCTCACGCTCAGATCAGTATCATCAAAAGATGGCTCGGAGTCTAAATCCTCGCTGTCTATGGCAGCATCGATGCCCGGGGCAGCAAAAGCGCTATCACCTGAAAGGTCATCGATCTTGAGGTCGTCATCGACTAAGTCACCACCATCAGTAGCCGTTGGTGCATCAGGAGCTGCATCTTCCCCAAACGGCTCGGACTGTGCCGCATCTTGACTGTAAGGCGCCAAGGCAGCGATAAATTCCCGACTACCAGCACGCTCCAGCACCTCTTGCAGAGATTCCCCTGGCTGGGACTTTTGTTTATAAATTGAAACTATTTTCGCTATGAGCTTTGGCAGCTTTGCTGCTGGCACGCCTTCAGCCATGAATGAAGCCATCTCTGGAAGTTGCGAGTTTTTACCACCTAAGCTGATACGGTAGCCGCTGGTATCACCGATAATCGAAATATCCAGGGTGTGCGTCGCCAAGCAACAACGAGCACAACCGTTGATACCGATCTTCAAGGGTTGATCTAGAATGGTTCCAGATAACTCGTCGGCCAGGTCCATACTGGTAGCCATTGCGTCCTGCAGGTGCTCACCGCATAATGCGCCTAAGCAGTTGATCGGCTGGTGCAGTCCGTCCTGATAATGACGCAGACCTAAACCAACCGATTTAAGCTGAGCGGCAACAGCAGCTGCCTTAGCAGGCACCACAAACAAGGCCAATCGCTGGTCTTCCGTGGCTTTAGCGACAGCCTCTTCGCTAGCGCACAGAGCTGCAATCTTCTTTAACTGCTCCGCATTGTAGACGCCACCAGGTGCTTCTGTCGAAATCAGCAGCAGGCCGTTTTTTAATTTAAAAGGCGTTCCCATACCCAGCCACCGTAGTAGTTGTTTCCTAGACAATGTTTCGGCCCGTGCCGTAGAAACTTTAGTCGAGGCTACCAGCCAAGGTAGCAACAAAAGTCGGATGAAAGGCAATAAACGAACATGCCTAGCTGCGAAATCAACAGTATATATGAGCTACTATCCTCGCATGAGCCAACCCGCCTGCCTGATTTTGGACAAAAAAAAGCCGGCTTAAACAGCCGGCTTTGCAATCCATATCTTGTATGATCAGAACTAGTTGAGGAATTCCATATAGTCGCGCAGACGCTGATTCATCAGGGCCTTGGACGTCCAGAAGGATTCTGCCAGCTGCAGCACGAGATCGATCGAGCTGTCGATGGTCTCGACTTCTTTGCGCAGCATCTTGCCGGGGATGAGAATCAAGCCTGCAAAGATATTGGCTTGGATCTCCTGCAGCTCGGCAGGCGATTCGTTAAAGCGGGCAACGGAGGGATGGTTGACCCGGCACAGGTGCTTAAACAGCTCCTTGGCCAGTATAAAGCGTACGAAGGGGCGGAGTTCAGGGCCGCGGTAACTAACTTTGGAGGTCGCTTCAACACCAGATCCCACCACTGCGACCTTAACCACGACGTCTTGTGCATCATCCTGGATCAACGTGAGGTTGGGGAAGAGCTTATAAATTTCGGGCAGATAGATCGGCGCCTCGGTAAAATCACCAGCGGCAAGCACTGCCTCCGCGGCCTTGACGACGTTCGGGCGGTCGACATCAAACAGCTCTTCAAATGGCTTTAGCGTGCTGTCGGTTTGCCATTTCGTAGGGTTCTTAAAGAACTCCTTTTTGAGAGTCTCAAGACTTTTGCCCTGGAGGGCAAAGGCACCATATCCCCTAAACTCAAACACAGCTTCCTCAAGGTCGACCCGGCCAGCGGCGATGTCGATCAGTAGGCGCTCGTCAATACTCAGGTGATCGGCGATGCTACGCAGTGTTGCTAGGGCACGGATATTCTTTTTGCCCTTCTTCCAGTGACTGCAATCTGCCGGATCATATTTAAGGATCGCGCCGACGTCCTGGTCGATGACTTTAACATTGCCGTCATAGCGGATCTCGAGGGCTTCTTTGCAGAAACGGAATAAGGTGGCCGAATGCGGATACCTGTTTTCAACGGTCTTTTTCATGCTGAGATTCTCCCTGGAGTTGACGCCATAAAACCCTAAGCACACCATTGCCTAACCGAGCGTAGCCTGATGCCATGCCAAGTAAACCAACGATTCATTCGGATTCATCTCTCAATTAGAAACGATTTTGGTGCAATGGTCAAGAAAGCGGAGTGCACCCGTTCGGCGAACGCACTAAATTAAAATTGGTGAAACTTACAGTTACCTTTAGCCACCCACGAAGCCTTAGAGCGAAGCGTTGAGATTCTGCATATTGGAGCGATGCGGAAAAAAGCTGCCTCAAAATGAAAATTATGAGGCAGCCTTGATGGCAAAGATGCATGATGCAACAGACCAGACCATTCTCGGCAATCCCATGGAATTGCTGATTTTATTAGAATTTTACAGGTTTCTTCATAAAACATTATCTGCCGCAGCCAAACTTAGGAATATGACAAATTACAAAATTTTCAGAATTTAAATCACAGGGATCACTCGCCATGGTAAAACCACGCCGTCATAAATTTGAATTCAATGATAGTACCGCGACGCCCCTTGCCCTGAAGGAAAACATCGTCGAGGCGTTAAGCCGCGGCCTGGAATTGGGCGGCATCCTCGATGGCGTCGCCCTCCCTTTTGCCGCCTTTATCAAGGCCGCTAAGGTGAAACAAGTGCTAGATCTGTGTTCGGGCGCCGGCAGGCCCGTGCGGATTCTAGCCCAAGCCCTGAAGCAGGCTGGTGGCGAGGTGCCAAAGTTCTTGCTTACCGACAAAATGCCGCATCCACATGCCTGGAGCTCGCTGCAGCGGGAATTGCCAGAGACGATTCAATTTGTGCCAACCTCGGTCGACGCTACCGCTGTCGCTGCTGATTTGTCGGCGAATCGGGCCAGGCTCATCATCAATGCGCTGCACCATTTTCCGCCAGCTGCCGCCAGCGCCCTGTTTGCCGACGCCACCCGCCAGCAGGCGCCGATCTTTATCGTCGAATGCTTCGAGCGCGGCTACCGAAATTTCCTGCCGATGCTCCCCTACCTCTTTATGGCGCATCAAGTGAACCCGATCTTCGCGCCACGCCGAAAATTGGCGAAAGCATTTTTGACCTGGATGACACCAATCGGTGCTTGCGCAGGATTGTGGGATGGGCTGGTCAGCAGCATGCGAGTGTATTCGGAGGACGAGCTACGCTTAATGGTGGCGGAATACGGCAAGGAGTATGAGTGGTCCTATGGAACATTTGATTTTAAACTAGGCGGGAGAGGCTACTACTTCCAAGGGATACCTATACCACGCGCCGCCAGGGCCTGATGCGGTTAGGCCCTTAACGCAGTTCAAGCGGCTATATGGAGAAATCATAACTAGCTGACAGCATCTGCGTATTACCCAGGAAGGGCCCAGCTGCGCTCATATCTCGCAATTTATTGTATTGAAGCTTAAAATCGCTATTGTCCGTCACGTCATAGCGCAGCGTTAGACCTACACAATCATAATGCCATGCATTATAGTCTGGAGAGGTGCCAGTCTCGCGGTATTTTGAGTAGTTTACTAGCGGCGACCATTTGCCGATCCGGTAACCAGCGCCGATTGAAGAGGAAAAGGAACGATATGAGGTTGGACCGCCGTAGTGAAGGGCAAGGTTGACTTCACCTAGGGTGAAAAAATGACCGAAATCTGTGTTTAGAGCCCAGCCCATAATATCTTGTTTTGTGTCATGACCCGCTATTAGGCCATAATCACTCCATCCTTGGTCCTGTCCATCTGCAGCGTTATAGCGGTTAGTCGACCGCAACAATAGGAACCTAGTGGTAAGCCAATCATAGTTTAATTCAGCATCCGCCCCACGAATGTTATTCCACTCAATGGTGACATCATATGGGTACCATAATTTAAAATTTCTTGCTTTAGGATTGAAGCCCGCGCCAGCAAAGAGGCTCGAATTCAGTGATACCGGACCAAACCGATCCTGGTAACGTATCATTCCACCATCGTAATTCGTAACATCCCAGCCATAGAGCTCGCCGGGCGGGCGCACCCATGCATAGGCGAAGCCTACATCCTGGAATTCAGAATAAAAGAATATGGGGATACGCTTACGTCCGGCCTGCACAGTAATTTTTGCATTAGCTTGATACGATAGGTAGGCCCATTCAAGATTGGCCTGGCCAGGGTCAGCGCGGACGATCCCCTGCACCACTGCGGACAAGCCGCTAATGATGTCGCTAGCCGTAGCTTGCAGCCCCACCCTGGATTCGGGGCGGATCAGCGGCTGCTTTTTGGTATAGACAGATCCGTTTGTATAGTCAGCGACATAGAGGGGGCCCTGCACATTGCCGGTGTTGGCATCCGGGTTACCCGTAAGAATCTCGCCGCCGACTATAGAGCCAAAGCTATTTATGCTCAGGTCATAGGCAAGCGCCAAAGACGAGCTAAAGCTGAGCGCCAAAATAGCAACTAATTGAATCAAATACATATGATCCCCATATTGACTCATTTGGATATGCTTGAACATCCGACCGGTGCTGCTCCGGCATCGGTGGTCGGACGCCAAAGATCAAGGCACGATTAGCAGCACCTTAACCGACTTATCGACATTCTTAGCAAGAACATATCCAATGCCTTCAGGGTTGTTTGCTATCCACTCCTTGGTAGTGCGTTCATCGCTAAGACCTACAGGCGGAACCCCGCGGCCAGTAAAGATCCTTACCGACCAATAAGCATTGAGCTGGCTAAGCGTCTTATTTAGGACTTTTTGCGCAAACTGACCTTTAATCGCCGAGCTAGCCGACTGGTCTACCACTTTCACGACCCCAGCCCCAGTAAGCTCCCGGACCTTACCAAGATATAAATTGCTCACATCCTCAGCTGATATCGTGGAGAGTGGGAATTTACTGTTTGCAATGATGGCGATATCATCGGCGACGGCAGGTACTGAGATACTCAGCAATGACAAGAGGACTGCCAGTGCTGCTATGAATGAACTGTGCAATGAATTCACGATATATATCCTTCCATTTGTTAAAATTAAACTACAGAAATTCATCAGAAAAATCCTAGAAAGCGACGTCAACTACAGCCTGGAAGACATTAAGCTGCGGATACTTAGTGCGTGAAGGGTCAAGATCCAGAATGCCGCGGGTACCGTCTTTAGGCCAGACATGCTGGCCCTGCAACTTGATATCCGTATAGGCATTGGCGTCGTATTTGATACCAGCAGAGGCTGAAACCTGGCTTCCTTGGCTGACGAGGTGGTTATTGTCTGGATTCTTTAGCGATGCATAGGTGACGTAGGGCATCGCCGCGCCGATGTTATACCCCGTGGTCGCATACCAGCCACGCGATCCAACCATCTGGCTGACAGCGGCATCTTGAATGGCAGCTCCTTGCACCCCAAGTCCAGCAGCTGTGGCTGCTTGAATATCAGCGGCGCTTCCTGTCTGCTGGGCCTTAGCACCTAAGGTCGCAGCGCTAGTCGCTGCAGCTACAAGGTTATCTCTCGCTTCGCCTACTTCGCTTGGATCAACCTTACCGAAGATGGTGGCATACTCGGACAACAACAGGAATCCATGGGTCTCAACCTTCAAGCCAGCCGCCCCGAACCCCGCATTTAGATTGTGAACTTGGTAATAATCAGTCTTTACGCCGACGGCAGCCTTAGCATATACACCGCGCACCTGAAATGCGTCGTTGCCTACAACTAAATTGACTATCCCTAGCCGGCGGTACTGAACTTTAACGTCGAGCGCAGGGGCTGCCTTAGTTCCTGACACTACATCAAGAGTATCAGTCGAGCTGGCTGAATAAAGACCGTCTGCCACTGCTTCAATCCCACCCAGCGCCAGGCGATAGGTTGCACCAAAGCCGGAAGATCGCTTCACCGGATTAAAAGAATAGACCTCCTCCGGAGGTGTCACCCAAGGAAAGCTTCGTCCCACATCAATGTGGTCAGAGACCAGCCACATCGGCGCCTTTTGTTTGCCGATCCTAAGCGTCAGGTCCTTCATCGGATACCACGAAACAAAAGCCCAATCAGGCTTGATGGTTTTACCATTCGCGATTAACTGTGCCGCATAGCCCCAGCGTGCATCCAAACTCTTCTCTATATTTAGACCGACACGGGTGAGCCGCTCAATATCTGCACTCCGACTCAAGCCTCCATTATACGACTGCGACGAATTGGTGAATGCCACGCCGCTGGTGAAAAAACCATGCCATGTTGCCGGCTGGTCATCTGCTTTGGCTCCTGATGCCACTCCAATTAGACCCAAGAGTCCAAGAGACGCGACAGAAAGCCGCCGACTCAACCGGTTTGTTCCTTCGAACATGAGAGTTAACCTCAAATAATATTAAAGATTTAATTAGGAGAGCATGTTTAAATAGTTATGTCAAATCCCGCTGCTTTCGCCAGCGATCCAGGGACCATCTAAACGCAAATGCGATATCTGTGGTCATCGGGTTTAAAAGCGATCCAGCGGCTAGACGCGCGCTCAAGGCAAAGCCTCGCGTTTAGCTAGTGCCTGGCGCAAAAGCGCCTGGTTTCTGCCGATTTTGCGCCAGAAACTAGTTTATACCATGGTTATGGGTAGGGCGGGCGAGCATGCCGCCATGTTATCCGGCTTTCTTTGAAAGCGCTGCGAGAACCTTGGTAACAGCCTGCTTAAATGCCTCGGGCACCATCGGTTTTACGATCCAATAGCGAATGCCCAGCTCGCGGCACTTTGCCCGTAGGTCAGGTGAGGTTTCCGTCGTCAAAATAATCACCGTAACATCAAGATAATGATCGATAGTCCGGATTTTTTTAGTCATCCCAAGGCCGTCTAACGATGGCATATTGTAATCAGCAATGATCAGATCGATATTGGGGTCTGCCATTGCCTTTGCGTAGCCATCTTGGCCATCGACGGCCTCTATGACCTGGTGACACATTTCAGTTAGGGCGAGATTCACCTGAGTACGGATAAGTTCTGAGTCATCTACGACTAAAACCTTTGCCATAAATCTATCCTGTTTATCACTTGATTTATTTCGTAGCCAATAGATGCTCTACGTAACCCGCCTGAAGACCATGACCCATCGGCTGACCACACCCGAGGCTAAAGCTTGCGGACTACATATTTTTGTAACCACCATTAAATACAGTAATTTTTGGATTTGACCGCTCAAGAACCTGGGGATCAAGCATTGCCAGGGCACACCCCAACTATTCAAGGACCTGCAGCCCTGCAGCCCTGCAGCCCTGCAGCCTAAATAAATCCTACCATAAGCCGATATATCCAGTGGGTGGCGGTGGCCGTAGCAAGCCCATTCCGCATCCGATGAGGAGCATGGCCGGTGTTTATTAGAAACCTCCAATTCAAAATTTTAATCCTCGTCGGGAGCATGCTTGGCGCTCTTGCGCTCTATTTCTTTATGAGCTCCTCAACATCGAGTAGCAACCTGGCTATTCTAACCGCTACTACTGATCAGGTCTATCCCGTCCTCCAAGCATCCGATTCAAATCTCTTTTACATCGAACGACTGAGTTCTTCCCTGAACACTGCCGCTGCTACCAAGGAACTAGAAGAGTTAAAGGTTGCTGACGATATATTCCAAAAAATGGACAGGACATTTAGCGACATTATGACAGCGAATAACACCCTAACACCGGAGGTTGAGCTACTGCGAACCTCCCTAAAGGACTATTACCTCCCTGCTCGCGAACTATCTCAGAGCATGGCCTCTGGCAAATCTCAAGAATGGAATAGCGAACTGATCGACAAGGCTCAAAAGACACAACTCAGAAGCGCAGCATTTACCACCGAACTCAAAGCCTTTCATGCACGGCGCCTTAGTGATTTTACGGCTACGATCGCTGCGGTGGCCTCAGGCACGCGGCATCTTCGGCTAATTGGTTACCTGCTTATCATCGGCGCTATCATCCTCACGATCGTGATCGTCCTGGCGGCCAATAGGGGCATCGTTCGGCCGATCATCACCCTATCCAATGCCAGCCAACAGGTGTCTAAAGGGTCCTTCCCGGTTTTGGGCTCCAGTTCTTCCAAGGATGAGATTGGTGTGCTCTGGGCGAACTTCAGCAACATGATTCGAGATATCGAGGAGCACCAGACGCAGCTGGCAAAGCTGGCAACTCTAGGTCGCAACCTGTCCTCCCAAACGACTATGACTGGCATCCTCGAGGTGATTCACGCTTCTCTACCTGAGACGGTGGGCTTCCCTACTGAATGTCGACTTTACTTTGCCGCTTCCTGCTTCCTCGAACAGCATCTGGAAGTAGGATTCTATGATGTTGAACAGTCGACTATAAACCCCACTCTTATGCATGCTAATTTCTTCGCCGATAAAACCGAGCGCACGATTTGGGTGGAAGACAGCAGATCAAAGGAATGCCTTGCTGCCATATGCATTGCACCCATGGATCCCAATCTCATTAGCAAGGTTAGATCTGTCCTACATTCTCTATCCATCAATATCGCAAATGCCTTGTCGTCGATTCGGCTTGAGGATGCCATGCGCATCATCGTGCAAAAATCGCTGGAGTTGCGTACGATTTTTGGTTCCATATCGCAGGGGATATGTACGATTGGTGGCGATGGCTCGATTAAGGGAGAGTATTCGACCTATCTCGAAAAGATTGTTGGTGAGCGCGGCCTTAACGGTAAGCTACTAGGAGATCTGCTATTTACTAAGGCGAATATATCGGCGGATATGCTGGCCCAAGCTCAAACAGCCCTCGATTGCATCGTCGGCGAAGACATCCTCAATTATGACTTCAACAAAGACAGCCTGCCGCGTGAACTAAGCATCACCGATGCAGTTAGAGGGAAACATTTGCATCTTGAGATTGACTGGATTCCACTAGCAAACGAAGAAGAACTCGTCTCGAGTATAATGGTCACCATCCGTGATATTACTGAGATCGTCTCGTTGCGGCAAAACGCCAAGAATCAGGCTGAGGACACTCAAATGATTGAGGAGCTTCTCGGCACTTCAGCCGAGCGCTTTCTTTGGTTCAAGGAATCCACCGCTACCGCTCTGGAGGACTGCCGGGCGACCCTCGCAGTCGACGCTAGCCTGAGCCCAATGGATTTAGCCCGTATCGCGCGCCACCTGCACACGGTCAAAGGCAATAGCCGTGCTCTAGGTCTTAAAAGACTTAGTAACAGCATGCATGACCTCGAAACGACATTTTTCACCGCATTTCCAAGAGATGGCGCCGCCGCATCTAGCAAGTCGGCGTTTCACCAGTCCCTTACCGCAGTCTCTAGGCTTTTTGGCATATACACTACATTCAACGACGACAAGTTAGGACGAGCGAACAACACCGTCGCAACAGAGTATCTAGGACGCCTAAAAGGACTGATAAGTCGCCTTTATGAGGAGAAGCTAGCGCCTAGCACGGCTGATATGGAGATGCTGGATGCTTACTCAAGCCCACATGGTCCATTGGTACTTAGTGAGGCTATACAAGAGATATTCGAAGGCATTCATGAAATCTGCGGCAGCATGAATCTAAGGCTGCCTCAGCTGATTTTAGCTGGCGACAAGAGCGCCTGCTTCGGCAAGCATATGGCATCCAGCCTCAACTCGATCCTCATCCATCTGCTACGCAATTCAGTCGATCATGGACTGCGCCATGAACTCGAACCAAAGATCATGATCGACTGGGCGATCGGTGAGCAGGGACACCTCGCACTTGAGTATGCTGACTCGGGACGAGGACTGCACCTAGCTAGGCTAGCGGAGGTTGGGACTCGGTTAGGCATCACTGGTCCTTCAAGCACGGAGGAGGATTTGGCCGCACTGATTTTCCGCAGCGGCCTAAGCACCAAGTCATCGGTTACTGAGCTTTCCGGGCGGGGTATCGGGATGGACGCCGTTCGCGCCATGTGCCGCGAGCTTGGCGGCGATATCCTTTTACATTTTACCGGCCCTAGCGACCCAGATGGCTACAGGCGCTTCGCCTTTACACTGCAGATGGGACCAGCGAATATTGAGTTGGAACACAAGACGATGACCACCGCTGAAATTGGCCTTCGCCTAACTGGTTAGACCAAAAGAATGCGATACCTCGCGGCTCGAAAAAAAGCCCATCAGCCTCAATACGGTCATTAATGATTCATTGACTCTGCTAAGAGGCTGTACGAAAACACCTTAGGCATGTCTGAGGTCCTGAGTCATTTAGTGGTCTCTCGTCATGATGTTCGGCAACTTTTATGGTGTGGTTGAGGTGAAAGCGGATATTGATGGTCAGGTAACGAACCATCTTATATGGCTAGAGTACCACCGGACATCGTCCGGCGTTTAAGCAGGACATCGTGGCAACGGCCACACAAAAGTATCACGTGCCGGTAGGCGTCAAGGGGGTGCGGCGTAGCCCAATCCCCCGGAAGTTCCA
>Ga0315287_10006555_pt1 | contig 11605 bp, 7 predicted proteins | sample YL17G11_0_MG_FD_205037 | JGI IMG/M metagenome (GOLD analysis project Ga0315287, IMG submission 205037) | Sediment microbial communities from Yellowstone Lake, YNP, Wyoming, USA - YL17G11_0 | ecosystem: Environmental > Aquatic > Freshwater > Lake > Sediment | place: USA: Wyoming | collected...
GCCCCGGCGCTGGCCGGACTGGCGCGGGCCCTGGTCCTCGCCGGCTTCTACGGCATGGGGCGGCCCGAAGAGGTCATCCCGCCCGCCAGCGACGCGACGCGGCGGGCGCTCGAGCATGGCCCCCACCTCGCGGAGAGCCACATGGCCTCTGCGCTGCTGGCTTTGCTGGTCGACCGCGACCGGCCCCGGGCGTCAGCGGAGTGGCTTCACGCCCTGGAGTTGAATCCCGCCGATGTCGAGGCGCGCGCCGGCCGGGCCTTCTTCGATCTCTGCCTGGTGCAGGGCGCCTTCGACCAGGCGATCGAAGAGACCCAGCGCGCCCTGGAGACGGACCCGCTCAGCGGCTACGCGCATACCGTGATGGCATGGGCCTTCGCGCTCGCCGGCCGGTACGAGGAGGCCATCGCCGAAGCGCACCGGGGCGTCGCCCTCGATCCCGATTCCTTCGTCACCCACTACGTCCTCCTCTGCGCCTGCCGGTGGGACGGCAACGCTGCCAAGGCCCTCGAATACGGCCTGCCGCTCCTGGCACTGAGTGGCCGGCATCCCTGGGCACTGACCTACGTGGCCATGGCCCTGTTCGATGCCGGACGACCTGAGGAGGCGGAGGCCGCCTACGCCGAGCTGGTCGCCCGGTCCCACAACGACTACGTGCAACCCAGCATGCTGGCCTATGCGGCCCTGCACCTCGGTCGCGGTGCCGAAGCCATCACGCTGTTGCGCGAGGCCGTGGATACGCGGGACCTGTTCTTTGCCGCGGTGGTGCTCCGCTGGCCCGACCTGGCCACGCTCAGCGCGTCGGCCGAGTACCAGGACATTCTCCGTCGCATGGGGTGGAAAGAGGCCCTCCCGACCTCTCTTGGCTGACAACCAGAGCCGTGATTCACGACGCCTCCCCTCCGGGCTGGTGGTGACCGCCACTCGCGCCGAGCACGCCGTGCAGTTGGAGGCGCTCCAGTTCGAGGTCTTCCCCACCCTGGCCGATCAGGAGCGCTTCAAGGCCGCCCACTACCTGAAGCATCTCGAGTTGTTCCCCGAAGGCCAGTTCGTCGGGCTGGACGGCGCGCGGGTTGTGGCGGCCACCAGTACCATCCGCCGGCCGTTCGATCCCGGCCATTTCCCGCATACCTTCGAGGACATCATTCAGGGGGGCTGGATGACCTCCCATGATCCGGCCGGTGAGTGGCTCTACGGCGCCGACATCGGGGTGCATCCTGGGTACCGCGGCCGTGGCCTGGCGATGGCGCTCTATGCCGCGCGGCAGGAGCTGGTCTGGGCGCTCGGGCTCCGCGGCCAGCTGGCGGCCGGGATGATGAGCGGGTTCGGCGCCGTCAAGGACCGGATGCGCGCCGAGGAGTATTTTGAAGGGTTGCGGGCCGGCCGGATCAACGACCCGACCCTGTCCATGCAGCTTCGCGCCGGGTTCGAGATCCGGGCGCTGCTGCCCGACTACCTGCACGACCCGGTCTGCGACAACTACAGCGTGCTCATCGTGCTCGACGCCGCCCGGGACGTCCCGGGCGCCATCCGCCCGGCGCCGGCACACCAGAAGGGAGACCAGATGGGGTTCATCAAGCTGAAGACGGAGGTTCCGGGTCCCCGCAGCCGGGAGCTGCTGGCCAGGCGGAGTGCCGCCGTCGCGAGCGGCCTGGGCAAGGCCACCGACGTGGTGATCGATCGTGCCGAAGGAGCGCTGGTCCACGACGTGGATGGCAACACCTTCATCGACCTGGTCGGCGGCATCGGCATGCTGGCGGTAGGTCACAGCCCCCCGGCCGTGGTGCATGCCATCGAGGAGCAGGCCCGGAAGTTCATCCACGTCTGTGCCCTCGTCGCCACCTATGAGCCCTACGTCCGCCTGAGCGAGCTCCTCAACGAGGTGACGCCCGGGTCCTTCCCCAAGAAGACGCTGCTGGCCAACAGCGGCGCCGAGAGCGTCGAGAACGCGGTGAAACTGGCGCGTCGCTATACCGGGCGCCCCGCGATCATCTGCTTCGAGGGGGGGTATCACGGCCGGACGCTCCTGACGCTCAGCCTGACCAGCAAGTACAACCTCTTCAAGAAGGGGTTCGGGCCGTTCGCGCCGGAGATCGTCCGACTGCCGGCGCCCAACCTGTACCGCACCCCACCTGGCATGACCGAGCAACAGTACCTCGACTGGAGCGTGCAGCAGCTGGAGCTGGCGTTCACCGCCCAGGTGGATCCCTCGGCCGTGGCCGCCTTCGTCATCGAGCCGGTGCAGGGCGAGGCCGGGTTCATCCCGATCCCGGAGCGGTTCCTCCGCCGGATCCGCGAGCTCTGCGACCAGCACGGCATCGTGATGATCGCGGACGAGGTCCAGTGCGGCTTCGGCCGGACCGGCAAGCTCTTCGCCGTCGAGCACACCGGCATCGTTCCCGACCTGGTCGTCACCGCCAAGTCGCTGGGCGCCGGCATGCCGATCAGTGCCGTCACGGGACGCGCCGAGATCATGGATTCCGCGCACCTCGGAGGCATCGGGGGTACCTACGGTGGCAATCCACTGGCCTGCGTCGCCGCCATCGAGGCCGTGGAAGCCATCCGGCGGCCCGCCTTCCTCGCCCACGCCAGCCGGCTCGGAGACGTGATGCGGGAGGTGATGCATGGCTGGCAGGCGCGCCATCCCCTGGTCGGCGACGTGCGCGGCCTGGGGCCGATGATGCTGGCGGAGTTCGTGCGCGACCGGGTCACCAAGGAGCCGGCCCCCGACGAGACGCTCGCCATCATCAAGCGGACCGTCCAAGGCGGGGTGCTGGCGATGCGCGCCGGTCTCTTCAGCAACTGCATCCGGCTGCTGCCACCCCTGGTGATCACGGAGGAGCAACTCCGCGAAGGGCTCGAGGTGCTCGGCGGCGCGATCGCAGCGCAATGACCGACCTGATCTTCCATGGCGGCGTCCTGCTGACCCAGGACCCCGGGCTCCCTGTGGCCGAAGCCCTCGCCGTGGCCGACGGACGGATCGTCGCGGTCGGCCGCGACGACCAGGTGCTGCCGCTGGGCGGTCCGGGGACTCACCGAGTCAACCTCGGCGGGCGCACACTGGTGCCGGGCCTCATCGACGCCCATGCCCACATCTGGAAGATCGGGCACCTGCTCACCACCATGATGGATCTCCGGCGCCTGGAAAGCCTGGCCGCGATCGCCGAGCACCTGCGCCAGGCCTCGACCCAGCTGCGGCCGGGCGCGTGGCTCCTCGGCCGGGGCTACAACGAGGCCCGGTTGGCGGAGGGACGCGCCCCGGTTCGAGCCGACCTCGATGCGGCGGTTCCCGATCGCCCCGTCGTCCTGACCCGCACCTGCGGGCACATCTATGCCTGCAACAGCATGGCCCTCCGGCGCTCCGGCATCTCGCGGGACACACCCGACCCGCCGGGTGGCGTGATCGGGCGCGGGCCCGATGGCGAGCCGACGGGCCTGCTGCACGAGACCGCGATGGGCCTCGTCAACTCACACCTTCCGGCGCCAACGCGGGACGACTATGCCGCCATGGTCACGGCGGCCCTGCGGCACCAACTCTCGCTTGGCATCACCAGCACCAACGATGCGGGCGTGTCGCCCACACTGCTCGACGCCTACCGCTGGCTCGACGCCGAGGGCGGCTTGCCCAGCCGAGTCAACGTGATGGCGCTCCGCCGAGTCGAAGGTGTGGGTACGGTCCCGATCCCGGACATGTGGGTCTCCGACTTTCTCCGGGTCGACACCGTCAAGTTCCTGGCGGACGGCGGGCTGAGCGGGGCAACCGCAGCGTTGAGCGTGCCCTACCGGCATGCCGACACCCGGGGCGTGCTCCGCTTCTCGTACCAGGAGCTGTTCGAGCTGTCCCGCGAGGCGCACCTCGCGGGGTGGCGGATCGCCACCCACGCGATCGGCGATGTCACCATCGATCAGGTGCTTCGGGTCTATGAGGCGCTCGGCCCGGGGCCCAGGCGACACCGGATCGAGCACCTGGGCCTGCCGGACACCGGCCAGCTGGCGCGCGCCGCGCGACTCGGCGTGATCGCGGTGCCCCAGAGCGTCTTCGTCTACGAACTGGGGCGGAATTTCCGGCACTATCTTCCCGAGGACCTGTTGCCGAGGGCCTATCCGATTCGCGCGATGCTCCAGGCCGGACTCACGGTCGCCCTCTCCTCTGATGCCCCGGTCGTCGAGGACGACAGCCCGCTCCGCGGCATGCGGTCCGCCGTCGAGCGCCGTGACGATGAGGGATACCTGATCGCTCCTGACCAGGCCATCAGTGCCACCGAAGCCTTGCATGCCTATACCATGGGCGGCGCCATCGCGGCCGGCGACGACGACAACCGCGGCAGTCTCACCGCCGGGAAATGGGCCGACCTGGCCGTCCTGTCGGGCAACCCCCTGACAACACCTGTCGAGGCACTGACCGGGCTCGCGGTCGAGCAGACCTGGGTCGGCGGGCGCCTCGCTTTCGAGAGATGACCACCATGGCCTATGCCTACCAGCAGTTGATCGATGGCGCCTGGCTGGATGCCACCACCGGCGCGACCTGGGACGTGACCAATCCGGCGACCGAAGAGGTGATCCGGACCGTGCCGTTCGGCGGGCGGGCCGATTGTCACGCCGCCATCGAGGCGGCCGCACGCGCCTTCCCGGCGTGGGCCCGCCGAACGCCGTACGAGCGCGCGGCGGTCCTGATCCAGGCCGCCCGGCTCATGCGCGAGCGGGCGGAGGCGCTCGGCCGCACCACGGTGCTCGAGAGCGGCAAGCCGTTCGTTCAGGCCCGGGGGGAGTGGCACGTTGCGGCCGACCTGTTCGAGTGGTTCGCCGAGGAGGGGAAGCGGGCCTATGGACGCACCATTCCGTCGCGGGTCGGCTCCAAGCGCATGAGCGTCATCCGCCAGCCGCTGGGCGTGGTGGGCGTCATCACCGCCTGGAACTTCCCTGCCTATAACCCGGCACGCGCCTGGGCGGCGGCCCTGGCCGCCGGCTGCACGGTGGTGGGCCGGGCGTCGGAATTCACCCCGCTCACCGCGATGGAGATGGCCAACATCCTGGTCGAGGCCGGCATCCCGGCCGGGGTGATGAACCTCATTAACGGCGAGCCCGACACGATGGGCCAGGAGATGCTCGACCATCCTGCCTGCCGGAAGATCAGCTTCACCGGCAGCGTCAGGGTCGGCAAGATCCTCATGGACGGCGCCTCCCGCACGGTGACGCGCCTCTCGCTCGAACTGGGCGGCAACGCGCCCGTGCTGATCCTGCCGGATGCGCCCCTCGAGGCGCTCGCCGCCAGTTCCGTCGGGGCCAAGTTCCGGAACAACGGGCAGGTCTGCGTCTCGCCCCAGCGGTTCCTGGTCCACCGCGGCGCCGTGGCGGAGTTCACTGACCGGGTGGCCGCGCGAGTGGCCCAACTCCGGGTCGGCAGCGGGCTCGAGAAGGAGACGCAGGTTGGACCGCTGATCAACGCCAGGCAGCGCGACCGGGTCGAGGCCCTCGTGAACGACGCCACCAGCCACGGGGTCGACGTCCGGGCCGGCGGCCGGCGGCCCAGCGAACTGACGCGCGGCTATTTCTTCGAGCCCACCGTGCTGGCGGGGGTCCACCCAGATATGCCCGTCTTCCAGGAGGAGATCTTCGGGCCGGTGCTCCCGATCACCGCCTTCGATGACCTGGACGAGGCGATCCACCTGGCCAACTCCACCCACTACGGCCTGGCGGCATACGTCTGGACCAATGACCTCAAGGCTGCCATCAAGGCCTCGGAGGGCCTCGAATTCGGGATGGTGGGCGTGAACGAGTGGACCCCCCACGCCACCGAGGCGCCGTTCGGCGGCTGGAAGCAGAGTGGCCTGGGTCACGAGAGTGGCGCGGAGGGGCTCAACGAATACCTGGAGACCAAGCTGATCGGGATCGGCGGCCTGTGAGCAGCAACGATCGCGCCCTCGGCATGAACCGCCCGATCACCCGCCGCGACTTCCTCGACGGCGTCGCCGTGGGCGTCGGTGGGGCGCTGGTACTGCCGCGGCTGGGGCCCTGGCAGCCCGCCGACTATCCCCCGGCGCTCACCGGGCTCCGGGGGTCGCATCAAGGGTCCTTCGAGGCCCTGCATGCCCTTCGCGACGACCGGTACTGGGACACGGCCCCCGCCATCGAAGACGCCGGCGAGGAGTACGACCTGATCGTCGTCGGTGCCGGCATCAGTGGGCTCGCGGCCGCGCACTATTTCCGGAAGGCCCGGCCCGGCGCCCGGGTGCTGCTGCTCGACAACCACGACGACTTCGGCGGCCACGCCAAGCGGAACGAGTTCAGCCATGATGGGCGCACCCACATCGGCTACGGCGGGACCCAGTCCATCGACAGCCCGGCACCATACAGCGCCACCGCCAAGGCGCTGATCACCGAGCTCGGCATCGACGTCGGCCGCTGGGAGCGCGTCCTCGACGGCGATCTCTACCGGTCACTCGGCCTGAAGCCCGGCTTCTTCTTCGACCGCGCCACCTTTGGCATGGACAAGCTGGTGGTGGGCTCGCGGAGTGAACTGGACGATGGGTTCCTGGCCGCGGCTCCGATTTCGGCCCAGGTCAGGCAAGACATCCGCCGGCTCTCCACGGAGCGGTTCGACCCGTGGCCCGGCGAGAGTTCCCCGGCCAAGAAGGCTCGGCTCGCCCGCATGAGTTACGCCAGCTTCCTGACCAAGGTCTGGGCGCTCGACCCAGGGGTCCTGCCGATCTTCCAGACTGCCCCCCACGATCTCTTCGGTGTCGGAATCGATGCCGTGCCTGCCCAGGATGCCTTCGGGCTGGGGCTGCCTGGCTTTCAGGGCATGGGTCTCGACCCACACCCCGGGCCGGGGCAGAACTACGACAGCATCCGGAGCGAGGCGGCGGAGCGCTACTACTTTCACTGCCCCGACGGGAATGCCTCGGTCGCACGGCTCCTGGTGCGGCGGCTCAATCCGGCGGCGATTCCGGGTGCCACCATGGACGACGTCGTCACCGCCCGCGCCGACTACGCAGAGCTCGACCGACCGGGCTCGGAGGTCCGGATCCGGCTCCGGAGCCCGGTCGTCCGGGTGCGGCATCTCGGCGATCCGGCGTCGGCCACCAGGGTCGAGGCCACCTATCTCCAGGCGGGCAAGCTCCGGTCGGTCACCGGCCGCGCGATGATCCTGGCCTGTTGGCACACCGTCATTCCCTATCTGTGCCCGGAACTGCCGGCCCGCCAGAAGGCCGCCATGGCCTTTGCGGTGAAGGTGCCGCTCGTCTACACCAACGTGCTGATCCGCAACTGGACCTCGTTCCAGAAGCTGGGGGTGAGCCGGGTCACCGCGCCGGGGATGTGGCACACCACCGTCAGCCTCGATTTTCCGGTAAGCGTGGGCCGGTACCACCATCCCAGGCGCCCGGACGAGCCGATCGTGCTGCATCTCTCCAAGGCCGCCTGCAAACCGGGGCTGGCGGTCCGCGACCAGCATCGCGAGGGTCGGGCCGAGTTGCTGACCACGCCGTTCGAGGTGATCGAGCGCAGCATCCGGGAGCAACTGGCGCGCACCCTGGGGGCGGGCGGGTTCGACCCGGCGCCTGACATCCTGGGCATCACCGTCAATCGCTGGCCCCATGGGTATGCCTACCAGTACAACTCCCTGTTCGACGACTTCTGGGTGAACGGCGGCGAGCAGCCCTGCGTCGTCGCGCGGCGGCCGTTCGGCCGAATCGCAATCGCCAACGCCGACGCCGCGGCCTACTCCTACACCGACGCCTCGATCGATCACGCTCACCGCGCCGTCCAGGAGCTGCTCGATGGCCGCTGAGCGGACCAGCGGGGTCGTCCGCACACTGGGGCGGATGGACCTCATCCTCCTGATGGTCGTTGCCATCGTCAACATCAACAACGTGCCTCCAGTGGCCGTGTATGGCCGGGCGTCGCTGTTGCTCTGGACGCTGGCGTTCGCCGCGTTCCTGGTGCCGGAGGCGGTCGCCGTCCTGGCCATGGCCCGCCGCTACCCAGGCGAGGGTGGTATCTACCTCTGGATCCGGAAGGAATTCGGGGAAGCGCACGGATTCCTGGCCGGCTGGTGCTACTGGACCAACAACCTCTTCTACGTGCCGGTGCTGCTGGTGTACATGGCCGGGATCTTCGCATTCGCCGGAGGCTCGGCGTCCGGCGACCTGGTCAACCAGAAGCTCTTCGTGTCGGCGGTGGCGTTCGGGTGGCTCGGGCTGATCGCCATCCTGAACGTGCGCGGCCTCCGGGTCGGGAAGTGGATCCAGAACATCGGCGGGGTCGGCGCCTTCCTGAGCGTCGCGCTGGTGCTGGTGGCGGCGCTGGTGGCGTACAGCAAGGGGGTCGCGGAGACACCGCCGATGATCGCGGGCGCGGGCTGGGGCATGGCGGCCAGCTTCAGCGTCATGTGCAACGCCTTCATCGGGATCGAGCTTGCCTCGACGATGGGTGACGAGATCCGGAACCCGGCACGCGATCTCAAGCCGGCGATCCTGCTGGCGGGGGCGATGGCGCTGGGCTCGTATCTCCTGGTGACGGGAGCCGTGCTGGCCCTCGTGCCGGTGACCCAGATGGGAGTGATTCAGGGGATCATGCAGGCGGTGAGCGCCGGCGCGGCCGATGCCGGGATGCACTGGATCGTCGGGCCGGTCGCCATCGTGCTGGGATTGTCCATCGGCGGGGCGGCGTCGGCGTGGTTCGCCGGCTCGTCACGGGTGCCGTTCGTGGCGGGGCTCACTAGCGCGCTTCCGCAGGCGCTCGGCCGGGTGCACCCGCGCTGGCACTCGCCCCACGTGGCCCTCTGGACCTGCGCCATCCTGGCGGCGGTCTTCACCGCCATGTCCCTGGTCGGTTCGAGCGTGGCCGAGGCCTACCAGGTCCTGCTCAAGGCGGCGGTGGTGATCCAGCTGATCCCGTTCATCTATCTGTTCATCGGCCTGACCAAGCTGGCCGGTGTGGGATGGGCCGCCCGCGCGGCCGGCGGACTCGGCCTCGTCACCACGGTCGTCGGCATCGGGGCGGCTTTCCTCCCCACCGCGGACGTGACGAGCGTGCCGGTGTTCGAGGCGAAGATGCTGGTCGGGGTGGTCGGGCCCACGGCGATAGGCTGGTACCTGTACCGTCGGTCCCGCCGCTCCGGCATTGGGAATCCGGCCACTCCGACCTAGCGACTCAGTCGATGACTTTCCGCCCGGTGGCAAAGACCAGGAAGACCAGCGCCCCGACCGCGCTGATCGACGCCGTGAGCAGGAAGGGCGCGGCATAGCTCCCGGTCCGGTCGACCAGCCATCCGGTCACCGCGACACCCACAATCCCGGGAATGGTGGCGAAGGTGTTACTGATGCCGAAGATGACGTCGGCATAGCGGGGGGCGATGTCGAACCCGTTGGGCCCAAAGCCCGAGTTGGTGATGGCCAGCAGGCCCGCGGCGCTGCACACCAGCATCAGCGCCAGGTTCGCGGAACCGGCTTCCCGCAGCAGCAGCAGGCATGCGGCCGAGCCCACCAGGCCGATCGTCTGCATCAGCTTGCGCACCAGCGTCGCCTGGACCCCCCGCGTCAGCATGCGGTCGGCGACCCAGGCGGCGCTGTTGGCCATCACGAAACTGGTCAGCCACGGTGCGGCGGAATACAGGCCGGCATTGGTAATGCTGAGTCCGAAGGTGGCGCGGAAGTAGCTCGGCAGCCACGCCACGAAGAGGTAGAGCGACCAGTTGTGGCAGAAGTGGTTGACGGTGATCGCCCACACGCCCGGCGTGGACAGGATGGTGCGCCAGGGAATCCCCTGCGCCCGGTCCGGGCCCACGGGATTCTGCTCCTGGCTGACTTCCGGTTCGCCCCGGACACCGACGAACCAGGCCACTCCCCAGACCAGCCCCACCACCCCGAAGACATAGAAGGCCGATGGCCAGCCATGCTGGCGGACCAGCCAGCCGGTCGCGGGCAGCGCGAAGAGCGTCCCGAAGGAGAGTCCGCTGAACAGGAGGCCCACCGCGCGACTCCGCTCCGTGACCGGCACCCAGCGCGCGATCATGTTCATCGCGGCCGGGAACACCGCCGCCTCGCCGAGCCCCATGGTGATACGGGCCGCGATCAGCATGGGCAGCGAGACCATGGCCGCGGCGGGGGTGAGGATCGTGAACAGCGACCACCACAGCACCGCCAGGCCCAGGACGATCCGCCCGCCATACCGGTTGGCCAGCCAGCCGCTGGCCACCTGAAGCACCAGGTAGCCGACGAAGAACGACGACAGGACCAGGCCCTTCTCGGTCTCGGTCCAGCCGAACTGCTCCTTCATCGCGATGGCCGCGACCGAGATGTTGGCCCGGTCGAGGTAGGCGATGAAGACCGCGGCGAAACAGAGCACCACGACCGTGAAGCGCCTGGGCCATGCGGGCCTGGACGGAAGCGTCATCACTGTCTCGTCGTCAGGGGAGAACGCGGATCTTGACGCTCCGATAGGCCACCCGGTCACCGTGGTCCTGCAACCCGATCCGCCCTTCGGCTGCTTTGCCGAACTCAGGCCACTTCGCGAACTTGCTCCTGGCGACGCGCTCCGCCCAGTCGGCGCTGCCCAGCTCGTACTCCACCACCTTCACGCCGTTGAGCCAGTGCTCGACGTGATTCCCGTTGACAACCAGGCGCACCCGGTTCCATTCCCCCGCCGGCTTCACCACGCCGCGCGGCGCCGGGTAGAGCCCGTAGGCAGACCCCGCTGAGGTCAACGTCGATTTGCCGTCCGGATGTCTCGCGTCGTCGAGCACCTGCATTTCCGGCGCGCTCCAGTAGATCGCCTTGGCGCCGTCCGCGGCCCGATAGAAGATGCCGCTGTTCGCGCCCTCCGAGACCTGCCACTCCAGCGCCAGCTCGAAGTTCCTGAACCGGTCGCTGGTGACGATATCGCCTCCCGAGGCCACCCGGGTCAGGGCGCCTTCTATCACGCGCCACCCCGCCGGCACAGCGGGTGAATCGTAGCCCCGCCACCCGCTGGTGGTGGCACCATCGAAGAGGAGCCGCCAACCGGCTTTCCGCTCCGCTGGGGTGAGCGTATTCGGAGCGTCGGCACCGCCCTGGGCACTCGCGCCGCCGACAAGCAGCGTGCAGGCCAGCCCCACGGCAGCAGCCCAACTCAGCCAGCGAGGTGTCGTCATGTCAGACGCTCCAGCCGGCGCGATAGTCGCGCGTCAGGTACCGGTTGGCCTCGGGGACGTTCGTGATCGAGCCACTGGCCTCGTCGTAGAAGATCTTCTTGCCCTGCCCTGCCCTGAGCGCCACGATCCCCAGCAGCATCGTCTCGGTAAGCTGGGTGGCGTATTCGAACGGACAACTGGCCTGCCCCTGGCCCTTGCAGGCGGCGACCCAGTTGAGTTCGTGACTGGTCGTGATCCGCGCCATCGTCTTCGGCACGGCCAGGGCCGTGGACCGCAACGCCTCAGGCCAGATCGTCGGCTTCTCGCCGTAGGTCTCGTGCATCAGGATGCCCTGCTCGCCCACGAAGAGGACGCCCCCCTCACGGTTCAGCACGACGTCGTCGGGGAGGGCATCCGGACGGGGCGGCATCAGGCCGCCGTCGTACCAGCTCAGCTTCACCGGCGGCTGCGACCCGCGGGCCGGGAACTGGTAGTGCA
>Ga0315287_10006556_pt1 | contig 11605 bp, 8 predicted proteins | sample YL17G11_0_MG_FD_205037 | JGI IMG/M metagenome (GOLD analysis project Ga0315287, IMG submission 205037) | Sediment microbial communities from Yellowstone Lake, YNP, Wyoming, USA - YL17G11_0 | ecosystem: Environmental > Aquatic > Freshwater > Lake > Sediment | place: USA: Wyoming | collected...
CGGGCATCGAGGCCGCGATGGAGAACCCGGGAAGGACCCTCGATCTCATCGAGGCGCTCGCCGCGGCCCGTCCGGGCGACCGGTTCCGGCTGATCGCGGGCAGCGACATCTACTGCGAGCGGGACAAGTGGTACAGGTTCGACGAGGTGGAGCGGCGCGCGCCTCCCGTCTACGTGGAGCGGCGCGGCGTGCCGCCGATCCCCGTGCCGACGCTCCCGGCGCCGGCGGACGTCAGCTCGTCCGCGATCCGGGAGCAGTTAGCCAAAGGGCGCGGCCCGCGGGAGCTCTTGCCCCCGCGCGTGGCCGAGTACGTGGAGCGGCACCGCCTCTACGGGTGCGCCGGATGATGTCCGTGCTCGCCATCGGGTGCGGCGCGGTCGGGGGATCGCTGTGCCGCGCGATCGCCGGCTCGGGGGGGCACCGCGTGATCGGCGTGCACGACGTCGCGGCCGATCGTATGTCCGCCGCCGCCGAGGCGCTCGGCGTGCCGGTGGTCCCCGACCTCTTATGCGGTGAGGCGGCGAAGGCCGAGCTCGTCCTGGTCGCCGTCCCGGGCGCCGCGATCCGCGCCGTCGCGGCTTCGGCCGCGCGCGCTCCGGTCCCGCGCGATCACCAGATCTGGCTGCATTGCGACGGCCTCGCACGCGCCTCGGCGCTCGACGCGCTCGCGGGCTCGGTTCGGGGGATCGGGACGCTGCACCCGGCTCACGTCTTCCCGCCGGGCGCGATCTCGGAGCTTCGCGCGGGCTGCGGCTTCGCGATCTCCGGAGACGCCCCTGCGGTGGCGGCGGCCGAGGATCTGGCGCGGGATCTGGGCGGCTTCGCGGTGCGGGTCCCGGACGAGACGCGGGACGCCTACCACGCGGCCGCCGTGATGGCGAGCAACTGCGCGGTCGCGCTCCTCGCCGCGGCGCGGGAGGTGCTCGCGGACGGCGGCATCGATCCCGCCGACGCGGAGCGCCTGCTCGTCGCCCTCGCGTCGTCCGCGGTCGGCGCGAGCGGCGTCCTCGGCCTCGAGGCGGCCTTGAGCGGCCCGGTCCGCCGCGGCGACGCCGAGGCCGTGAAGCGGCACGTCGCGGCGCTCGCGGGGTCGAAGGACGCGCTCGAGATCTACGGCCTCCTGGGGCGCTCGACGCTGGCCGTCGCCCGGCGCTCACCCGGGTATCCCCCCGAGACCGCGGCCGAGATCGAGCGGGCGCTCACCGGAGCGAAGAGCGGCTAGACCGGGACCGGCGCGTCGGCCGGGCCGCCGTCGATGGCGGACAGGTCCTTCACGACAGAGAAGCAGGCGTCGCGATCCGCGCGGCCGGACAGATATCGGGCGCCGCACGCGATGTGCGCCGCGGCCGAGGCGATCGCAGCGTCCGCGAGGGCGATCGAGCGCTCGTTGAGCTCCGGATCGTCGGCCGGGAGCGTCCTGACCCACGGCGCCGCGCTGCAGGAGCTCGCGAGCCCGTAGAATGCGAGCTGTGTCAGCCACCGCGAGAGCGCCTCGGCGGACGGCGCCTCGCCGTGGATACGGAGGATCGCCGTACGCGCCAGCGCCGTCCAGTCCGACTCGGGCGCGATGGCGAGCGCGCGGCGCACGTACTCGGTGCCGACGCCGCTCGAGCCGACCAGCTCGTAGTGACAATGAAGATCGATCTCGTCCTCGATCCACTTGTGCAGGCCGTCCGGATCGCGCTCGCCGTCGCCGGCTGCGCGGACCCGGCGATCGATCTCCGGGTGGAAGACGAGGTCCACCGCGTGGTGCGTGAGCGCCCCGAGGCCAACGGCCCGCTCGGCGTCCGTGGCGGCGGCCTCGAGGAGCGCGAGGCACGTCCCGGCGGGCGAGCGCCTGTGCAGCGCGGCGCCGAACGGGTGATAGTGCAGCGGCCTGTGCAGGGCCATGCCAAGGGCCGTGTGCCAGAGGCGATCGTAGTACGGCAGATCGACGAGCACCGCGCCCAGGGCGTAGTCGTACGGGTGGCGCAGCGCGATGGAGCGCGCCTCGCCGTCGCCGGCCGCGTCCGCCGCCCGCATCGCCAGGGTCACATGGAGGAGGGTGCCCGCCATGGCTCACAAGGGGGAGACCGCGGGCGCGGCGACCCGCTCGAGGCCGATCTCTTCGACGAGGGCGTCGAGCAGCGCCTCGAGCTCGGCCTCGAAATCGGGCGCGACGAGGAGGTCGACGATGTCCGGAGTGCCGTCGCGCGTGGTCGGCGTCGCGAGCCCGTCGTGCGACTCGAGCAGCCACTTCAGGTAGCTGATGTGCTCCCGGTTCACGCGAACGGAGCGCAGCAGCATGCCGCGGTTCGGCGGGGTCGTCATGGAGGCGGAGTATACCATACTCACGTCGCGCACCCCTCGAGGGGCGGCCGTGATAGAGTGACCATGCCGGCTAAAGGGAGGTTCGAGGATGCGTTTCACGGTCGTTTCCTGCGCGATGCTGCATTTCGCCCTCGCGGCGTGCTCGCACGGTTCGATTGATCCGGGCTCGGGCGGCGCTGACGGCGATTCCGACTCCGACTCCGATTCCGATTCCGACGCGGATTCCGATACGGACAACGACACCGACACAGATGCGGATACCGATTCCGATACTGATACGGACACGGATACCGACACAGACACGGATACCGACACAGACACGGACACCGACACGGATACGGACACGGATACGGATACGGATACGGATACGGATACGGATACGGATACGGACACCGACACGGATACGGACACGGACACGGATACGGACACGGACACGGACACAGACACCGATACCGGCACGGTCGAGGTGTGCATCAACTTCGACGAGAGCTCCAACCCGTGCAACTTCAGCGAGACCACGGCCCTGCGGAACGGATACGCGGCGCAGGGCGTCACGTTCACGGGCGGCGGGACCTATGACGGCGCGGGCGTGCTCGACGAGTGCGGTACTTTCTCGGTCTACGGCTACTCGGCGCCGAACTTCGCGGCGTTCAACTGCGGGACGTTCTTCTCGGACGGCGGCTGGCCGTGCGGCACCGAGACGTTGCACTTCGGCCCGACCGCGTACTCGGTCTCCCTGTACGTCGCCGACGCCTACGGCGGCACCACCGCGAGCATGACCGCGTACGACGCCTACGACGGCGTGATCGACTCCGCGTCGGTGTGGGTCGGCTCGACCGCGACCTCGGTGTCGGTGTCGGGCGCCGGGATCGCGCGCGTCGACCTGAGCACCGGATCGAGCGCCTGGATCTTCGACGATTTGTGCTTCACGCACTGAGGAGCGGGAACGGCACGCGCCGCTCCGTGGCTACGGCGCGTACTTCGCCACGAACACGTCGCTGCCGCCTTCGGGGCTCAGCTCGATCTCGTAGGGATCGGCCGAGTAAACTCGGCCTAGTCCATGCCGTCGCAATAGACGAAGATGTCGAACCACGATTGGAGGAACGTGTCCCAGTCGGTGCCGCCCGGCTCCATCCAGCTGTCGACGCGGTCCCAGATCAGCATAGTCCCGGTTTGGATGCTGTAGATCGACGGGAAGTCCACGGCCACCGCGTCGCCGAACCACTCCTGCGATGGATCGAACCACACCGAGGCCGGATCCAGACCGTGGATGCTCGCCCAGGAGGCGGCGTCGGCCTGGTCCGGCGCCGCGTGTTCCGAGTCCTCCTCGAGGATGGTGATCCACTCCACGTCCAAACCTTTGTCATCGAGGAAATCGACGAACTCCTGCTCGCCCGCTGCGGCGTATCCGCAAGTGGGGCTCCACATCGCGGCGAAGTCCACGACCAGGACGTCGTACCACCACCAGTAGTACTCGCCGAGGCACCGGTCGTCGCCGTTCGCATCCTGCAGGCAGATGTTCGGGACGACGTCGCCGTCGTCGGTCCAGCTGATAGAGTCCTCGCCTCGAAACAAGGAGGGCGTGAAGCCGTACGGCCCTGTGGGGTAGTCCGCGTCGGTATCAGTGTCGGTATCGGTGTCGACGTCCGTGTCGGTGTCGGTGTCGGTGTCCGTGTCGCTCCCCCCGCACATCCACAGGTCGGCCGGGTCGCAGCCGACGTCCTCGAGGCAGCCGCAGTACGTCGCGGTGCAGTCGTCGACGCAGGCGACCAGATCGTCGTAGTCCGGCGCCGGCAGGGGCAGATCCGCGTCGGTGTCCCCGTCGGTGTCTGTGTCGCTATCGCTGTCTGTGTCGCTGTCTGTGTCGCTATCGATGTCGGTATCCGTGTCGGTGTCCGTGTCCGAGCCGCCCCAGGAATCGTAGCACTCCTCGACGCAGGCCGAGTACGCGTCATAGCACGCCGAGACCATCTCGTCGGCGCAGCCGAGCTTCGCGCAGTAGGTCTCGAGCAGCGCGGCGATCTCGTCGAGGTCCGGATCGGACAGCGCCTCCGCGGCCGCCTGCACGGTCTCGAGCCCGCCCAGGCAGACCGAGATCGCGTCCTCGGGGTCGCCGTCCGCGACGACCTGATCCACGCGGCCGAGAGTCTGTGCGTAGACGACGATCGCATCCCCCTTGCGGAGCTGATCGCACGGCGCGTCCACGAGCTCCTGCAGCGTCGCCGACGCGGTGACCTCGCCCGTCTCTCCGGTCAGCGCGTCAGTGTAAGCGACCGCGAGGCCGATCGCGTCGTCCGCCATCACCTCGTCGGGCCGGCTCGTCTTGATGAGCTGCTGGAAGATCATCGCGTCGTTCGGCGCCAGGTTCTGCGGGTCGACCGCCTCGGCCGACTGCGAGTACTCCTCGCCGAAATAGCGATTCATACCGAAGTAGGGCGGCAGCGTGAGCTCGACCCGGACGTCGAGCGCCGTCGCGTCCATCATCGCGAGGAACCGCTCACCGAACATCTTCTGCGCCTCGGCCGCGGTGTCCACGAACACCGAGGCCCCGTCGCCGAGCTCCGTGAGCTCCTCCATCATGGCGCCGTCGTAGGCCGACGCCTGGCCGACCCCGACGCCGATGGTGAGGATCGGGGAATCCGCGGTCGCGGCCGCCGCGACCGCCAGCGCGTCGAGGTAGCTCACACTCGTGCTGCCGTCCGAGATCAGCACGACCCGGTTGCTGCCGTCCGCGAGGTAACCGCCCGCGGCGAGCGCGTAGCTCGCCTCGAGCCCGGCGCTGAGGTCGGTGCCGCCGCCGATCGCGAGCCCCTCGATCGCGGCGAGGAGGTCCGCGTCGTCCGGACCGATCACCGCGAGCGAGTCGAGCAGCACGGTCGCATCGGTGGTCGTCGTTACGATCGAGACGACGTCGCCCGTGAGCAGGCTCGCAGCGATCGAACGGCAGATCTCCTTCATAAGCTCGAGCGGCGTCCCGCTCATCGAACCCGAGACGTCGAGGAGCAGCACGGTGTTCATCGGCCGCCGCGAGCCCGCTTCGCTCACGCGCCCCTGCACACCGATCTGCAAGGCGTACAGGCCGCCCTCGAAGTCGTACGGACGAAGCTGCGGCTCGACCGCCAGTGCCGACTCCGCCCCGGGCGCCGCGTACTCGAACTGGTAGTAGTTCAGGAACTCCCAGATCCGGATCTCGCTCCGCGGGATGATCCCGAAGGACGGGTCGTTGATCAGCCCGCGCACGAGTACGGGCGACGCCTGCGAGTTCGAGTCGTCAGCGGAGAGGTAGAGCACCTCGGGATCCGGGACCACGCCCTGCGGCAGGGCGCCGCTCCCGAACGCTTTTCCGGCGTCGAAATCGGCATCTGTATCGGTGTCGGTATCGGCGTCTGTATCGGTATCGGTGTCGGTATCGGTGTCTGTATCAGTATCGGTATCGGTGTCGGTATCGGTGTCTGTATCAGTATCGGTGTCGGTATCGGTGTCGGTGTCTGTATCGGTATCGGTGTCGGTATCGGTGTCGCCGTCCGAGTCGGCGTCCGCGTCCCCGCCGAAGTCGCCCTCGGCGCCCCACAGCCCTTGCGGCGTCCAGCCGCCTGCCCAGTCGAGCGGCGCGCCGCCGCTCCCGCCGCGTCCGTCGCAGGCGAAGAGGATCGACGCGACGGCGAGCGCCGCGAGCACTTGCGACCAGGATTTACACGTCATGACAGGTTCCTTCCGCTGTTCCGAGTGAAGCGCTACCCGAATTGTAGCAAATCGCGGGCCACGTCAGTTGCTTTCGCTGCCGAGACCGGAACGGTAGAGATTTCGCGGCGTTCGCGGCCGCGGCCGCCGGTGTTCCGCGGCCCATCTTGTGCCAGCCCGCGCAAATCGTGCGTTTTCCTGCTATCCTCGTCTGCACGGGCCGATGATCGAAGGGAGGGACGGTCATGAAGGGAACGATCTTCCTTTTGGTGGCGCTGCCGCTAGTCTGGACCGGGCTCGCGGGGTGCGACGCGGGCGGGGGCGGCGGCAACGGCGCAGACTCGGACGCGGACTCCGATTCGGACTCGGACTCCGACTCGGACGCGGATACGGATTCCGATTCGGACACCGACACCGATACCGATACCGACTCCGACGGTCTGTACCCGCCGCTGGACGGCTCCTCCGGAGGGAGCGGCGGCGGTTCGTACCCGGACGGGACGACGGTCACGGCCGACGGCGTCACCTACCGCCTCATCGTCCCGCCCGCGATCGGCGATCCCGCCGCGTTCATGGTCGTCTACAGCGGGACCGAGGGCGGCGCCATGATGATGCAGAACATGCTGCAGTTCGTCGACGCGGACTACGCCGGCATGGGCTCGGTCATCGTCGGGATCCTCGACGGCTCGGACTACTTCGAGGACGGGGCCACCGGGGCCGCGGACGGAGCGGTGATGATTGATGATGTTCGATCAAAATACGACGTCGACAATGACAGGACGTTTCTCTTGAGCGAATCCGCCGGCACGACCTCCGGGCTGGTGCTGGGGTTCGAGGTCAGGCAGCCGTACTTCGGCGCCTTCTGGGCCAACGACGTCAATGCGGTGAGGACGCCCGGGCAGACCGCGGACGAGCTCGGGTTCGCGCCGTGGGGCAACGCCGGACCGGGCGGGGACTACGCCGACGCCGACGCGATCGTGGCCGGGATGGAGGCCGCGGGCTATCGCCTGCCCGCGGACGCCCCGTACTCGGGCGCCGGTTCGGACACGCACGGCTCGACCGATCAGTTCATCGCCGCGGTCTCGTTCTTCGAGGGCAAGAACAGGCAGTGAAGAAGGAGGGGGGCATGACGAGAGTATTTTGGATCGCGCTGTGGGCGGGGCTCCTGTGCCTCGGCGCGGGGTGCGGCTCGGACGAAGGCGACGGCGACGGCGACGCCGGCACGGACGCGGGCCCGGATTCCGGTGGCGACGTCGACACCGACACGAGCGACGATCCGCCGGACGAGCTCGGCCCGGCGGGCCGGTTCACGGAGACCATCGACGTCGACGGCGTGGAGCGCACCTACGTGCTCTACGTCCCCGAGTCGGCGGTCGACGCCATGGGCGAGGAGCCGGTGCCGATCCTGTTCGCGTTTCACGGGGCAGGGGACACGGGCGACAGCTTCATCGCCGCCACCGGGCTCGAGGGCACGGCGAGCAACAACGCGTTCGTGCTCGTCGGCCCCGAGGGTTACAACCACGGCTGGTTCGTCCAGTCGGACGAGGGCTGGCCCGGGGCGGACGGGTACGAGACGTCGCTCGAGAACGACCTGCAGCTCGTGCTCGACGTCATCGAGGCCACGAACGCGTCGTACTGGCTGGACCGGGACATGATCTATTCGGTCGGCCACTCCCGGGGCGCGGGCTTCACCGGGCTGCTCGCGATCCTGTCCGGCACCTACCCGATCTCCTCGGGCACGTGGGAATCGCCGTGCGCGGCGTACGGCGTCAACGCGGGCTACGACGCAACGGGCGGCAACGTGGATCCGGCGGGCGCCGAGCCCAAGCGGCCCGTGTGGATCATCCACGGGACGAACGACTCGGTCGTACCGTACTCCTACGGCGAGGACTTCTACACGGCGCTCGACACCGCGGGGTGGGACGTCACGTTCACGCCGGTGGACGGCGCGGGCCACACCTGGCTCTGGAGCTCGATGTGGGGCCAGACCGACCAGGATCTGTGGGACTGGTTCGCGGCGAACGCGATCGTCCCGTAGGGGAGAATGGCTATTGGGGCGGTGGCGTGGAATTCGCCGCCGCGCGGGCCCGCTCGCTCCAGCTCCGGCAGTCCGCGCAGTCCGGGTTCGCCTTCGCGGCGCGCTCGAAGCTCGCCGCCGCCTCCCGATACCGCCCGAGGCCGAACCGGGCGATCCCCAGGTTGCGGGCCGCGTTCGCGTGCCCGGGATCGATCTCCAAGGCGGTCTCGAGCGGCTCGATCGCCTGCGCATAGAGCTGGCGGTGGATCATCGACGTGCCCAGGTTGTTCCACGCGCTTGAGTCCCGCGGATCGACGGCGATGGATCGGCGCGAGGCGGTCTCCGCCAGGTCGGGGAGCTCGAGCTGCAGGTAGACGTACGCCAGGTTGTCGAGCGTCTTCGTGCGCCGCTCGTCGAAGGTGAGCAGGGTCTCGAACGCCGCGCGCGCGACCGGCCAGTCCCGGTGCCGGGCCGCGGCCGTGCCGACGTTCCAGTACGCGTTCGGGTCCGGCGGCTCGCACTCGGTCTGGCTCGTCGCGACGGTCATGTCGTCGCGCCAGGAGAGGTTGCGCGCGACCGTGAGCCCGAGCAGCGACGCGACGGCGAGCCCCGACACCATGACGGCGTACGGCGCCCGCGCCCCGAGCCGGGCGTGCAGGGCGTCGACGAGGGCTCCCAGGGCGAGCGCGAGCCCGGCGGACGGGAAGTAGACGAAGCGCTCGGCGAGCTGGACGACAACGGGGAGCAGGTTGAGCACCGGCACGAGCCCCAGCGCAAACCACAGGAGGCCGAACCCGAGCTGGCTCCTGCGTTTCGCGCCGACGACGACCCCGGCCGCGAGGCACGCGGTGGCGCCGACCGTGCACACGAGCCGCAGGGCCGAGGCGTCCGACCAACTCAGCGCCGCGCGCAGGGAGCACAGGTTCGCGGGCCACAGGGACATCCCGAGGTACTCGGAGATCACGAGGGGGATCTCGCGGAGGGCCCGGCCGAGCTGCGGTGCGGTGATCGCGCCCTGCCCCCACGCGCCGAGCACCGCCGCGCGCCAGAGCACGTAGCCCACCGCGATCGCGGCGCCGAGGGCGGGCCACGCGAGCCGGCGCCACGGCGAGGCGACGCCCTGGCCGCGGATCCCCCGGGGCCACAGCCCGCAGAGGGCGTAGAGCACCGGCAGCACGACCGCCGTCTCCTTCGAGAAGAGCGCGAGCGGGAGGGCGACGAGCACGGCGAGCGCCTTGCGGATCGCCCCGCCGCGCAGGTAGACGGCGATCCCGGCGAGCGCGAAGAAGGTCATGAGGGGATCGGCCATCGACGAGATCCAGGCCACGACCTCGCAGTGGGCCGGGTGCACGGCGAACAGCGCGCCCGCGACCGAGGCGCCGATCGGACGGAGCCCGAGGCGCAGGCAGACGAGCAGCACGAGGAGCGAGCAGGCGACGTGCAGGAGGATCGCGACGGCGCGGAAGGCCGACGGCGAAGGACCCGCGATCGCATGGATGCCGGCGAAGAGCAGCGTGCGCGCCGGGCGGTAGATCTTGTCCTGGTAGTCCTCCTTGGACGACAGGGTCGCGGAATCCGTGAAGTACTCGCCGACCGGCCGCGAACGGGTGACCGCCTCGTTCTTCACGATGAAGACGTAGTCGTCCCACACGAACGGGTACGCCAGCGTCTGGACGTACGCGGCGAGCGCCAGCGCGCCGACGAACGCCGCGAGCAGCGCGAGCCGGAGGCGGGAGGCGCGAGGCGGGGCCGGTCCTGGATCCATCATGGCGATAGTGTATGCAAAGCCGCCGCCGTGCTATACTGTACATATGTCTGGTTACGCGGCGCTCTGGTGCAAGAGCAACTTCTCCTTCCTCGAGGGCGCGAGCCACCCGGACGAGCTCGTCGACGAGGCGCACAGGCTCGGGCTCTGCGCTCTCGCGCTCGCGGATCGGGACGGCGTGTACGGCGCGGTGCGCGCGCACCTCAAGGCCGTGGAGCTCGGCATCCGGCTGATCGTCGGCTCCGAGCTCACGCTCACCGACGGGTCGACGCTCGTGCTCCTCGCCGAGAGCCGCGAGGGGTACGCGAACCTGTGCCGCATCGTCACCGCGGGCCGCCGCAGCCGGCCCAAGGGGAGCTCGGCGGTCTCTCTGCGCGAGATCTGCCGCCGCGCCAAGGGCCTCCTCGCGCTGTGGGGAGGTGGGGGAGGGTCCCTCGTCGCCGAGCCCGAGCCCCACGCCGCGGCCGTCGAGCTCAAGGAGGCGTTCGGCGATCGCCTGTACGCCCTCGTCGCCCGGCACAGGCGCGCCGAGGAGGTGCCGCAGGAGCTGCGCTTGAGGGAGCGGGCCGCGCGGTACGGGCTCCCGCTCGCCGCGGCGGTCGAGACGCTGTACCACGCCGCGTCCCGCCGCCCGCTGCAGGACGTGCTCGCGTGCATCCGGCACAGGGTGCAGCTCTCTGCGGCGGGCCGCAGGATCCGGCCCAACGCCGAGCACGATCTGAAGACGCCCGCCGCGTTCGCGGCGCTCTTCGCGGACCTGCCCAACGCCGTGGCGCGCACGGCGGAGATCGCGGCGCGGTGCGACTTCTCGCTCGATCAGATCCGCTACCGCTACCCCTCGGAGCGGCTGCCGGACGGCACCACGTCGGCCGAGTGGCTCCGGAAGCTCACGCTCGACGGCGCGGCCGCGCGCTACGGGGGCGAGGTGCCCGCGTCGGTGCGCGCGCAGCTCGAGAAGGAGCTCGCCGTCATCGAGCAGCTCGACTACCCGGGCTACTTCCTCACGATGCACGAGATCGTCGCCTTCTGCCGGGAGCGCGGCATCCTGTGCCAGGGCCGCGGCTCGGCCGCGAACTCGGCGGTGTGCTTTTGCCTGGGCATCACGGCGATCGACCCGGTGCGCATGAACCTCCTGTTCGAGCGGTTCATCTCGGTGGAGCGCGCCGAGCCGCCGGACATCGACCTCGACATCGAGCACGAGCGCCGCGAGGAGGTGATCCAGCACGTCTACGGGAAGTACGGGCGCGACCACGCCGCGATGGTCGCCGTGGTCGTGCGCTACCGCCCCAAGTCCGCGGTGCGCGACGTGGGGTTCGCGCTCGGCGTCCCGGCCACCGCGCTCGATCGCCTCGCCCGCCTCGTGTCGCGCTACGGCCACGTGCCGGCCGAGAAGATGGAGCAGGCCGGGCTCCCGCTCGACGTGCCGGCCCACGCGCACCTCCTCGATCTCGCGGGTCAGATCCTCGACTTCCCGCGCCACCTCTCGATCCACCCGGGCGGGTTCCTCCTCGGCCACGAGCCGGTGCACGATCTCGTGCCGATCGAAAACGGCGCGATGCCGGAGCGCACGGTGATCCAGTGGGACAAGGACGACGTGGAGGCGCTCGGCCTGTTCAAGGTCGATCTGCTGGGCCTGGGCGCGCTCCGGCAGCTGCACCTGTGCTTCGATCTGATCCGCGCGCACCGCGGGCTCGAGCTCTCCATGGCGACGATCCCGCCGGACGACGCGCCGACGTTCGACATGATCTGCCGCGGCGACACGGTCGGCGTGTTCCAGATCGAGAGCCGCGCCCAGATGGCGATGCTGCCGCGCCTTCTACCCCGCAACTTCT
>Ga0315287_10006557_pt1 | contig 11605 bp, 9 predicted proteins | sample YL17G11_0_MG_FD_205037 | JGI IMG/M metagenome (GOLD analysis project Ga0315287, IMG submission 205037) | Sediment microbial communities from Yellowstone Lake, YNP, Wyoming, USA - YL17G11_0 | ecosystem: Environmental > Aquatic > Freshwater > Lake > Sediment | place: USA: Wyoming | collected...
AAAGCGGTTGTTCTCAATGCTGGTGGCAGCACTCACTGCTGCATCATCCTGATAAGTATAGAGTGTGCCTGTTTGCGTGCCTGTAGCGGATTCAACAAAAAGAAGCGTCATGGTATAGTTGTAAAAGCAATTGACATAGTAATGTGAAAGGGAGGATGTGCCTACCTGCCCGATAAAAAATGGAAACTGCATGCCTGTTTTTCCGAGATGAAGTTCAATCTTGTGCTTGACATCATCGATGATCGGGAAGGCATGGGACCACTCCTCTTCGAAACCGGAACTGTATTTTGTAAGAACAGAGGTTCGTGCCAGCCTGTCAAAATTAAGCATCAGCACATCTCCGTTGACATCTTTCATGCAGTAAAGGGGATATTGGTATTCAAGTGCATTTACCTCAGCAACACCGCCGCTGCCGGCATCGATCTGCATTACCCGGGTTTGCTGGTTTACCGCGTCCATGCAGATAAAGAAGTAATTGTTACCAAGCATCATAATTGATGGTACCACACTGCAGTATGCTTTGTCAACAAGGGTTTCCCACAGACGCTTTCCTGTCTTGTCGGTTTTCATCACCTGGATGAGAGGAAAGGTAGACAGTGTGGTGTCGGTGTAAACGGAAAGGATAAGGAATCCGCCGTCGGTGGTTTGTTCAAGATCAACCGGAAAGAAGGAAAGATTCATATCGGGATTGTCATAAATCTTTGAAAACGCTTCCGAAGGATTTGTATCGCTCTTCTTAACATCGCACGAAATAAATCCTGACAACAACAGCAACAGCAGACTGTGTATAAGGATTGCATTGGGTCTTTTTATTTTCATCACTTTTTACGTTTAAAGGTGATACATTCCACGGCCTTGCCTGCCTGGTTGGTACCTGTATTAAACAAAATTCCGATATTCAGGTTCAGACTCCACAGTTTAAGGTCGTCCTGGATGTCATACATACCGGCTGTGGTGGCGGCATTGAAATACCGCTGTGATTCATTGACAATGTTGTTCATTCCGAGTCCGGCATCAATGCTGAACATCAGTTTCACCGGTCCCAACGGATAAAAAAAACCTCCGCCGCCTGAGATTCCCATACGGCTTCGGATATAGGAAGAAGTGTTATTGCTTACCATGGAAGCGGTTTCGTATGGTATTGATGCGGTGCCGGTATGCCTTGTAATTTCGGAAGTCATCCGTTTTTCGGCACCTGTCATTAAACCATAGAATACTCCGAGGGAAACGAATGGTGTGACGGTATTTCCGTTGAATTCATGACGCAGTATGACTGGAAGTTCGAAATAACTGAGGCTGTTTCTGTGGCTTGCGGCATATTCTATATAATCGGTGGCATCGGTGCCATTGGTCCATCCGGTAAGGGTGGTATAGTTGTACCTGTAGGTCGAAAATCCAGGTTCAAATGAAAGGCTTGTTGATGCCTGCAGGTAAACCATCGCCATAAAGGCATACTGGTATCCGAAATTGGAGAACAGGGAGGCGTATTTTTTCTCAAACAACCTACCGGTGGTCTGGCTTTGCAGTACTTCATTGCTATGTATAACAAGCGGTTGAGAAAAGTTAATGCCCCCCCTGAAACCCACAACGAGGTTCAGGTTTTTATTGCCGCCGGGGGCTTTTAATGCAACGGTGAATAAACCGGGAGCAACGCCTGCAGCGCTGCGAAAGGATAACAGCATTGCAATTAAGAAGACAATAACGTGTCGCATAACTTTATAACGTATGAACATAGTTAATTAATATACAAAGATAAATTTCCGCTGTAATTTCTTTTTCTATATTAGCCGCGTAAAAACACAGCCCATGGAAATAATGAATTCGCCACTTTTTGACTACCTGCTGCTGCCACTCTTCATCTTTTGCCTGCGGATATGCGATGTAACCCTTGATACGATGCGTATAATACTCATGACAAAGGGATTCAAGAACCTGGCACCGGTCATCGGCTTTTTTGAGATCCTCATCTGGATCGTTGCCATCAGCCGTACCATGCAAAACCTCAACAACAACTGGTTTTGTTACATCGCGTATGCCGGCGGTTTTGCAACGGGCAATTATGTGGGTATGTTGCTGGATGAAAAGCTGGCCATCGGGCATGAGATCATCCGGGTGATTACAAAAATCAATTCAGGAAAGCTGGCCGAAGCATTAAGGTTGGCCGGATTTGGCGTTACAACCGTCAAGGCAACCGGTATGGAAGGTGAAGTTGAAATAGTATTTGTTGTGGTGAACCGTAAAAACCTGAAGAATGCCATCGAACTGATTCAGAAAAGCAATCCTTCCGCATTTTTCACAATCGAAAACGTCCATTTCGTAAATCGGCCTGTAGATAGGAATCTGATGACGGATGGAGGGGGAGTGCGGATATTTCCTTTTGTAAAATGGTAAATGAAGTAACGAGTGACTCATCACTCATCACTTAAAGAGTATATATACCCCAAACCCGATCATCAGTATCCCTGAAGAAATATAAATCACCCGTAATATCCGGCGACTGAGGAAATGGCTGAGCCTGTATGCAAAGTAAGCCTTTGCCACATCAAATAAGGCAACAATGCCCAGGGTGGTGGCAAAGTAAACAAAAGCCTGTTTTCCTGTCATCTTAAATTGTGAAAGGGCAATCGCCATGCTTCCGAGCCAGAAAACAACTACTGCAGGATTGAGCAGGTTAATGAAAAATCCGTTAAAAACCAGTTTGGCGATGGGGGATTTCGATTGATAAATGGGTTCCCGCCTCCGGGCAAAGATATAGTTAATACCAAACCCCACAAAGGCAATACCTCCGGCCATTGAAAAATAGGTATTGTTTACAAGGGTTTTTGTAATCCACGAAGTAAAGAAATATACAGTGGAAATGATAAGCGCATCGCATACAAGCACACCAAGATCAAACCAAAGGGCAGCTTTGAATCCACGGGTCATACTTGTTTCAATGAGCATAAAAAATGTGGCGCCAATGAAAATACTTAGCAGTGCGCCCGTAATGATCCCTTTAAGAACAACTTCCATGCGTTACTGGTATTGCTTTGCAAACAGATCCCACTCATGGTAGGCATTGCCTATGACGCGCGGGAATTTATGCTGTCCACCTTCTTTTCCCTTCATTTTCAGCCAGTCATAAAAAGCAACAGGAGGAAGCACCTCAACAAGCACTTCTTTTAGGGCAGCCTTTCTTTCAACCGCATAATCGTCGTTGAGTGTTTTCAGTGTATCGTCAATAAGCCGGGCAAGTGCTGCAGTATCCTCCACCGGCTGATCGGTACCAAGGTACCATTTGTGTGCAAACAGTCGCTGGTAAGGAATACCGGCCACTGTGAACTCTTTAAAATCAATATTCAGGCGGTCTGACACGATTTTCAACGCGGATGTCATATTGTCGACGCTCAGGTGCTCACCGCAAAGGCTGAGGAAGTGCTTTGTGCGTCCGGTGATCACAATCTCAAAATCTTTTATTGAGGTAAAGCGGATGGTATCGCCGATCAGGTACCTCCAGGCTCCGGCGTTCGTACTGAGGAGTGTGGCATATTCTTCCCCTTCCTTCACTTCATCAAGCAACAGGGCAACGGGGTTTTCCACCATTTGCCCGTCGGCTTTGAAATTGTCGTCGTTGAAAGGCACAAATTCATAGAATATTCCATTGTCAAGTACCAGTTGCATGTCATGATCTTTCTTCCGCTGGTAGGCTAAAAAGCCTTCTGAAGCAAGATAGGTTTCGAGGTAGAACACTTCTTTGCCCATCAGTTTTTCAAAACTGTTTTTATATGGAGTAAAGTTCACACCACCATGTGAAAATACCCTGAAATTAGGCCACAGGTCGTGGATATTGTTCAGGTTGTAATGCTCAATGATACGCTCCAGCAAAATCTGCACCCAGGCAGGTACACCTGTAATACCGCCGATATCCCATTTGGGAGCCTCTTTAACAATCTTGTTCAGCTTGGTATTCCAATCCCGCTCCTTTGAAATGGCGCCCGGCTTGTAGAAACGGTTAAACCAGAAAGGCAGGCGGCTGGCCAGAATTCCGCTAAGATCTCCTTCGAAGTATTTTTCCATTTTCACCAGACTGGTACTGCCACCCAGCATCAGTACACTCTTTTCATAAAAATGCGGAGGAAGATCAAATTCCGCCAGGGAAAGCATCTGCCTGATCCCTATGCGGCGTATAGCCCTGATCATATCACGTGAAATGGGCACGCGCTTGCTGGCATCGTTGGATGTTCCGGATGTCAGGCCAAAATACCTGATCTTGCCCGGCCAGGTTATATTCTCTTTGCCCTCCAGCAACTTGTGCCAGTACTGTATATAAATTGTTTCATAATCATATATCGGAACCCTGCGCTGGAATTCTTTTAGAAAATCTGTCGAATTCAGCATCTCCTCAAAATGATGTTCCTGTCCGAATTCTGTTTTGGCTGCCTTTTGAAGCAACTTCTTAAGGGTATTCTCCTGAAGATCAAAACTTATCTGGGAGTTATCCAGTTTGACTTTCTTTTTCTTAATTACTTCCTGAAGGATGCTGCCTACAATCGCCATAGGATCTATAAGGATAATGAAAAGTGGAAGCAAAAATAATTAATAAATGTTACCGAAGTACGGTACAAAAAAAAAACTTGGTCCGAAGCTAGTTTTAATGGACCTGAACCAGGTGTACCGATTTCTCTCCGGCCTCTATTTTCACAGGAAGCATGTTGCTTCGGTGGGGAAGCTGACAGGTAGCATAGGGGGTAAATGCACAGGGAGGATTATAAGCCTTATTAAAATCAATGACCACCTTATTGTTGCCGTCAGGAACGCTGATGTCGAGAAACCGTCCACCCGGATAGGTTACATCGCCGTTCGTAAGGTCGCCGAATACGATGGACCATTCGCCCTCACCGGCAACCGGGTACAATTTCATTTTTTTACCATCCACGCTGAAGGAGAGCACACCGGGGATGATATTTTCCGCTTCTACACCAACAACAGTTTGTACTTTTTGCTTTTCAGGTGTATCAAAGGGTTTGTAATCGGCTGTGATTCTCCAGCGCAAATTGATCTCATAAAAGGGAATGGAGTCGAGTTTATGTACCATCGGACTTTCAAAATCACGCAGCCTGATACCCATAAGGTTACCACGTTTAATGACATGCCAGGCAAACGATCCCAGGGTCACCACGGAGGGTTTACCTGCAGCGTCGCTGCGAAGGTTTGTACCGGCTGTGATCACACTGTCCACCATCATGGGAACCTCCGTGGAAATAAGAAAGACAGTGTCTCCCCTGCGTTCGAGTTTGCCTGCAAAGGGAGGGGCACCTGCCGGAAAAACGATGGTATTGGATGAATCGGACCCGAAGGTACTTGTCCCTTCCGGCAACCAGTAAAGTCCTGCCAGGGTCAGCCAGCTGTTCTTTTGCTTCAGCCTTAGCAGCCTTTCGGTATGCCATTGTTCCATGTCGGCCCGGTAGGCCACCGGATCAATTTTTTGCCTGTTGCAGCCGGCAGATGCCATAACTGCCAGCACCAAAATGCCAACTACACTATATTTTTTCATATTTCCACAATATCCCTTTATTACTTTTCACTATTCCCCAAACACCCTTTCTCCCCCAACATACGTTGCAATTACCCTGGTAACCGGTATTTCAGCTTCACCCGCAGTCATAATATCACGGTCCAGTATTACAAAGTCGGCCTCCTTGCCCGGTTCAAGGCTGCCGGTTTCATTTTCCTCCATGCAGGCTTTGGCAGCCCAACGGGTCATTGCCAGCAGCGCCTCAGTGCGGCTTAGTGCCTCTTCCATCCTGTAGCCGCCTTCGGGAAAACCATTCAGGTCTTTACGGATTGCAGCAGCATAGAACCCATAAAGCGGATTGATTGCTTCCACCGGAAAATCACTGCCATTGGTAAGCCAGCCGTTTTGTTGAAGCAGGGATTGGTAAGCATAGGCATACCTTATCCGCTCAGGTCCAAGCCTGTCACCGGCCCAATACATATCGGATGTGGCATGGGTTGTCTGCACACTGGGAATTATCGAATACCTGTCATAAAGGATGAAGTCCGAAGGATCAACCACCTGGGAATGTTCGATGCGCCAGCGCAGGTCATTTTTGCCCTTCAGGAATTGGCTGTAGATATCCAGAACCAAGCTTACCGCTGAATCACCGATGCAATGGGTATTCACCTGATAGCCTTTTTCATAAGCCAGGCTGCAAATCCGGTTGAATTCATCCAGGGAGGTCACCTGGATTCCGTTGTTTTGAGGATCATCGGAATAGGGTTCCCTCAGCAGGGCACCCCTCGAGCCCAGCGCACCGTCGGCAAACATTTTGATAGAACGTACGGTGAGTTTACCGGTACGATAAACCCCCTTGTTTATAAAATGGTCAATATTTGCAGTTGTGGGACTGAGCATGGCATAGACCCGCATCTTAAGTTTGTCGCTTTGTTGAAGCGAATCCAGCAGCAAAACATCGTCCTTGTCAAGTCCGGCATCACCCACCATCGTTAATCCCACCGCAAAGCAATTGGCCTGTGCCTTAAGCAGTGCCCTTACCTTTTCTTCCCTTTCAGGAGCAGGGATCAGTTTTTCAACAAGTGTCATGGCATTGTCGAGCAGAATGCCTGTGGCGCCATGGCTGTCTGTGATCACCTCTCCGCCTTCAGGTACAACGGCAGTAATCCGGGCCATTTCGAGCGCCTTTGTATTCACCCAGGCGGCATGACCGTCGACCCTCACCAGGTATACGGGTTTATCAGGGAAAGCATTGTCAAGCAATTCCTTGTTTGGAAATACTTTGATTGCCCAGTCGTTCTGGTCCCAACCGCGTCCGCGTACCCAGGGTGACGCGGGGTCATCGTTCTCCTTCAGTCTTTGGATCACATCTTCCGGGGATGTGGTTCCGGTGAGGTCTGTCTGCCGCAGGTTCAGACCATAATACAAAAAATGGCAGTGGCTATCGATAAATCCGGGGTAAACCGGCTTGCCCTGCAGGTCCTTCTCCACGGCAGGTTTGTAATGTTGACGGAGTGATGCAGCTGATCCCAGGGCAACAATACGGCCCTGCCGGATAACCATGGCTTCGGCTGTGTCCGCAATGCTGTTCGCCGTATGGATCATTCCATTGAAAACAAGCAGGTCTGCTTTTTCGCGGCAACCCAATGCCATCAATACCATGAGTGCCATTGCAATTTTCACAATATCCCCGTTTAAACTTTACCTATCAATATTAATCATCACCTTTCTGCACCGAGAAAATTTCTTCAACAAGCGTTGAATAGCGTTGCATGAGGAATTTCCGTTTGAGTTTCAGGGTGGGAGAGAGTTCCCCCGTATTTGGGGCCCACTCTTCGGAAACCAGCCTGAACCGTTTGATTTGTTCGGTTTGTCCCAGCAGTTTGTTCATTTCAACCACCACGCGCTGGAAACGGCCCACAACCTTGGAATGTTGTAGAAGTTCAATATTGTCCCTGAATTCAATACCATGCAGCAATGCCCATTTGTGTAAAAAGTTGAAATCAGGGGAGATGATGGCACTGGCAAATTTCTGGTTCTCACCGATTACCATTACCTGCTCAATAAACATGGATTCCTTCAGTTTGTTCTCGATCACCTGGGGCGCCACATACTTGCCACTCGACAATTTGAACATTTCCTTTTTCCGGTCGGTAATTTTCAGAAATCTGTCTTCGACCCAAACCCCAATATCGCCTGTATGCAACCACCCCTCTTCATCAATGACCTCACGGGTGTATTCAGGTTCCTTGTAATAACCCAGCATCACGTTGGGCCCCTTGCAAAGTATTTCACCATCCTCTGCGATCTTCACCTCAACACCGGGTATAACAGGACCAACTGTACCCACCCTGATATCACCGGTTGATGGATGACGGTTGGCCGAAATCACCGGTGATGATTCAGTCATTCCATACCCTTCAATTACAGGTATGCCGGCTGCAGTGAAGATTGTAGCCAGACGGGGCTGCAAGGCAGCACCTCCGAGCACAATGAGTTCCACATTTCCACCGAGTGCTTCACGCCATTTGGAAAATACCAGCTTGTCGGCCACAGCCAGTTTTGTTTTATAGAACCAACTGTTGTTGTTGGGTATTTTGTATTTCATGCCCAGGTTGACGGCCCAGAAAAAAATCTGCTTCTTTATCCCTTTGAGGTCCCTTCCTTTGCCGAGGATTTTATCGTACGTTCTTTCAAGAAGGCGGGGTACGGAAATAAACACATTCGGTTTTACCTCACGCAGGTTGTCGGCAATGGTTCCCATGCCCTCTGCATAATAAATGCTGATCCCCACGCTTTGAAAATAATAGTTGATGGTTCGTTCAAAAACGTGACTGATCGGAAGAAAGCTAAGTGTCCGCTGGGTATGATCGAAATAAAACATCTCGGATATAGCTTTTACATTGGTCATTATATTGTTATGCGAAAGCATTACACCCTTTGGATTTCCTGTAGTACCCGAAGTATAGATGAGGGTTACCACATCATGCACATCAATGGAGGCTTTGACTTCCCTGAGCGCATCTGCATACCTGTTTACATGTTGCCGACCCTGTTCGATAATTTCCTTCCAGTTCCGGACATTGTCGATCCCGTTGTACGTGAAAAAATGCTTTACCGAGGGAACTTTGGCTGCGATGGGACTGATCTTGTCATGCAGTGATTTGTCCGATACGATTACAATAGCGGGTTCACAGTTGTTCAGGATATAAGTATAATCTTCCTCGCTGATGGTGGGGTATATGGGGACATGGATGATGCCCGACTGGCTGAGAGCCATGTCCATGATATTCCATTCAGGCCTGTTGTTTGAGATTGTGACCACCAGATCCCCCTTTTTAAGGCCCAGGGCCATCAATCCGTAACTTGCAAGTCGGGATAATTCTAAATAATCGCTGACACTGTAGGTAACCCATGTGCCTTTTTCTTTGCTGGCGAGCATGTCTTTTTTTTCAGGACACACTGCCATCAGGTTATCCAGGATCTCATAAGTCCGTTTTAATTCCATACAGTATTTTTATGTATATCAAATATAGTTATTATGCCTAAACATTTGCCGCCGGTATATGGAACAATATCATTTTTTGGCCATTTAATAAGTCATACCTTTTCGGTGTTTTGAGAAATGTGCGAATTATGAGTAAACTGGCAGTAGTAGCGCTTGGGGGAAACGCCCTGCAGCGAAATAATCAGCGTGGCACCATTGAGGAGCAGGAGCGCAACACATTCAATACCCTTGAGAACCTTGTTTTTCTGTTGTCGGACGGGTATGACCTAGTAATCACCCACGGCAACGGTCCGCAGGTAGGCGATCTCCTGCAGCGGAACGATGCAGGGGCACTCACCTATGGTATTCCTCAAATGCCACTCGATATTTGTGTGGCAGGTACACAGGGCGAAATCGGATACATGATCGAGCGAATTCTACGCAATGTGCTGAAGAAGCACGGGATCAAAAAAAATGTAGTGAGCCTGATCAGCCAGGTGGTGGTAGACCGAAAAGGCAAATCGTTCAGCAACCTTGTGAAGCGTATTGGCCGCAGTTATCCCGAAGAAATGGCCCGAAAACTGGAAGCTGAAAAGGGATGGGTTTTTAAAGAAGAGATAAAAACGGGAGGTGGCTTCCGCAGGGTCGTTCCCTCACCCGAACCGGTAGATGTGCTGAACAGTGCCATTATCCGGCAACTGGTGTTGGCGGGTAATATTGTGATTGCAGCCGGTGGTGGCGGTATACCCGTTTATATTGATTCCCGGGGCAATTACAGGCCGGTGGAGGCGGTAATCGATAAGGATATGGCATCAGCCCTGCTGGCCGTAACAGTGCATGCCGACGAGTTCTATATCCTCACCGATGTGCCCTATGTTTACCTCAATTATAAAAAGCCAAACCAGGAAATTGCGGAATTCATCAACCGCGACGACGCACGCCGTTATATCCAAATGGGGATGTTCGCCGAAGGAAGCATGGCGCCCAAAATGGAAGCCGCCCTGTATTTCATCGAACATGGCGGAAGTAAAAGCGTGATAACGGAGGCCACCAAGCTTGAAAATAAGAAGTACGGTTCGAGGATTACGATGGATTGATGATGATTCAAGATTTAAGATTCAAGATTCAAGATTTAAGATTTAAGAATAAGAATCAGAATCAAAACAGGGGATTCAGTGTGACATCCCCTGTTGAAACCTAATAATCCAGCACAGAAACTTGAAAATTAAACCTATTACCTATTCAAACCTAGTTTATTACAATTGGTACCTGTTACATCTATTAGACCTTTGTAAGGATTTTTACCCTATGACTGCAATTATAAAAACAGGCTTTTTGTTGAAAAACCATGGTGTAATTAACAACAGACGGATGCAGATGATCGTTATTTTTGCAGCATTGTAATTTTAACTATGAGAAGAGGAACGAATTTGCTTCTGTTGGGTTTGCTGTTGCAAGGTTCAATAGCACAGTCATCGGGCAGAATGACACGGCTTGAATATTTTGAGCGGTTCGCCGGCATGGCAGTTCATGAAATGCACCGGAGCGGGGTTCCGGCGAGCATTACCCTGGCCCAGGGGGCGCTTGAATCGGGAGATGGTAACAGCACACTTGCCATAAACGCCAACAACCATTTCGGCATCAAATGCCATGAGGACTGGACAGGAAAAAAAACTTACCAGGATGATGATGCCAGGAATGAGTGTTTCAGGAAGTACCCATCGGTGGAAGATTCTTACAGTGATCATTCAGATTACCTCAAGGCTAAACAACGCTATGCATTTTTATTTGAACTTGATATCACCGACTACAAGGGATGGGCAAGGGGGCTAAAAAAGGCCGGATATGCAACAAGTCCCACCTACGCCGATGCACTGATCAAAATCATCGAGGACTTCGATCTCCACCGGTATGACAAAATGGATGCCGTTAAAACTGCCGCGCAGCCTTCTGCCCGCCATCACAAAGTGCAAACCGGACGTGAAATTTCGGAGATAAACAGGGTGAAATATATCAGGGCAATGGCAGGCGACACCTATGAATCACTTACAATAGCACTTGGGAAAACCGACAGGGAGTTGACTGCTTACAACGATGCACGCAATTCCGACTCACTCGCAGCCGGTGATGTTGTTTATATCCAGCCCAAAAGAAACAAGGCTGCTACCGGAAAAAACAACCATACCGTGAAAGAAGGTGAATCACTCCGCGTCATTTCACAAACCTATGCACTGAAGCTCGAAAGCCTCCGCATCCTCAACCGCATTGCACCAGGCAACGAGCCAATGGCGGGTACTGTGTTGCAGCTCAGAAAAGCCTTGTCTGCACCGGCACAGGCGGGTAGAACCCGCGAAAAGATCAGCGGTGGCGATGAAGAAGATGAAATTAAAGTGGATTTGAACCTCGATTGATTTACCGGGTCTTATTCGAACCGGCAATGGGAGGCCTGAGGAAAGCCATGCAAAAACTCGGCAATTCCCATTTGTTTTTTCCCCTGTAATTGAATCTGTTCAACGGCAATGAATCCATTGGCTGCCGCAACGTTGAGAAAATGCTGTCCATCGGTACGGATGGTACCCGGTTCTTCACGGTGTGCCTTTGGTTCCGGCCTGCCGAAAAAAACT
>Ga0315287_10006559_pt1 | contig 11604 bp, 6 predicted proteins | sample YL17G11_0_MG_FD_205037 | JGI IMG/M metagenome (GOLD analysis project Ga0315287, IMG submission 205037) | Sediment microbial communities from Yellowstone Lake, YNP, Wyoming, USA - YL17G11_0 | ecosystem: Environmental > Aquatic > Freshwater > Lake > Sediment | place: USA: Wyoming | collected...
CCGGGTCCTGGGTGGGCGCGAAGGAGACGCTGTAGCTCCCGGTGGTCTGGAGCCAGGGCGAGGCGCGCTTGATCAGCTTCATGAAGTCGAGTTGCTCGCGCGCGACCTCGAGGACGCGGGTTTCGTCGCAGAGGTGGTAGGTGAACCGCAGCCACTCCTGCTGCTCCGAGTGGATCTCCACCTCGTCGAAGACGCGGCGGAGGATTTCCTCGTAGGGCATGCCGTACTGCTTCTCGAGGGCGGCGCCGGTCTCGCCCTTCACGTAGCCCTGGTCGTGGAGGCCCGTTATGTCGAATCCGCCGTAGCTATTGAACTCGCGGGTGAACCTGGCCTTCTTCGCCTCGGACATGAAGGTGTCGGCGGCGGTGAAGTCGAGCTTGGGCTGTTTGGCTGAGTCGAAGCCGGAGAACGCGATCGGCGGCCCCCCGGTGAATGATGTCATGCCGTGGTCGATGAGCATGCGGAAGATGCGGCGTTGGAGGTCATCGTATGCCTGGCCCTTCACGGGCAGGTTCGGCTCGATGCCGTAGAAGCCGGTGGTGAAATCCGCCTGATCCAGCTCGAAGGGGAGGACCCGAAGCCTGATCGGTATGGTGATCTCCGGCTCATCCGTCGGCCTGAGAGTGATGTGCCCGCGGTAGATGCCGGCGGGCGCGTCTTTCGGCACGCGCAGGGTGAGCCAGAACTGGCGCGTGAGGTTGGCCGGAAGCTTGACTTGGGAGGCAGCGACCAGGTAGCGGGGCGAGACCCGGTACATGAGACTGCCGAGGGCGCGCGTCGGCAGATGCCGGACCACCGACACGGCGATCTTGTCGGCCTGTATCATGTCCTCTTTGCCGACCAGGTCGGACACTTCCACCTTCGTCATCCCGAGGTCCACCAGCGGGCGAACTGCGAAGGTGAGCGACGTCAATTGGCCGTGGGCGGCGAAAGTGTCCAAATCGGGCTTGATCTGCTCGGGGGTAGCCTGCGTGCTGAAGTACACGTCCTGCTCGACGGGCGGCATGAATATGACGCAGTCGCGAGCGCGGTCCGCATCCGCCACCGGTGCGGGGTTGTCGGTCTGCGGGAGCGGCAGCTCAACCGCGTGAGAGTGGAACTCGTCCTTTTCGGCGGCGAGCGCCTCTTTCACCCATTGGGCCGCGCGGGGATTGTCCTTGGTATAGATGATGAGGCCGGCGACGCGCTTCGCATTCGGGCCGTCGGCATCGACTTTCAGGTCGAACACGCCGTCTCCGAGGGCGACGTCGGTCTCGGCCGGCTTGAAAAGGTAGTCCATGTAGACCGTCCACAGGTCTTCCCCCGGCAGTGGCTCCGTGTCCTGGAAGTGGTAGGTGAAATCGAGCTTACCCCACATCCGAGGGGGCTCCGCCTTCGGCTGCGGGGAGCGGCCCTTCTGCGAGCGAGGGGCCTGAGCTGGCGGCGACTCGTGCTCCTGGGCAATCTCCCAGCCGCGTCCGTGCACGGTGCGCTGGGTGTACTGCGCCTGCTCGCCGTCCCAGTAACCCAGGTCTTCGAAGAAGACCATCACGTGGTAGGTCCCAGGCCGGAGCTTCACACGGAAGGTGGCGCCGCCGATGTCGATGCTGTCCTGAAGCAGGCGCGTGGGAAAGGTCACGTCCCAGGCGCGGCCGGTCGGAAACGCCGGGTCCCAGCCCCAGCCGGTGACATCGGAATACTTCGAATCGGGCGATACCGGAGTGAATCCCGGCGCGACCGCCTGATTTGGGGGGCCGAAATCGAACGCGTGCACCGAGACCGGCTTCGACCACTTCGTCAGCCGGAGATTGTCAATGTAGAGGCGGTCTCGTCTGCCCGCGGGCGTGAAGCTCAGATCGAGCCGGGTGATCTGAGATACGTCGATGTCGGTCTTGAGGTCATTGTAACGGGACCCGACCTCGCCCCGGTACAGACCACCCAGGGGGACGGACAGCGTGTTGGCACCCGGCCGCAGCGAGAACGTCCCGTTGTAGCGGTTCCAGTAAGTGGAGTTCGCTTGCCATGCCTGGTCACCGATGAGGACGCCGATCGAAACCGGCTCCGGAGATTCCGAGTGGATGTCGATCTGCAGAGCGTCGTATCCCGACCAGTCATGCGGCAACTGGAAGAAGCGGACGGCCTGGTCAGCCCATATCTGGAGCGATCGCGCCCCCTGGGTCACATGCTGGTCGGAGATCGCGCCCGGCGCGCCGTCCACTTGGATGGTCTTCATCTCAGCGTCGGAATCGAAGCCGGATAGGAGCTTCGACTGGTCGGCTCCAGCGACACTGAGAGACAGAAGCAGCAGGGCAAACACTGCCGGCAGAGTTCTCATCATGCATTTCCTCCGTGTCTTCCCGATTTGCACCATCGCTGTTCGAGGATGGGGTCAGCTTCCTGCGTGAACAGTCTCGGGGTCCATTCCCGCGGGCATGATGAAACGACGCAGTTCGGTCCACCTGATGCACCCCGCGTCCTTCAGCGTCTCGCGACATGGTTCTCCATGACTGACCGGCAGCCCTCCCACCGCGCGGCAGAGACCCGGGTTGTGGGGCGCTCTTGGACGCGCAGGAGGCTTTTGGCGCCAGGTCGAAATCCGTTCCGCTGCGCACCTAGCGCGGCCGTGTCGGATCTTGAGACAGGCGTGTGACGGGCAGGGGACGAAGACTCGCTGCTCACCGATGGAGGATGGACACGTGACCATACAAGAGTTCGAGCTTGCGCCGGCGCAGCTCCGCGTCGTCTGCGATCCCGACAGTCTCGGCTTCGAGACCACCGCCCAGCTTCAGCAGTTGAAGCAGACCGTGGGGCAGGAGCGCGCCCTGGCGGCGATAGACCTGGGGCTGGACATACGGATCCAGGGCTACAACATCTTCGCGGTCGGGCCGACGGGCACCGGCCGGATGATGGCGGTGCTCTCGCGGGCGAAGGAGGCGGCGGCGAGGCAGCCGACGCCGTCGGACTGGTGTTACGTCTACAACTTCGACGAGGCGCGCAGGCCGGTGGCGCTGCGGCTCCCGCCCGGGTCAGGGAACGATTTCGCCAACGAGATCGAGGAGCTGATACAGACGTGCAAGCAGGAGATCCCCCGAGCGTTCGAGAGCGATGCGTACGAGCACCGGAAAGAGGAGCAGATCGGCGACGTTCAGGCGAAGCGCGACCAGGTGCTGCGGGCGCTCGACCAGGAGGCAAGGGCCGAGGGCCTGATGATCCAGGCGACGCCGATGGGCATCATCACGGTGCCTCTGCTCAATGGTAAGCCGATGTCCCGCGAGCAGTTCGAGGAGCTGCCCGAGGAAGAGAAGGAATCGCTCAGCAAGAAAATGGAGGATTTCCGCGAGCGCATCGCGGAGGGACTGACCCAGGCCCGGCAACTCGAGAAGGAAGCGAAGCGACGGGTGGAGGAGCTCGACGCCGAGATCGCGATGATGACCATCGGCCACCGATTCGATGATCTGAAGGCGAAGTACCAGGGCGAGACGGGCGTGGTCACCCACCTCGATCGCATGGCGAAGGACATCGTCGAACACCTGGACGAGGTCAGGCAGGCCGAGCAGCAGCAGGGAGAGGGCCAGCAGCAGGAGGGGATGCCGTCGCGCTACCGGGTCAATGTGCTGGTCACGAATAGAGACGGGGGCGCGCCGGTGATCCAGGAGGAGAGCCCGACCTACTACAACCTGATGGGCAAGCTGGAGTACCGGCCGGTGGCGGGCGGGGCCGTTACCGACTTCACGCTGGTCAAACCGGGGGCATTCCACCGCGCCAACGGCGGTTATCTGATACTCCGCGTCCTCGACGTGCTGATGAACCCGTTCGCGTGGGAGGCGCTGAAGCGAACGCTGAGGAGCCGCGAGGCGGTGATCGAGAACATCGGCGAGCAGTTCACGCCGATACCGGCAGCGACGCTGATCCCGCAGCCAATACCTCTGGACCTGAAGGTGATCCTCGTCGGATCGACTTACCTCTACTTCCTGCTGTATCACCTGGACGAGGATTTTGGAAAGCTCTTCAAGGTCAAGGCGGATTTCGACGTCGATATGGCGGCCAGCGCCGATGCGAATCGCCAATATGCAGAGTACATGGCGACCCACAGCCGGGAGAACCGCCTGCGGGATCTGCGCAAGGATGCGGCAGCGGCGATGATCGAGTTCGGCATGCGCATGGCCTCCGATCAGGAGAAGCTGTCAACGCGCTTTACCGCGATCGCGGACATGCTCACGGAAGCCGACTACTGGGCGGGAAGAGCGGGCTCGGATGTGATCACCGCAGATCACGTGCAGCAGGCGCTGGAGCAGCGCGAGTATCGCTCCCGACGCATCGCGGACCGGCTGTTCGAGTTCATCCGCCGCGGGGATCTGATCGTGGACGTGTCCGGCGCGGTGATCGGCCAAGTCAATGGACTCGCGGTGATGGACATGGGCGATCACGCTTTCGGGCGGCCGTCGCGCATCACGGCGCGGATCACGCCGGGGCGGGCCGGGCTGATCAACATCGAGCGCGAGGCGCGGCTCGGCGGGGACATCCTGCATAAAGCGGTGATGATCCTCACGGGGTACCTCGCGGGGACGTACGCGAGCGAGGCGCCGCTCTCGCTGACGGCGAGTCTGTCCTTCGAGCAGTCCTATGACATGGTGGAGGGGGACTCGGCTTCGTGTGCCGAGCTATACACGATTCTTTCGGCGCTGGCGGATGCGCCCATCCGACAGGGCATTGCCGTGACCGGATCCATGGATCAGAGCGGCAATGTCCAGCCGATCGGAGGAGCGAATCAGAAGATCGAGGGTTTCTTCACAACCTGCAAGCTGAAGGGGATTACGGGGAAACAGGGCGTGATCGTCCCGCGGCAAAACGTGAAAAACCTGATGCTGAAGCCCGAGGTCGTGGAGGCGGTCAAGGCGGGCCAGTTCCATGTGTGGGCGGTGTCGGGTATTGCCGAGGGCATCGAGATACTGACAGGGATCCCCGCGGGCTCGCCTCAGGAAACGGACACGATCCACGGCCGGGTGGCGGCGAAGCTGCGGAAGTTCGCCGAGGCGCTGGCCGGGGTGAAGGAGGAGAAGACGACGGTCGTCGAGGTCGCGCCGCGAGCAGCGACCCCCGCTCTCCCGACACCTCCTCCGCCACCGATACCGCCTCAGTAGCCGTGAGAGTCGAGCCCCGACCAGCCGGGATAGCAGGCCCGGCAGAAGCCGGGGTTGCGGTTGGCTCTGATTGCCTCACGCAATCCCTGCATAGCGGCTCCGTTCCATGCTGCGGCGAAGTCGCTGTCAGTGGGAGAGCCAAGCAGGTCGCCCAGCACCAGGCCCTCGGGGCCGGATGCATACGGGCAGGGGACGATCTGGCCGCTGGCAGTGATCAGGGTTCTGCTCCACGGCCACCGGCAGGGCCGACCATCAGACGGTTTGCTTGGCGGGGGTGGCGCGTCGGGGCACCGAAACTCGAATCGGGTGTTTTTTGCCAGCCGCCGCGCCTCGGGAAGCACTCGCTGCAGATCGTCGGCCAGGGCGCGCCGCTCGCCAATAAGCTCCTCCATCGACTCCGACCCGAAGTTGGTGAGCCTGGCTGTGCAGAGCAGCCCGTCGACGCCCCAGTCGATGCAGCGCTGGACGAGCGCGGGGATCTGGGGCGCTGACTCTCGCTGGATGACATGCCAGGCCCTGATGACGGGGAGCTTGCGCCGGCCGCGTTCGGACACAAGCGCACGGACACCGTCTGCGATCTTCTCGAGATCGGATCCCGGGCGGAGGCGGGCGTGGGTTTCAGCGTCGGCGGCGTCAATCGAGATATTGAGATGCTGGAGGCCGCAAGACAGAAGCTCACGCCTCCGGTCGGGGTCCAGCAGACTGCCATTTGTCGTCGTCAATACCCGCACGCGACGGCGGTGGGCCGCGCGCACCATCTCGAAGAAGTCCGGGTTCAGCAGTGGCTCTCCGAGTCCGACGAGCTTGATGCGGTAGACGGTCGGGAGCTGATCCAGGATGCGGGTGAAATCGGCCAGCGAGAGATGGACTCGCCGGAAGCTGCCATCGGCGGACCTGGTGACCGTCGGGCAGTGCGGGCAGCGGAAATTGCAGTAGGTCGTCGGCTCGATGTCCGCCCTGGCCGGGCGTGCGGAACACACCGTGGGAAGATCACGGTAGGCGCGCCGCATTCTCAGCAGATTGGCCAGGACCGAGCCGGGTTTCATCGGGTCAGAACAGGAGCGAGAAGGTTATGGGGCGGACGCGCCACGCGCCCTCTTCTTTGACCAGCCAGAAGTTACCGTGAACGGACTTCGGCAACAGGCCGGCGAACCGAAGAGTTGCGTCGAAGTCCACTCTGAGACCGTCGAGGGTGGTTGGCTTCCCCACCACGTCGACCCTGGTGAGCTTGACCCACTTCGGCGGGCGGCGGTGGATCCTCCACCACTGGAAGGTCAGTTTCTCCACCACATCCCACTTCTTGCGCGACCAGGCGCCGATGAACTCGATCGCCGCTTTCCGGACGGCGGGTTCCTGGCGCCGGTCGGCCGCGGTGGCGCTCTTGTCGGGGATCTGGGCTTCCGCCGGGAGGTCGGTGAACCAGTAAAGCTGCCTGACCTTCCACGTCTTGGATGCGCCCTCTTCGACCAGCCGCAGCACGATGATGCCTTGCCGGGGCAGGTCGAGGTCTGCCATTACTCCGCTGAAGTCTACCGCTGCCACTCGCCCATCGGCCCGCGGCTTGGATATCTGCGGCATCTTCGCGAAAGGGCAGGGACCGTAGAGGTTCTGTGGGCTCTTTGGCAGCATGGACTGGATGGTGGCGCGGTCGTTGACGCTGAAGGCGGTGACAAAACCGCGGGCCACGCGTTCGGCGTCCGGCGTCAGGCCGGCGGTCTGCGCAGCCGGTAGCGGGGCGAACGCGCATGCCGTAACGAGGCCGACAAAGATTGCGGAAAGTCCGGATCTCACGACAGCCATGTTACCCTCTTTGCCCCGGAAAGCCAACAGCCGGCGGCTGTGGAAAGAACCGAATGGGGATGAGGAAGAGGAAGGACGGGAGGGCGTGAGGTATAAACTTGAGAGGAGCACTGCCCTGATACTATGGCAGCGGGCTCCAGCCAGCCGCAGCGGGAGTAAGCCGGGACCCGGTGGTCAGAGGTTCCTCAGCCCCCCGAGAGCGCCGCGTCGAGGAATGGGGGAGATGAACGCGACGATGTAGCGCTACGAGGTAAGGCAGTTCTCCGGGGGAAACCACCACGGAAGTGACCAGACCAGCCGGTTGATCTTGCGCGGGTGGGAAAAAAGTCAGGGAGGTAGGGGACCTATTATGACCGTAGCAACGCGACCCACTCCTCGGGCACGGCCGCGAGGCCGGAGCGAAGCGGGCGCGCGACGAATTCGTTGGTGGCACTATGCGCTCGCAGCCAGTGCCGTCGTGGTGCTGGCCGGGTTGGCATACGGCGCCTATGCAATCTGGTTTTCGGTTACGCACGTGCGGACCAGCTACGCCCGCGTCAGCGGCTACATGGTCACGCTCTCGGCGAAGGACGATACCCGTCTCCAGAAGCTGCTGGTTCGGACCGGTGACCGCGTTCGGAAGGGCCAGGCAGTGGCGATCCTCGACAACAAAGATATCGACGCTGAAGTCGACCAGGCGCGGGCGAGTCTGCGGGCCAAGGAAAGCGCGTTGAACCGGGCAGAGGCGGACCTGGAACTGACGATCCGCCAGACGGCCGCGAGCATCGAGGAGGCGGAGGCGCAGCTCAGTGCATCCCGTGCCCGCTTGACTCAGGCAGAGCGAAGCCAACCCAATGAAGTGCGGCAAGCGCGAGCGCAGTTAGCAGCAGCGATAGCGCGCTTGGCGCAGCTTCAGTCGGGGGCGCGACCGCAAGAGATTGAACAGACGAAGGCCGATCTCGCATCCGCGGAGTCTCAACTGGCCAGCGCGACCGCTACGCTGCACAGGAACGAGAAGCTGCAGAAAGAGGGTGCGGTATCGGCTCAGGCGCTCGACATGGCCAAGACAGAGCAGGAAGTGGCGCAGGCCGCGGTGGCCTCCGCGCGGCAGAAGCTGAGCCTTATCCAGGCAGGGAGCCGAGCCGAAGACATTGAGGCGGCCCGGCAAGCGGTCGCTTCGTCCGAGGCCGGTCTGGCAGTGGCGATTGCGAAGAGCCCCGTGGAGACGCTGGCGGCGGAGAGTAGGCAGTCTGAGGCCGGTCTGAAGTCGGCCCAGTCCCAGCAGCGCACCGTCGCGCTCAAGGAGCAGGACGTGCTGTCACAGCGGGCCGCGGTCGCGGAAGCGCGGGCGGCACTGGAGGCGGTCAAGGCGCGGCTGGCCTATACGCAACTGAAGAGCAGCGAGAACGGCATCGTGATCCCGGTGAGAGGGCAGACCGTGCACGAGGGAGAGGTGGTCACCAAGGGTTTGCCGATCACTACCATCGTCTCCACGGATGATCCATTCTGGGTCACCGCCTCGGTGTCGGAGCTTCTCGTCTCGCGGGTGAAGGAGGGGCAGCCGGCGATCATCACCATCGACGCCTTTCGGCGGAAGACATTCACAGGTAAGATCACCCAGGTCGGCGGCGCGACCGAATTCACCGCCGACGACACCCCGTGGTCGCTGAAGCAGATACCGATCAAGCTCAGCTTGGACGCGCAGGGCATGACGGATCAGCTCAAGCCGGGGATGAGCTGTCGAGTCTGGATCGATGTGCGCGGCTGACGTCAGAGCCGACAGACTGTGCGATGAACGTGACGGGGCCCCTTTCGCAGGGCCCCGTCAGTTTGTTGTGAGCCTCGCGATGGGCCTCCGGGTCTGCGCGCTTCTGGTGCTGCTCTCGTGCAGTGACGGCGGGATCGCGGCGACGAACAATGCCCGCGCCTTTGATGGCGGGCGGGCGTTCCGCGACCTGGTGAAGCAATGCGCCTTCGGCGCGCGCATCCCTGGAGCGAAGGCTCACGACTCATGCGAGCACTGGCTGGCAGAGCAGCTTCGCGGCTGCGGCGCGGAAGTGACCGTCGATCGGTTCACAGAGAGCATCAACGGGCACACGGTCTCGTTCGCCAATATCGAGGCGGACTTCAACCCGGCAGGCAGACGCCGTGTTGTGCTCTGCGCGCACTGGGACAGCAAGCCCACGGCGGATGAGGATCCGGACCCTGCGAAGCGCGCGGCGCCGATGCCAGGGGCGAACGACGGCGCGTCGGGGGTGGCGGTGCTGCTGGAGATCGGGCGGGCGCTGAAGGCGAAGCCGCCCAGGGACCGCGTCACACTGGTGCTGTTCGACGGCGAGGACTACGGCACCACCACCGACACCATGTTCTTCGGCTCGCGACGCTTCGCCCGGCGCTATCACGGGCCCGCCATTTCGTGGGCGGTGCTGCTGGACATGGTGGGCGACAGGGACCTGCGAATCCCGAAAGAGCAGATCTCACTGACATCGGCGCGCGGCGTTGTCGGGCGAGTCTGGAAAGCTGCCGCAGATGTCGACGCGAAGGCATTTGTGGAGGCGCGAGGGCCGGCGATACTGGACGACCACGTGCTCCTGCTGCAGCACGGCATCCCGTGCGTGGACGTGATCGATTTCGATTACCCCTACTGGCACACGACCGCGGACACGCCGGACAAGTGCTCGGCCGAGTCGCTGGAGCAGGTCGGCCGCACGGTCCTGCGGACTATCTCCGACTTCGAGTCCGAGGGCGATCAGAAGGGCCAGTGATCGGGCATCGCGGCCTTCGGGATGATCGCGCGGCAGGTCTTCTTCGGGTTCACGATTTGGGAGATGCGGACCTCGCCTGCGGTGGAGAGCAGGCGGCGCGCCTCCGCGTCCGACAGGCCGGTCAGCTTGCTCAACAGCTTCGCCATGTCACGGACCGCGTTCCACGCCGCTTCGTCCAGCGTTTCAGCGGAGGCGATGAGCACCAGCTTGTCGTTGCGCACCAGGTATGGGGTGGGCCAGAGTGGATCTCTAATGATCTTGGCGGATAGCGTCACCTCGGCCGCGCACTCGATCCCGGTTCCGCCGCACTCGGCATCGCCCTGGAGCGCGTGGACATCGCCGAGGGCCAGCATGCCGCCCGGGACGGCGACCGGCAGGTAAATGGTTGCGCCTTCGCCCACGTCGGCGGTGTCGAGGTTGCCGCCGTGCTCGCCGGGCGTGGTCGTCGGCACCGGGTCACCGGCCGGCGCAAGGCCGATCACGCCGATCATGGGATCGAGAGGCAGGTGCAGTCCCCAGGGGTAGATGGCGGTGTCATGCTGCATCTTGATCGGTGTGAAGGCGACGCCGTCCTGGCCGCCGCCCCCAATGAACCCACAGTCGGCGGGACGTATCTTGTGAATCGTCACCGCGACCGCGTCTCCGGGCTGGCTTCCCTTGATCTCGATGGGCCCCGTGGCGGGATTCACCAATGTGCGTGGCTGCTTCGGGACCCCGTCCTTTCCCACCATCCCGCCCTGGCAGTCGAGCGTCTCGACCGTGACGGTCTCGCCTTCGTTGATGGTGTAGATCGGCGGGTGGGACTTACTCATTTCCGTGATGAAGTGATCGCTGGTAAGCCGTCTCATTTCGTGACCTCGTGTTCTGGTATAGACACTTCGGCGCGATAATCACTCATATTGTAGTGCGGTTGTCGGCGCGGACGGAGGATGGGGGCATTGGGCGGAGGCCCGTCCTGCGTGTAGATCCACATACTGTCCAGGTCCCACAGCAGGATCTCATCGCGGGCATCGCCGGTGAGGTCGAGGGCCTCGGCGCACAGAGTCGGGTGCCCATCGTCCGGGAAAGCGACGACCGTTCGCAGGTCCCCGTTCACCAGTCCGCCAAGCCGCAGGCTCCCCGAGGTGAGTAGGAGTTCCTCACCATCGCCCCGCCAATTCACCGGAGACAGCACCGCACCACCCCCGGTGAGTTCCGCAGACTGTAGCATACGGCCTTTTGCGTCATAGACACAGATGATATCCGGGTTTCCCCAGAAGGTCTTGGTGATGATCTGCAGGCCGGGAACGTCGCCGCGCACCTTCGCAGCGGTCAGTCGCTGGACGTGCCCGGTATGGTCGCGCCAGAGAACTCTGCCGTTGGTGTCGCAGACAACAGTTCCACCCTCGCCGCAGGCGAGCGCGATCACCGGACCCGCATGGTCGGGGTCGATGGGAGCGATGGCGATGGCATCCTGGTGGTCCGCCACGTCGATTCGCCATAGCACCGTGCCATCGTGATCCAGCATGGCATATCCGACCATGATCTCGTCGCGGCCGTCGCCGTCGATGTCGGCGACGGCGGGGTAGTGGCCGGTGTTGCCGTGGAACTCCCAGAGGAGGTTCAGCCGGCTGTCGTAGGCCCACAGATTACTGTACCGGTCCTTCACGAGCAGGTTCCGTCGCGCGCCGGTTCCTTCGAGATCGGCGAAGCAGATGGAGTCGCCTGGAATTCGGGGCAGGTCATCTTCGGGCAGCCAAGTCGCCATCGGGCCGGTCTCAGGCGTTGGCACGGAGTATTTCAGCGACCCGTCCGAGCCGTCGAGCACGCAGATCTCAAAGCTCCGACAGCACACGACCTCTGGCTTGCCGTCGCCATCGATGTCGTGGATCTGGAAGCACAGGTCTGCGGGGATGATCCCGTGAGCGCGATTCGGCTCGCCCCACTGCCAGAGCACTCTT
>Ga0315287_10006560_pt1 | contig 11603 bp, 14 predicted proteins | sample YL17G11_0_MG_FD_205037 | JGI IMG/M metagenome (GOLD analysis project Ga0315287, IMG submission 205037) | Sediment microbial communities from Yellowstone Lake, YNP, Wyoming, USA - YL17G11_0 | ecosystem: Environmental > Aquatic > Freshwater > Lake > Sediment | place: USA: Wyoming | collected...
TCTTTTATTATTTTCTATAAAGTTACCGTGTTTTTTTATAAAGAGGGAATCCAAATTTTTTTCTGTGAAACAATATACTCCTAAAAAAAACTCAGACCTTCGGGCCTCCTCTTCTATTCTTCTCAGAGTTTTTATATATCTTGAGTCGGCAAAGGTTATGAAGTAGCAATTATTCATGGCAGCTTTCTTAATATTATATTGCAATGATAGGGCTCCATGAACCAAGAGATATCCTCCATTTTGGTTCCCGGGAAAAAATCTATTATTTCTTTAGTCTCTTTTTTAACATTAACATGAAGAGTGCTATTTCCGTTTTTCACTATTGGGGTGTCTATTAATATTTGGCCCCCTTTTTTAATTATTCTTAAAATATCAGGGCATAATACACCTAACTGAAAATCATATAGGTGCTCCAACACATCTGCTAAGATGGCGACTTCAAAATATTCATCCTTTAGCCAAGGTAGTCCTGAAGAAAGATCATGCATAAGAAGAGAATAATCTTTCCCTCCTTTTTTTAAAAAGTTACATACGGCTGGACTAAAATCGACGCTAAAAACATGGCATGAACTCCCACTAAAAAATCTATTGGCTTCGCCTCTTCCACATCCTATGTCAATTATTGTGGACGGATTTTTAGCATAAGAAAATAATTTTAATAATCGAGGACAGGGATTTCCATCTTCAGTATATCCCTGACAATTATTAATATAATAATCCTCGTTATATAGATCGGGAGTAACCCCTTCAGGATTTTTCATATATTGCAAAGCCCCTAGATGTATGTGTTATTTCACATCTTTTTATCCAGGAAGGATCTGATTTTATTATTGGCATAATTTTTTGCATTTTGATTGATGTGTGAATGTCATGCATAGCAAGAGTAAATCCTGGTTTTATGCAGGGAGTCAGAAGTGTAAATTCTTTTAAGGTTTGTTCAGTGTTTTCTTCCCCATCCAGGAATACATAATCAAAATTACCTAATGAGAGGAGATGTGGAATAATATCATGGGATTTGCCAAAAAGAAAACATACCCTTTCCTTCAGCTCCATAAATTGAGTACTATAGAGATTTATGGCATAGGAATAGAAGGAATAGTCTGATTCTATAGTAAAAAGATGGCCATCATATTCATATGCAGCTGCACTAAGATAATAAGTGGACCCCCCTCCTTTCCAGGTTCCTATTTCTAATATATTTTTAGGTTTTTTTTCTAGCGCTGATTCGTACAATGCTTTTCTTTCAACTTGATCCATCTGACCTTCAGTATTGTTTCTATTGAAATCAACTGAATACTTCATCTAGTTTTTTTCTCCAGGTTGAGTATATTTTTTGTTTTCTATCTATATTAGCCAACTTCATATCATCACTAATTTTCTGAAAATCTACTGCTCGTATCATAGAATTTAATTCTTCAAATGAATCAAAATATTGTATGTGTGGCATCCAATTTCTGTCATAAAAATCTGCATATTTCAGCCACTCCCATATAGTGGCCGGATTTTTATAATTATTAAGGTCAAGACTGCCATTATAGGGCACTATCGTTTTTGGCGGAGTATTCCATAGTTGATAATTGGATACTTGTGAGAGAATGTTCTGACCATCAAAATATAGTTTGTGAATAAATTTTTCTGAGGGGAAGAACAAAGGTATATTTGCCGTGTAGTGCTCAAATATCGACATGGTAGATAGCTGATAAGGGAAGTGAACTATTGCTTTGTACTTCAAAAGTTCTTTCCATTTATATCCATGAGGGAGACTACTTTTTAAATCAAAGTTGAAATCAATCTTGGATTTATCTAATTCCTTTTCAGCATATATCAAAATGCTTTTTGAATGAGATTGGGAATTATACTGAAGAGAAGTGTAAGTACATAGAGAAGGTATATGTTCAGGAGTTATTCCGGTTAAAAAATTAAAATAATGTGCATCATATTTATTATTAGCTGTGACAATCAGATTTTTGGATTCGATTGCTTTTTGTATAATAGATATTATATTTCTCATCGAGGAGGCGTCTGAATGAATACCATAATCAAATCTGATTGGTATATGAACAAAAGAGGGTTTGTTATACCCTAAATACAGAATAGAGAAAAGTGGTGGATAGGTTGATATGAAACCATCAAAATCGGACAATTCTGGATGTACTAAGCTAAACTGTTGTGTAGACCCAGTAATGAAATAATTGATCCAGCGTCCGTTTGAGATATCAGGAATGAATTTTTTCTGCTTTCCAATTATAGATGCATGATCTGATAATGAGATATCAGTAATAATATGACATAGTTCATTAAAAATTTCTTCTAGATCAAGAATGACAGATATATGAAAGTCAATATTAAAGAATTTCATAATTAATCTGCTGGGTAAATTGGTCGGTCTTCAGAAGTATACCCTTGTCCTATGAATCTATTCCCTACGGTCTGTCTACTGTTTTTAAACCATCCTTCTGAGATTATATCATGTATCATGGAATCTTTTTGGGCTATAGGCCATACTTCTCTTGCTAAAAATTCTTGGTCTGAAAGATAGATGCCCTTATTTTTATATAGGGCCATTTTTTCTAGAAGATCTTTGCCTAAAGGGGACTTTGCACCCCACATTCCACCGAGCATCGGAAAATCAAAATGCCTTATATGATCTCTGACTATACTGAAGGTTTTCCCACTTCCAATCCACTCATCAACTGCTTTCTTTTCTCTTTCAGTTAGCCTAGAATCAGCATCCCGCGATATAACATAACCATTGTTATCAAAAAAAGAAATGAATCTCCAAAATAGACCAGACCAATTCAAGGAGGGCCCACATTCTATTATATGAATGTTTTCTCTATAATGTGGAGGTATCCAACTGATGCTGTCCACATAAAGAAAAACTTCCCACTCTGGAAAAATTGTTTTTGATAAATCAATATTTTTTAGAGCTCCAATCCTATATCGATCTTGATTTCCCCATACACTTAGGGATATTATTTTTTTCATATTTTTAGATCACTATCCAGTTGATATTTAAGCATCAGCTCTCTTTGTTCTATATTATTTTTCCAGCTACAGGGATATAAAGGGATATAATTTTTAAGTTTTATTTCGTGAACTGTGACGTCTGTGTTGTACATCATTGTATAATTTAGATGCTCTGGCAGAAAAATGTCACTTGCAAATAGATTTTTAATGTTCCTTGAACATAGAGCAGCGGATATTCCAAAAGTTCCCACGCCTGATGTAGCAAGATTTTGTGCAGCAAGAAGAGTTGCATAGTCCTCCGCGACTTTTAAAGACTGAAATTTTATTTTTTTTATCTTTTTTAATTCAGAAATTACAGGATTATTATTTTGAGCCTCTGTGACTACAATGACATTCTCATAGGTTTTAATTAAGACAAGATAGTACGCCAGGGGATTCTGGACATAATTATGTGGCGTTTCATGTTGATGCGCGAATATTTCTCCCGCACGAATATGAATAACTACAGTATTTTCATCAAAAGTTTTTATCTGAGGAACTTTCAGATTAGGAAAAATATGCTCTCTACAAATTCTACGAATATTTTTATAAATATGTTCCTTGCTTATCCCGAGTTCATTTTTTCCTATTAAAGTATTATTATGACAACAAAATAATGGTCCCCAATTGTAGAAGGTTTTACTGATTTTCTGGCCATCAATTCCATAGCTAAGCGTGAACTTACTAATAATATCATGGTCTATGCATTGCTCGAATGTATGCCCTCGATTTTCGGCAATCATAATAGCATTTGCAATTTGTTGAATGTTGTTGCCTAATCGTCCTGACCAATGTGAAATTGAATATCTCATGTTTTTATTACTTTGAAATATCTCTCCAACTACATCCATTTATTAAGTTCTTTGCTATGGATATGTAGGTTAAAGAGCCTGGTTTTTTTATTGTTTTTTATGTCGAGAACAAAAGGTTTTTTATCCACCCATTCAACTACAAAATTACCTTTATTTATTTCTTTTCCCACTATGTGGTCATTAGTGGTATAAGAGATTCCAGGATTATGGTGTGTCCCCCCAACATATTGGCCCCATGAGGCACAGTCAAAAACAAAATCTTTGCCCGGCAAAATAGGTAGCTCTTCAATGTTGGTATCTTTAATAATATCCAGAAGTCTCATCTCGCTTAGCCACTCATTTCCATACTTCTTTTTTATACTATCAATTCCTAATGACATGATATTGTTGATATCGCAGTTTATGCCCGCCAGCTTTTTAAGATCACCTATGTATAGTATCCCAGCGGATATTAAGGTTGGGGTTATTCTAGTCATCAAGATTTTATCTGAATGAAATTCCGTAATGTTATATGGATCCTCGTATATTAGATTATCGTTTTCGATATGAAGAGCCCTTTTTATATTAAAAGAGGCCATAATCATCTCGATTATGAATAATCTTTCACATGAATATCTCCAAAGATCATTATTTTTGAATATTGTCACATTATCAAAAGTTTTCCAGTTGCCTTGTTTATCAAAAGAATCATGATAGACAAAAGATATATTAGAGTTAAAAATTTGAGGAATAGAAATCTTTTTAGATAGTGAAACAATAATTTTCTCCTTGGTATATTTCCTTATCTGATCAATACAATCCCATATATAATCAGGCAAATTACTACCAAGATGTATGAGAATTATTTCCATTTTAAGTACCGTCCACTCTATTTACCCAAGAGTGTTTGTCTTCCATTAAAAAATATTTTATATCCGTCATTAATTAGTTCTGGAATTAATAATTTCCCTTTACCTGCAAGGCAGGAGTTGTCTTTATAATACTGTCTGGAATTTTGGTCATAAAGAAGATCTGTATCATCAATAAGAATTAAGCAGTCATCATTTATATTATTCTTTATAATATTATAGAATTCAAGATGTTTTAGGGCACTGTCTACTAGGTCAAGATCCCAAGCGTCTAAAAATAAGAGACCAATTCTAATTTTTTTATTAAAAGTATATCCTGCATATGTTATAGCGTCCTCAGCAATTATTTTTATGTTGTTAAAATCAGAACAGGATTCCTTTGCTTTCATAACATGATCCAAAGAGATATCAACACTATAGCATTTTAATCCGGTTTTTGCAAATAGATAGGTAGAATGACCATCGTTACAACAAGGATGCGATATATTGTTAATGTCATGATTCAGACTACTTCTCATACAGCCTATTTCTATAATGTCAATATCATATGTAGTTCCCTTTTTAATTCTTTCTATAAGAATACCAAGGGCGTCATCTATGTATATTTTTGGCCTGTCCCTATTATTTTGAATGACCGGTTCTAATTGTGTCATTGGTCTCCCTCATCAAGCCAGGAATGAATTGAGAACGTATCAAAGTCATAATTTTTCATGCCCCTTATTATTTTTTCTATCTCATTCTTATTCCAATTTAAAATCTCCATTTGATTTTGCATCTTGCCCTGAAGTGGGGCTTGTTTTAATTCTCTTTCTACATAAAATCCTGAATAATTTTTAAAACAATAGTTTCCATAAATTTCTGGCTCTCCAATATGGCAATTTTTTTCGGTAATCTGTTGACTCTTTTGTATAAATGTACCTCTATCAAAATCATTATTTTTTAATAAATCCTCTATTATGGGGCGATATATAAAATTCATATCTGCTATGTATGATTTTCCACCAACTCTTGATAAGTTGAGCATCTCTTTCATAAATGTAAAATATGGGACATGAAATTGATCGGCTCCATAATAGTAAATGGGCTTTTCATTCTCAAAAAAGTTCAATTTTCTATTTATTATTGTATCACAATCTAAAGTTAGATACCAGTCAGATGTCAGTTTTTGAAATAATTTAAGATGCTGTTGAAAGCACCAGTTTGGTCTAAACATCCATTTGGAGCGATCAACTCCTGGTAACCCGTCCTTATCAAGATAATAGATAACTGGTAGACTTGAAAAATGTTCATGATTTAATTCTATAGGAGAACATATAATAATATTATTGAATCCGCTAATATTATTAGCTATAGATTCTAAGACATATTTTAATTTATTAGAATCTTTTGGAGAGCAAGCCAAGAAAATATCAAATGTTGTGCTCATATGTCCTGGTCAACTCCCACACCTTAGTATTGAATATAAAATCATGCATAATTCCTATTTCCTAAAGTGAATGATAGGATCTCTTAAACAAGTGCCCACATCAGTCGCCACAATTGTATAATTTAAATCTGATAGTGCTTTAATGACTCTATCATAGGTATTAAACCATCGTCCTGGTACTAGGTCATCTGGTTGGTTTAAATCGAGCACCGGTTTTTTTACAGCGGTATTATATTTTTTGTAATCGGCCACCATCCAGAAGCAGTTTGCCCCCGTTATTAGTTTGTTGTACATGTTTTTAGCGTATTCATAAATTCCTTCAAAGGATATATGACATAGGCAGCCGAAAGAGAATACATAATTAAAATGCTTTTCAGGTAACTTTGAAAAGGAAAAATCTTCAACAACGTGATACTGAACATGAGACTGTTTACCTACGTATTCAAAGAATTTGTTGTATTCGGCTGAATAAGCGTCCAGACACCATACTTCTTTTGCTGGCAGGAGGCATCTTGTCCATCCACCACGACCGGGGCCGATTTCTAATGCAATACTATTTTTTATGTAGGGTTTGATACAATGCAAATATGTGGCATGTAATACACTAATTTTTCCAAGCCCTGCCTCATCGATTTTTCCGAGTCCCATCTCATCATAGCTTGAGATGGCGTTAGGGTTGAGTGGGTCACCTTCAAAATATCCACCCTTCCACAAACTCTGTTCTTTAAAAAAATTCAGTTCATTTTTAATATTCAAAACAAGTCCTCATTTCGGGAAGCCCATTGACATCCTTCGCTCGAAGACACCTTTGTCTTGGTAGCCTTTTCGGATATTTTCGCTCATAAGTCTGTCCTGATTCTCACCCCATTTATGAATTACGGGCCTTTTATTTATATGCTGAAGCACTCCCATCTTTTCAAGAACGATAGTCTGCTCGTTATCACAGTATTCGGCGACATAATCTGGGTGATATATGTAACCAAAATTATCATAAAGTTTCCTGCCTATAATAGACAGAGTGATCAAACTGCTGAAGTCTTTTCCCTGCTCTTCAAGCCTGGGATCCGTATTATAATTCAAGGCCTTGGAAAAATCACCCTTAAAATCCTCTGTAATTATTTTGTCCCAAAAGGGAAATGGCTCCATGTCATCAGCAGTGGCAATAAGAATATCCCAATCATCTGTGGGTATATCCCTGTTTATGGCCGCAATTTTTCCATTCGAGGGGCCAAAAAAGAATTCCAGACTAATCCTGTCAGAATTTTTGGATTTCAAATACTCTATCATTTCAGGATTATTCATTGTGGCATCATCGGTATCCATGCTGATGACAAACCTTATCTTTGAACTGGATGTCTCAATGTAACGCTCTATGTTATTGATAAATTTTTGGGGCCTGCTTCTTGTAGGGTATTTTATAAGCAATTTTGTGCCCAGTAAATTTTCCGATACCCTAGGGATTTCCTGTAGAACTTGTCCAGATAGGGGCGGAGCGGGAGCAACCCGCATAGGATTTATTTTTGTAGTTTTCAAAGCTTCGCTCTCCTCTTTGCTAAAGCGATAATAGTGGAGTACTCTGTTTATTTTCACCTGAGTTTTTATTTTCCCACTCATCAGCATTCGTCTACACCAATCAATGTCCTCTCCATAAGATATATCCCTGAACGGGGTAGTTTTTGCCACGTCCGCTCTCCAGAAACACATATGATATGGAAATCTTTTTAAATCCTTTAATTTCCCATCTGATCCTGTAGTACTCGGTTCATAACCATGTGCTAAGTCAAAATCTACCAGGAATTCTTCACCATTCACGGTACAATGCTGTTTAAAGGCCACCACATCGCCCGAATATTTGGTCATTGCTGTTCTCAGATCTTCTATATATGAGTCCGCAATATCATCATCATCATCAAGAAATCCAATCCATTTTCCCTTTGCTGTAGCAACCAAATAATGCCTTTTCTCCCCAATGGTCATTACTTTATTATCAATTAAGCATAAAATCTCCACATCCTTTGCATCCCCGAGCTGTCCCATTAATTTATTATAGAGGGGCACTAATAGATTCTCTATTCTATTGGGGACTGAAAGTATGAGAACGGAAAACAGCGGGGATCTCATAAATTTTTCCTTATTTAAGATCTCTGAGTAAGGCTATAGCCCTTTTCATCTCTTCTCTAAGTTCATTGGAACTCCAAGCAACTCCATCTGTTTCTTTAAAGGCCTCCATATTTTTATACGTATCGTCTTTTCGTGCTGAAAAGACGTCAGCATGCAGATGCTCAGTAATCAGATCCTGACGGTAATGAAGCTTCCCGGTGTTCCTGAAAACTATATCCCAAAATGTATCCATGTACCATCGTCTGAGCTTAGGATTCAAATAAAACCCGACTTTATTGTGAAAATCTTTGTGGGTGAAATACAGTGTAGCTGAAGCCCCCTTCTGAATATGAACATCATTGCAGCAGACAAGAATATACTTATCAAGGGCAAATTCTTCCTTTATCTCCTGATCCCAGTTCTGAGTCTTGAAAAGCACATCGTCTCCAAAATAGCCCAGAATAGGATACTTGGCTTTTTCGTATAGTTGGTTCCATAGGAATGAGAGATGCACCTTCCCATCTGAATATCGCTGGATTATTTCATAACGGATGCCAATTTTAAGTTTGGGCTGAAGCTCAAGAATCTTATTCTTGCTTGCTTCATCCTCCTCATGAATTCCAAAGACAATCTCCACATCATGAGAATCTTTAGTTGTACTATCTACGGATACAGAAAAATCTTCAATATTTTGAGGTCTATTAAGCGTCGGAATAAGAATAGAAATGCCCTCGTACTGTTCCATGTGTTTCTTACCAATCTTTCTGATTACAAGTTCAAAAGACCATCCTTCACTCTTATTTTTACCCCGATAATGATAGATGAGTTCAGTGCCCATTCCCTCAAGAATTTTCCATAAGATCTCCCAATCAAAATGATGCTTGTGATTGGAATTACAGGCGGGATCTCCAAGAGGATAATATAGATCTTTATCCGCCTGATTTAGAATCAATAATCCACCTTCTTTCAGAACTCTTAGCCATTCTTTAAGAGTCCGCTCAGTATTTTCTATCTCTTCCAACAGATGAGATGAATATACATAGTCAAAATGTTCATTCGGAAAGAAGTCCATGACTCGGGCATCTTTTCGCATGTCTGCGTCTGGATGATAAAGGTCAAGTCCGATGGCATCTACTTTTATTTTTGATACCCCACATCCAAGGTCTATACCCTGACCATTGCAGTATTTGATCAGTCTGTCCCGACATAGATCCGTTTCATTTTTAGCCATTTAAAAATTTCCTATCTATAGAAGTAATAATCTGAATTATCGCGATCCATGATGCCAGGAATAAATCCGGTACCTTTTAGAATTTCTATACACTCATCGACATCATTTCTAGTGAAAGTTCTAAAGCAGAAATCATGAAACTCTACTGATAGTTGATTTATTTTCTTAAAAGTCTCCACGCTTGATTCATGTATTATTTCAAACTCAGCCCCCTCACAGTCCAGCTTAACCAGCTCCACGTGAGGGAAAGATTGAAGTGCATTGTCGAAGGATATGCCCTCAACTTCATATATAATCGCGTTACCCTTGCATCTTTCATATTCATCTGCGCCGGGAAACAGGCTGTTGCCTCCATTCATGGGCCCTGCACAGTAAAAGGTACGCATGCCATCATGCCCACATATGGCCTTATTGATCACTGAAAAATTCGGGGATTGAATGGACCTTTTTATGTAGTTAAAAGCTGTCACGTCGGGCTCATAGCAGGTCACTCGACAGCTATGATTAAGCATATTTTGTGAGAATTCGCCATTTTTCCCACCAATATCGAATACCAGGCTGTCCGCTAATAATAGATTTGCATTAAATGTGTGGCCTTCTATATTCATCTCTATTCCCGGTAAAAAGGCGGATTTGAAACCCAATCACGAAGGCCACGTAAAACGAGACCATCAACATCTACAGACATGCCTCCGATAATTCTGACTTCTGGATGAAATCTTTCACAGATTCTCTTTATAAATCTGTAGTCATGCTCAGGCTCATGACGCCAGGGCTCAGCCAGGGCCCATTCCCGGGGGACACAGAAACAAGGTGTACCTATGTGACAGATGAGTGGGAAATGGGGCAGGCCTATCTCAGGGATTAAAACCCATTCGTCTTTAGATCCATCTAAATACATTCTCGATTTTTGACAGCTCATTTGGACACAGGCTACGACTTTATCTCCCATGTTGGATAGGAATGACTCACAGTATGCATCCTTGAATCGGTCGTCGTCATCAGCAAAACAACAGTATTCTCCTTTAGCTATCGACACCCCATAGTTCCGGGGCCTGGTTCCTGGTGCTATTCTCATGTCTCCCATGTCCTTTTTTATGGAGACCAATCGAAGATTGTATAGTTTTTTGTATTCGTCCGCCAATTTCTGGACGTCCGCAGGGATAGTCCCATCATAAACAACTACATGCTCAAACTCATTTTTAGGAACGGTCTGGTTCTTGAAATCTCTGAATAGATTTGACAGGCATTTAACACCCCTGGATGCAGGGGTGATCACAGAGATCTTTGGTTTTATTTTAAACTCGTTGTCTTTCCGTTGTGCCTTACCCATTTTTTATGCTCGTATTTGAAATGTTTTCTTTGCCTTCATATCGATCGTCAATAATGCGCCGGATCATTTCACAGAATGAAATCTCTCTTTTCTCCGCTTCTATCTTAACCCATTCAATCTCTTGAGATGATAAAGAAATTAGTTTGCTTTTTCTCTTCATATATAACTTTAACCCTAAAAATTAGGGCACTTCCTATATGGATTAATGTATTAAGAGATTATTAAAAACCATATTTAATAATCTCTTAATGCACTTTACTTAATAGGGGATGCCACATTTTATAAAAATAAAAATTCAATAGGAATCTACATAACAATCAAAAGAAGGGGAATGTATGTCCATATCGACTGTGGTAGAGTTTAAGAAGGGGGAATTTCAAGAATTTTCTGCAAAGACTGAGTTTGCATTGAATTTTGATGATCGTCATCTGAAATCCATAAAAATGCGTGTGGGTGAAACAATCACATACGATGGCGAGATCGCGGTCTATTATAGACCGACAGGCGAACAGGTCATGGGTCGGGTTGCAAGTCTCAAGTCTGTTATCAATAAAGCTGGCTGGCTAGTTCCGGTAGGTGTTGTGGTCACAGCAGTTAAAGAAGAGCCCTCCAAGAAAGACCCTACAAAAGACTACGATCCCAAAATTGGCGGCAACTTTGATACGTTCATGGCTGCGGACACAAAAAGGCCAAAACCCCAGATAATTACCGAAAAAGATAGGATTGTCAAATATACCGGAGAAAAGAAAGAAGAAGAGCCCGCAAAAAAAACAGGAAAATTGGAAGTTTCTGGTGATCAGGTCGCTGTTAAAGAGAGAACCATTGTCAGTAACTCAACTTCAAC
>Ga0315287_10006562_pt1 | contig 11602 bp, 8 predicted proteins | sample YL17G11_0_MG_FD_205037 | JGI IMG/M metagenome (GOLD analysis project Ga0315287, IMG submission 205037) | Sediment microbial communities from Yellowstone Lake, YNP, Wyoming, USA - YL17G11_0 | ecosystem: Environmental > Aquatic > Freshwater > Lake > Sediment | place: USA: Wyoming | collected...
GTTGTGGCAGACGTAGCGGAACGGATGCGCCAGGTCCCACGTCGGGAACGTGTTGGTCGAGAACCGCTGGTGGACCATCGCGAGCGCCGAGACCATCGACTCGTCCGCGAGGTCCAGGTAGAACTCGCCCACCTGCTCGGCGAGCAGCATGCCCTTGTAGATGATCGTCCGCGTCGACAGCGACGCAACGTAGAACTCCTTGCCGTGCCGGAGATGCAGCGACTGGATCGCGTGGCCCGCGCGCTTGCGGATCACGTACAGCTTGCGCTCCAGACCGTCCTGGTCGAGGTCGCGGCTGCCGCGTCCGACGAAGATCTGGCGGATGACCGGTTCGACCTCCTTCGTGCGCTCCGACAGCCCCGCGTTGTTCACCGGCACGTCGCGCCAGCCGAGCAGCACCTGGCCCTCGGCGACGATCGCGCGCTCGATCTCCTGCTCGCACGCCATGCGCGATGCGGGCTCCTGCGGCAGGAACACCATGCCCACGCCGTACTGGCCGATGGCGGGCAGCGTGATCCCGAGCTTGCCGCACGCGCGGCGCAGGAACGTGTCGGGGAGCTGGATCAGGATGCCGGCCCCGTCCCCCTGGAGCGGATCGGCGCCCGTGGCACCGCGATGCGTGAGGTTCTCCAGGATCGACAGCCCGTGCCGGATGATCCCGTGACTCTTGTGACCCTTGATGTGCGCGATGAACCCGAGGCCGCACGCATCGTGCTCGTTGCCCGGGTCGTACATGCCCTGCGCGGCCGGCGGCCACATCGAAGAACGCTGGGAATCCTGTTCCACGGTTACCTCATCGGGTGTGGTTCTGCGGGCCCGCTCACGCCGAAAAAAAGGTCGCCAGACCCTCTTTCGCAAGCCGAGGCCGAAACCGATCCATACTACTCGCGATGCTGCATTGCGGCAATCGCCCGGCGCCCGGCACGGCTTCTGCTACAACAGCAACCGCCGGGCGGTGCCGATTTCCCGAGGGAAAGACTTGCGCCGGCCATGTACTTGGGCTTTAATCTGAACAAAATCGCCTAGATGCTTGTTGCAACGTCCAATTCGGACGGCGTCGGGCGGAATTTTAGGACATCATCATCAGGAATCGACCATGGTAGAACGGCGTCTTACCGCATGGCTGCGCACGGCGCTCGCCCTCCTGGGCATTGCCGGCATCGTCACTCTCGCGGGGTGCGGTGGCGGAAGCGGGGCACCCAACAATCCGTATACGCCGCCGCCGCCGATCATTCCGGATCTCAAGCTGTATCCCGCGGTCGCCACGGCCTACCCGGGCGTGCCGATCACGCTCACCGTGTACGGCGGCGTGCCGCCGTATCGCGCGTTCACGACCAACGCGACGGTGCTGCCCGTGGCCAACGTGGTCAGCGGGGACACCATTGCCCTCCTCGCCAACCCCGTTACGGAAATGACCGTCGTGAACATCGGCGTCCTGGACGCTGCCGGCTCGATCTTCACGCAGGACGCGGTAATCACCGTGCAACCGGCGCCGTTGCTCCCCAGCAACATTACCGTCACCGCCAATCCGAACCCGGCGTGCAGCGGCACCGACGGCAACCTCTGCTCCGGCGGAACGGGTACTGCGACCGTGAAGGTCACGGGCCCCACCGGCGTCGGCGTCAAGGGCCGGTCCGTCAAGTTCGACGTCGTGCAGGGTCAGTTCTCGATCGTGTCGACCAATCCGGCGCAACCGCTGGTCTCGACGCTGACGGTCGTCACCGACGTGAACGGCAACGCCGTGGTCGTGCTGTCCGTCCCGGCCGACACGCCGACGCAGACCGGCATCATCCGCGCCACCGATCTCACGACCGGAAGCCAGATCACCGGCAGCTTCCAGATCCTGCAGGTGACCATCGGAGGCGCGGTGCTTTCGGTACTGCCAACAGGCAACACGACCATCACCGGCCCGGACAACACGCGCTGCTCGTCCGGCGTCACCGTGACCAATTACATCTTCGGCGGCACGCCTCCGTATCAGGTCGCGGTGAACTTCCCGCAATATGTGACGCTGGGCGGCGTTCCAGTGCAGGCCAGCGGCGGCGCGTTCACGACGACCACGAACGGCGGCTGCTTCATCAACCTGACGTACGTGATCACCGACGCTACCGGCCGCACGATTCCCAACGGCGCCTATCCGACGGTCACCAACCAACTCGGCACCACCCCGCCCGCGCCGCCGCCGCCGACGACGCTCATCGCAACGCCGGGGGCGATCGCCAAGGCGAACTGCGTGCCCTCGAACACCTTCCAGTTCATCCTCACGGGAGGCACGCCGCCGTTCTCGGTCGTCACGTCGTCCACGACGAGCTCCACGTCCGTGGTGCTCGGTCCGCAGACCGGCATCGCAGCAGGCCAGGCGGTCACGGTCAGCGGCATGACGTCTCCGGCCGCGACGACCATCACCGCCTTCGACGCGAGCACCCCGCGGCAGTCGACGACGGTGACGATCGACTGCTCGGGCGCGCCGCCGCCGCCGCAGCCGCCCACGCTGGTTATCGCGCCGATCAACTACAACTACTCGTCGGTGCAGAACGGATGCGTGAACCAGACGTCCAACTTCGTCGTGACCGGAGGCACGCCGCCGTACAGCGTGTTCTTCGCGTCGCCGCGTCCGGGCGCGTCGATTTCGCCGTCCACGCTGCCCGCGTCGGGTCAAGGGTTCGCGGTTACGGGCCTCACCAACGGCGTGCTGACGACCAACGTCACGGTCGCCGACTCGAGCACGCCGCAGCTGCTGAGCGTCGCGACGATCACTTGTCCGAGCACGGGTCCGGCCGTACCGCTGACCGTCACGCCGGGATTCAACTACACCACTGCCGTTCCGCCTACCTGCGTGGGGCAGACGTCGAATTTCGTGATCACGGGCGGCACGCCGCCGTACTCCGTGGCGTTCCCGACGCCGCCGAACGTTGGCGCGACGATCGCGCCGACGACGGTGCTGGCCAATGGGGGCGGCTTCGCGGTGACCGGGCTGCGCGATACGACCAGTTCGCCCAATCCCGGACAATCGGTGACGAACGTCACGGTGACCGACTCCGCAACGGCGCCGGCGGTGGTGATCCGCACGATCACCTGTCCGTAACGGGCCGGGATCGCCAAGCGCCGGCAGACGCCGGCGCAGCGGCGGACGGAGCGTGCTGAGCAACGACAATACGGCGATCCGTTCGGATCGCCGCATTGTCATGGCGGGGCGGCGCGCAACGCGACGCCGGGCACCGCGGATGCGATCGCGCTAGGGAAGCGCGGCGCGCAGCACGTCGTCGGGCACCGCGGATTCGATCGACGCCCGGCCGAGCGCGTCGAGCAGGATGTAACGAACCGCTCCCGCGACGACCTTCTTGTCGCGACCCATCAGCGCCATCCAGCGGTCGAAGCCGAGCGCGGGGGCGTCGGTCGGCAACCCCGCGCGCACCACCAGCGTCCGCAACCGCTGCACATCCGCAGGTCCGATCCGGCCAAGCCGGCGCGACACGTCGGCGGCGACGATCATGCCGGCCGCCACCGCTTCGCCGTGCAGCCACTGTCCGTATCCCATCGCGTTCTCGACCGCGTGGCCGAACGTGTGGCCGAAATTGAGCAGCGCGCGGTCGCCGTGCTCGCGCTCGTCGGCGCCGACGATCTCGGCCTTGATCCGGCAGCTCTCGTGGATCGCGTGCGCAAGCACCGCGGGCTCGCGCGCCACGAGCGCGTCCATCTGCGCTTCGAGCCACGCAAGGAACCCGATGTCGCGGATCGCGCCGTACTTGATTACTTCCGCGAGTCCCGCGGCGAGCTCACGCGAAGGCAGCGTGCGCAGGCAATCGGTGTCGATCAGCACGGCGCGCGGCTGGTAGAAGGCGCCGACCATGTTCTTGCCGAGCGGGTGGTTGATGCCGGTCTTGCCGCCCACCGAAGAGTCGACCTGCGCGAGCAGCGTCGTGGGAACCTGCACGAACGGCATGCCGCGCTGGTAGATCGCCGCCGCGAATCCCGTGACGTCGCCGACGACGCCGCCGCCCAGCGCGATCAGCGTGGTCGAGCGCTCGGCGCGCAGCTCGAGCAGCCGCGTCACCACCGCCTGCAGCGTCTCCCAGTTCTTGTAGGCTTCGCCGTCGGGAATCTGCACCGTGTGAGGCGCGATGCCCGCGGCCGCCAGGCTTTCGCACAACGGCGCGAGCCAGTGGCCGGCGACCGTAGCGTTGGTCACGACGACCGCGTTCTCGACGCCGCGCTCCGCGAGCAGCCGGCCGGCGCCGCGGATGACGCCCGCGCCGATGTGGATCGGATAGCTGCGCTCCGCGAGCGCGACCTCGAGCGTCCTCATGTCAGTCCCGACGGGCCGCCCCGAGGGACTGACCTTCCCCCTCCGGGGGCAGCGAGCAACGCGAGCGTGGGGGTCGTTTCCACTCCCGCCGGGCCGTCCCAAGGGACTGACCTACCCCCTCCGGGGGCAGCGAGCGAAGCGAGCGTGGGGGTCGTTTCATCCTAGTCCCCATCGGTGGACTCCGTGGCCTCGAACAGGCGGGCGAGGCGCATCACTTCGCCGCGCTCGGACTCGACGATGTGATCCGCCGTCTCGCGGTACAGCGCGTCGCGCTGCGCATACAGTTCGGCCAGTCGCCCCAGCGGATCGGACGTCTGCAGCAGCGGCCGGTTGCGGCTGTGGCGGATGCGCGCCCACAGCGTCGCGGGTTCGGCATGCAGGTAGACGACGGTCCCGCTCGACTTCAGGCGCTCGCGATTGGCCGGCCGCAGCACCGCGCCGCCGCCGGTCGACAGCACGATCCCTGCGAGCGCCGTGAGCTCCGCGATGGTCATCTCCTCGCGGTCGCGGAAGCCCGCCTCGCCCTCGATCTCGAAGATCGTCGGAATCGACACGCCCAGGCGCTGCTCGAGTTCGGTGTCGGCGTCCACGAAGCGTTTGCGCAACCGGCGGGCGAGCTGGCGCCCGAGCGTGGACTTGCCCGCGCCCGGAAGGCCGACCAGAAACAAATTGCCCCGGTGCAGCGGCACCGGGGCATGCGGATGGGAGGCGGCGGAGTCGCCGCCGGGAAGCGCGTTCACCGCACGGACGTGACCGTATCCTTGACGACGCGCGGCGTGAGGAAGATGAGGAGCTCGACCTTCTCGCTGCTGTTGCCCGTCTGCTTGAACAGGTAGCCAAGGATGGGAATGTTGCCGAGCCACGGCACCTGCGTCACGTCGTTGCGTATCGTTTCCTCGTAGATCCCGCCGATCACGGCCGTGTCGCCATTGTTCACGGCGATCTGCGTGACGAGATTGCGGGTGTCGATCGACGGCACCGAGCCGCCACCGGCTTGCGGAACGTACTGGCCGACCGTGTCCTTGCGCACCTCGACGCCCATGATGATGCGGCCGTCCGCGGTGATCTGCGGGGTGACCTCGAGTCTCAGCACGGCCTTCTTGAACGTCGTCGTCGCCGGAGAGTTGTTCGTCCCCTGAACGGTGTACGGGATTTCCGTGCCCTGCTCGATGGCGGCCTTCTGGTTGTCGCCGGTCACCACTCGCGGACTCGAAACGACCTTCCCTCGTCCGTCGGCCTCCAGCGCGGACAGCTCGAGATTGATGAGATTGCCGCTGCCGAGGTTGATCAGCGTGAGCGCGAGCTGACCCGCGGCGTTGACGACCGGCAGGTTGACGTTGAGCTGCGGGGAATCCGAATAGCCGGCGGACGCGAGCCCCGACGCCAGTTCGAACGGCGTCTGCGTGCGCGTTTCCCGGACCAGCTTGTCGCCCTCCGTCTTGACGACCGGCGCCGTGCTGAGCGAGCCCGATGATCCGGCCGCGTACCGGTTGTTGACCGTGAACCCGGTCTGCTGTCCGAACCGGACGCCCAGCTGCTGGCTGAACCGGTCGCTGGCGATCACGATGCGCGCCTCGATCAGCACCTGCCGGATCGGCGTGTCGATCTGGCGGACGATCTTGCGCACCTCCTCCAGCCGCGCCGCCGTATCCGTGACGAACAGGATGTTGGACCGGGGATCGATGATCGCGACGCCGCGCTTGGAGATGATCGAGCCCTGGCCGCCGGTCGTCGCCGTCTGCCCGGCGCCTGCGCCGAACTGCTGCTGCCGGTTGCTCGTGATGAGGTTGAGGATGTCCTGCGCCTTGATGTAGTTCAACTGGAACGACTCGGAGACGAGCGGCTCGAGCTCGCCGATCTGGATCGCGTTCTCGAGCTGCTGCTTCTCCTTGAGCGCGAGCTCCTCCCGCGGCGCGATGAGCACGACGTTGCCGTTCTTGCGCATGTCGAGGCCCTTCGTCTGCAGGATGATGTCGAGCGCCTGGTCCCACGGGATGTCCTTGAGGCGCAGCGTGAGGCTGCCCTGCACGGTGTCGCTGGTGATGATGTTGAGTCCCGTGAAGTCGGCGATCACCTGCAACACCGCGCGCACCTCGACGTTCTGGAAATTGAGCGAGAGCTTCTCGCCCTTGTAGCCGCTGCGCGATCCCTGGATCAGCTTGTTGGGGTCTTCCTGGACCGGCTTGACCTCGAGGATGAAGCGGTTGTCGGTCTGGTACGCCGAGTACTCCCAGAGGCCCTTCGGCTCGATGACCATCCGCGCATTCGCGCCCTGCGCGAGCGTCTCGACCGTCATCACCGGCGTCCCGAAGTCGGCGACATCGATGCGCCGCGCGAGGTTGCGCGGCACCGAGGTCTTGAGGAAATCGACGACCAGCGTCCGGCCCTGCTGCCGGATGTCGATGCCCGCCGACGCGTCGGAAAGGTCGACGACGATGCGCCCCTCGCCATTGCGGCCGCGGCGGAAGTCCACGTCCCGCAGCGCATGCTGCACTTCGCCGACCTTGGGCTCGGCGAACCGCTGCACGGTGTCCATGCCGGGCCTGATCGCCTCCTGGTCGTTGAGCGTGACGACGACGCTGTTGCCCTCGACCTGGGTGTCGAAAGCCTGCGACTTGTTGAGGTTGAACACGACGCGCGTGCGGTTGCCGGCCTGGATGACGTTGAGGCTGCGCAACGCCGCCTCGTCGACCTGGCGCTGCGTCGCGCCGAGCCCGTTGGCCGTGTCGAGAAAGTCGAGCGCGATGCGCGGCGGGTTCTGGATCGCGAAGCTCGCCGGCGGGTTCGCCGGGGCGTTCTTGAGCTGGAAGCGCACGACGACGCGGCCCGAGCTCGCGCGCGACACCGTGACGCCGTCGAGGCTGTTGACCGACTGCGCGTGCGCGAGGCCCGCGAACGTCCACGCGCACAACGCGGCGAGCGCGACCCCCCATAGGCGGCGGATTCCGATGCCCGTGCGGTAGTTTCGGTTGCCGTTGAACGCGCTCATCTTCGCTGCCCCTGTGCTCGTGATTCGGCCTGCTGCAACTGCAGCGTGCTCGACCGTTCGGTCCAGTCGCCGGCGCCGTCCTGCACCAGTTCCTTAAGCTTGACTTCGTTCTCGCCGATCGCGGTGACCACACCGTAGTTCTGGCCGAGATAGTTGCCGGCGCGGATCTGGTAGACGTCCCGTTCCGGCGTGCGCACCAGCGCGAAGACCGTCTTGTTCTTCTCCAGCGTGCCGACCATCGTCAGCGATTCGAGCGGGAACCCCTCGAGCGGCTCCTTCCTGCGCGTCAGGTCCGGCGCGAACTTGCTCGCCCCTTTGGTCGCCTCGATCTTGCGCGGCTTGAACGGATCGGGCAGGTCGAACGCGTTGTACGAGAACGGCTCGTACGGCTTGATCTGCGGCAGCGGGTCGAGCTTGCCGCGCGCCCCCTTGCCCTGGTCGGCCATCCAGGCGCGCAGGTCCTGGTGGCTCTCGCCGCCGCAGGCGGAAAGCATCACGACGAGGGCGAGGACCGGCGCGAGGCGGCGCTTCATTTCTTCGCCTTCCCCTTTTCCTTCGATTTCTGGAGGGCGCGCTGCTTCGCGATCTCCTCCTCGTCGAGGTAGCGGAACGTCCTGGCTTCGGCGTCGAGGGACAGCGTGCCTTTCTCGTTCGCGATCTGCAGGTCGTTCAGCGTCACGATGCGCGGCAGCTGCGCGACGTCGCTCGCGAATGCTCCCATGTCGTGGTAGGTGCCGGTGATCTTGATCTTGATCGGCAGTTCCGCGTAGAAGTCCTGCATCTTCTCCTGCGGCGACGGCCGGAAGAGCTCGAATTGCAGGCCGCGGCCCAGTCCCGCCTGGTTGATGTCGGTCAGCAGCGCGTCGATCTCCGACCGGTTGGGCAGCTGCTTCACCAGCGCGCCGAAGGACTGCTCGACCTCGCTCAACTGCTGCACGTAGAGCTCGAAATTGATCGCCTTGGCCTTTTTCTGGCCGTACTGCTCCTTGAGCCTCGCCTCCTCGCCCTGCGCGGCCTCGAGCGCATCCCATTGGTCGCGCCAGTCGAGGAACGCGCCGCCGATGACGATCACCGCGAAGATCCCCACGAGGATCAGGACCTTCGGCAGGAGCGGCCAGTTGCCGACATCGCGGATATTGAGCCGGCGGAGGTCGTCGAGGTTCATGCCGCCTTCTCCGTCGCGGGTGCCGCGGCCTTCGTCTTGGCGGGTGCGGGTGCGGGAGCGGGCACGGGTGCGCCGGGCGCAGCCTTCGGGCCCGCGGCCGGGCCGCCAACCTCGGTCGGTGCCACCCGCTTGACGAAGAAGTTCATCGTGAACGCGTTGATCTTGAGGTCGCGATTCGCCGGAAGGCCCGGCGCCGGGATCGACTTGATCTCGACCAGCTCGGGGTTCGCGAGCCAGGGCGACGACTCGATGTTGCGCATCAGCGTGGAAACCCGCGCGTTCGACTGTGCGTAGCCGGTGACCGTGACCTTGGCGCCAGTCTGGCGGACGCTGTTGAGATAGATGCCGTCCGGCAGCTGCCGCACGAGCTGGTCGAGCAGGTGCACGGCTTCGCTCCGGTTGGCCTGCAGCGTCTCGACGACCTGCTTGCGCGACAGCACGGCCTGGATCTGGTCGCGCAGCCGGTCGATTTCCTTGATCTGCTCGTCGAGCTTCGCGATCTCCTTCTTGAGGAGCGCGTTACGGTCCTTCTGCGAGTCGATCTGCGCGGACAGCACCCCGTGCACGAGCGCGACGACCGCAAGCGCGAGCACGCCGAGCGACAGCGCGAGCGAGATGAACTGGCGCTGCCGTGCCTGCCGCTTCTGCTCCCGGTGCGGCAGCAGATTGATGCGGATACCGGCCATTATTCGAAGCTCCGAAGCGCGAGGCCCGTCGCGATCAGCAGCATCGGCGCGTCCTGCGCGAGCTGCCGGGGCCGGATGCGGTCGGACGCCTGCATGGCGGCGAACGGGTTCGCGACGACCGTCGCCACGCCCGCGCGCTTGGCGACCAGTTCGTCGATGCCGGGCAGCGCGGCGCAGCCGCCCGCCAGCACGACCTGGTCGACCTGGTTGTGCGATGTCGAAGTGAAGAAGAACTGCAGCGCCCGGGTGATCTCCAGCGCGAGGGTTTCCATGAACGGCTGCAGCACGTCGCTGTCATAGTTCTCCGGCAGCCCCTGGTTCTTCTTGGCCGACTCGGCTTCCTCGGGCGACAGGTTGAACGCCCGCTGGATGTCCTGCGTCAGCTGGTTGCCGCCGAACGCCTGATCACGGGAGAACAGGAATTGGTTGTTCCGCAACACGTAGAAGTGCGTCACGTGCGCGCCGATGTCCACGAGGGCGATGTTCTGGTCGCGCCCATTGGCGGGCAGCGACGGGGCGATGAGCCCGAACACCTCCTGCGTCGCGTACGACTCGACGTCCATGACCCGGGGGCGCAGGCCGGCCGCTTCCGCGATCGCGACGCGATCCTCGACCTTTTCCTTGCGGGAAGCGGCGATCAGGATCTCGACCTCGTCCGGGTTGTTGGGCGCCGGGCCGAGCGTCTGGAAGTCGAGGTTGACCTCGTCCAGCGCAAAAGGTATGTACTGGTTGGCCTCGGCTTCGACGGTGAGCTCGAGTTCCTCCTCTTTCTGGCCGGAGGGGACGATGATCTTCTTCGTGATCACCATCGCGGCGGGCAGCGCCATCGCGATGTTGCGGTTGCGGCTGCCGAGGCGCTTCCAGCCGCGCTTCAGCGCGTCGCTGACCTGGTCGAGGTTGGCGATGTTGCCGTCGGTAACGGTGTCCTTGGGGAGCGGCTCGATCGCGTACCGCTCGAGCCGGAACGTTCCCTTGCCCGTTTGCGACAACTCGATCAGCTTGATCGAAGTCGAAGCGATATCGACCCCGATCAACGATGGGGACTTTGTTTTGAACAAGTCCAGGGCAGTGGAGAGCTTTTCGGCAAGCATGGCGCCTCTGCGGCCAGATGCTGACAAATTACATTAAACTCTGGCAGCAACTATGGGCCTTGTCAAACTGTTTACCATATTGAGCTGCGATTGTTGCACCGCGACCCGTACACTTTCAGCAACAGTCGTCAGTAACGCAACTTTTATTCCTACGTGCTAAGACGCTGGATCGTCTATCTCGCCTCGGTCGCCCTCGGGCTTGCCGTCGTCGGCGCCCTGCTGGGCGCATTCGTGCTGGCGTTGCTGTGGCCGACACTGCCCTCGCTGGAGGCGCTGACCGACTACCAGCCGAAGATCCCGCTGCGGGTCGTTTCGGCGGAAGGCGAACTTTTGGGCGAGTTCGGGGAGGAGCGCCGTGCCGTGATCACTATCCGGGAAGTGCCGGATATGATGAAAAAGGCCATTTTGGCCGCAGAAGACGAACGTTTCTACCAGCATGGCGGCGTCGACTACTTGAGCGTCGCGCGGGCGGCGCTCGCCAATCTCGCGTCGGGCAGCCAGCAGGGCGCGGGCACGATCACGATGCAGGTTGCGCGCAATTTCTTCCTCACGCGCGAAAAGACGGTCACCCGGAAGCTCCGGGAGGTGCTGCTCGCCTGGAAAATCGAAGCCAACCTGAGCAAGGACGAAATCCTCGAGCTGTACGTCAATCAGATCTTCCTCGGGCAACGCGCGTACGGCTTCGCGGCCGCGTCGCAGATCTACTATGGACGCCCGCTCAGGGATATCACGATCCCGGAAGCGGCGATGCTCGCCGGCCTGCCGAAGGCGCCCTCCGCCTACAATCCGGTCACCAATCCCAAGCGGGCGAAGACGCGCCAGCTTTACGTGCTTCGCCGGATGCACGAACTGCGGTTCATCACCGACGCCCAATTCAAGGAAGCACAAAGCGCGCCACTGAATGTCCGGCAAGGGGTGCGCGACTCCATCCCGACCCACGCCGAGTCCGTGGCGGAGATGGCCCGGCAGGTCGTGTTCGACGCGTACGGGGAGGACGCCTACACCAAGGGGATCACCGTATGGACGACGGTCCGCAAGGCCGACCAGGAGTCGGCGTACCTTGCGGTTCGGCGGGGCGTCATCGATTACGACCGGCGCCACGGCTACCGGGGCCCCGAAGGCTTCGTGAACCTGCCGGCCGACCCGGCCGAGCAGGAGGCGGCACTCGACCGGCTGTTCCAGGAAACGGCGGACAGTGACAACCTGCTGCCCGCCGTCGTGCTCGACGCCTCGGCCACCGAGGTCCGCGCCGTGCTCGCCAACGGCGATGTCGCGACCGTCGCGGGCGACGGCCTCAAGTTTGCCGCCCGCAACATGACGGACAAGACACCGGCCGCGCAGCGGGTCCGCCGGGGCGCGGTCGTC
>Ga0315287_10006563_pt1 | contig 11602 bp, 6 predicted proteins | sample YL17G11_0_MG_FD_205037 | JGI IMG/M metagenome (GOLD analysis project Ga0315287, IMG submission 205037) | Sediment microbial communities from Yellowstone Lake, YNP, Wyoming, USA - YL17G11_0 | ecosystem: Environmental > Aquatic > Freshwater > Lake > Sediment | place: USA: Wyoming | collected...
TCGATGGCGATCGGCGAAACGATCGCCGGCCTTGCGGCGCGGCGTCTGGAATTGTGCTAGAGTCGGGCGGCAATCGAGGAACAAAGGAGGCAAGACCATGTCGCGGACAACTTGTGGCATCGCGCGTGCGCTCATCCTGGCGGCAGGCGCCCTCGGGGTCGCCTGCTCGGGGGCGGCCCCGGCCGACGGCACGACGCCCACCGGCGACACCGCCGGCCCGGACCCGGGCGCAGCCACCGAGGCGCAGTACGATGCGTACATGGATCAGGCCGGTCTCGCCATTACCGAGGGGCGCACGCAGGATGCCCTCGACGCGTATCTCTCGGCCGCGGACGTCTACGACAAGACCAACGAGATCATCATCGAGCGCGCGGAGGCCCACTTCCTGGCCGCGGACTGCGCTTACCAGCGCATGCAAAAGGACGTCGCCCTCGAGGAGTACCAGAAATCGGTCGATATCTATCTGCGGTTCTCCGGCAACTCGAAGATCAAGGCCGCGGTGGCGCTCACCAACATGGGCGTGATTTACAAGGAGAAGGTCATGAAGGACAAGGCGCGAAACTGCTGGGAGACCGCGCTGCAGCTGTACAAAGAGGCGCCCAAGGAGCTCCAGAACAGCGAGAACATGGAGAAGATCGAGCAGAACATGCGCGATCTGGAGTCCGGGTTCTAGCCCGGTCGCTTGCCCACTTCTCTCGTCGCTTTCGATTTGCAGTGCTAAAATGTCGTGGAATTGGTGCCCCCTCTGGCATCGAGGAGGTCTGCTATGAAACTGTATTCTTCGATAATCTTGGCGGCGCTGCTCGGCTCGTCCCTCGTCGGCTGCGAGAGCTCGGATTCGTCGAGGGGCTCGGGCGATTCGGATTCGGACTCGGATTCCGACACGGACACCGACACGGACGGGGACGCGGGCACGGACACCGACACGGACACGGACACGGACGGGGACGCCGTGCCGTGCACCGAGGAGAACGCCGCGGAGCTCTGCGGCGACCCCGCGCTGTGCGTCGACGGGTTCTGCTGCGACACGGTGTGCGCGGGCGCCTGCGACGCGTGCGACATGCCGGGGTTCGAGGGCACCTGCTCGATCCAGCCGGCGACCACCGTGTGCCGCGAGGCCGCCGCTCTGTGCGACGCCGCGGAGACCTGCGACGGCGCGGGCGCCGAGTGCCCGGCGGACCAGATCCTCGGCACCGAGGACGTGTGCCGCCCGGCGGTCAACGAGTGCGACCTCCCGGAGTACTGCGACGGCGAGAGCATCTACGGCTGCCTGCCGGACGCCTTCGTCGACGAGGGGATCGGCTGCGGCTCGCCGGTCGACAACGAGTGCACGGATCCGGACACGTGCGACGGCTCGGGCAACTGCGTCACGTTCGATCTCGCCGAGGACACGGCGTGCGGCTCTTCCGCGGACACGGCGTGCGACGACCCGGACACGTGCGACGGCTCCGGCAACTGCGACGAGAACCACAAGTCGATGGCGTACCCGTGCGGCTCCTCGGATGATCCGCCGTGCGACGACCCGGACACGTGCGACGGGTCGGGCAACTGCAGGACCAACTTCGATCACCTCGGGGCGGCGTGCGGCTCGTCGGCGAGCGACGAGTGCGGCGCGGCGGACACGTGCAACGGGTCGGGGACGTGCCTTACGAACAACGTCTCCTCGGGCGTGGCGTGCGGCTCGTCGGCCGGCACCGACTGCACGAGCCCGGACTCCTGCGACGGCTCCGGGACGTGCCTCGCGAACGACGAGATCACGGGGACCGCGTGCGGGGACTCGACGGCCACGACGTGCAACGGCGCAGACACGTGCGACGGGTCCGGGGCGTGCCTCGCGAACCTCGCGTCCGGCGCGACGGAGTGCCGCGCCGCGGTCGACGCGTGCGACGCGGCCGAGGCGTGCGACGGGGCGGGCAACTGCCCGGCCGATCTGCCCTCTGCCTCGGGCACGGCGTGCGGGGACTCGACGACGACGACGTGCACGGCGGCGGACACCTGCAACGGGTCGGGGCTGTGCCTCCCGAACGACACGGCGGACGACACGCTGTGCGCGAGCGGGGTGACGGAGTACCGGTGCGGCGGCGGCACGGGTTGCGCGGTCGTGCCGCAGACGCGGGTCGTGGATCAGCACTGCGCGAGCGGATTGTGCGTGTCGGACCCGGCCACGCCGTGGTCAGACCTCGGCGCGTGCGAGGCGGACGAGGTGTGCCTGGCGGACAGCTCCACCGCGTGGTGCGACTTCTGCGACACGCCGCCCGCGGCGAACTGCGACGGGGACGGCGACGCGTGGAACTACGACGACACCGGCCTCTGCGTCGGAGGGGCGTGCGACTACGCCGGGGTCGAGGACGTCTGCGCGGGAGGCTGCACGGCGGCAACCGGCACCGCCATCTGCATGTCCTGCAGCGACGCGCTCATGGCGGTCCCCGGCGCGCCGCTCTGGAGCTGGGAGACCGGCACCGAGGGCTGGAACATGGGCGAGGGCTGGGCACGGGGCTCCGACGGCGCCCACACCGGCAGCTGGTCCATGGACTACTACTTCCCGAGCTACTACCTCAACTACGCGAGCGCTCGGACCCAGTGGACCGCTTCGTACAACTTCACGGACTGCGCCTCGTGCACGCTCAACCTGGGGTTCTGGATCTACGGCTCGGTGGAGACGTGCTGCGACGGGTTGTTCGTGGAGTGCAGCGGCAACGGCGGCACGACGTGGACCGATATCGGTTCCGAGATCATGAGCGTTTACTCGTCGTGGGCGTACGTCACCCGGACGATTCCGACGACTTGTCTGACGAGCACGATGCGGCTCGCCCTCTGGTTTGAGTCGGACCTCTCCATCACTTCTACCGGATACATCGTCGACGACATGCGGATCTTCACGACCGCCACCAACCCCACCGGATCCCTTGAGTCGGCGACGCCGGCGCTGGCATCCGGCTACGCCTGCGACGGCGACAGCTGGGCCTCGGCGATCGATGTGAAACTATATTTCTACAAGGACGGGACCGGCGCGCCGGCGGTGCGCCAGGTGACCGCTAGCGGCGACCGTCCGGATCTGGTGACCGGCGGCCTGTGCGGATCCACGGCGAACCACGGGTGGAGCTATACCTACGACGCCGACCTGCTCTCGTTCCTCGGCTCCGGCACCCACACGGTGCGCGCCTACGCCGTCGACGGGCCGGCCCCGTGCGGCGCGGGTGAATACGAGTTGCCCGGCTCGCCGATGACGTTCTCCCTCTAGCCCATCCGGGCGCGCCTCTCGACAGCTCCGTGCCGTCAGCCGAACGTCATCATTTCCGTAGTTTTTCCGTGCAGTTCCGTAACCCACCCGCCGTTCCGGCAACTAAACTAGAGAAGGAAAGTGGAATTCAGTTAAAATTGCATAATTATTATTGAGTTAAATCAAGAAAGTGGGGAGGTACGTCGTGAATACCGCTCGCCTCATATTGGTTCTGGTGTCCGCTTTGTTCCTAACCCATTGCGCCGAGGTAGACGTGTCGCAACACCCCGGAGACACGGATACCGGCACCGACTCGGATTCGGACACCGATACCGACGTCGACACGGACACCGACACCGATACCGATTCGGACACGGATACCGACACCGACACCGACACCGACACCGAGGTCGAGCCGGTGGAGTGCACGGAGGAGAACGCCGAGGAGCTCTGCGGCGACGCCGCGCTGTGCGTCGACGGGTACTGCTGCGACACGACCTGCGCCGGGGGCTGCGACGCGTGCGATCTGCCGGGGCTCGAAGGCACGTGCTCGATCCAACCCGACACGGTGGTGTGCCGCGAGGCGGCCGGGCTGTGCGACGCGGTGGAGAGCTGCGACGGCTCGAACGCGGCGTGCCCGGCGGACGCCATCCTCACGGCCGCGGACGAGTGCCGGCCCGCGGTCAACGACTGCGACGTGGCGGATCTCTGCGACGGCTTGGCCGCCGACGGGTGCCCGGCGGACGCGTTCGTCGGCGCGGGCGAGGCCTGCGGCTCGACCGGCTCGACGGAGTGCGACGCGCCGGACACGTGCGACGGCTCGGGGACGTGCCTCGCGAACCACGTGGCTGCGGCCACGACGTGCGGCTCCCCGGACTCCTTCGAGTGCGACGCTCCGGACGCGTGCGACGGGTCGGGAACGTGTCTGACGAACTACGTGGCGGCGGCCACGGCGTGCGGCTCGTCCGCGGACTCGACGTGCGACAACCCGGACGCGTGCGACGGGTCCGGGGCGTGCGCGGCGAACACCGAGGCGGCGGGGTTCGCGTGCGGGTCGACGCTGGACACGACGTGCAACGGCGCGGACTCGTGCGACGGGTCGGGATCGTGCCTCACGAACCTGGAGCCGGTCACGACGGTGTGCCGGGCGGCGGTGAACGACTGCGATCTCGCGGAGCTGTGCGACGGGACGGGGAACTGCCCGGCGAACGTGTACAAGGCGTCCGGGAATTCATGCGGGTCGACCTCGGACACGGAATGCGACAACCCGGACACGTGCAACGGCGGGGGCGTGTGCCAGCCGAACTACGTGTCGTCGGGGATCGCGTGCACGACGTCGACGAACCCGTGCGAGCTCGCGGCGGAGTGCAACGGGGGCGGGGAGTGCACAGGCGGCGGGTTCGTGGACGAGGGGACGCCGTGCAACTCGACGGCGGACACGGAGTGCGACGACCCGGACGCGTGCGACGCGTTCGGGGAGTGCCAGCCGAACTGGGCGGGTTCGGGGGCGTCGTGCGGGTCGTCGACCGCGACGTCGTGCAACGCGGCGGACTCGTGCGACGGGATCGGGACGTGCCTCTCGAACTACGCGTCGTCCGGGGCGTCGTGCGGGTCGCCGTCGAACACGGAGTGCACGGATCCGGACTCGTGCGACGGTTCGGGGACGTGCCTCGCGAACGACGCGGTCCTCGGCGCGGCGTGCGGCTCGACGGTGTCGACGACGTGCAACAGTGCAGACTCGTGCAACGGGTCCGGGACGTGCCAGACGAACTACGCGCTGCCCTCGACGATCTGCCGGGCGGCGGCCGACGCGTGCGACGTGACCGAGTACTGCGACGGGGCGGGCGGCTGCCCGGCGAACGGCTACTCCGCCTCGGGCACGACGTGCGGGTCGACGCTGGACACGGAGTGCGACAACCCGGACGCGTGCAACGGCGGGGGGACGTGCCTCGCGAACTACGCGACGGTCGGGTTCGGATGCGGGTCGACGGCATCGACGACGTGCAACGCGGCGGACTCGTGCAACGGGTCCGGGACCTGCCAGCCGAACCTCGCGTCGTCGGGGACTGCGTGCGGGTCGACGCTGAACACGGAGTGCACGGACCCGGACTCGTGCGACGGCGGCGGGACGTGCCTCGCGAACGACGCGGCGACCGGCGCGACGTGCGGGTCGACGGCGTCGACGACGTGCAACGCGCCGGATACGTGCAACGGCGGCGGGACGTGCCTCACGAACTACGCATCGGGCTCGACGGTCTGCCGCGTCGCGGCCGACGCGTGCGACGCGGCCGAGAACTGCGACGGGGCGGGCAACTGCCCGGCCAACGCCTACGCCGGCGCCGGGACCGCGTGCGGGTCGACGCTGGACACGGAGTGCGACAACCCGGACGCGTGCAACGGCGCGGGCTCGTGCCTCTCGAACTACGCGACGTCGGGCGCGGCGTGCGGCTCGACCGTGGCGACGGCGTGCAACGGCGCGGACTCGTGCAACGGCGCCGGGACGTGCCTCTCTAACCTCGCGTCGCCCGGCGCGACATGCGGGTCGACGGCGAACACGGCGTGCACGGATCCGGACTCGTGCGACGGCGCCGGGACGTGCCTCGCGAACGACGCGTCGTCCGGCACGACCTGCGGCGACACGACGAGCACGACGTGCAACGCCCCGGACACGTGCAACGGCGGCGGGACCTGCCTCTCGAACTACGCGCTGCCCTCGACGCTGTGCAGGGCCTCGGGCACGTGCGACGTGGCCGAGTACTGCGACGGGGCGGGCAACTGCCCGGTCAACGCCTACTCCGGGTTCGGGACACCCTGCGGCTCGACCTCGAACACGGAGTGCGACAACCCGGACACGTGCAACGGCGGCGGGACCTGCCTCTCGAACTGGGAGGGGGACGGGACGACGTGCGGCACGTCGACGACCCAGTACCAGTGCGGGGGCGGCGCCGGGTGCGCGGCGATGCCGCAGTCGCGGGTCGTGGGCTCGCACTGCACGAGCGGCTCGTGCGTGGGCGACACGGGCGTGCCGTGGGTGACGTTCGATTTCTGCGCCTCCGACGAGCTGTGCATGACGAACACGAGCTCCGCGTGGTGCGACCTGTGCGACGCGCCCCCGGCGAACTACTGCTCGGGCGGCGACGCCTACCAGTACCTGGGCTACGGCACGTGCTCGGGAAGCGCGTGCACCTACACGCCGACCTTCGTGGACTGCACCTCCGGCTGCTCGGGCGGCAGCTGCGTCACGTGTCCGGGCACGGTGTGGACCACGAACGGCCATTGCTACTGGTACGTCTCGACCGGCGCGACGTGGGACGCGGCCGAGGCGGCCTGCGTCGCCCAGGGCGGCCACCTGGCCTCCATCACGTCGTCCGCGGAGAACACCTTCGTCCAGGGGATCGCCGCCGGCGACGCCTGGTTCGGCCTGCGCGACTACGCGTCGGCGTCCGCGGCGCTCGGCAACTGCGACGACTGCTCGGAGTGCTGCCTCCTGAACTCCGCCGGCGGCCACTACACCGGCTCCAACGCGACCTACGACGACTGGTACCTCGATTGCGGCCCGACGGGCTACGGCGACTCGCTGACGCAGATCAGCATCCCGAGCGCCGGGTACTGGGTGTTCTCGACGAACGGCTCAAGCTACGACACGGTCATCGAGGTAGACAACGGCAGCTACGGGAGCTGCGGCGGCACGAGCACGTGCACGGGCACCACGGTCTACGGCTGCGACGACGACAGCGGGCCGGGCGTAAACTCGCTGCTCCGGCTGTACCTCAGCGCCGGCAGCTACCTCGTCTTCATCGACGGCTACGCCGAGGGCAGCTGGGTCCTCGACGTGCGGCGGTTCGACAACGTGAACGGCGACGCCTACTCGTGGATCAACTGGAGCGCCGAGGAGCCGAGCAGCTCGGCCGAGGACTGCGCCGAGATCTACGACGCGGCCGGCACCTGGAACGACTTGTCGTGCTCGACGGCTCTCGGTTACGTCTGCGAGAAGCTGTAAGGGGGTGTCGGCAGGGGCGCGGTCCCCGCGCCCGAGGGGACGATCTGGCTAGTTCGTGCCGGCCGAGCCCGAGGCGCTCGCCTGCACGTCCACCGACACCTCGACGTTGGCCTTGATGCTCGCGGCCGCGTCGAACGCCCCCTTGAACGGATCGGCGACGCACGCGGTCAGCCTGGCGGCCGCGCCGGCCCCGCCTTTCGCCATCCCGCCAATCGAGCCCTTGACGCCCTCGACGACGGTCTTCACGCTGCCCGCCGCCTTCACGAGCTTGCCCTTCATGCCGATCGCCACCTTGAGCACGCCCGGGAGGTTCGCCTCGAGCGCGGCCTTGAGCTTGCCGGCCGCGGCCGCGTCGGCGGCGCCCGAGATCTTCACCGTCACCCTCGGCTTCTTGCACTCCAGCTTGCCGCTCACCTTGGCGTCGCACTCGGCCTTGCACTCGGCCGACATCTCCGGCGGCTTCACGTCGCCGGTGCACTTGGGCGCCTTCATCTCGACGCTGCACCCGCCCGTGCACTGGCCCTCACACTTGGCCGCCGCCTTGAACTTGCACTCGCCCTTGCAGCTGCCGCCGCACGAGCCGCTCGCGCCGGCGCTGCAGCTCCCCTCGCACTTTCCTTCGCAGCTCGCCGCGCCGTTGGTCGCCTTGCCGGCGCACTTGCCGTTGCACTCGCCGGCGCACTCGCCGCTGAACTGGGCGGTGCACTCGCCGCTGCACGTGCCCTTGCACACCGCGCCGGCGTCCATCGAGCAGGATCCCGAGCACTGGGCGTCGCACTTCCCCGAGAGCTCGCCGCCCTCGCACTTCACGTCGACCTTGCCGGGATCTATCGACGCGTCGCAGTCGGCCGCGCACTTGCCCATGATGTCGAGCGACGCCTCGCACTTCGGCGGCACGAAGGCCAGGGTGAGCTTGCCGCCGGCCTTGGCCTTGAGATCGCCGATCGCCTTGGACGCGGCGTTGCAGGCGCTCTTCGCGCTGTTGCCCGGGTCGGCGCCGAGATCGCGCGCGAGCCCGCCGCACGCGGTCTTGAGCTCGGCCTTGAGCTCCTTGGATATCCCCTCGAGCTCGGCGGACGCCTTGAGCGCGCTCTTCAGCTTGGCGGACGCCTTGACGTCAAGCCCGAACTCCTTGGCGAAGTTCACCTTCGCGATCGCGTCGACACTGCCGAGGTTGGGGCAGCCCGCCGCCGCGTTCGCGAGATCTCCGAGGCCGCTGCCGCTCCCGCTCCCGCTCCCGCTGCCCGTGAGGCCCAGGTTCACGCCACCGCACTGCGGCAGCGCCGTCAACGCGACGAAAGCGAGCGCGACAACGATGACTAGTCCACCGATTCTCGATTTCATGTTCCCCTCCTTGAATCATGCGCCCGCCCGAGGGGGCGCGGCTGTCTTCTGGTGTGATAGGATGAACGCCATGCGGGAAGGGTTCAAACTATTTCTGATCGCCGTCCTCGTCGGCCTCGCGCCCTTGGGGTGCTGGCGCTCGGCGGAGATCGGCACGGGCGCGCCGGACGGCGGCGACACGGAGACCGACACGCTCGGAGGGATCACGGACCCGGACACGGGCGGGCAGTGGTTTTACGAGTGGGGTTCCCCGTACGTGCCGACGGATGACGATCTGTCCGGCGTATACGGCTTCTCGTCGTCGGACGTCTTCGCGGTAGGCGAGAACGGCACCATCCTGCACTTCGACGGCGCCGAGTGGAGCGAGATGGCGTACCCCGCGGACGCTCCGGGCTCTGATCTCGGGGGCGTCTGGGGTCCGGCGCCGTGGGACGTATTCGCGGTGGGATCGGATGGGACGATTATTTACTACGACGGCATCTCCTGGAGCTCGATGATCTCTGGGACCGAGGCGAACCTGCACGACGTTTGCGGCCGTTCCCTGGACGAGGTGTTCGCGGTGGGGGACGACGGCACGCTGCTCTCGGTCTTCGGTTCGGAGTGGAGCGCGATCGAGACGGGGATCGAGCAGCACCTGTTCGCGGCGTGGTGCGGTCCGGGCGCGCCGGTCTACACCGCCGGGCACGCGAACGACGCCTACGGCTCGAGCGTCCTCCTGCGCTACAACGACGGTGCCGTGCAAGCGGTCGAGCACCCGGTCGGCCACTTCATGTACGCGCTCGGCGGCGTCGGTCCGGACACCGTCTTCATCGGCGGCGGCTACCAGGGGGAGGACGAGAACCTGCATTTCGAAGTCTATAAATCGGAGGGAGACGGCGGGTTCGATCCTCTGTCGGAGGGGGACGCCCTGCTGCTCGATCTCTGGGCGGTCGGCCCCGGAGAGGTGTGGGCGGTGGGGCAGACGACCTCCGACCCGGATTCCGGTCGCGCCGCGGTCTTCCACGTGGGCGGCGCGGACGCCGAGCCGTCCGTCGTCTTCCCCGATCTCCCGATGCTCCGCGGCGTCTGGCGGGATCCCGACGACGCGATGGGGATCGTTTTCGCCGTGGGCGATGACGGCGCGATCCTCCACGGCGTGCCCACACAGGCGTACTGAATGAGACCCGTCAAGCGCGGCGAGCGGATCCGCTGGATCACCTGCATCGCGACCCTCGCGCTCCTCGTCGGGATCATCGCGCTGCGCGCCTACGTCGCCGACCGCGCGCCGGATCCGCCGCGCGATCCCGGCCCCGCGGCGAACGATGCGGCGATCGTCCCGATGGAGCCGCGTACGGTGTTCCCCGCGGTCCGCCGCGCCGTGGCCATCGGCGATCTGCACGGCGATCTCTCGGCGACGCGCGCCGCGCTGCGCCTCGCCGGCTCGATCGACGACGCGGATCGCTGGATCGCCGGGGAGCTCGTCGTCGTGCAGACCGGCGACGAGATCGATCGCGGAGACGCGGACCGCGAGATCATCGACCTCTTCTCCCGCCTCGAGATCGCGGCCGCCGAGGGCGGCGGCGCGTTCCGTCCGCTGATCGGGAACCACGACCTCCTGAACGTCGAGGGCGACTACCGCTACGTGAGCGAGCGGGGCCTCGCCTCGTTCGACAACCTCGTGGAGCCGCTGCTCCGGCGACCGGACCTCCTCGCCTTCCCGCCGGTCCAGCGCGCGCGGGCCGCGGCGTTCCGCCCCGGGGGCCCGGTGGCCGCCATCCTCGCCCGGCGCAACGTCGTCACCGTGATCGGCGATACCGTTTTCGTCCACGGCGGCCTGCTCCCGGAGCACGTCGCCTACGGGATCGAGCGGCTGAACCGCGAGACCCGCGCCTACATCCGGGGCGAGCGGGCGGATCTCCCCCCGATCATGCGCGGCCCGTCCTCGCCGGTGTGGACGCGGCTCTACTCGGCGGAGGCCGAGCCGTCGGCGCCGACGTGCGCGACGCTGCGCGAGGCGCTCGCGGGGATCGGCGCGAAGCGCATGGTCGTCGGGCACACGGTCCAGAAAGGCGGAGTCACCTCGGGCTGCGACGGCGGGGTCTATAGGATCGACACGGGCATGAGCGCGGCGTACGAGGGCGGCCCGACCTCTGCGCTCGAGATCGAAGACGATAAGATCAAGCCGCTCTCGGCCGCGCCCGCGCAGTGAGCGCCATAACGGATTCTTCGAGCTCGGCAAGCACTCTCTATTCCGACGGCGAGCTCGTCGCGTCGAACCGCATGAGGAAGATATCGGTGTAGCCGTCGAGCGGCAGCACGACATCGTCGTCATGGCCTGAGCCGGCGACGAACGGGTTCGAACTGTAGTACCCTGTCAGCCAGATTGACGATCCGTCCAGTTGGGCACTGCTACCCGCGCCCTCGTTCCCGCCGTTTCCCATCCCGTACATCCAGAGGATCTCGCCGGTAGCGGATAGCCGCATCAACGCGATGTCATTCTCTCCGTTTGAAACCAGGACGCGCTGCCCCTCGTCTTGCCCCTCGAACTCGAGCGACTGGGAGAACGACAAGCCGGAAAGAATTCCACCGTCCGGAAGCACGGCAATCGAGTACGCCTCCTCGAAGTTGTGCCCCGTTCGAGCTAGTCGGGCCCATTCGAGATCGCCGTCATTGGCATCGAACTGCGCGACGAGCGCGCCGACCTCGTCTTCGCCGAGCGCGAAGCTCGAGGGGTTCAGCCCCGGATCCGATGGGGCGCGGTGAAAGCAGCCGGTCACGACCACCGATGTGGGCGCCGACAGCTCGACGCGCCACATCCTTCCCTTGATCACGCCGAGATCCTTGACCCATTCGAGGCTCCCGTCTGCGCTGTACCTCGCCAGGGATGCGCAATCGCAATCGTCTTCTTGCAGCGGGCACGAAAGTGTGGTCTCGTTCGGCTCGCCCTCGCCGAACACCTCGTTGTACCCGTACGGCATAAAAGCAAGCGCGGAGCCGTCCTCCAACGCGACGACGGAGTGATTCCAGGTCGGCTCGACATCTCCACCGATACGGATCGC
>Ga0315287_10006565_pt1 | contig 11600 bp, 5 predicted proteins | sample YL17G11_0_MG_FD_205037 | JGI IMG/M metagenome (GOLD analysis project Ga0315287, IMG submission 205037) | Sediment microbial communities from Yellowstone Lake, YNP, Wyoming, USA - YL17G11_0 | ecosystem: Environmental > Aquatic > Freshwater > Lake > Sediment | place: USA: Wyoming | collected...
CGCCACCTACAATATGGACGTTTCGGCCTTTTTCACAAAGTGGCTCATTGACCTCGAAGACGCCCAGACCCCCGAAGGCGCCTTCCCCGACGTCGCCCCCCACAAGGTTGCGATGGGCAGCGGCGTCCCGGCCTGGGGCGATGCAGGCGTTATATGTCCCTGGACCATATACGAGGTCTATGGCGATAAGCGCGTCATCGAAACGCACTATGAGTCGATGAAGAAATGGATTGCCTATTTGAAAACCAACAGCAAAGACCTACTGCGCCCAGCCTACGGCTACGGCGACTGGGTCTCCATCGGCTCGGATACGCCAAAAGACGTCATCGCCACCGCCTATTTCGCATACAGCACGCGATTCCTCTCGAAAATGGCGGCCGCCATCGGTAAAACCGACGACGCAAAGCAGTACGAGCAGCTCTTCGAGCAAATCAAGGACGCGTTTAACAAGGCATACGTCTCCGCCGACGGTAAGATCAAAGGCGAGACGCAGACGTGCTATCTGCTCGGCCTGCACTTCGACTTGCTGCCACAGGACAAACGCGCCGCCGCCACGCAGTATCTCGTTGACGACATCGAAAAGAGGGGCTGCCACCTCTCGACCGGGTTCGTCGGGCTGAGCTACCTGCTCCCGACGCTGACAGAGACCGGCCATCTGGACGCCGCCTACCGCCTGCTCAATCAGGATACCTTCCCAAGCTGGGGATACAGCATCAAGAACGGCGCCACCACAATATGGGAGCGCTGGGACGGCTGGACCGAGGAAAAGGGCTTCCAGGACCCCGGTATGAACTCGTTCAACCACTACGCCTTCGGCTCGGTGGGGCGGTGGCTCTTCAATACAGTCGCCGGAATCGATACAGACGGCCCCGGCTACAAACGCATCCGTATTGAGCCTCAGCCCGCAGGCGGTTTCACTTATGCCAAAGCAAGCTACGACTCCATCAACGGCAAAATCACCAGCGGTTGGACGATAAGGGACGGCAGATTCACGCTCGATGTCGCCATCCCGCCCAATACAACCGCGACGGTTTATGTCCCCGCCGATGATGCGGGCCGTGTCACCGAGAGCGGCAGGCCTGCCGCCAAGTCCGATGGCGTCCGGTTCCTCCGAATGGATGCAGGCAAGCCCGCCGGTGCTTGGGCGGGCAAGGCCGTATTCGCCGTCGAATCGGGAACCTACTCGTTCAAATCGCAGATGCCTGACTAAGGAGATTCGGCGGGGGAATTGGGTTCGTATCTCGTATCTCGTATCTCGTATTGCGTATTGCGTATTGCGTATCGCGGGGGGCTCTCGGCTCGCCGGGATTGGGTTTGATTGGGTTTGTTTTTTCGAGCTGGGCGGGGCTGGTTTGTTTTCATAAACCTTTGTGGCAAAGAGGGGTGCATTAGTTTTGTTATTGTGAAAATTGGCTTTGTTTTGCATAATTGACTCATGAATGCGTGGTAAGTTGGGCAGGATAGGGGATTTGGGAGTGCAAAAATCGGAGTGCAAAAAGCAAAATTGCGGAATCCCGACGTTGTCGGGATGGCTGTTTTGATTGTTGCTTTGTTTTCCATATCAAGTACCCGATATTTGTTAGATGCATATTATACACGATGTGAAGTTGGGTGTCAAGTGAATTTTTTTAGACACGGATCCGTTAGATGGGTTCGACAAGCTCGCCGCAGGCAAGCTCGGACAGGTTGGCGGATTTGTTTGACTGTGAGGAGGGATTTGGGTAGTTTGTCTGGGGAAAGATGAGCAGTTTAACCTGCCGTTGCCGATATGGTATAAAGCAGCAGAGACATGATCTGTTCCGATAGGGTGCTACTTTGGGCGTGCAAGACAGGATAATTTGCGAAGTTAAGGGGAATCTTCAACGGTGTGGCTATACCGGGGAGATGCTGCAAGCGGACTATCCCTATCAAGTCGGAGAACGCAGCAGGATACCCTTAGTAGGATTCGCAAGCTCGGTTCGGGATTCGCGGACATCCTGCATCTGCGTACTGGCATGCAGCGATCCAGAGGGGGTGAGAGGGGAGTACATAAACAGCTACAGGGGTCTCGGAGCACCCGCAGTATTTGTCCATTGCGGGGCCGCCTTGCAGTGGTGGATCATAGGGGCAGGTGGCGCAAAGCATAGAGAGACGATTCAAGCGAAGAATCTGAAGGCCTTCTTTGACAAAAACAGGGATGCGTTGGGCCCAGAGAGAATATGGCGAGCGAAGAATTTGGGGCGTGTTGACACGAGGCAGCAATTGAGTTTTGTTGATGTTGGTTTGATGCCGCTCTTAGAGCATGAGATGGGGGAACGGCTTGGGGGGCTGATGGCGCGGGTCATCGGTTTTCTTCGCGAAGGGTTTACGGCAGACCGGGTTAAACAAACGGAGAATCAACAGTGGGTTTTTCGAGCAGCCTTCTGGGTCCTCTGTGCAAGGATTCTTAAGGACAAGGGAGTGCCGAGGTTCATTGGACTAAAACTTGGTGATGTGGATGCTGTTCTTAGAGCCGTAGGAACTCATTATGGGGCAGCACAAGAGATAGAGGCGGGAACGAACAGGCAGAGAGGCGCACTTGGAAGGGCAGCCGAGGAGGTCGATAAGTTTGCCAGTTTGGCCACTCTGACACCAGAAGCATTTGGGTACATGTACGAGAATGTGCTAGTGGACGAGAAGCTAAGGTCTGCTCGGGGGATACATGCGACGCCTTCGTATCTGGTGGACTATATTGTATGGCAACTCTGGCCGTGGATTAAAGAGATTCCCGAAGACAAGCGAGTTGTCCTGGAACCCGCATGTGGTCACGCGCCGTTCCTTACCGGGGCGATGCGGTTGCTGCGGGAACTTTTTGAGGGTGACGAGGACGCATTTCATAAATATGCGAAGAATAATCTCATAGGAATGGAGAGGGATTCTTTTGCCCGGGAGATCGCAAGGCTGTCGCTGACAATGGCTGATGTCCCGAACCCCAACGGATGGAGGATTCTGGGCGGGGATATCTACGCGGGGGACACTCTCCGCAAGCAAGCGAGAAATGCAACGATCCTGCTGTGTAATCCGCCTTTTGAGAACTTCAAGCCCCGCGAGCAGGAAGCATACAAAGAAAACAAATACAAGCTGAAATGCTTTAACAAGGCTGCGGAAATGCTTTGGCGGACGCTGCCTTACATGCCTCGTGGGTCTGTGTTCGGGGTGATACTTCCACGGGCATTTCTGCATACGAAAAAGCTAACCCCTCTACGGGGCGAAATCCTGAGCGATTTTGAGTTATCTCAAATATGCGAATTGCCTGAGAAAGTGTTTGCGTTTGCCGGACATCCGTCCGTGTTGCTGCTTGGGCGCAAAGCAATCACCGGAAGGACGGGGAGACTTGGAGCAAACGGGATTCTGTATAGAAAAGTGAGCCGCTCGGAGCTGGCTAAGTTCACCGAAAGGTATGAGGGACGAGACCAGCATGTTTTGCAGAGCATATTCTCCGGGCAGCCAAGCTGTAATTTGAGGTTGAGAGAACTCGATGATGTGTGGCGGTATTGCGAGAGGAACTTGCCAAGGTTGGGCTCAATAGCTGATGGAGGGCAGGGGCTAATCTATAAGGGAGAGGGGCTTCCTCAAGGAGCGAAAACATTTGAAAAGGAGAGGTTCGTTGGAGGTGTCAAAGGATATGCATTGTTCGGTGATGATGTCAAGTTGCATGAGTTGCCGCAGGAGTATTGGATGAATCTGTCAGAGGAGGTTATACGCCGACCTATGTGGGGCACGGAAACGGGTAAGCCTCAGATCATCATGAACTACGCGCGCGTGGGAAGCGGGGCGTGGAGAATAGAGGCATTGATAGACGATAAAGGACGGCCCGTAACGAGTCGATTTCTGGTGTTTCGAATCGATGACGACAATTGGTCTTTACATGGGTTATGGGCTTTCTTGAACTCGGCATTGGCAAATGCCTATGTGTACTGCAATAGTATGGAAAGGGACAACTTGGCAGGGACGGTGAGGGATGTCCCTTTGCCTTCAGTGGAGAGTACAGCGATCAGGGCAATTGAAGCGTCAGTAATGGAGTACTTTTCGCTGGTCAAGAAGTGCGACTTAGAAGCCGGGGCGGATGTTCAAGAAGAAGCGAGGAGGTTACTTCTTTCTATCGACGCGCAGGTGATGCGGTTGTATAATTTGCCGCCTAAGATGGAGAAGCGGGTATTGGATTTGTTTCAGGGGGTTCAGAGAAAGGGTGTTGATTTCGAGTTCACAGGTTATTATCCGGAAGGGGTTGAATCGGCGGTTCCTTTGCATGAGTATCTGTCTGAAGAGTATCAACGTTCGACCATCCAGTTTGCTGACGATTGGGTGAGGCGTCATCGTTCAGCCGATATCTGTGGGGTTCTCAGAGAAGCGGCGGAGGCTTTTGAGGAGTAGAGAGAGGATGCGTGATTTCCTTATTGATACAAATATCTGGAGTTACTGGTTCGATCAAGGGAGAGAACCGCAACATAGTAATGTCATGAAGCGTGTTCATGAACTCAAGCAGACGTGTGAGGGCAAACAGGCCACATTTCGAGTGTGGATATCGGCTATTACGTGGGGAGAGATTGAACACGGTTACCAAGCGCTAAAGGGACAAGCTCAAACCTTAGAGGTGAAATTCAGACAATTCATGCAGGATATTTCTCCGGCAGTGCTTGCTGTTGACAGACATGTGGCGCAAGAATATGGGCGAATAAAAGCACTCTGTTTTGATCGATTTGGACCGCAAAAAGAGAAGAAGAGTAAGCGGCTTAGACTTAACCAACTGATTGATCCAATTAGTGGGCGGGAATTGGGAATTGATGATAATGACCTATGGGTAGTCGCGCAGGCAGTTACGCGGAATATGACTCTCGTTAGCGATGACAAGCTTAGACGTATTCGTGAAGTGGTTGGCGATTCTCTTGATATCGAGAATTGGGCAGCAGAGAGCATCTCGTAGGTGCCGGGGTCGGGAGGACCGGGCCAAGTATTTCGCGTGGTTTGCAGGGGATTCCACCGCGAGCGGGGCGAGACAAAAGGGGGAATCGGGGTGAGAGCGTCGCGGATTCGGGGAGGGCTAAACACCAGCGCCGTGGAAAACAGTGGGGAGAAAAGTCTGGTGAAATCGGCCGGATTTCTTGACTTGTCCGTGCATTGAGGGTAATCTATCTCCGTGCAGATTTTGACCTTGGAGAACACACGGATTATATGAAGAAAACCGAGCAAATCCAGGAACGATTCGAGGATATACGTATCCTCGATGAGCTGAAGAATTCATACCTCAATTACGCGATGAGCGTCATAGTCTCGCGCGCCCTGCCGGACGTCCGCGACGGCCTGAAACCCTCGCAGAGGCGAATCCTCGTCGCGATGAACGACCTTAACCTCGGCCCACGCAGCAAGCACCGAAAATGCGCCAAGATCGTCGGCGATACCGGCGGCAACTACCACCCGCACGGCGACCAGGCCACCTACGGCACGCTCGTCCGCCTCGCCCAGGACTGGGCGATGCGCTACACCCTGATCGACCCGCAGGGCAACTTCGGCAGCATCGATTCCGACCCGCCCGCGGCGATGCGATACACCGAGGCTCGAATGGCCGCCCCCGCAACCGATATGCTCGAGGACTTGAACCACGACACCGTCGACTTCATCCCCAACTACGACGAGACGCGAACCGAGCCGACCGTCCTGCCCTCAAAGTTCCCGAATTTGCTGGTCAACGGCTCGACGGGCATCGCCGTCGGAATGGCCACCAACATCCCCCCGCACAATGTCAAAGAGGTCTGCGAGGCCCTGCTGCTTGTCATTAAAGACCCGAACTGCGGATTCAAGGACATTATGAAGGTCCTGCCCGGCCCGGACTTCCCCACCGGCGGGATCATCTGCGGCAAAAAGGGCATAGTCGAGGCCTATACCACGGGCAAGGGCCACCTGACGGTCAGGGGCAAGATAGACGTCGAGGCCAGCAAGAAAGGCAAGGACAGGATAGTAATAACCGAGATTCCGTATATGGTTGTAAAAACGACCATAGTCTCGAAGATAGCCGAGTGCGCGCAGGATGGCACAATCGCCGAGGTTGCCGACGTTAGGGACGAATCGGACCGGCACGGCCTGCGAATCGTCGTCGATTTGAAAAGGGACGCTGATTCCGAGGTCGTCCTCAACAAGCTCTTCCGCTACACCCCTCTGCAGGGCACCTTCGCCATCGCCAATATCGCCTTAGTCAACAACCGCCCCGAAACGCTCAGTATCAGGGAGATGCTCGACTGCTTCATCGAGCACCGCAAGGTCGTAATACGCAGACGCAGCCGATTCCTGCTCCTAAGATGCAGGAACAGGGCGCACATCCTCGAAGGCCTCATCCTGGCCGTCAGCGACATCGACGAGATTATCGATCTTATCAAGAAATCGCCCGATGCGCCGACCGCAAAGCTCAACCTGATGAAGAAGCCCCTGTGCCTCGCCGAGGTCGCCACCCTCAAGAAGATTTTGCCCAGCGCCTTCCTCAAGGAAAAAAGCAAGGGCAAGCACTACCTCACAGGTCCCCAGGCCGATGCCATCCTGACGATGCAGCTTCAAAGGCTTACGGGCCTGGAGATCGAGAAGCTCGCCAAGGAGTACGCCGAGCTTACCGAGCAGATAGAAGGCTACGAGGCCATACTGGCCAGCGAGACCATCCTGCTCGATATAATCCGAGAGGATATCCACGAGATGAAGGAAAAGCACGGCGACCAAAGGCGCACCCAGATCACCGGCGCCGCCGAGCTGCTTGACGCCGAGGACCTCATCGCGGAAGAAGAGGTCATCGTCACCGTAAGCCACAGCGGATACGTCAAGCGGATGCCGATTGACACCTATCGCAAGCAGGGAAGGGGCGGAAGGGGGATTATAGGCTCGGTCACAAAAGAGGGCGATTTCATCAAGCATCTCTTCATCGCATCCACCCACGATTATCTGCTCATCTTCACGAATCGAGGCAGGTGCTACTGGCTGAAGGTCTATGATGTCCCGAGCATGTCCAGGCAGAGCAAGGGCAGGAACATTGTCAATCTGCTCAATCTCGGAACTCAGCAAATCGCTTCGATAATCAACGTCAGCAGCTTCGGCGGCGGAGACGATGAAGGCCCGCAAGTGCAGCTCGTTATGGCCACCAAAAACGGGACCGTCAAGAAGACCCGCCTGTCCGCCTACGGCAATCCGAGGGCGACAGGAGTCATCGCCATCAATCTCGATCCCAACGATGAGTTGATCGCGGTTGACTTGACAACCGGCAAGAACCATATCGTTTTGGGCACGCGCGACGGTATGACGATACGTTTTGACGAGTCGCAGGTCCGCTCGATGGGCAGGGCCTCGCGCGGCGTCCGCGGAATTAAGCTGCGCCAGGGCGACGCCGTTGTTGGTATGGTGATTGTCGAGGAAAAAGCCGCCCTGTTCACCGTGTGCGAGAACGGGTACGGCAAGAGGACCGGCCTTGAGAATTACAGGCCGCAGAGCCGGGGCGGAGTGGGGCTGAAGAATATAAAGACCACCGCCAGAAACGGCAAGGTCGTTGCGCTTCAAGCCGTTCAGGGCAAGGACGATTTGATGATGATTACCGCGCAAGGAATGATCATAAGGACCGGCCTTGACGAAATCCGCTCCATCGGCAGAAACACGCAGGGCGTCCGGCTGATTAAGCTCAAGCCCGGCGACAAGCTTGTCGCCGCCGAGAAGATATGCCCCGACGAAGGTAACGGCTCCCAAAATGGAGCCAAACCGAAGGACTCGGCCCAGCCGCAGCCCGAACCAGATGAGCAGGATGAACGAGAGCCCGAGGCGGATGACGATGCTGAGACCGACCCCGATGCCGAAGTCGAGCCGGATGCCGAGCCGGAGGCGCAATCCGAGGCTGGCAAAAAGAGCAGGAAAAAACGCAGACCGAAATAGCGCCGCGCGATATTCTGCCGGCGTAAGCTAAATGGCCCAAAGCAAAGCCAAATCAGACAACAAGGGCGCCCTTATCTATGTGCTCAAAGGGGAGGATGACTCCCTCGTTGGCGCCCGCCTGCAGATGCTCCTCGATGAGCTAATTGCGCCGGCCCAGAGAGTCACCGTCCTTCTTGATATCAACGGGCCTGGCGCTTCCCTCCCCGATGTGTTAGATGAGCTGCGGACACTGCCGTTCCTCGCCGACAAGCGCGTCGTCGTCGTAAGAAACGCCGATGATTTCATATCCGATAACCGCGAGCTGCTTGAAAAGTATTTTGACGCCCCGTGTCCGACGGGCATACTCGTTCTGATAGTGTCCGATTGGCGCTCGAATACGAAGCTCGCCCGCAAGCTCCCCGAAGTGGGCAGGCTCATTACCGTGACCCAGCTCAAGGCCCCGGAGCTCGCGCAGCGATTAGTCGAATACGCCCGCGAAGCCCACGATAAGAAGCTAAGCAGCCAGACCGCCCGGATTCTAATCGACCTGACCGGTGACGACCTGCCTCGACTCTACAGCGAAATCGACAAGCTGACTCTGTACGTAGAGAGGGAGAAGACCATTACGCCCGCGCACATTGAATCTTTGATCGGCTATAACCGCATCTTCGGCGCCTTCGAGGTCATAGATGCGATTAGCGCCGGCAGCGCCGCCCAGGCCGTGGACCGCCTCCGCCGAATGTTCGCAGAGGACAGCAGCGCGGAATATACCGTTGTCGGGGCGTTTGCATATCACCTGCGAAGGATGTTCAACGCCAAGATTCAGCTCGAAAAGGGCGATCACCCCGACAAAATTGCCGGGCGCCTTCAAATATGGTCCAACAAAGAGAGATTCTTTGCGCAACTGCGGCAAATGTCTTTAAGGCAGATCGGTGACTATTTAAGGCGATTGGGCCAAACCGATTACGAGATCAAAACCGGCCGGGCAAAAACGCCCGTCGCAATGGAGCAGTTCGTCCTCGAACTCGTGGCCTGCTGACAGCGTCTAACCAGAACAATGGAGGGAAGATAGACCCAAAATCCGAAATACGAAGCACGAAATCCGAAACAAATCCGAAATTCAAATGCTCAAATGATCAAAAAACGAAGGGGAATCGCGGATTGTCGCCAGGAGCGCAGGGACTGCGGCAATCTCAGTCTTCAGCTCTGCAAAACAGGCTATTCTCTGAGGACTCTGATGTGCAGCCCTCTCTATAGCGTCGTCGGGCCCCCGGGGCCACCGGCGGGCTTGCCCTCCGGAGCTGCGCCAACCGCCGAGACAAGGTACTTCTGGACGACCCTCGCCAGGCACTTGCGGTCGATTGGCTTGGCGATGTAGTCCGTGCAGCCGGCGGCCATGCACTGCCTGTCGTGGCCTTTCATAGCGTCGGCGGTCAGTGCGACTACCGGCGTTTCAATACCTTTGTTGCGAAGCGCCCTTGTGGCTTCATAGCCGTCCATATTCGACATGTGAATATCCATAAATATGATGTCGAATTGCTCGTTCAACGCCTTATCGACGGCCTCGACGCCGTTCTTGGCCGTCGTTACCTCAAGGCCCATCTTCTCCAAAAGCAATTTGGCGAGCATAAGGTGTGTCGGCGCATCTTCGGCCACCAGAACCCGCCCGGAAAACTGCGCCTCCACCGCCTCCTCTGGGGCTTCGGACTCATTCCACTTTGAAGCTTGTCCACTTCCGTTCGCCGGCGCCTCCGCTCCGCCTGCGGCGGACTGTGACTTCACATCAACACCAGCAGGCACCACAAGGGAAAACACCGAGCCTTCACCCACCTGACTCGTCAGGCTTAGCTTCCCGCCAAGCAGCTCAGTTAGATGCTTGGTTATGGTCAGTCCCAGCCCTGCTCCACCGTAGCTCCCCCTTTTTCCAGCCTCGCCCCGAATGAATGACCCGAATACCGCATCCTGCTTGTCGGGTGGAATGCCGATGCCGGTATCCTCAACGTCGAACCGGACAAAGGCCTTGCCGTTCTCTTCCTGGAGGTCTGCACTCACGCACACTCCCCCGCGCTGCGTAAATTTGGTGGCGTTGTTTGTAAGGTTAATCAGGCATTGGCGCAGCCGAATCGGGTCGGTCCGTATCCGCCCCGGCGCCTCGCCGCTCACGCGCACCTGAAATTCAAGGCCCTTCTGCTCGGCCTGAGGCCTCATCACCGACTCGACCGAGTTGAGCAATCGCCCTAACGAACACTCGGTAATCTCAACACTCAGCTTCCCCGCCTCTATCCTTGAAAGATCGAGAATGTCGTTCACTATCGCCAGAAGGCTCTGTGCCGACTCTCTGATAATATCGACGTTCTCCTTCTGCTCTGGCGTCAAGTCCGAGTCCCCGAGCACTTCGGCGAATCCTATAATCGCATTCATTGGCGTGCGGATTTCGTGGCTCATACTGGCCAAAAAGTCGCTCTTGGCCCGGTTCGCCGCCGCTGCCTCCTTTGCCAGGCGGTTGGCACGCTCGATGTCCCACTTGGGACTCCCAGCGGAGGAATGCCGGAGCTGCCTGTCTGTGGAATGTTCGTATTTGTGCCTATTTGATTCGTTCACTGGTGGTCTCCTTGCGAAATCATCGCCGTATAGTGCATCTGTGCCTTTACAGAAAATATCGGAGAGATTCCGAGCGAGAATAACCTGTAGCGGCTTGGCACACGCCGAGCGGTAGTCAGGCAGGCGATTGGGCGGCGCAGTAAAGCTATTTCTCGGCCCTGCTCCTTGGACACCGCGAATTCACGACCCGCAGCCGTAGATTATAAGACGGAACTTGTGGCACGGGCGTCTCGCCCGTGATTAAGCAAGCGCCAATGCGTCATTCCGCACCAGGCACCTCCAGCGCGAGAATCGAGAGGATTTTCCAGGTGGATGCGTCGGAGAGCGCCGACGACGACGGCCTCTCGGCCGATGACTGGCATTCCAAATAACCGGCCCCTGGGGCAGCAGAACACACCTGATCCCACGTCTTCGGCAGAAGTGCTCCCGACTTTCTGCGTGTTGACGGCGCCGGATTATTGAGATAGACTTTTTCAGAAAGACAGACCGTTATTTTGGCTGTTCACACATTGTGAACCCTATTACGGAAAGGAAGGATCATGGCTGGAAACTCCACTGGGAGTCCCAAGTGGGACAATGTTTCAGTGAAAGGGAAGATGTTGTGTATTTGTTTGATTGCGATAGCCCTGCTGGGCGCATCGTGCCAACAGCCCGCGGACCTCGTCTCGCAGCCCTACCTGCTCGATACGGGCCTGCTTTCGCGCTCAATCTCGTTCGAGAATCCGACCGGCGCCCCGGGCCAGGGCGGCAAAGAGGCCAGCAGACTCGGAGTCGGACGCAAGGGCAAACCCTCCATAACTCTCAAGGCCGGGATGGACGTCCAGCTCTGCGATGTTGCCGGACCCGGCGTCATTCGCCATATCTGGATGACTACCAGCAGGGAGCCTGCCAACCTCCGCAGCCTCGTTATCCGAGCCTGGTGGGATGGGCAGGAACACCCGAGCATTGAATGTCCCATCGGCGATTTTATGGGCTTTGCGCACGGCAAGGTGATGCCGTATTCCTCCGCCGTCCATTCCGTGGGCAGCAACGCCGGGATGAATATCTGGCTGCCTATGCCGTTCGCCAGGCGGGCAAAGATCACCCTCGCCAACGAGGGCCAGAAG
>Ga0315287_10006568_pt1 | contig 11598 bp, 10 predicted proteins | sample YL17G11_0_MG_FD_205037 | JGI IMG/M metagenome (GOLD analysis project Ga0315287, IMG submission 205037) | Sediment microbial communities from Yellowstone Lake, YNP, Wyoming, USA - YL17G11_0 | ecosystem: Environmental > Aquatic > Freshwater > Lake > Sediment | place: USA: Wyoming | collected...
CGTCGTTGTCTTCCAACGCGTCGAGGAGGCGAAGGGTTTTGCGCGCGTCGCTCTCGCCCAGCGCCACCGTGTTCTTGGGGATCATGGTGAGCTCGGCCGAGGCGTAGCTGATCCCCGCCTGCTCGAGCCCCTGGCGCACGCTCATGAAGTCGGCGACTTCGCAGCGGATCTCGTATACATCGCCCGCAGGGATAACGTCTTCGGCGCCCGCTTCTATGGCCGCCATCATGAGCTCGTCCTCGTCTCTACCCGCGGCGTCGACGAAGATGACCCCTTTGCGCTCGAACATCCAGCTGACCGAGCCGTCGGTGCCCAACTTGCCCCCGCTGCGGTCGAAGATGTAGCGGATATCGGCTGCCGTGCGGTTCTTGTTGTCGGTGAGGGCGGTGAGGTAAACGGCCACACCTTTGGGCCCATAGCCCTCGTAGGTGAGGTGCAGGTAGGTCTCGCCGTCGGCCCCGGCCCCGGTGCCCTTCTTGACAGCCCGGTCGATGTTGTCGTGGGGCATGTTGGCGTCTTTTGCCTTCACGATGGCCTGCGCCAGCGCCGCGTTGTGCTCGGGATCGCCGCCACCCTCGCGAGCGGCGACAGTGATGGCACGCGCCAGCTTCCCGAAGAGGTTGCCCCGTTTGGCATCGACAAGCGCCTTCTTATGCTTGATCCCAGCCCACTTAGAATGCCCCGACATGTTATGGACCTCCGCTCGAGCCCGCGCTCGTCGTCGCTACCTTCGCTCGCTGATGAGTTTAGCCGAGGCTTCGGACGCCTTCAACGAGCGCTTCGGCAGCCTCCTAGCGTAACCACCCGGATTCGGCCGCCCGGTCGCGCACCGCTCTCACCCGCGAGTCGTACAGGTCGCGATCCATGCTGTAGATGGCGGCCGCCAGCGCGCTGACCAGACTGATGGGGCCGACGAGCGAGTGGGCAAAGAAGGTCGAGTCGATATCGGCGTACAGCGTCAGGTCTCCCTTGCCCGCCAACTCCGACAACGAGTTGTCGGTGATCACGACGACCGTGGCGCCCTGCTCCGCCGCTTTGTCGGCAAACGAAATGGTCACCGAATGAGCTCTGCGAAAGCCGATGGCGAGAAGAAGGTCTCCCGGGCCCAACCGGCTTAGCCGGGCCACGTTCGATTCGGTGCTGTCGGTGACCGCGAGGCAGGGGATTCCCAGTAGCTCGAACACATACGACGCGTGCTGGGCGACCACCGCGGCCTCGTGAAGACCCACGACGAGCACCTGTCGGGCATCGGCAAGGAAGTGGGCGGCGCGGTTGAACCGCTCCAGGGTGTTCTTGCTGATAGTCTCCTCAAGGCTCAAGGCGTCGGTCTTGAGCGAGCGAGTGAGGACATCTTCCTCGATCGAGAAGCCCAGTTGGTCGTCGTGGACGACCAGCCTCGCCGTGGCGCCCAGCCGGTATTCATCCCGGGCCGCCTTCTGTAGCTCGGGATAGCCCGCGAAGCCGAGAGACTGAGCGAACCGTACTACGGTCGAGCTCGACGTGGAGCCCTTGCGGCCGAGTTCTTCGGCGCTCAGATAGCCGACCTCTTCGAGGTGGTCGATGATGTAGCGTGCAATCGCTTTCTGCGAGCGGGAAAAACCGTCGAAGCCTTCCCTCAGCAGATCGCTTACGCGCCGTGGTCTGGCGTCGTCCAACTCCACTCCAAAAACGCCGGAGAGTTGCATCTCCTAAATTGTACAACAGAAATTGCAATCATCCTGCCCTCTCATCGGGCGGTGCTGACAATTCCTTTAGCCGGAGGTGCGATTGCGGAGGTGAAGCGGAGCCTGCCGGCAGGCGCCGCGGGTGGAAAAGGCGGCGGCGGCCCCGAGGGGCCGCCGCCGCACTCATCCGATGCTGTGTGTCTGCTCTACGAGCTGGCCGCCTTGCGGGCCTTGACCTCTGCCACGATCTTGTCGACGAGATGCGAGGGCACCTCCTCGTAGTGATCGAACTCGATGGTGAAGGAGCCGCGCCCTGCCGTCATGGACCGCAGTTGCGGGGCGTATGTCAGCATCTCGGCCAGGGGCACCTTGGCCCTGATGGCGTGCATCTCCCCCATGTTCTCGCTGCCCTGCGGGTGCCCGCGCCGGCTGGAGAGGTCGCCCATGATGTCGCCCATGTTCTCCTCGGGCGCGATCACCTCGACGTTCATCACGGGCTCCAAGAGCACCGGAGCCGACTCGGTCATGGCTTTGTTCCACGCCAAGGTGCCGGCCAGCTTGAAGGCCAATTCCGACGAGTCCACCGCATGGTAAGAGCCGTCGAAGACCTTGACCTTCACGTCTACGACCGGGTACCCGGCGATGACGCCATGCTCCATGGCCTCCACAATGCCTTTTTCCACAGCCGGGACGAAGTTCCGCGGGATCGAGCCGCCGAAGATGGCGTCCTCGAAGTGGTAGCCCCCGCTGCGCGGAAGCGGCTCGATCTCGATCCAGCAGTCCCCGAACTGGCCGCGTCCGCCGGTCTGCTTCTTGTGGCGGCCCTGGGCGGTCGCTTTCTTGCGGATGGTCTCCCGGTACGGCACCTGCGGAGGATGAAGCTCCACCTCTACGCCGAAGCGCCGTTTGAGCTTGTCGAGGACCACCTCCACATGTACCTGGCTGGTGCCGGAGATGAGCATCTCCTTGGTCTGTGGATCGAAACGGAGCTCCATGGCCGGGTCTTCCTCGCCGAGGCGCCGGAGCCCGTTGGAGACCTTCTCTTCGTCGCCGCGCGTCTTCGGGGAGATCGCGAAGGAGATGGCGGCCGGCGGGAACTCGTATCGCGGGAAGCGGACCGGCCGGGCCGGATCGGAAAGGGTGTCGCCCGTCGCCGTCTCCTTCAACTTGGCCAGGGCGACGATGTCTCCCGCTCCCGCCTGCTCTATGGACTTCGTCTCCTTACCCTGCATGAGCAGGATGTTGCCCGTGCGCTCTTTCTCGCCCGTGCGCTCGTTCACCACCTGGGTGTCGGTCGCGATCTTGCCCGAGAAGATGCGGGCGAGGCTCACGCGCCCGGAGAACTGGTCGTAGATGGTCTTGAACACGAAAAGAGCGGGTGGAGCCGAGTAGTCGCAGGGAAGAGCCACCTCTTCGCCGCCGGTGACGCGGAGCGCCTTCCGGTCGCCGGCTGCGACCGGCGAGGGGATGGACAGCAGAGCCTCGAGTAGGCGGTCGGAACCGATGTTCTTGGTCGCCGCGACCGGGATCGCCGGACAAACGGAACCGGCGGCGACAGCCGTCCTCAGGGCGTCGCTCACCTCTTGCTGGGTGAGTTCCCCGCCCTCCAGATATTTCTCGAGCAGGGCGTCGTCGGCTTCGGCCACACGATCGACGAGGGCCTCGCGAGCCTCGGCAGCCGCGTCGGCGAGATCGGCCGGGATGGGGCCTTCGGCGCCTTTGCCGCTCGTCCCCGCATAGGTATAGGCTTTCATCGTGACCAGATCGACTAATCCCTTGAAGCCCGCCTCGGTGCCTATGGGAAGGGCCACGGCCACCACTTCGTCGCCGAAACGGGCCTTCAATGCGGCCACCGCTTCCGAGAAGTCGGCCCGCTCGCGGTCCATCATATTGACCGCGGCGACCCTCGTCACGCCCATATCCCGCGCCCGCTTCCATAGGCGCTCGGTCTGCACCTCCACCTTGGTCACGGCGTTCACGAGCATGAGGACGCCCTCTACCACAGGCAGGGCTCCCATCGCCTCGTTGATGAACGAAGCTTCGCCGGGGGTGTCGATGAGGTTGATCCTGTGACCGGCCCAATCAGCATGGGCGAGCCCGGCTGATATGGTCATCTGCCGCTTGATCTCGTCCTCGTCGTAGTCCATGGCGGTGGTACCGTCCATGACGGAGCCCAGGCGGTTCTTGGCGCCTGTCGTAAACAGCAGAGCTTCGACCAGCGAAGTCTTGCCCGCCCCGCGGTGGCCCACCACGGCGACGTTCCTGATCTTGGCAGGGTCTACGAGCGTCATGAATCCTCCTCGCGTGTGACTAGGTCGAAGGGAATCGAGCGACCAGGCACCATGGGCGCTAGTCGCCGAGCTTCAACTGGTAGCGTCGATCCTTTCGAAGCCAGGTGATAGAGGCCACGGCCGGCGGCAGTATTTCCAATGCGCCGTCGCGGGCTTCCACCATGACCATCTCGAAATCGCGGTAGTACACCTTGACCGGTCCGGTCAGGATGCTGAGGGACGTGGTGCGCAGGCTGTCGTCCGGAGCCTGTATGGCCATGGTCAGACTCACCGACGCCTCGCCCTCTTGTACTACTACTTGCATGAGCCCGAGGAGCCTATTCCTCTACCTTCACTACCTGCCGGCCATCGTACATCCCGCAGTTGGGACACACGCGATGGGACAGCTTGGGGCTGTGGCACTGCGGGCACTCGCTGACGCTCGATGCCGGACCGGGATGGCTCGACCGCCGCGCGTCTCTGCGAGCCCGGGACGTTTTTCTCTTAGGGACTGCCATTGATTCGCCTCACTATTCACCGATGGGGAAACCGAGAGTTTGTACCCCATCGGCCTCGATATTTCAAGCCTCGCCACTCACAGTCCCCTCGTTCTCGCCCGTCGCTGCGCCAGGCTCACCGAGGTCAAGGTCCTTCAGCCGGCTCCAGCGCTCATCGATCTCCTCTGCGCTACAGCCACAAGCCCCCCTGTTGAGATCCATGCCGCACTGGGCGCAAAGGCCTCTGCACGCCTCGGAACAGACCACCTGAGCGGGGAGCGCCAGCACCAGCGCCTCCCGCGCGAGCCCGGCGACATCGACCACCAAGTCCTTGATGAACTCGCTGGTGTCGGTCTCCTCCCACCCGTCTTTCGCCGTGGGAGCGAATTCTTGCTGCTGGGCATGGACTTCGACGACGGCTTCACTCAGGCAGCGCGCGCAGGGGCCGTACATCTTAGCTTCGAGAGCCACGCTCACAAGGTATCCCCCCGTGACCCGGTCAATGGTGACCCTCACTCCAGCCGGTACGAGGACGCGATAGTCGACCCCTCCCCACACGATAGGCTCGAGCTCGAGAGCATGGGTCCGCCGGTACCGTTCTCCGCCACGGAGGGCAACATCGGCGAGGTTCAGGAACATCTGTTCTGCGGCCTGGAAGGGAAAGCTGCTTGGGCTCAGCCTTCCCGCGGACTCCCGGTCTGCAAACGTTCGCGGCCCCGCTGTACGGCCGCGAGGAACTTGTCCAGGTTGGTCTCGAGCGTCTTGAGGATCTCGTCGGCGTAGTCCTCGGCACCCAGACGGATCTCCCGCTCGCGGGCTTCGGCGTCGCGGATGATGTCCTCCGACTGTCGCTGGGCGCGCCTGACGACCTCCTGCTCGCTCGCCAGCCTCGTGGCCTCTTCGCGAGCCTCGCGCAAGATGCGCTCCGACTCCTCCTTGGCCTCCTGCAGCATCTCCTGGCGTTCTTTCACGATCCAGCGCGCTTGCTTGATCTCTTCGGGGATGGTGGCCCGCATCTGATCGAGCAGGTCGTATATCTCGTCCCGATCGATCATGACCTTGTCGGTCATCGGGAACGTGCTTGCACCGTGGACCAGGTCGTCCAGCTTGTCGATCAGAACGAGAACGTCCATGCCTTAGCCCTCCACGCGTCCATACATTTCGGCGAAACGACGCTCGACCGCCTCGGGTACGAGGTCGCCCACACACCCGCCGTACTTCGCTATCTCTCTGACCCCGCTCGAACTGAGGAAGGAGTACTCGGGTGAAGCCATAAGGTACATCGTCTCCAGCTCGGGGTCCAACTTACGATTGAGTTGCGCCATCTGGAACTCGTACTCGAAGTCGGTCAGGGCCCGCAGTCCTTTGACCAGCACCCTCGCTCCTACCTGGCGTGCGAACTTGACCACCAGGCCCCGCATGATCGCGATTCTCACATTCGGCAGGTGCTTGGTGGACTCCTGCAAAAAGTCCGCACGTTCCGCGGCACTGAACAGCACGGACTTCCGATAGGAATCGTCGACGACGGCGACGACGACCTCGTCGAACATGGCGCTGCAGCGCGAGATGATGTCGAGATGACCGATGGTCACAGGGTCATACGTGCCGGGGCAGAGCGCCGTCTTCACGGGAGAGTCCTCCTTATGGTTACCATGGTGACCCGGGAGTCGCCATAGACCCGATCGAACACCGGACCAGCCCCAAGCGTAGGGTGCGAGGCTTTGTGGCTCTCGAAAACCACGACGCCACCGTCGTCCAGCAGTGCCGGCGCGAGGGACTCGAGGGCTACTTCCACTTCGGGTAGCATTCTATAGGGAGGGTCGACAAAGAGCAAATCGAACCTCTCCCCCGCGGTCATGATGCCCTGCAAAGCCGCATGGTAGTCCGCGACCACCACCCGGCTCGCAGCCAGGCAGTCAAGGTCCCGTATGTTCGCTACAAGCGCTTCGGCCACCTTCTTGTCCTGCTCCACAAAGACACAGCCAGCCGCTCCTCGCGAGAGCGCCTCGAGCCCCATCGCTCCTGTCCCCGCGAACAGATCGAGTACGGAAAGACTGCCCACCGGCCCCAGAGCGTCGAAGATGGCTGCCCGCACCATCTCACTGGTTGGCCGGACGGTGGAACCCGCTGGGATACGGAGACGCCGGCTCCGGTTGGCGCCCGCCACTATCCGCACGGTACCCGGTGGGCGGCTCATACCCGCTCCAGCCAGCGGATCTTCCTCCCGAAACGGTCTTCAGCGGCGCCCAATAGCCAGGGGATGCTGCCGCCCGTCGCCGTCACGTCCCCGGCCCCCAGCACCTTCTGCGCCTCGGCCCGCGCTTCCTCGAGCAACGCGCGGTCGCGCAGCAGTGAGGCGACATGCAGATCGCTCAGCCCGGACTGTCTCTCCCCGAACAGCTGGCCGGTCCCCCTGGCGAGGAGGTCCGCCTCGGCAAGAGCAAAGCCATCGTTGGTACCGGCAAAGATGCGCAGCCGGTCGAGCACGGCCTCGTCCTCCTCGGCGATCGGCAAGAAGCAGAAGGACTCCTCTGCCCCTCGGCCCACCCGGCCCCGCAGTTGGTGCAGCTGCGAGAGGCCGAAACGGCGGGCGCCAAGGATCACCATGACGGCCGCGTTGGCCACGTCGACGCCCACCTCGATCACAGAGGTGCTGACCAGGACGTCCGCTTCTCCCGCCGCGTACTCAGCCATCGCGGCCGCTTTGTCGCCCGGAGGCAACCGGCCGTGGAGAAGCCGTAGCCGGAAACCCGACAGCTCGCCGGCCGCCAACTCGGCGAACATCCGGCGGGCGGATGCCGCCTCCAGGACCTCGCTCTCCTCGATCAACGGGCAGACCACGTACGCCTGGCGCCCGGCTTTGAGCTGACTCCGGACAAACCCCCACATGTCCTCCACCGCCTCGGGCGGCACGAGGCTCGTCCGCACCGGGCGCCTCCCCGGCGGCATCTCGTCCAGGACGCTCACGTCGAGGTCGCCGTAGAGGGTGAGGCTGAGGGTGCGCGGGATGGGCGTTGCCGACATGTGCAGGGTATGGGGCCGTAGCTTCTGTCCCTCCCCACTCTCCCCCTCTCCGGCCACGATCGCGTCCCGCTGGCTCACGCCGAACCGATGCTGCTCGTCGACCACCGCCAGGCGGAGATCGCGGAACCGGACCCCTTCCTGGATGAGCGCGTGCGTCCCCACGACAACGTCCACCTCTCCGCTCTCCAGGGCCTTCCGTACCCCGCGCCGCTCGACTGCGCTCTGGCTGCCCTTGAGAAGGCGCACCCGCACGCCGCGGGCCGCCAGCTGGGCCGAAAGGCCTAGGTAGTGCTGGTCGGCCAGGACCTCGGTGGGCGCCATGAGCGCTCCCTGGGATCCCTGCTCGACCGCTCGCAGCAGGCAGTAGGCGGCGACCATGGTCTTCCCCGACCCCACGTCGCCGTGCAGCAATCTCCGCATGGGGACAGTCCTTCGGAGGTCCCTCTCTATCTCAGCGATGACTCGAAGTTGCGCATTCGTCGGGGTGTATGGCAGGCCTGCGAGGAACGCCGCGGACAGGGCCGCCGGCGGCTCGAGCGCTCGTGCCCGCTCGTGGGCGTCCTGCGTTCGGCGCTGCTGCAATACGGCCAGCTGGAGCAGCAACAGTTCCTCGAACGCCAGCCGCTCCCTGGCCTTGTCCGCCTCGGCGAGATCGACCGGGAAGTGGCTTGCCAGCACGGCCTCGGCCCGGCCGGCGTACCGCCGCCGTGCGAGCATCTCGGCGGGTAGAGGGTCAAGCAGGCCGGCCGCCAGCGGAGCCGCTACGTGAAGCAGGGTACGGATGGTGCGGACGCTCAGATCGGCCGTGCTTGGGTAGACCGGTATGAGGCCGAGGATATGGCGGCTCTCTTCGGACCCTCCCAGGATCTCGTGGCGCTTGACGAGGAACACCGGGGCGCCTCGCTGACGCACGAGCACCCCTTTCAGAAGCAGCTCGGGCCGCTCCCGGAACGCCGGCTCCAGATATGACTGGTTGTACCAGAGGGCCACGACGCTGCCGCTCTCGTCGCTCACCAGCGCTTCCAGCACGCTGACCCGGCGCCGCGCCGTCTGCCGGCTGGCGCAGGAGAGAACCCGGGCACGCAGAGTCATCTCGGCGCCCAAACAGAGGCCGGCTACCTCCACGAGGCGTGACGGCGGCTCGTGACGGAAAGGAAGGTGCAGCAGCAGATCCCCGACGGTGTTGATGCCGAGACCCCGGAGCCTCCGCTCTGTCGCCCTACCTACTCCGCGTAGCGCGGAGACCGGGCTGTCGAGGAGCGCGGGGTCCCACCGCTGCTTCGAAGTCGCGCTCAGATGCAGCGCTTCGGCGGCGAGCGGCGACTGCGACCCGAAAGGGTAGTGGTGAAGGCAGCCGCTTGTCGCCGTGCTCATTCCTGGATGAAGCAGAAGGCGACGGCACCCGGGCCGACGTAGGCGCCGATGACGGGACCGACTATGCTGGTGGGGATCAGGCGGACATCCCGGTCATCCACCGCTTCGATCAGCTCGCGCATTTGGGCCAGTACGGGTTCGTTGAAGGCGTGAGACAGACCCACATATGTGGTGCGGCCCGGCTGCGTACGCTCGACAAAACCGTCCCGCATGACCTGGAGCGCCTGGGTCACGCCGCGGACCTTCTTGAAGACGTCGACGACTCCCTCTTCGATGCTGAGGACGGGCTTGATGTTGAGGAGGGTGCCGACCAGATGGGAGGCCCTGCCGATGCGCCCGCCCTTGAGGAGATACTCGAGTGTGGTGGGCAGGAAATAGAATGTCTTCTCGGCCAGGAACCGCGTGATGTACGCGTCGAACTCCTCTTCAGGCGTTCCCCGGTCTAGGCGCTCGACCAGCCGGTCGACGAGTAGGGCGATGCCTCCCGTGGCGAGCTCGGAGTCGACGACCCGAACCCCGTCTATCTGGCTCTGGGCGATCTCGGCACTGGCGCAGGTACCGCTGAGCTTGCTGCTGAGGTGCACCGAGTAGACGCGCTCGTAACGCTCCCGGAGGCTCCGGTAACAGTCAAGGAAGGCGCCGGCTGAAGGCTGCGAGGTACGAGGAAGGACGGGGCTGGTCTTGAGCCTCTCGTAGAACGCTTGGGGTTTGAGCTCCACCCAGTCCAGATAGGCCTCCTCGCCAAAGTAGACGGTCAAAGGGACCATGCTGACGTTGGGGTCGCTCGCGAGATAGTCCGGGAGGTCGGCGGTGGAATCGACAACGATCGCCGTGGTCGTCCGGTCGATGATCATCTCGTCCTCGCTCCTTTCGTGCTCTGTTGGGCGAAGTCGCGCTCCTACTCCGCCGACAATAGGACCGCATAGAAGGGCTGCCCGCCCTGGTGAAGGTCTATCTCGACCAACGGGTACGTCTCGCGCAACTTCTCGAGCGCGGCTGCCGCTCGCGCCGCGTCTTCATCTAAGCCGAGAAGAGCGGTAAGAAGACCGCGGCCCCCGTCCAGCAGCCGGCCGACGACATCGGCCACTACAGGTTCCACTTCATCGCCGGCCACCACCACGCGGTCGTCGATGAGCCCGATGACGTCGGCCGCTTTGATCTGTACGCCATCGATCAGGGAACCCCGGACCGCACGGGTGATCTCCGCGGTGACCACGCCGTCGATGGCGGCACGCATCTCCTTGGCGTTGACCGCCCCCGGCTTGCGTTTGTCGAACACGACCGCGGCGCTCAGGCCCGTCTGTATGGAGCGGGTGGGCACTACGATGACCTCTCTCTCCGTGAGGCCCGGCGTCTGCTCGGCGGTCATGATCACGTTGCCGTTGTTGGGCAGGATGATGACCGACGGGGCCGTCGCCCTTTCAACGGCGCGCATCAGATCCTCCGTGGAGGGGTTCATGGATTGCCCGCCCTCGACGATGAGGTCCACCCCGAGATTGCGGAAAAGCAGCTTGTTGCCCTCCCCCGCTACCACCGCCACCACCTGCGTAAGCCCGGCGTCGAGGGGCGGCCGGGCCGCGGCGCCTGCCAGGCGGCGCTCGCGCGCGGCCTTCTGCTCTTTCATGTTGTCGATCTCGATCTCGGTGAGCGCGCCAAGAGCGCCCGCTATGCCAAGCACGGCGCCGGGTTCGTCGGTGTGGATGTGCACCTTTAACTGCCGCTCGTCGCCGACGATCAGCAGGCTGTCCCCCAGCCTGCTCAGCCTGTCGTCGAGCGACGCCTGATCGAGCCCGCTGGAGGTGAGCAGGAAGCTCGTGCAGTACGTGAAGTCGCTCTCCTCCTCCATCTGTTCCTCGGCGACGGCCGCCGCGACGGGTTGGGCAAACCGCGCAGCAATCGGGGTTCTGGTGCCGGCCCTCCCGTTGGCCGCTCCTTCCACCAGGACGACGAGACCAAACCCGCCCGCGTCGACGACGCCGGCGTCGGCCAGCACGCGGAGCAGTGACGGGGTCTTCTCCACGCTCTTCCAGCCCGCGGTGATCACCTGTTCGAGAAAGATCTCGATCCGGGGCGCGTCCGACGCCTGAGCGGCGGCTTCGGCCATTTCCCTGAGCACCGTCAGCATGGTGCCTTCCACAGGCTTGCGCACGGCCCGGTAGGCCGTGTCGGTAGCGTGCCTGAGGGCTCGGGTCAACACATCCTGAGTAACGGGCCCGTCCTGGCCGAGGACTTCCATCGCGCCCCTGACGATCTGGGAAAGGATCACCCCGCTATTGCCCCGAGCGCCCATGAGCGCGGCCTGAGAGATAGCGGCGCAGACCTCCCGCTCCGGTAGCTCTTCCGGCAACCGAGTGATGGATTCGACCATACCCTTGACGGTGAGCGCCAAGTTGGTGCCCGTGTCCCCGTCGGGCACCGGATACACGTTGAGATCGTTGATCTCCTGCTTGCGCCGCTCGAGGGCCGCGAAACCGGCTGAGAGCAACTCCCGGGCCCGGGATACCGTGAGTGAGTCTTCCGCGTTACTCCTCAAGCCTGACCCCTTGAACGTAGACGCGCAGGCTACTCACGGGCCTGCCGGTCATCCTTTCGATGTTATAGGCCACCTGCGAGCGGACGTTGCCCGCGACCTCGGCGACGTTCAGACCGTACTCCACGATGATGTAGACCCTGATGCGCAGGTGCTCGGCCGTCTGCTCGACTTTGATGCCTTGGTGCAGCCGGTCGCGCGACAGCAACGAAGATACGCCTTGACGCAGATTCGGCGAG
>Ga0315287_10006570_pt1 | contig 11593 bp, 9 predicted proteins | sample YL17G11_0_MG_FD_205037 | JGI IMG/M metagenome (GOLD analysis project Ga0315287, IMG submission 205037) | Sediment microbial communities from Yellowstone Lake, YNP, Wyoming, USA - YL17G11_0 | ecosystem: Environmental > Aquatic > Freshwater > Lake > Sediment | place: USA: Wyoming | collected...
CGAGCACGCCGGAGACACCGACCGACTCGACGCTTATCTGGTCCACGATGCGAGCGGGGTTGCGGTCGACGGAGAGCTCACTGAGCGCAGACTCGACATCGCCCGGGCTGGTGACTATGGCCTCCGCCGTGTCGACCATTGCCGCTGCCTCCTCTGTGTTGGTCGCGTCAGGGCCGAAGTTCATGCGGGCGGACGCCACGTAGGTGTCGTCGTTCAGCAAGTAGACGAGGACCGGGATCAACAGGCAGACGCCGACGACGACGGCGATCAGGCGCGCGTGACGCAGGATTCGTTGCACCGCTTCTGTCAGCTCCATGGCGCCTTTCTACTCACGTCGGGGTCGTGCCGCTCTCCGCCTAGATGAAATACTTCAGGACAGCGGTGAGCCAGCAGATGATCGTGCTGGCGTCGCCGTCCTCATGAGTGCCCCGCGCGGATCCGGCAGGTTGCTCATTTCCGTGAACCCTCGCTCGCCCGGGTCCACCCGTCGCAGCGATGCCACCAGCTCCGCGACGTCGATGGGGTGACGTCGGTTGGCGATGCGTTCCACCGCCGTCGGGACCCGGTCACCGAAGCGCTGCATCCATGAGGCGAGCAGCTCCTCGACCGACTCGCCCTGTCGCGCGAGCTCGCGGCGGCGATCCACGCCATCACCTTCCACCCGGCTCTCTCGACCGGGTCGGGCGGCGAGGCGCTGATCGGCGAGCTCGAGCTCGACCTCGACGACGAGGATGAGATCCGGCGCGAGCAGCTCGACACCGGGATCGGCGATGTCGATGGCCGACTCGGCGTCGCCGCAGAACCCGAGGGAGCAGAGCTCTTGCACGAGGCCTTGATCGATGACGTGGAACCCCACCGAGGCGTTCGCCCGCCGCATCGCGGCCCGGAGCACGAGCCAGTTGAGCGACCGGATCGCCGCCTCGCGCCGTGTCGGCTGCTGCGACCGCATGAGGACCCGGACCGTCCGTGCCGACGCCAGGGGATGGCCGGCAACCTCAACAGTGGCTCGACGGAGTTTCCTGCGCAACCGGCGCCCGCGCGGCCGGCGCGGCGAGACCTCCTCGAGCGGCAGCGAGGCCGCACATCCCAGGCTGTCCAGCTCAGTCACGAGCGCCTGAGCGATCGACGACTTGCCGGCGCCGGGCATGCCGCAGAGCTCGATGATCACGTCGCTTCGAGGGACGGCTTGACGAGGTGTTCGGCAACCGCGGCGCGAGCGTCGACGAAGACGGTGTCGAAGGGACGGTTGGCATCCACCTCCACCACACCGAACTCGGCCCGTTCGAAACGGAGCTCCTCGACGACGCGCTTTCGGGACAGGAGTGCCTCTGGGTCGTGCTCGGGACGTCGACGAGCCGCGGTCTCCTGGCTGACCCGTAAGCGGATGACGAGGTCCGGCTGGAGCTTGTGAGCCTGCTCGTAGGGCCGCCGCTCCCAATTCGCCAGTCCTCGCTGCCAACGGCTCTCAGACGACAACCATTCGTCCAGCAGGGGCCCGTCGATGGTGCCCGGCACCTGCGCCTGCGGGTAGCGGTCGCACACCACCAACGCGCCCCGGCGTGCCGCCCGACGGGCTTGACGCAGCTTCGCTCGTTTCTCCTGCGCGAGGACCAGGGCCCACACCGCCCGCGAGGCCCCCAGGGCACGGGGGGCGCGCTGGTGGACCGCCTGCCGGCGAGCCGCCGTGCCCTTGGCGCCGAACACCGCTCGCTTGACGCGTGTGAGCGGCCAGCGCAGCAGCGACGACGGGCCGTCACCGCTGCCGAGGTAGAGGTGCACCACCTCCTGGTCTTCACCGAAGCTCTCGGCAAGGGCACGGCTCAGCGTCGACTTCCCGGAACCGTCGGATCCAACCAGCGCCACGACGCGTCCTTCGTCGCTCCGCTCGCTGCTCCCTGCCCCCAGGACCGAGCTGAAGAGCTCTCGGTAGCCCGTTCTCACCCGAGCCGGGCTCCACGACGACAAGTCGATCGGTGAGCCACGTCGTTCGCCCGGCCACCGGAGGTACGGCAGCGCGGCACGGGCGGCTCCCACGACGTCGCCCGCGTCGACGACGCTTCCGGCGGCGCCGAGCTCGAGCAGCTCATCGGTACCGTCGACGTCCGCGGCGACGAATGGGGTTCCGGCGGCAGCGGCCTGGACCAGCACCTGCGGCAACCCCTCTGCCCGGCTCAGCAGCACGACAACGTCCGACGCGACGAAGAGGTCGCGGGGGTCTTCGACGTGGCCCAGCAGCCGGCAGTCGCCTTCGACGCCGATCTGGCTCACCAGCGAGCGCAGCCGCGCCTCTTGTGGCCCGGTGCCGGCCACGACCAGGAAGGGCGAGGTCCCGGCGCTGAGCTGGAGCGTCTGCTGCAACAGGATCGGGAGCTCGAGGGCGCCCTTGCGCTGGTCCAGGCTCCCGACGTAGAGGATCCACGGGCGATCCTCGGGCAGCGCGTACGCGCGCGCCACGGCCCGTCGGACCTCGACCCGGTCCGCCCCATAACGGGGGAGCGGGACGGCGGAGCGGATGACCGTCAACTTCTCGGCGGGAATCCCGATCTGGCCGAATCGGGTGGCCAGATCGGTGCCCACGACGGCGTAGGCGGTGGTCCACCTCGCGAGGTTTCGTTCGAGGGCGCGGAAGAGCCGGCTCTCGAGGGCGCTGTACCCGGGCCCGAAGTCGGCCATCGACAGCGAGTGCAGCACGGGTGGGGCACCTGTGGTCCGCGCCGCCAGTCGACCGAGGACCCCGGCCTTGGACTGGTGCGTGACCACGAGATCGCAATCAAGCTCCTCGATTCTTCGCCGTAACCGCGCGAGGGCGACGGGGTCCCGCCAAAGGCTCACGGCCCGCCGCAGGCTCGGTTCAAGTAGTACCTGCACGCCCTGCAGCTGGCGGTTGGCATGGTTGAGGTCGGAGTCGCCGCCAAGGATCACGAAGTGCTCGTCATGGGGTAGGGCGGCCACCATGTCGAGCAACCGCCGCTCGGAGCCGCCATAGTCGAACCGGGTGCACACGTGAAGGATTCGCCGGGGCTCTCGTGCGAAGCCGTTGAGTGACATCGTCACCGAAGATCTGCTCTCGAACTCGGCTCTGGTCGCGCTCACCCGGCTTCGCCCAACTCGGGCTTCAGCACGCACCGGATGGTACGGCGCAGGATGCTGATATCCCCCTGGAGGGAGCGGTTCAGCGCATAGTCCAGATCGAGGCGCACGCGTTGCTCGTAGGACGTCGTGTTACGGCCGTTCACCTGCCAGGCGCCGGTCATGCCCGGTCGCACCTGCAGGACGATTTGTGCAGCACTGCCGTACCGTCCGAGCTCTTCGGGGACGACGGGCCGGGGGCCAACGATGCTCATGTCCCCCCGGAAGACGTTGATCAGCTGCGGCAGCTCGTCGATGCTCGATCGACGGAGCAGGCGACCGATGCGCGTGATCCGAGGGTCGGCCAGGAGTTTGAAGTCCTTCTCGAACGCGGCGAGCGCCTCCTCGTCCTCGAGGAGGAGGGCGGCCAGTCGCGCCTGCGCATCGGTCCGCATCGTCCTGAACTTCATGCACTCGAACGGCTCGCCGTGCTTGCCGATGCGCGTCTGGCGGAAGATCACCGGACCTCGAGAGCTGATGCCCACCGCTACCGCCACACCCAACATCAGCGGCGCAGCCACAACCAAGGCCATGCTGGCGACGACGATGTCGAACGCGCGCTGGATTGCCTCGGCTCGAAGGCTCCTCCGGCGGGCGCGCTCGACCATCCGTGCCTCGAAGCCCAGTCGGCCCGAGGCGACCTGTGGGCGGGCCAAGGCGCGGGCAATCGCGGCCCGGGCAACCGGTGAGGCCGGGTCCTCCATCGAATCAACCATGAGTGAAATGTCAGACAACTTCGTTGTCGTCATCGCCGTTCGCCCTTCTCCTCCGCACTTTTCGCTCCCCAGCGACAGATTCGGCATCCTGAGTGGCAGGAACAGTCACTGTCCGTGGTGGTGTAGTCAATCTACTCACCTTCCGTGGTCAAAGCAAATCCATTGCCGGGGCCTTCGTTGCGACCGCGCTCGCGGGTCCGCTCCGGTCGCCGAAGCAGCACTGCTTGGCCCGAGCCCGAGAGAACCCCGACACGGCGGCCCCGGCCCGAATTGACACTCGGTGAGTTCGACTGCTGTTCTTTCCTCCACCCGCATGCTCGACCCTCGTCGCTCAACGTCGGCCTCCAGCCCCGGAAAGGCGAGCGCAGAGTTCAACCGGACTGAACGGGGCAAGGACCACCACGGAGGCAGCCGATGCGCCGCGACGATACCAAGCCGGGGGCGCTCGACCTGGTGATAGCGCTCTGCCGGGCACTCGAGGACGAGGAGATCCGGTACTGCCATTGGAAGAGCAACGAGGCGATCGAGCGCTCCGCCTCCGGCGAGAACGACCTCGACCTGCTCATCGACCGGAGCGACGCCGATCGGTTCGGGGAGGTGCTCCACCGGCTCGGCTTCAAGGAGGCCCGACCGCCCGTGTCGAGGGAGGTGCCGGGACTGATCGACCACTATGGCCTCGACGCCGGATCGGGTCGCCTCGTCCATCTTCAGGCCCATTATCAGCTCGTGCTCGGCGACGACATGACGAAGAACTTCCACCTCCCGATCGAGCGGGAATACCTCGATTCGACAGGTACCGGCGGGCTCATCCGGGTTCCCGCGCCGGAGTTCGAGCTGGCCGCGTTCGTCGTCCGCATGATCCTCAAGCACTCGACGTGGGATTCCCAGCTCTGCCTGTTCGGCAAGCTGTCGGCTTCGGAGCAGCGGGAGCTCACCCACCTCTTGGCGCAGGTGCCGGAGCCCGGGCGTGCCTCCGCGCTCGCCGATCGGCTGCCGTTGCTGCCGCCGCAGCTCGTCGAGCGCTGCCTCCGGTCCCTCGAGTCGCAGCCGTCAAGGTGGGCGCGTGCGTGGACTGCTCGTTCGCTCGAGCAGGGCCTGGCGGCCTATGCCCGGCACCCCAGGAGCGTCGACATCGCACGGCGCACGGTCCGCCGCGGCCTCCGGGCGGCGCGCCACGTCGCGAGGACCCCGGCGAGAAAGCGCTTCGTCAACGGCGGCGCGCTCATCGCGGTCGTCGGGCCTGACACAGGCGTGGCCACCTCCGTCGTCGACGGGCTCGCCGCTTGGCTGGACAAGGACCTGGCGGTCAGGCGGTTCCACTTCGCTAAACCGCCAGGTTCGCCGTCCTCAGCCCGAGCGTATGGTCAAGCGCGGCGTCACGCCAGCAACGGGGGGATCTCGATCTGCGATCAGTTCCCCACGGACCGCTCCGCTCCCGACATCCTCATCGAGCTCGAGCCGGCCGATCGTGGCCGGCGCTTGGACGAGGTGCTGCGCGACGCCCGCGACCACATCTGGACGGGGCTGTAGCGCGGTCAGGAAGGCCCGACCCCAGGTCGCCTTCGTTGCCTCGTTCGCCTCCGGCTCGACGGTCATTCGGCGATGCACTCCTGTAGGAACCCCTCGGCTTCGGCGCGGTGCCGCGTGCGCTTCATCGGGGGCAGGGCGTTGACAATCGTCCAGCGGTAGGAGGCGTTGGCCAGGCGGGAGTCGAGGACGGCGACGACGCCGCGGTCGGTGGAGGTGCGGATGAGGCGGCCGACGCCCTGGGCCAGGAGGGTGGCCGCCCGGGGCAGGTCGACCGTGGCGAAGGCCTCGGCCCGGGCCTGCTCCCGGCGGGCCTGGAGCAACGGCTCGTCGGGCCGGGGGAAGGGCAGCTTGTCGATGGTGACCAGCGACAGTGACCGACCGGGGACGTCGACGCCCTGCCAGAAGCTGAGGGTGGCGAAGAGGCTGGTGGCCTCGTCGGCCGCGAAGGCCTGGGTCAGGGCGGGCTTGGGCAGGTCGCCCTGGACGAGGACGGGGGTGTCCAGCCTCTCCCGGAGTGCGTCGGCGGCGGACTGCATGGCCCGGTAGCTGGTGAACAGGGCCAGGGTCCGGCCGCCGGCGGCGTTGATGAGGGCCTGCAGCTCCTCGTGCAGCGCCTCCTCGTAGCCCGGCTTGCGGGGGTCCGGCAGGTGGGCGGCGCAGTAGAGGAGGGCGTCGGCGGCGAAGTCGAAGGGGCTGCCGGCGTCCATCTCGTCGACCATCTCGGGGTCGAGGCCGACGATGCCGGCCAGGCGGGGCGGGATGGTGGCCGACGTCAGCACCGCCGTCCGGTGCTCCCAGACGAACTCGGTCAGGACGGGGGCCACGTCCAGCGGCGCCACGCAGAGTTTGGGCTCCTTGCCGGGTTGCTCCACCCAGGCCACCACGTCGGGGGTCAGGTTCATGGTGACATCGATGTCGGCCTGCAGGGTGGTCACTGCCTTCAGCGCCCGCTCCCGGCGGGTCTTGACGTCGGCCGCGTCGGCGTCGATCTTGCGCAACGCCGAGACCGCCGCCTCCAGCCGGGTGCGGGCCACGGCCAGCACCGACGCCAGGTCGTCGCTCAGGCCGCGCCGCAGCCGACGGTCGACCAAGGGCGCCAACGCCACGGTCAGGCGCTCAGCGGCGCCGAGGAGGCCCTCCTTCAGCGCCTCGTCGTCGATGATTCCGCCGACCACGTGGGCCAGGGCCGTGAAGCGGCCGCCGGTGAGCTCGGCGCCGCAGGTCTCCGAGACCGTGTCTTCCAGCTGGTGGGCCTCGTCGAAGATCACAAGGTCGTGGTCGGGGAGCACGGCCCCGCCGGCGGCGATGTTGGTGCCGTAGAGGTGGGTGTTCACCACGATCACATCGGCGGCGGCGGCGGCCTGGCGGGCGTCTTCGGCGAAGCAGTCGTCACCCCGCGGGCACTTGGCCGCCCCCGGGCACTCGTCCGAACCCGTGCTGACCGCGGCCCAGGTGGCCGCCCGAGGCTCCTTGGCCAGCTCGGCCCGGTCCCCGGTCGGTGAGGTGGCCGCCCACGCTGCCAGCGCATTGAGGTCGGCCGTCGACGGCTTGTCCGCCGGACCCAGACCGGACCCCAGGGACAGTTGCACCTCGCCGGCCAGGGCCTCGTCCAGTCGCTGGTGGCAAAGGTAGTTGGACCGCCCCTTCAGGACCGCCCAGGTGAACGGCCAGTCCAGGTGATCGGTCAGGAACGGCAGGTCCTTTCCCGCCAACTGGTCCTGCAGGGCCTTGGTGGCCGTGGCGACCACGGTCCGCTTGCCGGACAGGATGGCCGGTACCAGGTAGGCCAGGGTCTTGCCTGTGCCCGTCCCCGCCTGCACGACGAGGTGGCGCTTGCCGACGACGGCCCTGGAAACGGCCTCCGCCATCGCCTCCTGCCCCGGTCGAGCGGACCCACCGGGCAGCTCGGACACCACCTTCTCGAGGGCGGCGAGCACACGGTCGGACACGGCCGAGGACCGTACCGCCGGGGGGTGACAGGCCGAGGGAGCGTCAGGACGACGGGGTGGAGTGGACGAGCCGCTCGTGGGCCCCGCGACCATGCCCGGAAGGGTCCTGAGGACGCCGACCCCGCGCCGGTAGGGTCGGGGCGTGGAGGTGGACGGGATCGATCCCGCCCGGATCCCGACCCACGTCGCCGCGGTGATGGACGGGAACGGGCGCTGGGCGACCCAGCGCGGGCTCAAGCGCACCGAGGGCCATGCCGCGGGCGAGGAGGCCCTCTTCGACGCCGTCGAGGGGGCGCTGGAGCTCGGCGTGAAGTGGTTCACCGTCTATGCCTTCTCCACCGAGAACTGGCGGCGCCCGGCTGACGAGGTCCGCTATCTCATGGACTTCAACGAGTCCCTGCTGCTGCGGCGACGCGACGAGCTGAACGACCGGGACGTGCGCATGCGCTTCATCGGGCGCCGGAATCGTCCGGTGCCCCGACGGATCATCAAGCGCATGGACGAGTCGTCCGAGCTGACGAAGGACAACCGAGCGATGACCCTCACCATCGCCTTCAACTACGGCGGGCGGGCGGAGATCATCGACGCCGTGCGGGCCCTGGTGGCGGAGGGGGCCAAGCCCCGCCAGATCACCGAGGCCGCCATCGCCAAGCACCTCTACGACCCGGAGATGCCCGACCCCGACCTCTGGATCCGGACCTCGGGCGAGCACCGCATCTCCAACTACCTGCTGTGGCAGCTGGCCTACTCCGAGCTGGTGTTCACCGACGTGCTCTGGCCCGACTTCCGCCGTGAGCACCTCTTCGAGGCCGTGCGGGAGTACCAGAACCGGGATCGACGCTTCGGTGGCCTCGAGGACGGCTGAGGGGCGATGAGCCTCTACCGCGAGCACGGCATCGTGCTGCGCACCTACAAGCTGGGCGAGGCTGACCGCATCGTGGTCTTCGTGACCCGGGGCCACGGCAAGGTCCGGGCGGTGGCCAAGGGCGTGCGTAAGACCAAGAGCCGCTTCGGGTCCCGGCTCGAGCCCGGCAGCCATGTCGCCCTCCAGCTCTACGAGGGCCGGGAGCTGGACATCGTCACCCAGGCCGAGTCGGTGGACCACTTCCGGGCCATCCGGGACGACCTGGACCGGCTGGCCGGGGCCCAGGTGATGCTGGAGGCCACCGACCAGGTCAGCCAGGAGCGCGAGCCCGACGCCCGTCTCTACCAACTCCTGCTCGGGGCCCTGCGGACCCTGGCCGGCTCGGGCAGCTCCCTGGTCGTGCCCGCCTTCCTGCTCAAGCTCCTGGCCGCCGATGGCGTGCGGCCGCTGGTCGAGGTGTGCGCGTCCTGTGGCGAGGACACCCCACTCGTGGCCTTCGACCTCGGCGCCGGCGGGCTCCTCTGCCGCTCCTGTCGCTCCGGCATCCCCGTCAGCCCCGGCGCCGTCGACCTCCTGCGTGACGTCCTCGGCGGCCGTCTCAACGCCGCCCTGGCCGAGCCCGAGAGCGAGGCCACCCGCGAGATCACCCATCTGGCCACGGCGGCCATGGAGCACCACCTCGAGCGCCGCCTGCGCACGGTCGACGCGCTGGACCACGCCTGAGTACGGTCCCGCCACCTCCTACACTCGGACTCCGGAGTGCCGGGAAGCCTGGTCGGCGTGTCCTTCGTCGACCCCAGGAACCGCCCCATGGCTGACAAGCGCCTGATCCGGATGCCCGGCGGCCACCGCCTGCCGCCCATGGGTAGCCAGTTCGTGCACGTCGAGGTGCTCAGCGGCATCGTCCTGGCCGCCGCCACCGTCGTCGCCCTCGTCGTGGCCAATGTGGCCACGACCGCCTACGACGACTTCTGGCACACCGACCTGCGCCTGGGCATCGGCGACCTCAGCATCGAGGAGGACCTGCTCCACTGGGTGAACGACGGCCTGATGACCCTCTTCTTCTTCGTCGTCGGGCTGGAGATCAAGCGGGAACTGGTGGTCGGGGACCTCCGGGACCGCCAGGCCGCCGCCCTTCCCGTGGCCGCCGCCTTCGGCGGGATGCTGGTGCCCGCCGCCATCTTCGTGGCCGTCAACGCGGGGGGCGTCGGCATCGACGGGTGGGCCATCCCGATGGCCACCGACATCGCCTTCGCCCTGGCGGTCCTGGCCATCGTGGGGAGCAAGGCCCCCAAGGAGCTGAAGCTCTTCCTGCTGACCCTCGCCATCGTCGACGACATCGGCGCCATCATCGTGATCGCCCTCTTCTACGGCGACGGCATCGATCCCGCCTGGCTGCTCGGCGGGGCGGCGACCGTGGTGGCGGTCGTGATCATGCAGCGGGTACCGGTGGTGCGCCCGGCCTGGTACCTGGTGCCCGGTGTGATCCTCTGGGTCTGCGCCTTCGAGTCCGGTGTCCACGCCACGATCGCGGGAGTGGTCCTCGGCCTGCTGACCCCGACCGGGCCGGTGGGCGGTCGAGAGGTCCTGACCGGCATGGAGGACCGCCTGCACCCGTGGTCGAGCTTCGTGGTCGTGCCCGTGTTCGCATTGGCCAACGCCGGGGTGGTGATCGACCGCGCGAGTGTGGAGGCCGCGTTCAGCGGAGCGGTGGCCTGGGGGGTCGTCCTCGGCCTGCTGGTGGGCAAGCCGGTCGGGATCATGACCGGCGCAGCCATCGCCGTGCGCCTGAAGGTGGGGGCGCTGCCCGAGGGCGTCCTGCTCCGCCATCTGGCCGGCATCAGCCTGATCGCCGGCATCGGCTTCACCGTGTCGCTCTTCGTGGCCGACCTCGCGTTCGAGGGCGCCCTCCTGGGTGAGGCCAAGGTGGCGATCCTCACCGCCTCGGTCCTGGCCGCGGTCGGCGGGTCGCTTCTCGTGCGGGCCACGGTCCCCGAGTCCTGGGACTGACCGGCGAGGCGGCGCCCCAGTCGGCATCAGCCGATCGGGCGCCACTCCCCAGCGGCATCGTCGAACTGCAGCCAGGTCCGCCGGCGGGGATCCCACTGGAGGTAGGCCTGCCGCGCCGGGTCCCACTGGGGCTGGTACGCCGGGGCCTCCGTCTCGGTCGTTCCGGCGGCCGGCATCGTCTCCGTCGCTCCGCTCACCGGTGCGCTGACGGCGTCGGCGTCGTCCGTCGCATCGTCGCCCACCCGGAGCGCTTCGCCGTCGGCGAGGACCGTCACCGGGGCGGGCCCGTCGGCCGACGCCCAGCCCCAGTAGTCCGGGTCGAGGTCGGTTGCACCGGTGGGGTCCTTGCCCACGGCGCCCTTGTGCACGACGTAGGTGCCGCAGACCAGGTCGCCCAGGCGACGGTTGTCGGACGTGAAGAGGGCGATCAGGGGACCGACGATCGGGAGTAGCCAGCTGGGGAGGGCGTCGATGGCGAGGAGGATCGTGCGCCCGAGAGCCCGGAAGATGCCGGGACGGCCCCCATCGGCCCTCACCGTGCGCAGCCCGGTGAGGGCCTTGCCGACGGTCCAGCCGAGGCGGCCCTGGATGATGACCGTGACGAGCAGGACGAAGCCGACGGACACGGCGCCGATGGTGATCAGGTCGTTGCGGGTGAACAGCCAGGCCTGGTCGTCCAGGCGAACGGCGTAGAAGGGGTTCTGGCGATAGGCGTCGACGATCGGGCTCGTGTCGGAGGAGGTCGCCTTCTCGCCCAGGAGGACGAAGGGCACGGCGACGACCGCGACGTGCACGACGATGTCGATGAGGTGGGCCACGTAGCGCCGTCCCAGGACCGCCGTCGGCTTGTCTCCGAAGTCACTCACCCGTCCTGTCTACCCCTTCCGTCTCCGGGACTTGCGTCTCCTGGCCCGTCGCGGTCCACGGGGGCCCAGCCGCCGTCGACGTGCTCCAGCCAGCGACCGGCTTTGGCGTGCCAGAGGACGTACCGCTTGTGGCGTCGGTCCCAGATGGGCTCGTCGACGGGCACCCCCTCCGGCGGCCCCGGCGGGGCGGCGGTGGCCACCGGCAGGGGCTGGTCGACCGGCGTCGGCTCGGGTTCGGGTTCGGGCTCCGGGACGGGCTCGGCCATCGGTTCGTACGCCGCCGCCGGCTCGCTGAGGGGTCCGGGCTCCGGCTCGAACACCGCGGTGTCGATGCCGTCGTCGTCGGGGACGGCGTCGACCGGCCGGCCGGCGGCCCGCTTGTCGACGACGTAGGTGCCGGCCAGGAGGTCGCCGACGCGCTGGTGGCGGCGGGTGAGGCGGGCGGAGGCGTAGGCGACCAGCGGCAGGCCCGGCAGCCCGTCGACGACCCAGGCGAGGGTCCGGACCAGCGCCCGACCCACCCCGGCC
>Ga0315287_10006571_pt1 | contig 11592 bp, 8 predicted proteins | sample YL17G11_0_MG_FD_205037 | JGI IMG/M metagenome (GOLD analysis project Ga0315287, IMG submission 205037) | Sediment microbial communities from Yellowstone Lake, YNP, Wyoming, USA - YL17G11_0 | ecosystem: Environmental > Aquatic > Freshwater > Lake > Sediment | place: USA: Wyoming | collected...
GGAACGTCCTGCGGCTCCACGCGAGACCAAACACGATGAGCGAGAGGGCCGCCGTCGAACACAGGATCACCGCCGCGGGTGTCAGCACCCAGTCCATGCCGCAATTCTACCGAATCTGCAGCGCAAGTGGGAGTTTGGATGTATGTGGAACCAGGCACTCCGATCGCGCGCTTGGAGGAACCGCAGCAACGTGGCAAGATGGCGTTGCACCTTGAGGCGCACCCCGGGAGGGTCGATGACTCCGAGCGAGCTGATCGTCCGCATTCCGCTCGGCGCGACGAGCGCCTACGTGATCCGAGGGCCAGTTCCTATTCTCATCGACAGCGGCATGGTCGGACAGGACGCGCTCCTGCGATGGAAGCTCCGTTGTGCCGGCGTTGAGCTCTCCGACATCGCGCTCATCGTCGTGACGCACGCTCACGGCGACCATGCGGGCTGTCTCGCCCGTCTGTCCGGCCTGACCGACGCCGCCATCGCCTGCAGCTGCGAGACCATGCAGTGCCTGCGGCGCGGGGCGGCTGCGCCGATGAAACCGCGCACGTTCGTCGGCAGAGCGCTCCTGCCGCTCATGTCGCGGTTCGCGTCCTACCCGGCGGTAGACGCTCGCGTCTCCGACGTCGCCGTCGTCGAGACAATGACGCTCGCCCCGTTCGGAATCGATGGGATGCTCTTGACGACGCCGGGACACACGCGGGGCTGTCTGTCGGTTCTCGTAGGAGACCAAGCGATCGTTGGCGACCTCGTGAGTGGCAAGCTTGCCCGGCCGCGTACGCCTTCGGCGCCTCTTCTGCTTGAGGACCCCGACGCGTGGGCACGCAGCGTGCGTCTGCTCCTCGACCGCGGCGTGCGACGCTTTCATCCCGCGCACGGCGGACCGTTCGACGCCGACCACGTCGCCGAGCTGCTGTAGGAGTTGGCTATTGGGCGACCTGTCCGATGCTCCACACGCCGAGAATGACCAGGCCGAACCGTACGGCCGTCGCTGCCCCCGCCGCGAGCGAGAAGAGCACCGGCCGCTGGCCGATGACCGCGAACAGATAGAGCGAGATCGTGTCCGGGAATCCCGGAATGCAGAGAAGCAGGAACACGGCGAACACGCCGTAGCGCCGGACGAAGCGTTCCGACCACTTCATGACCGCGCTCAGGACGTCGTAGCGGGCAACCAAACGGTGGAAGCGCTCCGTGTTCTTCATGCGATCCCCGAGGAAGAAGACAAGGTACGAGCCGACGACCTTGCCCACGACCGCGAAGAGCGTCATCCATCCGACGGGCAGCCACTTGTATGTGACGAGCGGCAGTTCGGCCGGCGTCGGAAGGATAGCGGCAACTCCTATCTCGTACAGGAAGACAAGGAAGAGACCCGCCAGCACGTGCATGGATCCACCGTAGCGGACGCAGCTCGACCCAGCAAGGGCATATTCACCGCAGAGCGCGCAGAGCTGTGAAGGAAAGGAGACAGCACCAAGAACGGAGATCCCCTCTCTGAACCATGGGACGGCCTTCCAGTTCCGCGGCAATCCGAGACACGGCATGCGGCGGGTTGTCGTCACTCTGCGTCCTCAGCGACCTCTGCGGTTGCCGGCCATTGACCGGCCGCAGAGACGGCCAGGCTAGCCTGCGGCGAGGAATTCGCGGATTCCGGAGAGCAGCATCTGCACCGCGACCGTCATCAGGATCATCCCCATCAGCCGTTCCATCGCCACCAGACCTCGCGGCCGCAAGACGCGGCCCAGCCCTTCCGCGCCGATGATGACAAAGGTCGAGATGCACCACGCCCCGGCGAGCGCCGCCGTCCACGCCAAGAGACGCGTCGGCTCGCGCGTTGCGAGCAGCATGACCGTCGCCAACGCCGACGGCCCGGCGATGAGCGGAATCGCGATCGGCACGACGAACGGCTCGCCCTTGAGCGACGGCCCGAACATCCCGCCCGGCTGCGGGAAGATCATCCGCAGCGCGATCAGGAAGAGCACCACCCCGCCGGCGATGCCAAGCGCCTCCTGCGAAATCGCGAGCATGCCCAGTACGTAGCGGCCGAGGTAGAGGAAGACGAGCAGGAACCCGAGCGCGAACACCGACTCGCGCAAGAGAACCCACCGACGCCGTGGCTGCGGCACGTTCTCGAGGAGCGCGAGCAACACCGGGATGTTCCCCAGCGGATCCATGACCAGGAGCATCAACAGCAGCGCCGCCAGAATCGTCACCGTCGCCTCACCTCCGGCCGATTCTAGCGTGCGAGGCCAGACGGGGACCATCGACACAGGGCGCTGCTCTCAAGGGTCCCGGGCTCAAGAGTGGCCGGCGGTATCTGGTACGCCTTGGTGGACTACTGCCGAACCGAGTTCGAAGATCGTCCACTCGGGCGACGGGACGAGACGAGTCTTGAACTGGCACACCTCAGCGGACGAGCCTGGCACGCTGCCCTGACCGAAAGCGGAGCTAGTTGGGCAGTTGATGCGGGAAGACGCTGCCTGGAGACACACGCAGGTCCCAAGCCCTGAGCAGGCAATCCTGTATGAGGCCAGAGCGGCTCTCATAGCTCCCTGCCGGGACCAATACCCCTGGACCGGTCTTGGGAGGGTGAATCACTGCAGCACGGTGACCGTCCCGTACCGAGTTTGGGAATCTCTCGACCCGACGGTAGAATGATATCAGAGCACAGGGAGGCTAGTAAGGGGAAGCAGTTCTTGGGAGAGCCATGCGCAGAGGCCGCCTCAGCGTGATGTTGCTGAGGCTCTCCTTGCTCCGTATCCGTGGGTCCTCGGCGTACGTATTGATGCCTGCAGCTGGCTTCGGGAGAAGTGGAGAGAGGGACGCCTTGTCCGTCACAGATCTGAAGAGGATTCACGCTCAGATAGCAGCTTGGCGGAACGACCTCATCAGCATGAGCCGGCGGAACAAGCTGCTCTACTTCACACACACAAAGGCATCGAGTCTCGAACTCACGCAGCCGAATCCGCCTAGTATCGTCCGGCTTCTTGGCACCCGTCCCTATCGACTGGACTTCTATGATGCCCCCATCGCGAGGGGGGTAGACCTGGGGGACGCTGCGGCTGACCGACGAGTTCGTGAGCCCAGGGCGAATGAGATTGTGACCTCCGTGCGCGGCGAAGGATCGACTCTCGTTGCCGCCACGCCAGAGAGGCTTCGAGCCACGCTGCGGACACTGCGGCGCGCGGCCTCGCAGGAGTACCTCGACAAGGGAATGCGCAGCCTCTACCTGGCATTCGGGATGCTCACGTGGTTCGAAGGGTCCGAGACTGAAGAGCCATGCTATGCACCTCTGCTTCTCATTCCTGTCGAGCTGAGGCACGAGGCAGTGAATGCGGCTGATCCTCTGTACCGGCTACTTGACGACGATGCGGTGGTCAATCCCGCCCTCGCGATCAAACTGGAAGCAGACTTCGGCCTGCGTCTTCCCAGCATCGACGAGTACGACGACCTCGATGTCGAGCGGCTTCAGCGCGACATCCGGACCCTCGTCTCTGCTCAGAGTGGTTGGTCCGTCGAGGACAGGGTTGTAATGGGCAGATTCGCGTTCCATAAAGACGTGATGTACCGTGACTTGCTGGACAATGAGGACAGTATCGCAGAGCAGGACTTTATTTGTGCCCTGGTTGACAACGTTACGCACAAGGCCGACTACACGTTCGACGAGCCAGATGACGACAACGTGGATGAAACGATAGAGCCCGAAGCGATGCACAGCATCCTTGATGCTGATGCGTCACAGCGGAAGTGCATCTGGGCGGCAATGCAGGGCAAGAGCTTCGCGATGGATGGGCCACCTGGCACGGGAAAGAGCCAGACGATTGCGAACATGATCAGTGAGCTCATCGCGGTGGGCAAGACTGTGCTCTTCGTCAGCGAGAAGGCAGCCGCACTGGAGGTCGTCTACAAGAGGCTCCAAGCCCAGGGCCTCCACGAGTACGTCCTACAGCTCCACTCGAGTGAGGCTACTCGGCGAGAAGTGGCGCAAGAGCTGGGTCGATCCCTTGAGCGGCGCCCATCGCTCTCCCAGCGACTGTCCGCGTCGCACATCGAATCGCTCAGGGAGTATCGGAGGTCCCTGTCCGCGTACGCTGACGCGATGAACGCAATCAGGAAGCCCTTGGGAAGGTCATTGCACTCAGTGATCGGCAGGCTCACGCAGCTGGCGGACGTACCAGCCACAGTTGCGGACGTCGACATCACCTACGACCTCGCCGGGGACCGACTCGAGACCATGCTGGCCGCCGCCGGCAGGCTAGGGCGCGCATGGGGCCCCGTTGAGCGCGGCGATGACTTCGTCTGGCGAGGAACGACTCGAACCAATGCGACCGCTGCTGAGAGGCGCAGGACGGAAGACGCGCTGCGCGATCTCGTGGACAAGATCGACGCTATCCGCGCTGAATGCAATTGCACAGGGCCAGCGCTCGGGCTGCCACCAGCCGGTACTCTCCGTGAGGCAGGCCGCGCCGTCGACCTCCTCGTGTTCCTTAGTGGGCGCCGCGCTGTAGCGCCATCATGGCTCACGGAAGATGGTCTAAAGTCGGCGGAGTCATGCATCGAGGAGGTTGAAAGGCTCTGTGACGCGAGGCGGACCGCCATGCTCGAGACGAAGGCCAAGCTGGGGGCTGGTGCTTTCGCCGAGCAGCTGGTCGGTCTGGGTAAGGAGATGGCATCAATCTTCGGTTCCCTTTCCTGTCTCCACATGCCCATTGCAGTCACGTACGAAGCTTCGTCGCAAGACGTCGGAGCGTTGAGCGAGGAGCTGGGCCAACGCCTGGAGAACCTGGGTGGGGACCTCGCGGAGCGCCTGGATGCAGTCTGCAGACGCCTCGATGTCGAGGCTGACTCCATTGACGTACAGCTTGCCGAGGAGCTTCTCGGTCTGCCGTGCCTCACCGACGCTGCCGATAGACCCATGACCAGCTGGCTCGACAGCGCAGAGCTGGAGGTCCTGCGACGAGAGCGAGTGGCCCTCGGAGCCATGGTGACCTCGTATCGCGACAAGTACGAGAGAGTGCGAGCGGTCTTCACTGAGGAGATTCTGACTCTGCCGGTGAGTGATCTGGCGTTGAGGTTTAGCACGGTCCATCGTGGACTCGGCGCTTTGAGGGGTGCGCACCGAAGAGACCGCAAGATGCTGAAGCCTGTGTGTAGGGTGGGGCGCGTAACGCGTGTTGCGATCGGCATGCTGAGCACAGCGTCCGAACTGAAGGACCTAGCGACGCAGATGTCCACGTGGGAAGAGAAGCACGCGGCGACCTTCGGCATCTACTACGCCCACAAGGAGACGGACTTCGCTGCACTGGATCATGCCCTGAAGTCGGCTGAGAGCGCCGTGGAAGCAGCAGTCCGGCGGCCCGAGCTGTCGAAGTCCATCCGGTTCCTCGTACGCGGGGCGGATGTAGACCTGAAGATACGCCAGGAAATTGGCACACTACGCCAGCGCCTCCGTGCGGTCACGACGCTCCCCAGTTTCACACGTGGCGGTCTCGGAAGGGCTGTAGGTATCCCGGACCGCGCCCCCGTGGCCGTGATCATTCAGGATCTACAGCGCGCGCACCAGCTGCTCGAACAGCTTCGTGTCGTGTTCGATAGAGTCTCAGCAGCCGGCGCGACGTTCGAGACTGTGGGCAGTCTGCGCGACGGTCTACGAAGCGTCGACAAACTGGAAAGGGCTCTCCAGACGATGGAGGCCGAGACAGGCCGGCTCCGTGAGTCGCTCGCGGCCAAGTACTCTGCATTCGACACCGACATCGACCTTACGAAGACCGATCTGGAGTGGTGCGCGGACGTGATCGCTACGCTACCGTGTCGCATCGACGCTGAGGGAGCCAAGAGGCTGCTCGAGTCGCGAGTCGCCCCCGAGCCGCTGGCCCGATCCACCTCGGCGTGCAGAGATGCATGGGACCGCGTACTCAAGGTGTTCGAGGCCTCGCGGGCGGACACGCTGCGCGAATCCGCTGAGGGGTCATTCCAGGGTGCGCGAGACCTCGCAGATCGCCTAGTGGAGACGTTAGACGACATTGCAGAGTGGTGCGAGTACCAGGACGCTCTCCGCGGACTGAGCGGCGCGGGTCTCGAAGGTGTGGCGGAATTCTGCGTCAAAGGTGCGGCGCCCGCAGATAAGATCGCTCAGATCTTTGAGCGTCGCATCCTCGAGGCTTGGGCCGATGCTGTGATCTCCCTTGACAAAGTTCGGCTGGCCCCCCAGCGATCCGTCGACAGAGACTCTCTTGTCAAGAGCTTCCGAGAACTAGACCAGAGTCTGGTCCACCTCTCGGCTGGGGTCGTCATGGAGGCGTGCAATGCCAGGCGGCCGAAGACTGCCCTGGGCTCTGCCGCCATCATCCATCGCGAAGCTGAGAAGAAGTCTCGGCACATGCCAATCCGGAACCTACTCAGCGCTACGCGGGACACAACCCAGGCACTCAAGCCGTGCTTCATGATGAGTCCGCTCTCAGTCAGCCAATACCTGGGTCCTGACTTCCGATTCGACGTCGTGATCTTCGACGAGGCGTCGCAGATCCGGCCGCACGACGCGATCAACTGCCTGTACAGAGGCTCTCAGCACATCGTCGCCGGCGACCAGAATCAGCTTCCGCCTACATCGTTCTTCGACGCGCATTCGGACGACGGTGACGAGTGGATCGAGGATCAGGTCGAGGTCTACGAATCGATCCTTGACAAGGTGAAAGCTTGCGGGGCCGTGCCTAGCATGTCACTGAAGTGGCACTACCGTAGCCGGCATGAGGACCTCATCACGTTCTCGAACTACTCGTTCTACGATGGCCGCCTCATCACTTTCCCAAGCCCGAGCGATGCCGCCCCGCCGCTCGGAATTGGCTTTACGTTGGTCCCCGGCGTGTATCGCCGCGGAGCACAACGAGACAACCAGATCGAGGCGCGCAAGGTAGCCGAGATCGTTGCCCAGTACATCCGCGAGCTGCCGGACCTGTCGGTCGGCGTTGTCGCCTTTTCACAGGCGCAGCAGGAGGCCATCGAGAACGCGATCGACGAACTCCGAGCACGGGACTCGTCTCTCCCATCGGTGCCTTTCTCTGGCGATCGTCTCGACGGTCTCTTCATCAAGAACCTCGAGACCGTGCAAGGAGATGAGCGCGATGTGATCATCCTCAGCATTGGCTACGGCCCAGACGAGAACGGCAAGATCAAGATGGCCTTCGGCCCCATCAACTTCGCCGGCGGCTACCGCCGACTCAACGTCGCCGTGACGCGGGCACGAATGCGGGTGGAAGTTGTGTCTTCAATTCGTGCTACGGACATCAGCGACACGGCAACCAACGAAGGGGTACGGCATCTGAGGAAGTACCTTGAGTACGCCGAGAGTGGCCCCAAGTGCCTAGCGTTTGATGGGCCGCGGTCCTTGGGTGAGATGGAGAGTCCGTTCGAAGCGGAAGTGGCCCGGACCATTCGGAGCTGGGGCTATGACGTCGTCCCTCAGGTGGGCACAGCTGGGTACCGAATCGACCTGGGCGTACGGCACAACGCGGGCCCCGGAGGGTTCGCGCTAGGCGTCGAATGTGACGGCGCAGCGTACCACTCATCGAGAGCGGCGAGGGACCGCGACCGGCTTCGCGAGGCCGTCCTCTGCGGCCTCGGCTGGCGGCTGCACCGCATTTGGGGCACGTCGTGGTACCGCCAACGCCATGCTGAGGAGAAGCGTCTCCGCGCCGCGATCGAGGCTGCCATTACCGAGTGCTCCTCTCGCAAGGCTCGCGCGACGAGCCATCCCGCCAAGCTCGCTGCTATGCCAAAAGTGGTCGTCAAAGACATATCCCTCCCCACTTCGCTGAACGGTGGAGACTGGGTTGTCGACTATCGGGTCGCCGGGCCCACGTTGCACGTCAAGGAACAGGGCATCAGCCTTGGAGATCCCGCAGCGCAATTAGCCCTCTACCGACTGATACCGCAGATCGTCGAGGTTGAGCAGCCGATACACATATCGCTGCTTCAGGATCGGCTTCTGGAGGCCTGGGGAAGCGGCCGCGCGGGAAGCCGGATCCAGCAGAACATCGAGATGGTGCTTCGCAGGCTCGCCCGAGAGAAGTCCATCGAGAGAGACAAGGCGGGGTTCGTCCGACTCGTGGGTGCCCCAGGAGTGAAGTCCGTCCGCCGTCCTGTCACGGGAGACCCGCGAACAGAGCGATCCGCTATCCAGGTTCCCAGCGCGGAGTACGAGCTCGCCGTGCGAAAGTGCATGGAACTCGCGCCGGGCATCACGCGAGACGACCTCTCTGTGCAGGTTGCCTCTTCCTTGGGTTGGGAGCGTCGCGGGCGCGAGATCGCCGCCGCGATCGACGATGCAATTGATGCAGCGGAGAAGGCTACGGGCGTTTGATGTCAACTGCAGATCTCATCACGTAGGTCGCGCCTCGCACGGCTTCCAGCCAGACGGATTCGACCTGCTCCTATGCGAGAATCGTTGGGCGACGGGGTCTGGTCTTGCAATGACACATGATCAACACCGGGCCCGGATATCGTTCTCGGAGAACGGAGCGAAGGGGAATACATCGATGGAATCGTTCAACGGCCGGTTCAAGGGAGAGAACAAAGGCCTGTTCCACGACGCAGCGAGTGTCTGGGAGTTGGGACGGCTGATCGCTCAGCAGATCGACTACTACAACAGCAGGCGCAGGCATTCGTCGCTGGGGAACACAGCGCCGATCGACTACATCATTCAGAAGGAGATCCTGCCACAGCCGGCCCTTGGCTTAGCGCTCAAACACACCTAAACTAGTGTAACATTCCAACTGCATGCCCAACTCCACAGCTTCGATTGGCGCTCGCCAGGAGCTGCAAGATGGTTCCCACAGCACCTCACAAGAGACATACTTGCGGCCCTCCAGTCACGGAAGCCCGCACGCTCGAACCCCTAGAGACAACTACTCGACAAGGAATGCGGCACTAACGGCCAGAATTGACAAACAAGAGAGGTTCGTGTAAGTTGGTAGCTAAGTGAATGACTGACACCGAAACGCGTACTCCAAGCGCTGTTTACAGGGCTTTTGCCAGGTTTCTCCGGTTCGTCTACGGAAAATGGTGGAAGGCGAAGCACCAGCTTCTCTCCCCAAGAGCGATTAGGTCTATAGATTCGACTGCAGAGTGGGCTATCGCGTTGACGGTCGTCGCAAAGGCCTCCCTGGAGGCGGCAGCTGCAAACTGGGGAGGAATGCGGTATGTCCTCTATGGAACGTGGGCAGCTGTCGCTCTGCTGGGAGTCTCGAAGGCGGCCCAAGTCACGTTGGGACGCCGGCGTCCGATACTGGAGGACGTCGAACAGATACGCCACACGCAGGACAGACTCGACCACTTCAGAGACGAAGCAGCATCTGTGAAATCAAAAGCTGAACTCAAACGGCTGACTCTCGCGTACGTACAGGGCCTACTCGGCTCTGTCTGCAAGGCATTTGGACGGCCCGGAGAAACGAGGGCCTCAATAATGCTGGAGGAGAAGGATGCACTCGTCCTACGCTACATCTATCCTCTCCCGCCGCGGCTAGATACGGACTGGGCCTTCAGCCTTCCCGTGAGAGATAGGAGAGCTTCGGGGCGAACAGTCTTGCAGGATGAGGCAATCGGAGCAGCGGGCTATGCCTACTGGGGGCTCGACACAGTCTGCGTTCCACGCATTTCTCTGCGCACCGGGTACTGGGTTGTACGCAAGGAGGATGGCCAACTCGAGCAGTCGAAGATTCACTACCCCGTATGGGTTGAAGAGCAATGCCGCGAAGAGGTATTCGTGCCTGGTGTCAGTGCCCGTCTACGTGGCACTTAGCGAGGAAAGGTACTCGCGATGGGGTGTGTTCAACATCGAGGACAAGAAAGCAGACGCGATGTCCGACACGGACTGCTACGTCGCCTGCATATTCGCCAGCCTGCTTGCACAGGGGTACAACATATCACAGGAAAACTACTCACGGCTCGAAGTCGAGCACAAGACGGCCGCTCCTGCTTAGCCCTTCTTCGGCGCAGGCGTGGCCTCCTTGCCAGAAGCAGGAGTGTAGGACGAGTTCGCGCTTCTGAACTTCTCAACCTCATCCTTCGTCACAATGTCAGTCCCATTGCTAACGATGGCTTTGAACAGGGCGTCGCCCATTGTCTTCTCGACATCTTTCTCGTCCACGCAACCTCCAGACTGACCATGGATCCGCAAGACCGCTCTTCTCCCCGTTCTTTCAGACCGCCCGGGAGGCAAGTCGCCTCCTTACTCTTGATGGTAGCGTGAAAGATACTAGCACCAATCGTCTTCTTCGTCTATTACCTCCGACCTTCGGTCGCGCGCCAGTTAGTGTACGACTTGGGCAGCAGGCAATCCATCTTCCCGGCGCGACCAGCATGCCGACAAGGAGCACATCCGTCAGACGCAACAGATTCCCCACCGCCTGCAATTGGGGCGCCGGGGTCTCCCATTGTTTTCGCTCTCAGCGATGTGCTTCGCGATCATGCTGAGGGTTGAGTAGTGGGGACCGAGGAAGTCAGCGACTGCCTGAAGCGTGTACTCGTGGACGCGGGTAGCTGCGTGGATCTGCCGGTCACGGTCCTCTCTGGCACCAACTCACTTGTAATCGTGCATTCTAAATGCATAATTGCACGCGGAGGATCAACCATGCCCCGAGCCCACATCGACCGGTCGATCGAGCCGGTACTGAAGAAGGCGGCACGTGAGTTCCCGGTGGTTGTCTTGAGTGGGCCGCGCCAGTCGGGAAAGACGACGGTCCTCCAGCACCTGTTTGGCGAGAGTCACCGCTATGTCTCGCTCGAGGCGCCCGACGTGCGTGCGGCGGCAGCCGCCGACCCACGCGGATTCCTAGCGACCTACCCTGCACCGGTCGTGTTTGACGAGGTGCAGCGGGCGCCGGAGCTTCTGCCGTACATCAAGGAACAGGTAGACGCGCGGCGGTCGAAGGAGGGTCAGTACCTGCTGACGGGCTCACAGAACCTCCTTCTCATGGCGCAGGTCACCGAAACCCTAGCCGGCCGGGCGGCGATGCTGCGCCTCCTGCCGCTGTCCCAGCGAGAGGTTCTGAGGCGGCCCAACTCGTTGCTGCCGTGGGAAGAGGAGGATGTACGTGCGGGGGGAGTCGCGTTCTCCGACCTGTGGCGAGAGTTCCTGCGTGGCAGCTACCCGGAGCTGGTCGCGAATCCGGACCGCGACGCAGCACTCTGGCACGCCAGCTACGTCCAGACGTACCTCGAGCGTGACGTGCGTTCTCTGCGGCAGGTGGGAGACCTCACTCTCTTCCAGAGCTTCGTCCGCGCCCTCGCGGTACGGAGCGGAGGGCTCCTCAATCTCACGGAACTCGCTCGCGACCTCGGTGTGGCCGTCAACACCGCCAAGGCTTGGCTGTCCGTTTTGGAGGCGAGCTACCAGGTCGTGATTCTGCGGCCGTACTTTGCCAACGTCGGCAAGCGTCTCGTGAAGACTCCGAAGGTCTACTTCACCGACGTGGGGACGTTGTGCTATCTGGCGGGGTTGAGGGACGCAGAGCACGCGGCGGGTGGCCCGATGGGCGGCGCCGTCTTCGAGACCGCCGTCATTGGCGAGGTTCTCAAGACCTACGTCCACCGTGGGGAGTCTCCGCA
>Ga0315287_10006572_pt1 | contig 11592 bp, 15 predicted proteins | sample YL17G11_0_MG_FD_205037 | JGI IMG/M metagenome (GOLD analysis project Ga0315287, IMG submission 205037) | Sediment microbial communities from Yellowstone Lake, YNP, Wyoming, USA - YL17G11_0 | ecosystem: Environmental > Aquatic > Freshwater > Lake > Sediment | place: USA: Wyoming | collected...
AGTGCAACCACAGTAGGTCTGTTCAAGAGACTTTGTTTCTGTCACGTGCGGAAGTACTTGAACGGAGTAAAGGTTTCAGTCTGTCACCAAGAGGCAAACCAAGGATTATCAAGCCTTTGGCCACAGTGACCGCAGTGCTTGCCAAATTGAATTCTTCAAGTAATCTGGTCCCATGACTGACACAGAAAAGACCGAACTGTTGAACAAACTCCGCAGGATTGACAACTCACTCTCTCCTGAGAACCTGACCTGTGATGGAGAACTTCGACCAACCGAAGTCAGGCGTCGTGCCACTATCCTCAACCGTGAACGTCGTGGCATCATTGCCCAACTCGGTTACACCCCAACCGACAAGGAACTTTACAACCTGTGAAGTTTGTCAAAGTCACCAACACCATACTGTTTCTTTCGACGGGGAAGATTCAGTTCCGACATGGTGATTCACCGACCACACTCTCCCGTGTTCACCACAAACGAACTCAGTGGATTATCCGTAAGGATGGCCTCTATGTTCGCAAAGACTTGGCTGATGCCTACGGCTTGACATACTGAAAAGTTTCGGTAAACTAGCTTTATGAAACAAGTGAAATGTAAATCGGGACTGACAGGATGGGAATCCAGACTCCGTAAGGTCTATGACACTTACGACCAGTTCCGACGCCTCTGTGAATTCTACGGCCTTCACACCCGACTTGGTTACAAGACACCGAAGGCAGCTTGGAGAAACAATCCTCTCATTCAAGGTTCAGTCAATCCCTCAGACTACCGCAAGGCTTGACTTTCTATAAAGTTCCGATAGACTGTCTTTGTTGGGGAGATAATACTCCGGAGAATGGGGGACCGGTCCCTGCCTTAATTACTTTAACGTTATCCTACCACGCTTGACATTTCTACAAACATTGTATAAACTCAAAGCCATGAGTGAACTGGAACAAAAAATCAAAGAGTCACGTGCAGACCGTCAGTGCAAGGGCGACGACTGTGAATGTCATCATTGCCCCAAGTGTCACGGCCACACTCTCGGTTGGCTTGACACATTTCAAATGTGCACAAGTTGCCAACTCGAAGAGGAAGGCTTGATGCTTGAGGCCAGTGACCGAGCCGAAGCCAACCGTGAAACACCCATCGGTGAACAGTTAGACGGTTTCGGTGAACACGATTAAGGCTTACACAGCCTCGAATTCAACCAAATGAACTCCGCCCTTGACAATCTTGGCCAAGAGATAGGTCTTGAACTTGCCTTCGTCTGAGTCACTGGGATTCAGCGTAGTGAATTCATGGCCTTTGATGTGGCGTGAGTCCATTGATTCGACTCGAACATAACGTGTCCGCAGATAGTCAGTTTCGCTATCGGGATACTCAAACTCTACTAATGGTAATTCGCTATACATAGGGGGACACTATACCACAGTAGGGGGTGCCAGTCAAGAACTCAGTAGGGGGTGGCGAAGAATTTCTGCGCGGGGGTACTGCCGTATGGAGTGGTAGCGTGCCGGGGAATCGAACCCCGCTCTTCACCGTGAAAGGGTGACGACCTAGCCGATAGTCGAGCACGCCATACCGAAAATGACAGGCAACACGAATGTCACCTGTAGCTCCTTGGTCACATGGACCATGAGTTAAATGGAGCGAATTCTCAGAATTGAACTGAACCCTTACTCTGGATAGAGCACGTGCGCCGACACACTGAATCCGCAAAAAAGTTTTGAGTCAAGCGAGTGGGGGGTTCATAAAAAATTTAGAACACGCCGACGACTACAGTTTTTCCTGACTCAAATTGGCGGGGAGTGATGGAATTGAACCACCGACCTCCGGGCTATTTATGCCCGGCACACCTTCACCGTGCTGACTCCCCAAATTGGTAGCGGGGGTTGGATTTGAACCAACGACCTCATCGTTATGAGCGATGCGAGCTAACCGGGCTGCTCCACCCCGCAATCCTAAAGAACTGAAAACATCTTACTACAGGTGACAAACTCTGTCAAGCCTCAGAAATGGACCTCACGGGACGGTTTTCAATAACCCGTAAGGATGACGTGAACGTTCCACGTCGTTTTATGCCGTCACAATCTAAGCTAGGGCACCCGTTTTATCGTGTACTCTGCACTTACTTTCTGACTTACCTCTCATCGGTCTAGCCGAAGTGGCTGACCGGCACTTCCCTGTTTCCTCTTTTCCTTCAACTTGACGTGCCGCCTACCGTGTCACCATCGCGACTTTGGCTGTCTTACCATTTAAGAGGCGCCGTCAACAGATACATATTACCGAACTTCCGAAAAATGTCAAGCCCCACGATTTTTCTTAAATTGGTGGGCCCGGAGGGATTTGAACCCCCGACCAAGCGATTATGAGTCGCCTGCTCTAACCGCTGAGCTACGGGCCCAAAGTGGTGCTGGAGCCGGGAGTTGAACCCGGAACCGACGCTTTAGAAAAACGTTGCTCTATCCAATTGAGCTACTCCTGCATTAAAAATCTGTCAGACCAACGAAGCGTATCGTTGAGTCTCACCGTAGGGAACATCAATCAGTGTACCGGGAGTTTTGTATCGGCTCGATGTGGAACAACCACAGAGGATGACCAACCCGACCAGTAGAATGATTCGTTTCATGTGATAAATACTACCGACTTTTTGTTTTCTGTCAAGCGTTGAGAAATTGGAGTCTGTGACCGGCGTTGACCCGGCATCCCCGACGAAACCATTGTCGGAATTCTACTTGAACCCGCCAGAAGCGAACCACAGACGATGCAAAGGAAATCCGACCAACCATTAGAATCATACTAATAATCGTATAATCTAACAGCGTGTACCTAACTGTCCCACTCTGGATACCTATCTCACTGTGCTTCCCTTTCTGATTTAAGTTCACCTTGAACTACACAGACAGACAAAGTATATCAGACTCGTTCAATTCGTCAAGCCCAGCTTCGGATGTTTCTGAATGTAATCCAAGGTGTTTTTCAGTATGGTCATCTTACCACCATTGGTGAGCATCATGTTGCTCTGTGTGGGCGTCCGGTCCATGAATGGAATCTTTTCCATCTCGTCGTGAATCTTGGTGGCCTTGTCCAAAGCCTTCTTTAACCAGACCACGAACTTCTTTTTGTCCTTCATTGAACGAATACTATCAGAAATGTTTTATCGGGCAAGCCCTCTCACTTAATGAGGGCGGTCATTCCCTTGGCGAACCGAAAGAGTTTTTCAGTTGGAATCAGGTCCGCGTCAGACAAGGTGCCATCATTCAAGGCGGTAATGAAGCAGTTCTTATCATTGAATCGGATACAGACGTTTTCCTCAATGGTCCTCGCTGCGTATAAGAACCGCTGATACACGTCAGACTGTGCGTAGGCCCGGTCGATACGTCCGGCAGACTGTAGCACGGAGATTGCCGAATAAGATGGATTGATAATGCTTGACCTTGGGCGACCACCGAGAATGTCGTGAAGATTGATACACTGGCCACCTGCGGCGAGATTGGCGACCATGAAGATTTTCCTGTCAGCTTGGAAATCTTCAATATCTGCTTGACGTTGCTTGAAGGAACATCCGCCGTGGATTTGACCGATGAGCTTCGGGTCGAAATCTTTTCCAAGACGAGCCACGATTGCGTCAATGGAATCTTGGTAGTTCACGAACACCACACCCGACCGGCCTTCGGCGTTATACTCAGATACCATCTCGACAATGGTAGGCACCTTGAGCATTTCAGCATGACGCCGAGCCTTGGTAATAATGGCTAGAACGTGGTCCTTATATGACTCACAACGCTCTTCCAACAAGTCAAGTTCCATTTCCATTTCATCGTAAACGGCCTTAATCTTGTCGCTTGCCGTTCCCATGTCGTAAGCCTCTGCGACGACCTGAGTCGCTGGGAAAATATCACCCATGTCCTTACGAGTCAGACGTGACCCGACCTTTTTGAACTCATAAAGGTATGAGTGAATCTTCTGCAACTTTGCCATTGATTCAGGCTTGCCAGAGTCAAAATACTGTGCGCCCCATTTACCAACCCACTCTGCGCCGGACTCCTCACAGAACTTTTTGAATTCACGAAGTTCAAACTTGTCAGTAGGATTTTTACTGTGCAATCCCATCGCGTAACCGAACGCTCTCATGTCCAACGGCGTAGTCGCCTGCGTGGCAGACATAAGGTGAGTTGTCAAGCCTTGAGTCTTGAGATTGAATAAGAGACCTGAATTGAGAGAGTCAACGCCCTTGCACTTGTGGCTCTCGTCAACGACAATCAGCCAGTCAGCCGGCACTTTCCACTCAGCACGAAGGAAATCAGGAATTTCCACCTTGCTATCCAAGTTGTATTTGCGACGATACTTGGCCGGTGTAATCCGTTTATAGTGCGGAGTGTTACCGCGGGCCAGTTTCTCAAAGTTAATGATGAATTCAGGTGTCAGACCAAACTTGGCCATGACTCGCTTCCATTCAGGGATGGCAAGCTTCGGGCAGACCACCACGAACTTTCGTTTCTGGTCACGAATGATGGCACAAGCGGAGTAAGTTTTGCCGGTGCCAGTCGCTGACCCATCCCAAGAGATACCATTATCTGTCAGGGACTTGGAAAGACGTTCAGCGTGGGCGAATTGCGGTTGAAGTAAACCAGTAGTGTCGAAACTCATATTGAAGTTAGGTTATCAGACTGAATCAGTTTGTCAAGCGTTGCTTAATCTTCCCACATCCAACAATCTTTGCCGGTTTTGTATTTTTCTGTCAATCTCCAGAAGGCTTCCCACTGAGACATTTTAGCCCCCGGTATATTTCTGTTCAATCGGAAATACACAATCGGTTTTCCTTTTCCGCCTCTTGGCCCAATTTTTCTGTATGATACACCGAAGTTATTCATAGTCAAGCCTCAGTCGTTGAACACTACTGCGGTCATTCGCCCACACTCAGAATGTTTGCGGGCACTCTCTGCCGTCAATTCGTATTCCCATCCTGTGACTTCACCTTCACCATCGGTCATCACCTTGACCATGTGGAAAGTTACCACGTCTCCGGATTGCGACGACTTCACCGCAAATCCAACGTCACACGCATCATCATAGAGAGGCTGTAGATGGCGGTTGCCCATGTCAGACGCCTCACTGGTGAGACAGTTGGAATGTTTGCTGTAAGTGAAGTGGTCACTTGGGAATTCAATCACGTTAAATTTCATGTGACTAAGGTATCAATACCTTTAGAATTGTCAAGCCTTCCAAACGGTTGAGGCTCACCGAATTCACGATGAGCCTCAACCCACTGTTCCACAACCGTTTAACCGATGGTTGGCTCGGCGGACGGTGCGGAAACCGTTTCAATCGCCACCGGCGAAGCGACGGCCACCGTTTCCACGGGCGCCGGAGCAGAAGGCGCTTCGGGCGACGGAGAGGCCGGAACTGCGACAGTCTGCGGCGGAGTCGCCACCGGCGCGGAGGCGACGGCGGAGAACAGACGAACCGTGCGAACCGCCAACTCCATCTTGGAGGGAACGAAGTTCTCCTTGAGCACGAACACCGACTTCGGGCGACCAACGGCACCGCCCGGCTGTTTCTTCGGAATCAGGGCCAGAATCACACCGGCCTTGACGCCCTTCTCAACCTTGGTGCGGAGGCTCAGTTCACACTGGTTCTTGTTGCGGCTGAACAGAGTCGCCATGGTGAAGGCACCTTTGGGGAAACTGGTTTTCTTCGGAGGAGCGCCGACGTGACCCCACTTGCCTTTCTGGGAACGGCGGGTGGGCTTGACAGACTTGGACTTCGTGTTTTTGTTTTTGTTTTTCATATCAGAATGTTTGTTTGTTGTTATTACTGTCTCAATCGTGAAAACATATTATCATACTCAATACAAATGTCAAGCCTCCTATAAAAACTACCTATGACATATAGTACATGTCGGATTTATGGTGAGAATGCAACGCTTGACTTTCTATAGACTGCTGGTAAACTCTTGTCGTGATTGAAACACACACGGTCTAAACAAACAAAACAAAAACGTTATGCCTGATACAAACAAATTGAAGTTCCCCACGGGCGAATTCACTCATACTGAACTCGCGACACTGAACGGTAAAACCAACCAGCAAGTGTGGACCCGTTACCAACAGGCCATCAAAGATGGCGTCATCCTCACCGCCGGTGAGCGGAAAGTTGCCGGAAAAGGCAAGCCCTCCCGTCTGTGGATTGTCAACGTGAATTACGTGGCGCCTGTCGTCGCCGTGGTTCCCGTGACTCCGGCCACTCCGGCCACTCCTACGGTGGTTGCCGCTTCTGCTCCGGTTCTCACCGAAGCTGAGCTCGCAGTCATCGCCCAACAGCAGGCCGACGCCCGAGCGGCGAAGGAAGCGGCCGCAGCCCAAGCCAAGGCCGACAAGGAAGCGGCGAAGGTCGCAGCGAAGGCGGCGAAGGAAGCGGCGAAAGCCCAAGCGAAGCTTGACAAAGCGACGGCGAAGGCCGCGGCGAAAGCGGCGAAGGATGCCGCCAACGTTCCTACCGAACCCGTGACGGTTGCCGCAGCGGCCCCCGTGACGGCGCCGGTTGAAATCGTGTCTGTGCCGGCCGACTCCGTTCCGGCAGTTGAACTCCCTCAAACGGTTGCCGTGATTGAAGTTACCGCCACGGAAACTGTCTTGCCCGAAGTCGAAGCCGCATCCGCTCCGGCCGTCTCTGCCGAGCCGTTCGTGGTCGCCGCGGTGGTCGCCGAAGCGCCTGTCGGAAACGAAACCTTCCAAGGTCGCCCGGTGACTGACACCCGCGAAATTGAGGATGTTTGCCCCATCTGTGGAACGAAGTGTCTCGCGGCTGACGCGGCCACGGGCGTCTATGTATGGTGTCCCGCTCCTCTGAATGTCTGCTCGGCGAACGAGAACCCCTACGGTCACGGCAACAACGAGAAGAACGCTTTCACCATCTTGGTCGCCAAGTATGGCAAGCGCTAATCGGTGAAGTTCCCTCAGTTCAAGCCCTTGGGCCGAAAGGTTCAAGGGCTTGACTTTTGCAATCATTCAACTAAATTACCCTCCGTTATGTCACTCTCTACACTCATCCGATACAACCTTGACGGATACTCAGACCGCAACACGGCGATGCGTAGAACCGCAAGCCTGTGTCGTTGTGGAAACCGTCTCTGTCTCTGCTGTCGCGTTGACCGTCTGTTACGAAGGCTTGACAGAATGAAGTCTTCCCGTAAACTGGCCACCTAATGAAATACACAGCCAAGGTCTATTGGGAAATGAGTGGTGAAATCGAAGTCGAAGCCAACTCACCCGAAGAAGCGGCAGAGATTGCCATGGATGGCAACACTCCCTTCCCCGAAGAAAAGGAATACGTCCAAGGCTCGGTGAACTGTGACCCGACCTGCGACGTTCAACCTCTCATTGAACATCCTCCGTTGACTCATCCGATGATTGCTGAAGAGAAGATTGACGGATACAGGCCACGAGTCCTTGAGCCCGGACAGTGTGCTTGTGGTGAGGACCACTGAGGCTTGACTTATTACAATGTTTTGACATATTGTACACGTAATGAGAATACTACGCAGAACAAAAACAAGACAACGTTTTAACAAGACACCCAACAATCTGGTTGGTCCACAAATGAAACTGTTCGTTCCTTGGTATCAAGACTACGGAATGACACCAATGGAGGCGGTGAAAGTGGTTCGGTGTATGAAACGGTTGGAAGCTTCAAAGTTGGATGAAATCATTCAAGAAGGATTGGACCAGTTGACCGACATTTCCCTCCTCAGTGGATATGATTTGATTATTGCATTGCCTTCAAGTTATGGATTGGTAAGCAGAATCATGTCAGAGCTTTTCATTCAGTATGATAACATCGGAGGCAAGCTAATTGAAGGGCTCATGTATAAACTACCATCCTCTGAAATGAAGATTGACTGGGAGAAAGCTCATCGGGAAGGTTCGGAGAAAACTATTCCCCGACTCGAGTCCTTCTACCAAAAGGTGAAATCAGGTGCCTTTCAAATCAAGGAACATGCCGGAAGTAATCGCCGGTATCTGTATAACTTCCTGACATTCAATCAAAACCACATTGCTTTTGAACTTCTCAAGAAAGCAAGACGAATACTCTTAGTGGATGACACTTACGGCATTGGCGCCAGTCTCACTGAGGCACTCAGAATCATTCGTGAAATCAATCCGACTGTGGAGGCAAGGGGATTCTGTTTAATCCATGATTTTCCCTGTCGAACAAAGATGTGCAGTCAGACCTTGGCCGGCGGCATTAGTTTCTGAACGCCGCTTGACTTATTAAAACCTTTCGGTAAACTAGCTTCCATGAAGATTAACTACACCGCAGGCTTACACAAGGTTCGTGAAGCTTACTTCAAGTGGCGTGACGCCCATCCTTACATCAAAGCAAGTGTCATGTCATTCACCGCAGGCTACAACGCAGCTCTGGCGGACATGAAGGCGAACGAATCGAAACCCACCCAACCTCAGAGTCAGCCCAAGGCTTGACTTCTATAAAAACTTTGGTAATCTAACTTCAATATGAGAACAGAACAAAAAATTCTTGTGTGGGCCTTTGCCATCGTCATTGTGGGGATTGTTTTTCGAGTCATCACAGGAATCTGAGGCTTGACTTCTATAAAAACTTTGGTAATCTATTGTTGTGAGGCGACCGAAAGGCCCGGAAGGTCGATACTACACCTGCACAAATTTTATTTGGTGAAATCCACGCACTGCGCCGGGAACTGTCGGCAACTTTCATTTGAAGAAAGCTGGCGGCAATTCCCGGCGCCTCCATCTGTTTTTTGGCAGACTACAGAAACCAGTTGTAACTTTCAGGACAAGTGGCACACCGTCGCCACTTAGGATTGGCTCCACCATCTGGGTTTGGGCCTATGTTCCCAGCGAACCTGTGAAATTCTTAAGACGTTGAAATCTTCATGGTTGTATTATGTCAGAGATTACCAATCTGTCAAGCCCTAGCCAATCTTGGTTTCCTTGCCACACCGCCTGCAAGTGTAAACACTGTATTGACCGTTGTCCATGATGACTTTGTGCGGGTCATGTTTACCAACAGGACCGCCACACAAACCGTCACAGTCTTCGCCCTTGCAGTCAAACGTTGACTCATAAGGTTCAATCTTCGGTTTACCGCCGATGAACGCCTTGCAGTGTTTACACCGGAGAACGGCGAACGTCGGCTCATCGTCCGGGGGACCAGAACAACCCGGAGGATACGACCAACCGAAAATGCTTCTGCTCATGGGAAAGAGTTTATAGAATGTTTGTACAAAAGTCAAGCCCCCGACTCCGGGGGCTTGACGTGGCTTCCCAAGGTTATTGCGGAACGATTGAACCGCTCACGTCTGCAATCATCGGCGCCGAAGGGGCGACAATGGCGGCCACTTCCAACTGGCGTTGCGTGACTTCCGTTGCGGTCACATCAATCACCAGCCCGGCGAAGTCATCACACATCTTGTGGAGGCGGCCAGTTCGAGCGGGCATCGTCCACAGTCCCGAAGCCTTCGAGTCACCTTTGGGCTTGAGGAATTCCGTCACGGCGTTGAACATCGCCCACAGGTTTTCCTTGCCGAATTCAGAGTGGCGGGGATTCTTGAATTCGTTGTAAATGTCGGGCAGCTTCTGCGCGGGAAACACGTCGCCCGCCATTTCCATGAGCAGATAAGCGGCATCCTTGTTACCGATGGCCGTCTGCTTGTAACTGTCAATCCGGCGCCCTTGGTCATTCCACTTCGCCGACAGTTGACCGATGGCGGTGTCCACCATCAAAGGAAGGTCAGCCAGAATGTTTTTCGTCTGCTTGCGGTGCATCACAATCTCGCTGGAGAAAGCCATGTTGTCACACACAAACACACTGGAACCGACAGCCAGACCACGGGACAGAGACTTGTCAATCGCCCCGCGAAGGCCGATTACGTAAGCATAATCCTTGGTTTCCTGACAGTTGGCGACCTGAAGCAAACCAAACATCCGAGCATTGTCTTCGGTCACACCATACGACTCGTTGACGATTCTCATGTTGCTGGCGGTGAGAGCACGCTCAACCTCATTCACCAGATGAATGTGACTGATAGGGTGCCACGTGTCCGTTGCCGGTGGGCAAGGGATGTTACTGAGAGTTTGGCGGTCAATCGCTCGAGCGCCACAGTGGAGAACTAAGTTTGTTTTCATTACGTCAAAAGTTTATCAGACTGATATAAAAAGTCAAGCCCTCGGAAAGCCTTCACTCAGTCATCTTACAGGCGATGCTCAACTTGAGTGCCTTGGTGATACGGATCTTCTCAGAGCCCTGAACATACTCAACAGACATGCCACCGCCACAGATAGCAGGCTTCGGGTCTTCGGTAGGATGGACAAACAGGTCCACCGTGCAAAGGTCATACTTTGGGGCACCAGCTTTGACGCACTGCGCCGCAGCTTCGGCCAGAGAAGGTCCACGGCCCCAATAACCAAACGACTGAACAATGAATGCTTTTTTCATGTGAACACTCTACACAAGTTCTGTACTATGTCAAGCGTAGCAACCGGCGCCGGAGCGAGGCTTGACTTTTTATAGAGTGCTGGTAAACTGTCTTTGTTGGATGAAACAAGTGGCGGCGACACTAATAGCCAGACTAGCGGTAACACGCGAAGGATAGGGGACCGGAGGATCGACGCAAACCTGAATCGTATTGTCGCCAATACGCCATACTGGTATGCGCTGCCATTTCTAATACATTTCACAAACGATTCTCAAAGGATGGACCTTGCTCCGACTGGCAAGCGCCGGCGCAACGCTTGACAAAGCGAAAATCTGTGATACAATTTTCGTACGGCCGGGCTGCGTTGATTTTATTTGCGCTTTTCGCCGTATTGGCGTTTATGGCGCAACCCTATTGCCCGCCACGGCGCATACCACGATTTGTCAAGGAAATGAATCCATTAGTAAAAACAATCTAAACGCTTGCGTTCTGAAAATTATTTCTAAAACCTTAATCCTTATTTTTTTCAAAGAACCGGCGACGTGTTCTGAAAATAAAAATCAAATTCAGAACATTAAAATAACGTTTTGGGCGATCGATATAGTACTTAAAAGCGCTGTGTACACTACACAAGCTTTTAAACTTTAAAGCTTTTTAAAGTACAACTTCTAAAAAAGTACAAAGTGTACAGAATAAGCACAGTACTACCACGATCCGGCCACCTACCGACTTCCCAGCTCTCAACGCCATGACGATTCACGGAGATTGATTCATGTATTACAACGCATTGTTTTAAGAATTATTTGTACAATGTTTAGCAAAATGCGCAATAGCTTTCTTCCCTAAATACAGGCATTCTCTACATATTTCGTTTGTTGGCCGCTAGTCCGGTGTCATAATACCCTTCAAGGGGGTAGCGAAACAGTTAGCGCTGGGGGTACCCCTCCCTCAGCATAGGGTCTTCAAGGGGCTGCCAAAATCTTTAGCGCTGGGGGTGCCTGCCCATACGGCATGGTCTGGCGTCAGACGTTTCCACTCCCATAAGGGCATACGTCTCATTGTTTAGGCACAGAAAACAGTTCTTTTTCAAGCACGTATTTCGACCAGAGTAACTTGGACCAGTGCCCGATTCCAAAGATACACCAGACGATAATAAG
>Ga0315287_10006573_pt1 | contig 11590 bp, 14 predicted proteins | sample YL17G11_0_MG_FD_205037 | JGI IMG/M metagenome (GOLD analysis project Ga0315287, IMG submission 205037) | Sediment microbial communities from Yellowstone Lake, YNP, Wyoming, USA - YL17G11_0 | ecosystem: Environmental > Aquatic > Freshwater > Lake > Sediment | place: USA: Wyoming | collected...
GCCGAGCGCCTCTTCCCGGCCGGCCTCCTCCTGGAACGCGTTCCCGAGCGCGAGCAGATCCTCCACCGCCTGCTCAGCCGGTACCGGGCCCATGGCCTCCTCGGCGCGACCGGCCAGGCCGAGATCTTCCTCGGGCTGAGGCCGGTCGTACCCGTCGACGAAGGGTCGCCGCACCCGCGGCGGACTCCCCTCCTCGCCGAGCTCGTCGAACGCGGCGAGCTCCTGCCGGTCGCGATCGAGGGCATCCGTGGTGTCCACCACGTGGTCACCGACGAGCTGCCGCTCCTGGCCCAGGCGGAGCGCGAGGTCGCCGAGGGACGCCCTCCGGGCGGCGCCCCGCCGTCGGTCACGTTCCTCGCCCCGCTCGACCCGCTGGCCTGGGACCGCAACCTGCTGCGCTCGCTCTTCGGGTTCGACTACCTCTGGGAGGTCTACGTACCCGCCGCCAAGCGGCGCTGGGGCTACTACGTCCTGCCGCTCCTCTTCGGCGACCGTTTCGCCGGGCGGATCGAGCCGCGTTTCGCCCGGTCGAGCCGGACGGTGAGGATCCTCGGCCTCTGGTGGGAGACCGGGTTCGACCCTCTGGAGGCCGACGGGTTCGTGCCGGCCCTCGCGGAGGCCCTCGAGGCCTACCGCGCCTTTCACGGCGCATCCCGGGCCACGTTCCCGCGCGACCGGGCATCGCGCGCCCTCGCCGGGGCTGTCGCCCGCGCTCGCTGAGCCCTGCGCCGGGGCCGCGCGCGCTCGCTGAGGCTTCGCCGGAGGCCGCGTACCATGGCTTTACCGCCGGACGCCGAGGCCGCGGCCGGGGACAAGGCGCACGCAGCAGGGAGGGATCCATGGCCGCGACCCGCACCGCCGAGGTCACCTGGAACGGCTCGCTCGCGGAGGGCAAGGGCACGATCGACTACGTCACGAGCGGCTCGTTCACGCGGCTGCCGGTGACGTGGGCGTCCCGGACCGAGACCGCCGACGGTCGAACCAGCCCCGAAGAGCTCGTGGCCGCCGCGCACGCCTCCTGCTATGCGATGGCCTTCTCGGGCGGGCTCGGCCGCAACGGGACCCCGCCGGCGTCGCTCAGGGTGAGCGCGGTGGTCACCTTCGACAAGGTTGAGACCGGCTGGCGAGTCGTCTCGTCGGCGCTGACCGTGCGCGGGAACGTGCCGGGCCTGGACGCGGCCACCTTCGCAAGGCTCGCCGAGGCGGCGAAGGACGGCTGCCCGATCAGCCAGGCGCTCAAGGGCAACGTGGCGCTCTCGGTCGAGGCCACGCTCGAGGGGTAGCCCCCCAGGCTGCCGGCCGCGTGCCGGCCACCTCGGCAAGACTCGGCCGCGCGCCGCCTACCCCACGATCGACAGGATGCGCCGCGGGTTCTCCACCGTCATCTGGCGGATCTCGGCCTCCCCAGCCCCGGCCGCGCGCAGCCGCGGGAGGAACGTCTCCTGCAGGTACGTGTAGCCGTTCCCCTCGTAGTAGCGCAGCTGCTGGTTGTGGCAGACGTCCTGCGAGAGGAGGATCCGGTCCGCGTGGCCGCGGGCGAGCATCTCCAGCAGCAGCGGGATCAGCCGCGCTTCGCCCAGCCGCTCCTGCGGCGTGAACGACATGCCCAGGAAGTCGCACTCCACCGAGGCGCCGCGCTCCACGATGCGCAGCCAGTGGTCGAGCTCCGGGTACGAGTCGGCGTGCCCGATGACGACCCGACCGGGATCCACTCCCGCATCCTCCAGCACCTCGAGCTGGGCGAGCCCGACGTCCGACATGACGGCGTGGGTCATGACGGCCATCCCCGTGGCCTGCGAGGCCCGCGCCATCGCCCGGAAGACGCGCTCCTCCTGCGCCGAGAGCCAGGGCTTGTCGGTCCCGATCTCCCCGATGATCCCGGGGCGGACGCCCGTCCCCTCGGCGCCCTCCTCGAACTCACGGACGATCTCGTCGGCGAGCGAGCCGACCGAGCGGCGGTCGATGAGCGCCTCCGCCGGGTAGTAGGCCTCCCGGTACCAGCCGCACCCCATGACCAGGTGAAGCCCCGACGCCTCCGCGAGGCGACGCAGGCGCGCCGGGTCGCGCCCGATCGACTGGAGGGTCACGTCGGCGAGGCAGGTCCCGCCGAGCTCGCGGAAGCGGGCCAGCTCGGGCAGGATCAAATCGTCCTCGCCGGTCAGCTCCCAGTAGTCCCAGCGGGCCGGGATCTGCCACAGGACGCAGCGCGTGTGCTCGTGGGGGAGAGTGAATCCGAGCTGGGATGGATCGATCCGCCCGAGGACGGTCTGCACGAAGGTCGCCATGGCCCGATTATCCGCCGCGGCGCGGCGCGGCGACGGGCCGTCCGGCCCTGTGCGCCAGCCCGTTGTGGTGGCCCCCGGAAGGTGCCATAGTGCTGTCGTTCGCGCGGGCACGGAGTAGGCCCGGCGATCCGGGTCGGCCCCCGCGCACGTCCGCGCTTGGGCTTCCCGAATGGTCGTCGAACTGGAGGACGAGATGAGGAAGAGCCTGCGGCTCACAGCCCTCGCATCGGTAGCCGTGCTCATGGTGGCTGCCTGCAGCTCGGGAGCCAGCCCCACCCCCACCCCGACTGCGGCACCCGAGAGCCAGGCGCCCGCGACCGAGGCCCCGCCCGTCGATCCGAACTCGCTCCTCGGCAAGGTCCAGGCCGCGGGCAAGATCGTGATGTCGACCGACCCCCAGTACCCGCCCCAGTCGGCGCTCAAGTCCGACGGCACCTTCGAGGGCTTCGACATCGACGTCGGGACCGAGATCGCCAAGCGGCTCGGCGTGAAGCTCGAGTTCGCGACGCCGGACTGGAACATCATCACGGCAGGATCGTGGAGCGGGCGTTGGGACTTCAGCGTCGGCTCGATGACGATCACGACCCCGCGCGAAAAGGTCCTCGCCTTCAGCAAGCCGTACTACTTCACGCCCGCCCAGATCGCAGCCTCCACGGCCTCGGGGATCACCACCCTCGACGGGCTCGCCGGGAAGGTCATCTGCACCGGCGAGGCGACGACCTACTTCGACTGGCTGAGCGGGACGCTGGACCTCGGCTCCTACACACCGAAGGCGAAGCCGCCCGCCGGCTCCACGGCGACGACCCTCAGCACGGACCGGCTCTGCGCAGAGGCCTGGAAGGCCGGCCGCAAGGACTTCGACGGCTGGCTGAGCTCGTCGACCACGGTCGAGGCGGCGGTCAAGGACGGGCTGCCGCTCGTGAAGCTCGGCGTCCCGGTCTTCTTTGAGCCGCTCGGCGTGGCCTTCGACAAGAGCGGGCCCGACCCGACGGGCATGGTCGAGAAGGTCAACACGATCCTCGACGAGATGCGCGCCGACGGGACCCTCAAGGGCTTCTCCGAGAAATGGTTCGGCCTCGATCTGACGGTCGAACAGGGCGCCTAGCCGGAGCGGCCGGCTGATCTCGACGGGGGCGTCCGCGGCGGATGCCCCCGTCGTCGTTACTGAACAGGAGGGAGGACACCTGTGAGCGCATCGACCGGCGCGATCGGCGCGCCAGCCGGGGGCGTTGCCCCGGCCGAGCCAATGAACCCGATCGTCGACGCGATCGCGGCCCAGCGACGCCGCCAGACGCGCAACTTCCGGATCACCTTCGTGGTGACCTGGGCCCTCATCATCGGGGGCGTGCTCGGTGCCCTCGTGTACGCCGGCAAGATCGACTTTCCCTTCATGGGCGAGTGGGGCCCGTACATCCTGGGCGGCGTCACCACAACGCTCTTCGTAGCCCTCTGCTCGATCACGATCGCGATCGGCTTCGCGATCGTGGGCGCCCTCGGGCGCCTGAGCGGGAATCCCGTTCTCTACGCGATCGCCACGCTCTACGTGTCGATGGTCCGGGGCACGCCCCTCCTGGTCCAGATCCTCTTCATCTACCTCGCCGCGCCGCAGATAATCCCGGTCGTGTCGGAGATCCCGGCCGTGGCGCTCGGCATCTTCGCCCTCTCGTTCAACTACGGGGCGTACATGACCGAGACCTTCCGGGCCGGCATCCAGGCCGTGCCGCGCGGCCAGACCGAAGCCGCCCAGGCCCTGGGCATGCCCGGTCGTACCCGCATGCGGCGCATCGTCCTGCCCCAGGCGGTCCGGATCATCACCCCGGCAATCGGCAACGAGTTCATCTCGATGATCAAGGACTCGTCGCTGGTTTCCATCATCGCCGTGCCGGAGCTGCTCTGGCGCGCCCAGCGCGTCGGCCAGTCGAACTTCAGGACGCTCGAGACGCTCATGGTCGCCGCCGGGATCTACTGGGGCCTGACGATCGTGCTGTCGATCGTCCAGGACCGCCTGGAGAAGCGAATGGCCGAGAGCGACCGACGGATCTGAGGGGGACGCGACGATGACGATGACGACGGCGCGGCACGATCAACTCTCCGAGATGCACGACCCGTTCGCGGCGCCGGGCGCGCTCACCCCGGCCGGCGCGGCCCCGATCGTGCGGGCCCTGGCGATCGAGAAGTACTTCGGCAGCAACCACGTCCTCCGGGGCTGCACCCTGGAGGTCTATCCCCGCGAGACGATCTGCCTGATCGGCCGCTCGGGCTCCGGGAAGAGCACGCTCCTGCGCTGCCTCAACTTCCTGGAGGAGCCGACAGTCGGGGCCGTGGAGATCGACGGCTTCCGGATCGACGCGGAACCCCTCCGCGCCCGGAGCCGCGACCATCGCGAGAAGATCCGCCAGATCCGGATGCAGGCCCAGATGGTGTTCCAGGAGTTCAACCTGTTCCCCCACATGAAGGTGATCGACAACCTCATCGAAGCTCCGGTGCGGGTGAAGGGCGTCGATCGCGACCAGGCCGTCGCCACTGCCGAGAAGTACCTGAAGAAGGTCGGGCTCGCGGAGAAGCGCGACGAGTACCCGGCCCGCCTGTCCGGCGGCCAGAAGCAGCGCGTGGCGATCGCGCGCGCGCTCACGATGGAGCCGAAGGTCCTCCTCTTCGACGAGCCGACGTCCGCCCTGGACCCCGAGCTCGTCGGCGAGGTGCTCAAGGTGATGTCCGAGCTGGCCCACGAGGGCGCGACGATGCTGGTCGTGACCCACGAGATGGCCTTCGCCAAGGAGGCCGCCGACCGGGTCTACTACATCGACCAGGGATCCTTCCTGGAGGTCGGCCCGCCCGACCAGGTGATCGACGCACCGCAGAATCCGAGCACCGTGAAGTTCCTGGAGCGGCTCCTCAACAAGTAGCGCCGGCCGGGCTCGCCCGGATCCGAACCGCACGCCATCCACGCAACGCGCTAGGCTGCCGGGATGACCGATCTCCCGCCGCCTCCTGCCGACGACGAGGTCGAGCGCCGCCTCGCCGCGCTCAAGGCGGGGGCCGACCCGGGCTCCTTCGGACCGCCTCCGGGCCCTGCGAGCCCCCGGCCCGGCGCGGCCGGTGACGGCCCGGCCGTCGACGAGGAGCGGCCGGCGCTCGTCGGCGAGGTGATCGACGGCGATGGGCACACGTGGGCGCCCCGGAGCGGCGCGGCCGGCGAGGGCGGGCCGGCGGCAGGGCCGGGGGCCCCGATACCGCCCCCGGGCCCCGGCGTTCGGGCCGTCTCGTGGGGGATCTCCCAGGCCGAGGCCGGGCGCCTGGGGCTGTGGATCGGGCTCGCGCTCGTGGCCTTCGGCGGCTACCTCGTCGTCGCCTCGTTCGTGCCCGCGGTCGCCCTGGTCGGCTCTCTCGCTCTCGCCGTCCTGGGCGGAGCCCTCGTCGCCTGGCACCTGGCGGGACGGGCCGGAGCCTGGGCCGTCCACGCCGGGGTGGTGCTCGCCGGGTTCGGCGCGGCGCGGCTGATCGCCGAGGTCGCGGGCCTGCCGTCGGCCGGCTGGGGCACGCTCGGCGCCGGGCTGGGCCTTCTCGTGATCGCAGCCGTGCGCGTCACCCGCGGGGAGGGCGTCCGGTGGCAGGCGTGGGTCGGCGGCGCGCTCACGATCTTCGGCGGCTGGGGCGTGCTGGGCGCGACGATCCCGGGCTTCCCCACCCTGGGTGACCTGATCGTGCCCGCCGTCCTCGTCCTGATCGGGGTCGCCGTGCTCCGGCGCGGCGTCCGCCCGGCGTAGGCCTACCGCGTTCCCGTCCGCGTTCCCGCCGTGCCGGCCTCGATCGCGCCCGCCACGCCGTCGGCGATCCGGACCAGCTCGTCGTCCGTGGTCACGAAGGGCGGCCCGAGCAGGATCGTGTCCCCGTCGACGCCGTTCGCGGCCCCCGTCCCCGAGTAGACCAGGACGCCCCGCTCGCGGGCGGCCGCCACGACTGCCTCCGTGCGCCGCTCGGCCCGCGGGAATGGCGCCGTGGTCGCCCGGTCGGCGACGATCTCGACGCCCACCATGAGCCCCGGCCCGCGAACCTCGCCAACGTGCGGGTGGTCGTCGAGCCGCTCCCCGAGGAGGGCCCTGAGGCGCTCGCCCTTCACCGCCGACGCCGGCACGAGCTCCTCGTCCCGCAGGATCCGCAGGACCTCGCGGGCAACGGCCGCGCCGATCGCGGAGTGGCTGAAGGTGAAGCCGTGGACGAACCCGCCGGCCGCGAGCGTCTCGTAGACGGGGCCCGACGCCGCGGCGAAGCCGAACGGCCAGTAGCCGGACGAGGCGCCCTTGGCGGCGACCAGGATGTCCGGCCGCAGCCCCCAGTGGTCGCCCCCGAACCAGCGCCCCGTGCGCCCGAAGCCGGTCATCACCTCGTCCGCGATGAGCAGCACGCCGTGGCGGCGACAGACGTCGGCGACGGCCGCCCAGTAGCCGTCCGGCGGGACGATGGCCCCCAGCGTCGCCCCCACGATGGGCTCCCCGACAAAGGCCGCGACGCGCCGATCGCCGGCGACCACGATCGCCGCCTCGAGCTCGGCCGCCAGGGCGGAGGGGTCGCCGAGCGCGTGCGCGGCCGCCTGGCCGGCCCGGTACGGGTATGGAGTGGAGACGTGCTGGAAGCGCCCGAGCCACGGGGCGTACGGCCGCCGGAGGGGCTCGCGGCCGGAGAGGTCCAGGGCGCCCAGGCTGTTGCCGTGGTAGCTCCCCCAGCGGGCGATGACGACGTCGCGCGAGGGCTCGCGACGCGCCAGGTGATACGCCCGCGCCATCTTGAGCGCCGTCTCGATCGCCTCCGACCCGCCCGAGACCGGGTAGATCGCCGGCGCCTCGAGCGGAAGGATCTCCCCGACCTCGACGGCGTACGCCTCCAGCGCCTCGCTGGTGAATGCAGTCCCGTGGGCGTAGGCGACGCGTCCGGCCTGGGCGGCCATGACCGCGGCCACCTCGGCCCGTCCGTGCCCGATCCCCACGACGACCGCGCCCCCAGCCGCGTCCAGGTAGGCGCGGCCTTCCGCATCCCAGATCGTGGCGCCCTCCGCGCGGACGGCGACGGGAAGGCGGCGCCCGAAGATGCGCGGGAAGACGTGGCCGGGGGCGGGAGTGTCCATGGCGGCGATTCTAGGGCCCGGAGACACGGCGGGGGAGCCCTCCGGGGATGCGTGCGGAGCCGGCGATAGCCGGCTCCGCAGCCGGGCCGCGTCGATCAGGCTTCGGAGGGCGCCGCGGCCTCGGCCGCCTCGACTGCGGGGGCCACCGTCGCGGCCTCGGCGACGGCCTCGTCGCTGACCGCGAGGACCTCCGCAGCCCCACCGAGCTCGGTGAGCTTCGCGGAGATCGCGGTAGCCTCGGCGATGTTCGCGAGGACGCCGACGGCTGCCTTGCCGCCCGTGAGCTCCGCCGCGATCCGATCGCGGTCCTCGGCCGCGAGGCCGAGACCCTTGTGATGGAGCCCTCCGAGGATGCCGCCACCGATGACGCCGGCGAGCAGGGTCGGGGGGGCGATGATGGCCAGCACGAGGCCGATCCCGGCACCCTTGCCGACGCTCCGCCTGCCCAGCTTGTGGGTCTTGATCGTGCCATTGTCGTCGAGGACGAGGACGCCGATCGAGTTGAGCTTGATGTCGTCGTCCGCCTTGTCCCAGGCCTTCAGCGACTCGACCGCCGCGTCCGCGGCCGCCTCGTCCTCGAAGATCGCCAGGACGACCAGCTTGTCAGCCATTCGCTGTTCCTCCGCCGCCGTGCCGTGCCCGCGGGCATCCACCCGCGCGGCCGCACCGATCCTGCATGGTACCGCAGAGCCGGCGGCGTCCTCCGTCGGCCCGCCCGTCCGCGCTAGACGCGTCCCTTCGGGACGGTCTGCCAGTACGTCTTGTTGAAGACGATCTTGCCCAGGTGCCAGAGCTGGTTCGGCTTGGGCGGCTTCGGCGGGTGGTCGTAGTCGAACGAGAGGATCGTCCCCTTCCCGTCGCCGACCTCGAAGAAGCACATGACCTTGCCGGTGTAGAGGGCGTGCTTCCCGGAGGGCTTGCGCCCCAGCACGGCGGCCGCCACGCGTTCGGCGACGATCGGCGCCTCGAAGTGCGCGGTGGAGCCGGCCTTGCTGAGCGGAAGGTCGGTCGCATCGCCGAGGGCGAAGATGTTCGCGTACCGCTCGACGTCCTCGTCCTTCACGCCCGGCGCGGCCATCTTCTTGACCTGCAGCGTGTAGCGGTCGGTCGGCACCCAGCCCGACTTCGGGGCGAGCCCGGAGTCGGTCACGACCTGGGCCCCCTTGTGGGGCGGGATGCAGATCAGGAGGTCGTAGGAGTACTCCTCCATGGCGTCGGTGATGACCACCTTGCGCGCGGCGTCGATCGAGTCGATCCCGGCGAGGAGCTGGAGGTCGATCCCCTTCTCCTCGAAGATCGGAGTCGCCATCTCGCTGACGCTCTCGATCGTGAAGGCGCGGTTGATGGGCGACAGGAACTGGAGCTCCGTCTTCTCGCGCAGGCCCCTGTCGCGGAGCTCGGAATCGATGAGGAAGGCCACCTCGAGGGGCGCCGGCGGGCACTTGTAGGGGATCCCGGCGATGCCGATGAGGATCTTTCCGCCGCTGAAGGCGTCGAGGGCCTTGCGCAGCTTCGCCGACGCGGCGGCCGTATAGAAGTGGTGGGCCTCCTGGTCGAAATGCTCCACCGTCTCGGGAACGATGCGCGACCCGGTGGCGATGACGAGCTGGTCGTAGTGGAGTGCCTCGCCGGAGGCGAGGTCCACGCGCGACGCCTCGACGTCGATCTTCTGGACCAGGTCCACGACGAGGTCGACGTTGCCGTCGAGGAGCGTCCGCTCGTTGCGGATGAGCCGCTCCGGCCGCTGGTGGCCCATGGCGATGTACATGTAGCCCGGCTGGTACGTGTGCTTGCCGGAGAGGTCAACGACGGTGACCTTGGCCTCGCCCTTCGCGATCCGGGCTTTCAGCTTGCGGGCGACGAGGTTGGCGGTCAGCGTGCCGCCGACACCGCCGCCCAGGATGACGACGCGCTGCATCGACTGCTCCTACCGGGCCTTGGTGACGACGATCTCGTCGTAGCCGTCCCTGGTCTCGAGGCTGACGAGCGTGTGGCCGGCCTTCTCGACCCACTTCGGGATGTCGGTCTTGCTGCCCTTGTCGGCGGACCAGACGGCGATGGTGTCGCCGACCTCGGACTCCTTGATGGCCCGGATGAGCTCCATGAGAGGACCCGGGCAGAAGCTGCCGCGGGCGTCGACGGTGCGGGTGATGGTGGCGGCCATGGGTGGTTCCTTTCCGTTCCGGGACGCGACGAGGCGGGGCCGGGACGCGTTGGAGACTGGCGGGTGCCCGGCCGGCCGCAGAGGGGAGTGCGGCCCGTCGGACCCCAGGAAGGGGGCTAGATGAAGAGCGGAGCGTCGCCGCCCTGCATCAGCGCGATGACCGTCGCGGCGCCGACCGGCTCGCCGAGCCCGTCGATCATGTCCCCCTTCTTCAGGCCGAACATTTCCATCGTCATCTGGCAGGGCATGAACTCGACGCCCATCGACTGGGCGATCTCGAGGAGCTCCTTGGGGCTTGCGGCGTTGTACTGCTTGGCGAGCTTCTTCATCATCCACGGCCCCATGCCCAGGAAGTTCATCTTCGAGAGCTTGCGGTGGGAGATGCCAGGGCGCTGCATGAACGACATCATCTTCTGCATCGTGTTGTCGCCCGTGATCCGCACCTCGTCCTTGACGAAGGCCTGGAGGCCCCAGAACGTCAGGAAGACCCGGACCTTGGCACCCATTGCCGCGCCGGTCGTGGCAAGGATCATGGCGGCCCAGATCTTCTCCAGCTCGCCGCTGTAGCAGATGATCAGGATGTCCCGGGGCGGGGCCTCAGCCTCGGGGGCCGCGGCGGGGGCTGCGGCGGGGGCGGGCTCGGCGACGACGGTCGCGTCGGGCTCGGCGATGGCGGTCATCAGTACTTTGCCTTTCACTTCTTGCGGAGGACGAAGCGGTAGACGCCGCCCTCGACGGTCTGCTCGACGAGCTCGTTGCCCGTGACCTTCGCCCATGCGGCGAAATCCTTCGTCGACCCCGCATCGGTCGCGAGGACTTCCAGGAGCTGGCCGGAAGCGAGGCCCTTCACGGCCTGCGCCGTCTTGACGATCGGCATTGGGCAGGCCAGCCCCTTGGCGTCGACGACCTGCGCGATCTGCTCGGTGGACATCGGTCCCTTCCTTTCGGCGGCCGGCTCCGGCCGCGGGGTGCCTGGATCAGATGAAGAGGATATGGCCGTCGCCGGCGTTCAGGTAGAAGGCGGTCACGCCCTCGATGCCGTCGACGAGGGGATCCAGGTCCTCTTCTTCGATCTTGAGGACGTCCATCGAGAGGGAGCACGCCTGGATGTCGATCTCGCCGAGCTCCTTCGCCACGCGAAGGGTCGCGTGCCAGGGCTGCTGCCCGGCCGCCGCGGCCTCGGCCACGAGGGCCGCGCCGCGCGCGCCGGCCTCGGGCGCGAGCCCCAGGCTGGTGGACACCCTGTCCTTGCGGAAGGCCTCCAGGCCCCAGTACTGCAGGAAGATGTTCACCTTCCTGCCGAGCGCCGCCGCGCCGCTGGCCATGACGGCCGCGGCCTGCAGGCGGTCCTCGGTCCCGGAGAAGAGCACGATGTTGAGGGGTTCGTCTTCCACTCGATCTCCTTAGCCGGCGCCGGCGGGCGAAGCGGCAGGCATCGGCCGCTCGTCGGACGGGGTCGGGCGATCGGATAGCTCGCCGAGGCGGGCGAGGCGGCGCATGAGGACCCCGCGCATGAGGTTGCACGCGTCGATGACCTCGGGATCGGTCAGGTGGTACCTGACCTCCCGACCGTCGCGCTGGGCCTCCACGATCCCGGCTGCCCGCATCACGGCGAGGTGCTGAGAGACGTTCGGCTGCGTGATCCCCATCTCCTCGGCGAGGCGGCCGACTTCCTTCGGCTCCTCGGCGAGCAGGTGCAGGATCTCGAGCCGGCGGGGGCTCGCGAGAATCTTCATCACCTCCGCCTGGAGGCTCCAGATCGGGTCCATGTGCGCATTGTGGAAACATGCGCACTTGCGCATCATTGCCGGATGGCCCTTCCGCGGGCCCGACCGGCAGGGGGCCCGAGGGCCGAATGGCAGGGGGTTGGATCCGACGGCACGGGCGAGCGGCCGGGGATGGGCGGAAGCCGGGCCTTCTCAGCCCGCAACGGCGGGCAAGCGGCGCCGGGGCGCGACACGTGTAGCCCGTTTCTCGGCGAGGCCGGAGACGGCGTTGGCGGCCGTCGGGTCCTGCGGG
>Ga0315287_10006574_pt1 | contig 11590 bp, 14 predicted proteins | sample YL17G11_0_MG_FD_205037 | JGI IMG/M metagenome (GOLD analysis project Ga0315287, IMG submission 205037) | Sediment microbial communities from Yellowstone Lake, YNP, Wyoming, USA - YL17G11_0 | ecosystem: Environmental > Aquatic > Freshwater > Lake > Sediment | place: USA: Wyoming | collected...
GCGGGCTCACGTCGCCACAGTACGTCGAGGCGCATCCCGGCGAGCACGTGTGGGGGCACTACGGCAAGTACGAGTCGTGCCTGTTCTGCGGCATCATGCGGAGCCGCGACCCGAAGGGCAACAAGCCATGCCGAGGCATCGTACGCATCTCACTGAGGGACAACCCATGACCGAGCACCCGATCATCTTCACGGCTGAGTCCATCCGCGCCATTGTCGATGGTCGCAAGGTGCAGAGCCGCCGCATCATCGACTTCAAGAAGCTCCGGGCTCGAATGCTCTGCCGCGTCAACTCGGGAGCGTTCTGCGGAACACCGCTGACGGCGAAGAACGGGAACCTCTACCCCGTGACCTTCAACCCCAACGGAGCCGTCTCGGCGTGCATCAAAGGCGATCACCTGGGGCTCAAGCCCGGCGAGTTCGACTTTCGGTGTCCGTACGCGTCGGGTGAGACGCACATCGAGGACTTCGGCAAGCGCAACAAGCAGTGGGTCATCCAGCCGGTGGGCGAGAATCGACTGTGGGTGAAGGAAGGGTGGGCCGTGCGTGGCGCCGTCGCGCGCAGCGATGATCCAATCAGGCCCGGGATGAAGATCGTCTACCGCTCCGACCACGACCACCTCTATGGCGAGTCCTGGCGCTCGCCAATCTACATGCCGCGGTGGGCGAGCCGCATCAACCTCGTCGTCGAGTCGGTGCGCGTCGAGCGTCTCCAGGATATCAGCGACGAGGATGCGTGGGCCGAGGGTGTCGTCGGGACGCGCGAGGTCACGATGTACGAGGGGAAAGCCCGCGGGCTGTTCGAGAGCTTGTGGGACGAGATCAACGGCAAGCGGAGCCCGTGGAAGGACAACGTGTGGGTCTGGGTTCTGCGCTTCCGCAAGCTCGATGCGACTCCCGAAAAAAAAGGTTGACAGGCCCCTCAGAAGGGTTCATACAGACGGAAGGACCATGATACGCTTTCATACACCGCGCCCGAGTTTGCCAAATACGACCTCAAGGTCGTGGCAAGCAGTCGTGTGCGCGGCTACGACCGAGGGTAAGCAGGATATCTACCTGCCCCTCTCGCGCGAAAAAGGAGCCAAGGGCGGCTAGCGCGAGAGGGAAAGAAGAAAACGCGACGCCGCCCAGGGAAAGGTTCCTCGGCGGCGTTTTTCGTTTCTGGAGGTACGATGTAGGCTTGAAGCGGTGCAACAGCGATTGGGTGCGTAGACCGGTAGGGGTACGGGCGGGCCTGTAAAGCCCGCGTCTACAAAGGCCACGAGAGGTTCGACTCCTCCCGCACCCACCATGAAGGCACGACTCAAACGCGGGGCGTTTAGCTTGTACGACGCCCTCGTATCTCAACTGGCCAGAGGCCCGGCTTTTACCCGGTGCGACCCAGGTTCGATCCCTGGCGAGGGCACTTGAAGAACGAGCAGTTCACATACGAGGCAACCCCGGTGTCGACGCGCTATCATGTCGACGGGGCAGACTTCGTTGCCGATGTGATGGCACACGGGTGGCTGATCACCGAGTCGAGCAACAAGCGGCTGGCGTTCCTGATTGGTAAGCCGCGTCGGGCGCTGATCGAGTACGCACGGCGCAAGAAGTGGCTCGTGGAGACGACGCAGATCGTGATGCACTGACGGGCGCGTATCCGGAGTGGCACGGAACCAGACTCTTAATCTGGCTTTTGCGGGTTCGAGCCCCGCCGCGCTCACTGATGATGATCGGGACTAGCTCAACTGGTAGAGCACTCGGCTCTGACCCGGGTTGTTTCAGGTTCAAATCCTGAGTCCCGAACTGAGAAGTTGGTCCATTGAAAAACGAATAGCACTTCGCGGTCACGCCTCCCGCAGCCCGAGCCGGAACATCGGCGAGGATGGGACGGGAGGATATGCGCCGATGGCTCAATTGGTAGAGCAGTTGCCTTATGAGCGACGGGTTGCAGGTTCGAGTCCTGCTCGGCGCACCATGCTCCGGTAGCTCAGAGGTAGAGCGTCCGGTTGAAGCCCGGAAGGTTGTGGTTCGACTCCACACTGGAGCACTACGCGACGGTAGCTCAAGACGGCGAGGACAGGTGTCAGTACCCATGGCGCGGGGGCCCTCGCTAGATGGGGAGCGCACCGAGACTCCGACCGCTCATGGAGAGCAGCGGGCGAGTAACCCGACAGACCCTGGTGCGAATCCAGGCCGTCGCTCCAATTGATCGGACGTGGACCAACTGGTAGGTCAGCGGCCTTTGAAGCCGCCATGTTGCAGGTTCAACTCCTGCCGTCCGAACCGCAGATGGCGCCAGTGAGCTTGTCTGGGCGAGGTGGTAGGCCGCGGGCAAGACGACGCTACGGGACGACAACTACCACCGTCATCGGCGTGTAGCGCAGTCTGGTAGCGCATCTGCTTTGGGAGCAGAGGGTCGCTGGTTCAAATCCAGTCACGCCGACAATGTTGGAGGCGCAAGCCTCGCAGCAGCCCGCGCTCCGGAGCGTGGGGCCGTTCAGGTGCCAGTGAGCGTTCTCGGGTTACGGGACTACCGCGAGATCGACGACGCCTGATGTGGTTGCAACAGTCCCTGTCATGGGCACCTAGCACCTCTGGTGAGTGCGGCGGGCCGTTAACCCGCGTCGAGCGGAGTTCGATTCTCCGGGTGCTCGCAACATGCGACCTTAGCTTAGAGGCAAAAGCAGACGCTCGATAAGCGTCAGAGCGGAGGTTCGAGTCCTCCAGGTCGCACTCATGGTAGCCGAAGCCAAAGTGGATAGGCGCTGGATTGTGGCTCCAGTAATAGCGGGTTCAAGTCCCGTCGGCTACCCCGGAGCGATGGTGCTCCAGGGCATCAGGCTAAGAATCGTGCCGGATGGTGGTCGGAGAGTGAGAGCCTCGCGGACCGTAGAACGCCGGTTCCTGGATGCTCCCTTGCAGCGGGATGTACGGAGGCTACTTCGCGGCGGGAGCGGCAGGGGCAGGCTTGGCGGCAGGGGCCTTGGCGGGAGCGGCCTTCGCAACCGCGGGAGCCTTGGCAGGGGCCGGGGCCGGGGCTGCCTTGGTCACAGGGGCCTTGGCAGGGGCTGGAGCGGCCTTGGCGGGTGCGGGGGCAGCCTTCACGATGGCAGGGGCCTTGGCGGGCGCCGGAGCGGCCTTGGCGGGCGCCGGAGCGGCCTTGGCGGGAGCGGGGGCAGCCTTCACCGGGGCAACCTTGGCGGGAACCGGAGCCGGAACGGGGGCAGGCGCGGGGGCCGCGGGCTCGACCTTCACCGGAGCGGGGGCAGGGGCCGGAGCAGAGGCGGGGGCGGGCGGTACTACCTTGACGACTGGAGCAGCGTCGGGCTTCGCAACCGGGGGCGGGGTGGTGGTGCTGCACGCCACGAAGGCAAGCGCAGCAAAGGACAGCGCGTACTTGAGCATGTTCGTTCTCTCCCTCACGGCGTAGTTGCCGTTGGGGGCGGAGTATAGCACGGGTAACTGCTTTCGGGTGAAGTACAAGACGGGCTGATGGTGTAATGGGCACACGCGGCGTCCGCAACGCCGAGATCGGGGTTCGATTCCCCGTCGGTCCACTGCGTCCTCACGGGGACGCTGAAACCTCCTCCTGGCTCTGCGCCGCGAGCGTTCGCGTGAGCGAGGCAACCGGGAGTTCTTCGGGCTCATCGTCCAAAGGGAAGATGCCGGTTCGGCAGACCGGAGATCCGGGTTCGATTCCCGGTGGGTCCACGAGAGGCAGATGCGGGTTCGAGTCCCGCCGTTGCTTTGGAGGACGGATATCGCGACTCCCATCCTCCACGGCTTGTAGTTCAAGGGCAGAACGGCCTCGTTATGGAAGGTGCCAGGGAAGGCCCCTAACACGGCTCGAACCCGTGGGCTGCCTCCGGGCAGGGCGTTCGATTCGTCCACCTTCCGCGGGCCAGCGGGTGATCGCCGCGATGAGAGGGAGGCGTCCTCCTCCCCGCCGCGCAATGCCAGCGAGTCTCCCTGGTGGGAGTGCCCGCCTGTCACGCGGGATTTGGCGAGTCCGATTCTCGTCGCTGGCGCTAACGTGAAAGGAGGCTCCGATGACAGCCAGATAGACAGGAGGCTGCCATGATGAACCGGAAGCACGTTCGCTGCATCTGTCACAGTGCCTTCGCGGTCTACCCTGATGCGGAGGAACCCTGGTCCGATGTGTGGGTGAGGTGGAGGGACCGGCCTGGGAGGGTCCGCGCGTACGGTCCGACGCTCATCTCCAGGGCCGATGTTCTCGGCGAGGTCGAGAAGTACGAGTTCCTCATCCCGCACTACTCCAAGGACGGCAGCACGGAGATGGAGCAGTTCTCGCGCGAGGAATTGCCGAAGGCGCGCGAGCTTCTCGCGAGGCTCGACGCCGAGCGCTACATCATCGACGACGAGAAGCCGAGCGAGCACACGCCGAACCTCTACACCGCGGCGGAGTGGCTGACTCGCGCGACGGCGGAGGATCTGCTGGCCGTGTGGCTGCTCGACGCGCACGGCATCCGCAACGCGAAGTTCGAGTGGGACCGCCCCAAGATTTTCGTTCGCAGCGTCTGAGTGTGAACGGCGACCGGCGTAGGTCGCCGCATGGAGCAGCCGTCAGGCATCGGTGCCCTGTGCTCGCCCGCTAAGCGAGTCAGCCCGCAAGGCTGTGGAGGTTCAACTCCTCTCTGCTCCGCTGCATCAAAGTGGTACGCGGCCATGGTCCAAAGGTAGGACGTGGCGTTGCCAACGCTGAGGTGGGGGTCCGATTCCCCCTGGCCGCTCTGGAGGTTGTGACTGAGACAAGGACGGAAGGGGAGTCCCACTGTGCAGAACAACCTCTCCTGGAAGCGACGCGTGATGTTGGTTTTCCGCACTCGGTTGGAAACCGAGCGTGCCCCCGGGCACCGGGAGTTCGATTCTCCCCGCTTCCGCGATGGGCGTCGCGCCCCTTAGCCGCGACTCTTGTGCTACACTCATGGGCGCGGAAGCCGACGCCTTGTATCGGCCTTTGCGGGATAAGCCGCCGGGTGCGGCGCCAGCCCTCCAAGCTGGACTTGACGGGTTCGAGCCCCGTATCCCGCTCTGAGGCTAGGTCGTGACCAAGAACGGCCGGTAAACGCCGCGGAGAGAATAGACATAGGCCGGGAATCTCGACGCGACTACCTAGCTTCTCTTTCCTCCTCAACTCGCCGTTCATGCGGCGAGCCAGCCAGGGTGTTTAGCGTCGAGTGGTGTCGTCACGCAGAACCGTGACTAGCCGGACGATGTTACCGCACGCCGAATCACCCGTACGGCACCGCAGCCTGAGTCACGGCGTCCGGCTGCGGGTTTTGCAGGCATAGGTCAGTGGTAGACCGCTAGCTTCCCAAGCTGGATGTTGCGGGTTCGATTCCCGCTGCCTGCTCGGGGCTCCCGACGTGACGCCGACCCCTTTCAAGGGGAGGTAGCCAATAAGGGGGCCCGCTCTCTCAAGGAGTGATAGATGTACAACGCGAAGAAGGACTGCGGCTGTTGCGGCAAGAAGGTCCGCCCCCGAGACGTTTTGCCCGACGGGGAGTGGATCGACGGCTTCATGACCAGCGCAGACGGGAAGCACGGATGCGGAGTGTGGCTCTGCATCGGGTGTGCAGGTTCCAACCCGCACACGACCTGTGGCTGCTGCGACACCAAGTTGGCGGCAGCGCTCGAAGTCGACGAGGAGTACTTCGACAACAAGCTTGATCCACAAGATGCACCGTAACGGGGTGTAGCGAAGTCTGGTATCGCACACGGTTCGGGACCGTGGGATCGCCGGTTCAAATCCGGCCACCCCGACCAGCAACGCCGTCGTGGGGAAACCTTGGTAGACCCGCCAGACTAAGGATCTGGTGCTCGAAAGGGCGTGCCGGTTCGAGTCCGGCCGACGGCACCGCATGTCACCGTGGAGAAACCTTGGTAGACTCCATCGGCTCAGGACCGATGGCCCGCAAGGGCGTGAGGGTTCGAGTCCCTCCGGTGACACCATGGGGTGGTAGCTCAAAGTAGAGCGGCCCGCGAGGGAGAGATGCAGACTCACGCCCTGCCCACCCCACCACTACTCCCCTACTCGCTTCGGTGGGTAGGCGCGGGGCCCGGAAACGGGCTCCAGCTTTGCCGACGTAGCACAATCTGGTTGTGCAGCCGCTTCGTAAGCGGAAGGGTGGAGGTTCAAGTCCTCTCGTCGGCTCTACACGCCCGAATCGCTCAGTGGTTGAGCAGATGGCCTGTATCCATCCCACGCGGGTTCGATTCCTGCTTCGGGCTCCATCTTGACAGCGCGTTTTCTCAGGCGTAGCCTGTCCCGCTTTAGGGGGACCGGGGAGTAGGGTAGTGATGACCACGATTCGAGTAGTGGTGAGTGACGGAGACAGGTGCGGGCAGGCGGTGTGCGAGTGCGGGTGTTCGTTTCCCTGGAACCAGCGGGCCAACGTCAACGTGCTGTACCAGATGCGGGACGGCAACCTCGTCGTCTACATCTGCTGTCCGAAGTGCGCGACGACGATCAACGGTCCAGTTGTCTAGCTGTCGCTGCCGTCTAAATGGCTTGGACGCCGGCCCCTCAAGCCGGAAACTGCGGGTTCGACTCCCGCCAGCGACGCCGCCCCTGTAGAACAACAGCCAGTTCGTTGGCCTTTCAAGCCAGAAACGCGAGGGCAGCACTCGCCAGGGGCACGCGCTGATGGTGCATCGGAAGCCCGCCGGTTCCACACGCCGGAGAGGCAGGTTCAACTCCTGCTCAGCGCACCGACTCGGGGGTTAAATCCTATCGGCCAGGAGCCAGCCCTACAAGCTGGAGAGAGCGGTTCGACTCCGCTACCCCCGACCAAGACAGTCCAGGCTGGCTTCCTCAAGGCCAACGGTCTTTCAGGCCGAGTACAAACAGTCCTGGGCGATGCGCCGCTGGCCCAACGGAAGGGCGTCCCCCTGACGCGGGGAAGATTCGAGGTTCAATTCCTCGGCGGCGCACTTGAGCGGTCTGTCAAGGAGCCAACTTTAGTCAAGCGGGTCGTTAGCTCAGATGGGAGAGCGCCGGACCTGCAATCCGGAGGCCGCGAGTTCAATTCTCGCACGATCCACTGAGAGGGAGCATCGGTGATAACTTGAAGGAGGTAGGTGGCGACCTGCTATCAGCCACCGACACCGGCAGGGGCCTCCCCAGAGCAGATGATCCCTCCCTCTCTGTGCCGCCGTAGCTCAGCAGGTAGAGCACCGCTTCGGTAAAGCGGAGGCACCGAGTTCGAGTCTCGGAGGCGGCTCCAACGTACTCGGAGGTTCGCAGATGACGCACAGGCAGGGCTACATCGAGGCAACGCAGTTCATAACTTGCTTGGAGGCTCGTTATGGCCCTGCGTGCGCTGCGCCGGTTTCATTCTCGGAGGATGAAGGCTAAGGCCAAGCGGGTGTATCCCGATTGGCCGAAGAACTACAAGGCAGCCGACCAACTGCAAATCTGCTCTTGTACGATGTGCTGCAATCCGCGGCATAGCTGTTGGAACAGCGGCACGAACAAGCTGACGTGGCAGGAGCGCGACGCGCTGTTGCTCTACCGCGAAGGACTCGAAGAATGAGAGCACGCCCGGCGCGAGTCGGGCATGGGTTGCGATCTGGGGATCAGGCTGGACTCCAAACCCGGCCAGCGGGGTTCAATTCCTCGGCAGCCCGCCAACCCGTATGCGGAGCGCTCTGACAAACCGTCGTGGCGTAGGACGGCTGCGCAGCCAAACAAACGCCACGGCGACGAGCGCACGCGGAGGCGCCGGAAGGTGCGTCTCCGCCAGAACCCTTCCACTCGGCATGCAGGTTGACTAATTCGCCCGTACTTCCCGTAGCTCCGTGGGCCGTCGAGGTCCCACGGTGAGCGGGCAACACGGGCCACCTCTCTCCCTCTGGCTCGCAGCACGCGGTCCATACCGTCGACCGAGAGCCCACTCGCTGGTACACCAACGGGTGTTGTGCCTGGGCCACCGTGAGGTGGCCTGTCTCTGGCGCCGTAGCCAAGTGGTAAGGCACGCGGCTGCAAACCGCGCACCACCGGTTCAAATCCGGTCGGCGCCTCCAAAGTTGACCTTCCGCTCGAACGCGCGTAGAACCAGAGCAGGAGGTCCATCATGTGCATCATCGAAATCAGGGCCGCGGAAGGCGGCGAGGACTCGAAGCAACTCGTTGAGGAGCAGGCGGGCATCTACGCGCGCCTCGTGGCCAGGAGCGGGCTTTAGCCTTGAGGTCGTCGAGGCAAGGCCGGGCTTCAAGGTCCTCCGCGTCATCGGCGATGCGGCCGATGCGCTCTTTCGGGACGAGGCTGGCGGGCATCGCTGGCAGCACGTTCCCGCCACCGAGAAGGGTGGCCGAGTTCACACCTCCACACTGACGGTCGCGGTTCTCCCCGAACCCACTGAGACGCAGGTGACGATCCGCGAGGCGGACCTGGAGATGAAGTCTTGCCGCGGGTCCGGGGCTGGAGGCCAGCACCGCAACGTCACGGCGAGCGCCGTGCAGCTACGGCACATCCCGACCGATATCATGGTGCGGTGTGAGAGCGAGCGCTCGTGGCACCAGAACCGCCGCACAGCCCTCGCGCTGCTCCGAGCGAAGCTGTGGGAGCGCCAGCACGAAGCCGACGTTGGCGGGCGCGCTGAGGAACGGCGGCAGCAGGTCGGCCTCGGGATGCGCTGCGAGAAGCGCCGGACCATCCGCGTGAAGGATGGCACCGTCGTGGATCATGTGAGCGGCCGGAAGTGGAGATGGAAGGAGTACGTCAGAGGAGAGTGGTAGAAGGATGCTCTGCGGCGCGGCGCCGCCACCGCCTTCTAAGCTATGGCTTCGGGGTTCAACTCCCCGGCAGAGCGCTTTCAACGAACGGTGAAACTGGTCCCGATGGTGAAAGCGGAAATCATGTGGGTTTCCTAAACCCTCGTTCCCGGTTCGAGTCCGGGTCGGGACACCGTTGACCTCGTAGGCCAAGTGGAAGGCCAATCGTAAAACGGAACGATTCCTGAAAGGGCATGTAACGGCCTGCTACCCGAGGACGGGCTCTGCACTTCGAGCAACCCTTATGCGTGATAGGTCACGGTCCGAAGGGGTGTGGGTAAGCCGGAAAGGTTGCGGATGCACCGAGCCGTGCCCGGCTGGTAACAGTCTGGGGTGGGCGGAAGGCGCCACGGCAGGGAAGCGCGTTGCCAAGCTGGCTGTACGTGCATGATGCGGGTTCGAGCCCCGCCGAGGTCGCCGTCGTCATGCCCTCGTCCGGGCGGAACCCGGGCCCGGCCTCCGAAGCCGGTGATGGGAGTTCAACTCTCCCCGAGGGCGCGAAGAAAACCATCTCCTCGTGGTGAAATGGATATCATGCAGGTCTACGGAACCTGAGTTGGCAGTTCGACTCTGCCCGAGGAGGCTACACCGTTGTGGCGGAATGGCGGTGACATATGTTAGAATCGACGTATGCGCGAAATATACCGCTCTCCCTGGTTCAGACTCGGTAAGTATCTGGCTTGTTCGGTCATCTACGAAGACGGCCATAGGAGGACGGTGCTGGCGCATCGTGAAGCTGTGGAGAAATCCATCGGGAGAGAACTTCTGCGAGACGAGGTTGTACACCACCGTGATGGTAACGGAGCCAATAATGCACTAGACAACTTGGAAATCAAGACGATTCAGTCCCATTCACGAGATCATGCTCGCAGAGTAGAGCCGCTTAGTTTGGTGTGTATCGGTTGTGGCAAAACTTTCTATCGGAAGCCATGTATAGAACGACACAACCGTAAGTCTGGCAAGAATGGACCCTTTTGTGGTAGGCACTGCTCAGGCGCGTACGGCGCAAAACTCACTCCTCGCAAATATCCGGCAGATGGTTCCGGGGTTCCTCACGGTACGTTATCCGGATATGATTACTGGCACTGCCGCTGTGACAGGTGCCGAAAGGAAAACGCTGACAAAAAGAGAAGCCAGCGTGCTGGAAATAGGAAGACAGGGCGGTCCTAGAAGCCGCTGCCCTCACGGGCGCGGGAGTTCGACTCTCCCCGCTGGCACGACTCAGTTGAAGTGGCGCCACCGCTCCTCATGCACGGCCCGGAACGCCTCGTCGATGCCGCCGCCATCATCGTCGTCGCGGAAGTCGTAGGCGGGGTTCTCGATGCACGCGATGCCTTCTTCCCAGAAGCTGATGGAGAAGTAGTCTCCACCCGTCTCTTGGCACCAGAAGCCGAGGTGGTCTGGACCGCGGCCCATCGACGACACGCCCCATCCCTCACGCCGCAGATGCTGGATCAGCTTGTGGGCCATGCTCCAGGTGACGCAGAGGCCGCGCCAGAACAGCTTGGCCATCGGGGCGTGGGTTTCCTTCTCGCTCATTCGGTCCCTCCTAGTACCAGGACTACTCAGCGGCGTATTTCTCACACGCAAAGTGAAAAATAGTTGCGCTGCCAGGAGGAAAGACGGGCGGAAGCTCTTGGTCTGACGGTGAAATGACGCCTGGATGGCGTAACTGGTAGGCGCGGCTGGTCTTAAAAACCGCTGCCCTTCGGGGCGTCAGGGTTCGAGTCCCTGTCCAGGCACCGTAGTCTCCCCTCGACGAAGGTGAGCAGGATGAACCACCCGAGCGACAGGATTTCGCCGCAGGTGGCGCGGAACTCAACGACGCGATGTAGCTGCATGAGACAACGATACCATGCCAGCAGGCAGGAGCGGCTCTCCTCCCGCGCCCCATAAGCGCGCTAAGCCGGTTCGACACCGGATGCTGGCACCATGGGAAGGAAAGACATGAGAAGCTGGTTCACATCGGACACACACTTCGGTCACACCAACATCGTGAAGTACGCCCACCGGCCGTTCGCCAACGTCGACGAGATGGACGAGGCGCTGATTCAGAACTGGAACTCGGTCGTTGGCGAGAGAGACGACGTGTACCACCTGGGGGACATGATGTTCCGCCTCAGCCGCGAGCGCGCGGAGGCGATACTCGGGCGGCTGCGCGGTCGCATCCACCTCGTACGAGGAAACCACGACCGAGGCATCGACCACTACAAGGAGCGCTTCGTCTGGATCAAGGACTTGGCCGAGGTGAAGATCCAAGACGCCGACGCGCCGGAGGGCGTGCAGCGCATCGTGCTTTGCCACTACGCGATGCGCGTGTGGAAGCACTCGCACCACGGGTCGTGGCATCTCTACGGCCACTCGCACGCGAGTCTCCCCGAGGACCCGCGCTCGCGATCCTTCGACGTTGGAGTGGACGCGCGAGGCTACTACCCGGTAAGCTACGAGGTCGTGAAGGCGCTGATGAGCGAGAAGCAGTTCGTGCCCATCGACCATCACGGCGACGAGGAGCTACAGCAAGAGATGAATGATGCGGGATAGACTAGCGGTTAGTCAGAAGGCTCATAACCTTCTCAGCCGGGTTCAACTCCCGGTCCCGCTACTACCTGGGAGTACGTCAGCGGTTAGACGGCACGGTCGGGGTCCGTGCAGGCGGGAGTTCGAGTCTCCCCTCCCAGACCATCACCACGCGAGCGTGGCGAAGCTGGCATACGCGCCTGCCTCAAGAGCAGGTGTCCCTCGGGACGTGGGAGTTCAAATCTCCCCGCTCGCACCACCGCACTACAACGTGACCACGAAGCGCTACTCGAACA
>Ga0315287_10006575_pt1 | contig 11589 bp, 5 predicted proteins | sample YL17G11_0_MG_FD_205037 | JGI IMG/M metagenome (GOLD analysis project Ga0315287, IMG submission 205037) | Sediment microbial communities from Yellowstone Lake, YNP, Wyoming, USA - YL17G11_0 | ecosystem: Environmental > Aquatic > Freshwater > Lake > Sediment | place: USA: Wyoming | collected...
CTCGGCCTTCGGCCTCTGATGAGCTTTTCGATCTAAAAACCGGGCATACAGCTTTTGTCCGACATACGGCACCACATTATATAAACCATTTCATATCGACATTCTTCATGTCCGACATTTTGCACCCCATCAAAAGGAAATTTTGACCCCTAAAATCAACAAAAAAGGACTTTAATTTTATGTTGACAGAATAAAAAATATGTGTTACTTTATCCCTGGAGTTAACATGAAAAACGAACGAGTTACTATAAGACTGACAGCCGAGCTTAAAGAAAAGCTCTCCGAAAATGCCTTAAAAAACGGTTTCCCTTCTGCTACCGCTTACCTGGTTAGTCTGATCGGAAATGGACTTTCTCAATCCAAAACCCTGGATACCCAGGCTGAAAACCTTTATCAAATCAAGGAAAAGGTCAATAATATTGCCTCAAACCAGACCACCCAGGAAGAGAAATTTACCGGGGAACTGGATAAGATTTTCAGATTCTCCTATATCAACTACCGCCTCATCATCCATATCCTGGCCAGGCTCTTCTACATCAAACCTGGGGACATCTCCCGGCAAAACAAGGAAGATGCCGATGCTTACGTCAAACAGCAGGTTAAGCTCATGGAAGAGCGTTTCGGAGCCACCCCCTGATGGTATCCGCAGCTATCAAGACCGCCGGGGCCACCAAAGACTATTTCCAGGACAAAAAAGAGAACTACTTTAGAGGCTCTCAAGGTCAATGGCAGGGGAAAATGAGTAAAGAACGGTTCCCGGACGAAAAATTCACCTACGATGAATTCGTCAAGCTTACCGAGGAAAATGACCGGTTCGGCACTATCGATCTGAAGTTCTCCCTGTCAAGCCAGGTCTCTGCCGGCCTTTCGGCCCATCCACAGGCAAAGGAGATTGTCATAGAAGCTGTGTCCCGTGTGGCTGAGCAAATTCAGGAAGATATGAAAATCAGGTTCAAGAAGGATAAATACGCTAAAGAACACTTCCATATCCGGGTATCGACTAACTCCCAGGGCGAGTGGGTGGCCCGGGTGGTCTCTCATAACGTGGCCAATAAAAACATTTCCCATATCGCCTCCTTACTCGACGACCGTAAATACCGGGACATGTTCGGGGAAAACATGGTCAAAGAGCTTAAAGGGATCGGTGTTAAGAGCGAGAAAATCGATTTTGACCTGAAGTACTTTGTCAAAGAGGGGCGGGTGGCATTGGACCTGGTTTGCCATGCCCCAAAATCCGTTTCCCTGGCCATGATGTTCCCGGAGCATTATGAGAAGATCATCCGATGTCATGAGAAGGCCAATGAAGCGGCCATTAGATTCGTGGAGGAAAATTACATTACCACCAGGGTGCAGATAGACGGTATTGGCCAAAGGATATTGACCCATAACATCATATCTGCCCGGTTCATCGATTTTTATAACCGGCAATTGCAGCCGCAACTGCATACCCATAACCTGATCTTCAATACCACCCGCAATCCCTATTACGACAGAGCAAAAAAATTCAGTAAAGAGTTTTTAACCATAGATTTTAAGACCATCCTGGACAATTTCAAAGTCATTGATGGGGTATATAAAGCCGAATTAATCAATCTTTTGAGAAAAGAAGGTTATCGGCTGAGCCATGATAAAGACAACCAGTTGAATTTCGAGATCAAAGGGTTTAGCCGGGAGCAGCTCCTGCATTTCTCCCGTACCGAGATCGATGATAAACTCAAGGAGATGGGCACGGATAGGGAGACTGCCAGTGCTAAGGTCAGGCAGTTGGCCAATTTAATGACCCGGCCCGATAAAGTGCATATGGAGTTTGAGCAATGGGCGGAAGGTGTGCGCCGGGAAATGGAGACAATGACCATCGATGCGCCGGAAATGGCGCAAGTTAAAGAGGTTCCCGTGGCCGAGAAAATGTCTGCCCTGGTTTCTGCTGTGGATGGGTTTCTGTATGAGCAAGCGGCGTTTACCCGGCAGGAGTTTATCAACGGCATCCTGGCCCGGGCGGGCGATATTCTCTCTGCCGAAAATGTAGAGGACTATTTCGACCATTCGGGACGCCTGATCAACCTGGGTGAGATGAACGGGAAAACCTATTTTTCTACCCGGGAGAATATCGAGCTTGAGAACTGCATCTACCAGTACATGGCCGAAGCAAAGAACCGGAGACCGGGTTTGATCGAAGACGCGATTGTTGAGAGGCACCTGCATCAGTCCGACCTGAACGCCAGCCAGAAGGAGGCCCTGCGCTTTATGGCCCGCTGCCCGGACCGGGTGGCCGCCGTCCTGGGCGCACCGGGTTCCGGTAAATCCTACCTGCTGCAAAGAGTCAAAACCCTTTTTGAACATGAAGGCTACCGGGTCTATGGCCTGGCCCCGTCGAATAAGGCGGTCTTAAACCTCAGAGAGAAATCGGGTCTACCGGCTTTGACCCTGCATTCTTTCTTCATCAAACTCCAGGTTGAGGCCGGGACCTGGGAAAAGGAACAGAACCCTTTGGATTTGCGCCTGACCGATTTTTCCGGGCTTAAGCCCGGTACTAAAAAAGAACTCTGGGTGGTGGACGAATGTTCGTTGATCGATAACCAGGCCATGAACCGGCTCCTGCAAGCAGCCGGGCTAAGAAATGCTTACGTTGTCCTGGTCGGGGATACCCGCCAACTGCAACCGGTGGGCGCCGGTCGGCCCTTTACCAACCTGGTTAAAGATGGAAGACTCCAGTACGCGGAAATCAAGGAAATTCTCCGCCAGAAAGAGGTCTGGAAGGTATTCGATCCGGGCAACCTGTCTAAAACTGTCCGAAGGGCGATCGAGAGTACGGCCAGGCGGGCCGATGCCGTTGTCTCTTTTGTCAAAGGCCCGCCGCTACTCCCGCCCGACCGGGGCCAGATCGGGAAGCTACGCCTGGACAACCGGGTCGAGGTCTCATTTTACCGCGACACGTCCGTCAAAGATGCGGTTAAAAACATCATTAACGACAATATCCTGGGCAGCTTACGTGACCTTCAATCCCGGATAGTGGAAATCAAAGACAATGAGGCCCGGTTTGAAGAAATAGCCAGGCACTTTTGCACCCTGTCGCCGGGTGAGCAGCGGCAGACCAGTATTATTACCGGCACCAACCGCGACCGGGACAGGATCAACGAAACAGTCCGGTGCAGGCTAATGGCCCAGGGGGACCTGGCTTTCGGGTCCTCTTTTATAGTAACTAATAGCCGGGGTATAGAATCTAAAAAAGAATTTTCTGTTGGCGACCGGATCATATTCCTGAAAAAAACACAGACCAAAAACCACAAAATCATGAAGGACGATATTGGCCGGATTTTAAAGATCGAGACAGGCTTTCGCTCCCGGTCGATTCTCCCCTGGGCGGAACGGGAGCCGGTCACGTTGTTTCATATCGATATCCAGGGTCAAAAGATCGCCCTTGACATCGGCAAAGATAACCATATCGATCATGCTTACTGCCTGACTACCTATAAGCAGCAGGCGGCCAGCCACAAGCGGGTGATCGCCAATTTCGACACCCGGCAGTACAACATCAATAGTAAAAATGACTTCCTGGTTAAACTCTCCCGGGCCGAGGGGGAGGTGGTTATCTTTACCGACGATCATAAGAGCCTGTACGATGCCGTCAAGAAAGAGCAGTCAAAGGTAAGCGTCAGGGATTTTGCGGCTGAGCAGTTCAGCCCGCACAAAAAGGTGGACATCCCGGCCAGGGAGGAGTGGCTATCGAAGATAGCGGAGACAGTCGAGTACCGGAATGCGGCCTTTAGCCGGGCGGAATACATCGCTGGGTCTGAGGATATTTACCGGGAGATGGTTGAGCTAGGGTTAAAGGACATAGAGATCACCGGGAACGATTTGGAGAAGCTTTTCGACGACCGGGCGGGCAGCGGGAATTTTGTCGAGCTTGGCCCCCTGAAAGGTGTAAGTTATTTTTCCACGCCGGAAAACATTGCCGTGGAGATGGGCATATACGACCGGGTGGAGGGGGGAAGGAAGAAACGAACCGGTATCGATGAGTGGACAGTGGACGCATTTCTTGAAAAAACGTCATTAAGCGGGGGTCAAAAAGAGGCGGTGCGGTTCATGGCCGTCTCAGCCGACCGGGTGATCGCCATCCAGGGTGCTCCGGGTTCGGGCAAGTCGTTCATGCTCGACCATGCCCGCAACCTGTTTGAAAGTGAGGGATACAAGGCGGTGGCCTTAGCCCCGTCCCAGAAAGTCGTCCAGAAGCTAAAAGAAAAATCCCGGTTCGACCAGGCGGCCTCCATCCACTCCTTTTTGATTGCCCTGCAACAGGAGGCCGGGACCTGGGACCCGGGCAAGGATCCCCTGGATTTAAGACAGACCAACCTCAAAGGGTTGACCCCCGGCAGCCATAAAGAGGTCTGGTTTGTGCCCGAAGCCTCCCTGATCGACAACCTGGCCATGAACCGCTTATTGGATGCAGCCGAACGCAAGAATGTTTATGTGATCTTGATCGGCGATACCCGGCAACTGCAACCGGTAGGCGCCGGTAGGCCCTTTTACAACCTGGTCAAAGATGGAAAAATTTCGTACCTGGAGCTTAAAGAGATTGTCCGGCCTTTCCGGGACGTTTCCTTAAGGGAGGCAGTCGATAAAATCATCAACGATCAAATTTTGGAAAGCGTCCAGGCGATGTTACCCCATACCCGGGAGATCAGGGATAACGAAGAGCGTTTCCGGGAAATGGCCCGGTGTTATACCGGTCTGACGCCCGGTCAACGGGGGCAGGCGGTGATGGTGACCGGCACCAACCGGGATAGGATCAAGCTCAACGAAAATGCCCGGGATATCTTGAAAGAGAAAGGGGAACTCGGCCCCGGTTATTTGTTTGATGTAGCGGACAGCCGGGGTGTAGCATCCAGGAAAGAGTTTTCCGTGGGCGACCGGGTTTTATTTCTAAAGAAAGTGGAGATCGCTGGGCAGACCATCATGAAAGATGATACCGGCCTGATTACGCAAATCGACACCGGCCAGGAAAACAATACCGATCCCGATAACCCGGGGAAAGTTCCGGCGATCCATATCTCCACCAATGGCCGGGAGATTGTTCTTAATATGGCAGACTACAACTACCTCGATCATGTCTATTGCCTGACTGCCTACCGGGTGCAGGCCGGCACATATAACCAGGTCATTGCCAATTTCGACACCAAACAGCAAAATGTCATCAGTCGAAACGATTGGCTGGCCAAACTTTCTTGCGCCGGGGGCGAGGTCCTTATTTTTACCAACGACAAAAAGGGCCTGTACGACGGTATCAACAAAGAACAACGCAAAATCAGCATTGCCGATTTCCCGCCGGACCGGTTCAAAGCCTATATCAAGCCCGAAGCAGACCCGGTGCAAGAACTGCTAACAAAGATTGCCAGGATATTCGAGTACCGCAATGCCGCCTTTACCCGGAAGGATTTTGTCCACGGCTCCAGGACGATATTTATGGATATGATCGAACAGGGGGTCAAGGCGGAGAACCTGGCCGATAAAGATTTTGCCGCCTATTTCGATAGCCTGGTCAAGCAGGAGTATTTTTTTAGCATCGGCCAGGTAAGCAATGAAACCTGGTATTCGAGCCAGGAGAATATCACCGTGGAGATGGGCATTTACGAGAAAGTCCAGAGGGCAAAAGACAAGCGCCAAGGGTTCGATGAAGCCAAAGCCTCCGATTATTTGAAGACCACCACCTTGAATAAGGAGCAGCGGCAAGCCGTAACGTTTATGAGCACGGCCCAGGACCGGGTGATCGCCATCCAGGGTGCGCCCGGTGTGGGCAAGTCGTTCATGCTCGACACGGCCCGCAACTTATTTGAAGAGGAGGGTTACAAAGTGGTGGCCTTAGCCCCGTCCAACAAGGCCACCTTAAACCTCAAGGAGCGGGCCTATTTTGAGAATGCGGCCACCATCCACGCCTACCTGATCGGCCTGCAAAAAGAAAACGGCACCTGGAAAGAAGGGCAGGACCCCCTGGATTTACGCCAGGCCGACCTTGACGGACTTAAACCCGGCAGCCACAAAGAAGCCTGGTTTGTCGATGAAGCATCATTGATCGATAACCACGCCATGAATAGGCTCCTGCAAGCAGCCGAGCTAAAAGACGCTGCGGTTGTCCTGATCGGGGATAAGAACCAACTTCAGCCCGTGGGTGCAGGAAAAGCGTTTACCATCCTCTTAGATGAGAAACGGATCGCCTTTCGGGAAGTCAAAGAAATTCTCAGGCAGAAAGCGGAATGGCGGATTTACGGGGCAGAGAAGCTTGCGCCCCAGGACAAACGGGCGCTGGTCAGGCGGGCGCGCTCCGGCCCGAACAATGCCGCCCTGGTCTATCTCAAAGGCGAGGCGCCGCCCGTCGATAAAAAGGACCTCGAAGCAGGTACTTACCGGATGGAAAAATATACTGCCCCTTCCGGTGCTAAGGTCATGATCGTTAAAGACCATTCCCTCAAAGAGGCGGTCAAAGATGCGGTAGACCGGGACATAGCCGCCAGCCTGGGTAAGCTCCAGGCCCGGATCACCCAGGTTCCCGAAAAGAAGGACCGGCTCATGGCCATTGCCGAAAAGTACGCCGGTCTGCCGGCCAGGGAGCGCAACGATACGGTTATTATCACCGCCACCAACAGCGACCGGCTGGCCATCAACACGCGGGCCAGGGAAATTTTGCAGGCAAAGGGCGAGCTAAAACCGGGCTTTGATTTTACTGTGACCGATATCCTGGGTAAAAAGCAGGTGCGGGAGTTCTCGGCCGGGGATAAGGTCATCTTCTTGAAAAAGAGCGTTATCGACGACGTGTTGATCAGCAAGGACGATGTGGGCATGATCAAGAAGATCGAGAACCGGTCGATTACCATCCAGGTCAATCAAAAAGAGGTGGCCATCCCCATCGACCGGTACAACCACATCGACCATGCCTATGCGCGCACAACATATAGGGTGCAGGGGGCCGATTATAACCGGGTCCTCTGCAACATCGATACCCGGCAAAAGCGGGTCAACAGCCTGAATGATTTTTTGGTCAAGATATCCCGGTCAAGGCACATCCTGGATATATATACCGATAGCCGGGAGCATCTGCATGGGGCGGTCAAGAACGAACAGTTCAAGAGCAGTATCAATCAATTCTTTTCCGCCAAAGGCCCCCATAACCCATCGTCCATTGTCCCGGACGGGCCGGGGAAAGGTGCGCCCCCGCTATCGACAGGAGATGATTTCACTCCCTTTGATGATAGCGGCCCGGTCAAGCCGGGGAAACTTAAGGAAATAGGCGTAATGGAGGATTCCGCTTTAATCGACCCGCTCTTTGCTATCGACCTCCCGGAAATCTCTCCGTTCGCCAACACTTTCGACGCTAATCCGGGGAAGACTCCGGACGCCGAAATCCTGCCCGACGATACCGGCAGGGGTATAGAATTAGACATCTAGGAGATTATCATGTCATTGGTTGAAACCCACGAAAAACGAATTTCCAGGTTCAAGATGTTCTTTCACATGATCGTCATCGGTGCTATAGTCAGTCTTTTTCTCTACGGCTTGAGCACCTGGATGGTCATTAACAAAATGAATAAAAAATTTATCGCCTACGGTTGTCCCAAAACCGTGTTCATCAGCTACCTCAAAAACAAATACATCTGGATACCTATACCCTTTCTTAAAAACTATCAGACCCCCGTGGAGCCGATGTTGCAGCGTGTCGCCCGGTGTAAAACCCTTCCGGCCCAGGCTTACAACCGGTTCATCGACAAATTACTAGGTCGAAAACAGCGAAGCAAGAAGCTTCTTGAAGAGTCTATACAGGCTGTCTCCACACACCTCTCCCGGTTCAAGTCGCTCTTTTTGCTCTTCCTCTCCATCTACATCCTCCTGTTTTCCATATTCTCCATGTTAGGCCATAAGGACAAGCATATCCGGGGTACCCAGATGATGCCCGCCCTATCGTTCAGGCTCAAACTCATTTTCTCTTCCTGGCTAAAACGTCACCACCACATCCGCATCGGCAAATTACCCATACCCAAGTCAAAGGAGATCAGCCACTTCTTATTTATGGGTTCCACGAGATCCGGTAAATCCGTGACCCTCAACCAGTTTATCCACAGCATTATAGAGCGCAAAGAAGCATTGCACAATAACCACAAGCTGATTATCTACGACCTCAAAGGGGAATTTGTCGGCAAGTGGTATTCGGAGAAAGATATCCTGTTCTTTCCCTTTGACCAACGCTCAATCAAATACTCCCTGTTCAACGAGATCAAGAGCGATATCGATTTTAAGATCATTGCCAAATCCCTATTCGAGCCGCCACGGAACGTCTCTCAGAACCTATCGTTTTTCTACGAAGCCGGGGGCGAGGTCTTTAAGACCGGCCTCATCCTGCTGGGCAAGAGCGGCAGGAAATCCAACCGGCACATCTTGGAGTTTTTTGCCCAGGAAAGGGATGAGATCATCAAACAGTTTTCCACCCTGCCCAAAGCCCTGCAAGGCCCGATCGATTACCTGATCGACAGCCGGGAGGCTGCCGGTGTCCTGTCCACCATCCACGAAAAGATCAACTTCCTCGAATACCTGATCGATGCCGACGGCCCGTTTTCGTTCAGGGACTACATCGCCGATGAGAAAGACCGACGTAACCTCTTTATCCCCAACATCTCCAATTACAAGAACATCTTCATGCCGCTGTTTTCCTTTGGTATCGACATTATGATCAAGGAAGTCTTGAGCCTGCCGGACAATTTTAACCGGCGGGTATTTTTCCTGATCGACGAGTTTTCCAGTCTGCATACCATCCAGTCGATATTCGATTTCCAGCGGGAGTCGGGCAGCAAAGGGGGGTGTTTGATCTGCGCCATGCAGGACCTGGGAGATTTGAGCCTGAACTACGGCCGGGAGAAGCTGCACTCGTTTTTTAACAATTTTCACACCAAGTTCATATTTCAACTGCTCGACCCGGACACCCAGGATTATGCATCGCGGGCATTGGGCGAGAGGCAGGTGATGATGCGGATGCCGTCGCACCAGTATTCGCCGAACGATATCGGCGACCGGGAGTCGATCAGTTTGCAAAATACCAACGAGCGGGTCGTTCTGCCTTCGGAATTTTCCCTGCTGCGTAAGCTACGCTGTTTTATCCAGATGTCGGAAATCGGTATATCGCGGATCAAAATCCCGCGGAAGTTTTACGCTCTCAAGCAGCCGCACTTTTTACCGAGAGATTTTAAGATCGATCTCGAAGTTCCCGGCACCGGCAAGGTCGAAGAATCCATTCCCCCCGAAACCATCTCCTACAAGCTTGTCTCCCCATCAGACCCCCAATCCCACGACCTCTTCGACCCCTTAACCGAATTTTAATAAAGTCTTTCTCGATTTTTATATCTCTCGACCCTGCCGTTATTACTCCCTGAAAAATACTGATAAATCCTTCGAAAAATCGATCCTCATGATACGATTCTTACCTCGATAAGAAAAAATCGATCTTTTCTAATAATAAATTATATTGTTTTTTGATCATAATGTAGCATAAATATGATAAAATTAAAACACTGAATAGCATCACACCAACCTCAACAAAAAGGTCACTGAAAATCATTAACAAATTTCTAGAACTCATAACACTTTCAGAAATTTCTTTACCTATGTAATGAATCTCTTTAAATTGCCTGTACAAGGTTATCATTAGTACCAATGAAGCATAAAGTATAATTGATAATAGTTTCTTAATTCTATTTGAATACAATATGTTGGTTTTTGTGATTAGAGAATAATACATTTTACATAAAAGGCAGACACCGACAGGTTTATTACTTAAAGAAAGGCTATATAATTCATTTTTTAAAATGGCAAACAGATTTTTATCTTTGTTGGTTATCTTCGATCTATTTTCAGTATCATCTCGATCATTGGAGGTATCTGCCATCATTTCTCTTCTCAATATCTCTGATTTTCCCTTTGTTTTACCCAGTATTTTGAGCAAAGAATTATACTCAAAATAATATCGAAAAATGTGATAAAGCAAAATCATATTTATCCCAATAATTATGAGGACGGCGATTCTTGTAATTATAGGTCCATGTGGTCCCATTTCATTTAATGTTATAGCCATTTTCTAAAAATCCTCAAACACATATGGGAGTTCCCATATAGGTACTGTATCCCTAAATAATATTGATTCATTATTGATCGTTTCCATATAAGAAAGGGCGAAATCCCTGAGCTCCAAAGCATACATTATACATTCATTTTCACTAGAAAATCCTTGCTCATAATTAGTTTCACTAGAAAATAATAGGTTAAAAATCTCACTATAGCCTGAATGCATATCGTTTACATGGCGGTATTCGTGTTTTTTCCCGGTTGTATAATAGACTTTGAGTTCCAATGAAAAGTGAAATCTTGGGTACCATTTATCATTCTTTAGACACTCGCAGCTCGAAGGATATAATGACATAGATGGGACAGTCACTCCACCCGAGGTATAGCTCCCTCCCATATTTATTAAGGTTTGTTGATCTGTTGGAATATCTATGATAGTTAGACCACCAGTGACTAAACCGTATGGATCAATAAAATTAAGAGAATTATTTTTCTCGAACTTATATACATTCAACCCACCTTTTAGTTCGATCGGGTCTTCGGTGGTGAAGCGGCCGAGGGAGGGGCTGTAATAGCGGTGGTAGAAGTAGTAGAGGCCGGATTCGGGGTCGAGGTACTTGGACTGGAAGCCGAGGTTTCCTTTTAATGTGCCGGACTGGGAGATGAGGTTGCCGAAGGTGTCGTAAGCCCTGGAATTGACGACCTGGGAGGTGCCGTGGGAGAAGGTCTTGTAAACGGTGCCGACTTGATCTTTGATGTAGGTGTACCAACCTTTCTTGTCTGTGGCAAAGGGGTTGGAGGTGGCTTCGGCGTACTCGAAATGGCCTTCCACATTATCCATGCCGACGCCGTAAACATAGCGGCGAATGGGTTGATTGTTGTCGGTGTATTCCAGGGAGATGTTGTCTTCATCCCAGAGGAAGTTGGTGACCATGCCGTTAACGGTTTTCTGGATGCGGCGGCCGTAGAGGTCATAGGTGTATTGGGCGATCTGGTCAACGGAGGTAAACTCATTGGCATAATGCTCATAACCGGTGAGCCGGTTCTCGGAGTTGTAGAAGTACTTTTTGGTCTCGCCGCTGGCTTTGTTTCTTTCCTGGACGAGGTTGCCGTCTGCGTCATAGGTATAGGTATGGGTGGCCGATTCCAGGAGTTGGTTGAGATCGTTATAGGAAAAAGTATTGGCCAGGGAAGCGAGCCGGTTGCCGCGCGGGTCATAGGTGTAGGCTTCGGAAAAAGTGGTAGGGAAGGTGTGCTGGACTGCGGTGATCTCCAGGTCGGGGTTAAAGGAAGCGGATAACTGCTTAGCCCCGGTCAAAGTGTTACTAATACCATAATTAATCCAAAACATTTAGCTTTTCCCAAGCATTATATTTTATAATTCTTTTATATTTTTTTGCATTTAAATAATCGTTCAAAATTATTTCAATTGAACCTGTATCTGTCGTCATTGCAAGATCAATAGATTTTTTAAACATTTCTTCAGATTCT
>Ga0315287_10006576_pt1 | contig 11589 bp, 7 predicted proteins | sample YL17G11_0_MG_FD_205037 | JGI IMG/M metagenome (GOLD analysis project Ga0315287, IMG submission 205037) | Sediment microbial communities from Yellowstone Lake, YNP, Wyoming, USA - YL17G11_0 | ecosystem: Environmental > Aquatic > Freshwater > Lake > Sediment | place: USA: Wyoming | collected...
CGTCGCGGCTCCCCCGCCAGCGCGGCCCGAAGAGCACCGGCACACCGAGCGCCGCCGGTTCGATCACCGAGTGCAGGCCGGCGCGGCCGAACCCGCCGCCCACGTAGGCGAACGCCGCCGCCGCATAGAGGTCGGCGAGCACGCCGGTCCGGTCCACCAGGCAGACATCCCACCCGGCGCCGGCGGGCAGCGCGCCGCCGGGCTGTGTACCGGCGGGCGTCGTGCCGCTGGTCAGCCGCGCCTCCAGATCGGAGAGCAACCGGACGCGCACGCCAGAACCGAGCGCGAGCGGGAGCGACCCGGCCAGGCCGGCGAGGTGGGCCGCGGTCGGTTCGTGCGGCGCGAGAACGAGCCGCAGCCCGGTCCCCTCACCGAGCACGCTTCCGACGGCGGCGAGCAGACGGGATTCGTCGGCGGGCCAGGTCGAGCCCGCGACGAGGATCGGCCGCGGGTCGCCGTCCACCGCGAGCGCTCGCAAGTGCGCGGCGGTGCGGTCCACGGCGGACGCGCGGGCGTGCGCGGCGTCGTGGCGCGTGTCGCCCGTCACGGTGACGCGGTCTTCGCGCACGCCGAGCGCCACGAGCCGCGCGGCGTCGGCAGCGGCGATCGCGCCCACCCGATCGAAGGCCGCGTACGCCGGTCCGAGAGCCGAGCGCGCCACTGTCCCCAGCCGGGACGACGCGGCGGAGAGGTTCGCCGAGACGAGGGCGAGTCGCACGCCGCGCCGCGATGCCTGCCGCACCAGTTCCGGCCACACGTCGGTGGCGCTGAAGCAGAGGAGGTCGGGCCGCACCGCGTCGAGTGCGCGGCCCGTGTCCCCCGGGGTGTCCGCCGGGATGTAGCCGGCGAACGCCACCGGCAGCGTCGCGGCGAACCGCTCGGCGGACGGCGACAGGAACGTGTGGACGAACTGCCAGAGGGGCCGGGCGGCGCGCAATCGCTGGAGGATCGCCTCGGCCTGCCGTCCCTCGCCCACCGAGGCAGCGTGCATCCAGACGAGGGTCCGGCCGCGCTCGCGGTGCGCCGTGGCCCACGCCACCAGCGCGCCGGCTCCGCCGAGGCGGCCGCGGACCGCGCGGGCGAGCTTGGAATCTCCGCGCGCGGCGAGCCCGGCGATGGGGCGAGCGAGCGCCCACGCGACGCGGTACCAGGGCGGAGTCATGGCGCGGGAAACGTGGACGGTCAAGTGCGGGCGGTCAACTGGCCACTTGGCACTGTAGTACCACTGCGCGTCTGCACACTACTTCACACTGTAGTTCTTCCAACTTGCCGGAGGCGCCCGTGGTCGCTAGCCTGCGCAGATGAGTGTGAAGGACTACCTCGGCCGCTCGCGGGCGCCGCGCTACAGCCTGGTCTTCGCGCTGCCGCTTCTCCTCCTCTATGAGGGGCTGTCGGCCGCGCTGACCGGCTCGGCGGTCGAGGGTGTCCGCAACGGCGCGGACGTCCTGCTGAAGACGCTGTTCCTGGGCCTCGGCGGGCGCGGCGGGCTGTACCTCTTCGGCGTGCTGCTGGTGGGGGGCGGCTCGTGGCTCGTCTGGCGCGACCGTCGCGCGGCCGGCGAGAAGTACGAGCCGCGCGTCTTTGCGTGGATGGCACTCGAGAGCGGCGTCTACGCCGCCGCCCTCGGGCGAGTGGTGGGCTGGCTCACCACCCTCGTCCTCTCGGGGCCGCGGGGTCTCTCGGCGGGCGGGGTGGCGGCGCTCGACCTGCCGACGCAGCTCGTGATCTCGCTCGGTGCGGGGCTCTACGAGGAACTGGTGTTCCGCGTCCTGTTGGTGGGGTTGTTGCTGCGGCTCTTCCTGGTGCTGCTGCCGGCGGGGAGGAAGACCGGGACGGTGCTCGCCGTGGTCGTCTCCGCCCTCATCTTCTCCTCTTTCCACTATATCGGACCGCTTGGCGACGCGTTCGCCCTGCCGAGCTTCACGTTCCGGGCCATCGCGGGCGTGGTGTTCAGCGTGCTGTTCGTGGCGCGCGGCTTCGGCATCGCGGCGTGGACGCACGCGCTGTACGATCTGGGGCTGTCGGTCATTCAGGCGGGATAGGATCGCGCCAACGGCGCAGACGTCGGGCCTATTGCCGTCGCCGAGTCCAGATCGCGATCACGCCACAGCGCTGGCCTGGGCGCTGCATCTCGAGGGGGGCATCGCCGGCGTTGAGGTAGACCTCGACGGCTTCGGTGAAGCGGCTCGGGAACTCGGGACCCCCGGCGAAGCTGGCCGGGAAGCCATCCACGTACCACTCCGGGGTACACCCCCTCCCCGACCGGGTGATGACCGTCCGACACTCCCCCGTCTGGCACATCGTGACGATACCCGGCACGGCTTGGAGGAGGTCGCCCATAGTGACGGCCTGGCGGGAGTCGATGTCCTCGCGCATCAGGAAGTGGCCGACACTCCGGGACCTGCGGCGGGCCAGCGCATCGGGCGAGCGCCAGTCGGTGTCTTCCGTCGTCTGCACCTGGAGGCTGTCCAACACGACGGGGCGCGGTGTCATCTCGAGCGTCTCGTGGGTGAGACCCCCCGGCTCGACTCGGAGCAGCCACTTGGCCAGGTTGTAGCCTATGGCGACGGCGCGAAGGCGGTGGGGGCCGGACGGAAGCCCCGGGAAGGCGAAGCGACCGGAGTCGTCAGTGCGCTGACCCCTATTCAGTCCTTCGATCGCCAGCCACGCGCCGACGATGGGTGCGCGGGTCTCACGGTCGACGATTCGACCGGCCAGCGTTGTGGTGTTGCGCTGCGCGAAGGCCGTTCCGACCGTGGCGATCAAGAGGAGGGCGGCGAGAGCGAAGTGGACCCGGCCGAGCCTGGGCAGACGCCTGAGGTGTCGTCCCGACGAGGCGGCGGCGGCACGGACGGCGAGTGCATCGCCTGCTTGGCTACCGGCAGGGACGTGCTGCTTGGACATCGACAGTCGCGCCTCCACGCCACAATACTACACCGAATAGGGTTGCCTGCCCAGTATTCAGCAGTCCGCTTGTCGGGATTCTAGAGTCTATATCGCAGAGGTCTTGCGTCGACCCCAGGAGGAGTGCATACTAGACGAGGAGCCAGACCGGGCTGCGACCGGCTGCCTCCCAGACCGTTCTGCGATTCTGTTTAGCTATTGCTCGGGGACCGGCGCCATGGATGCCCCAGCGCGAAACGGAGCGTTGAGGCTGTGGCAAGTTTGGCGTTCGCGTTGTTCTCCGCCGCGCGATTCTCGACCGGCGGGTAGTGCTCGGGCAGTTCAAGGCAGGGACCTCATTGGCACGAGGAGACCTATCATGAGGCGTGCACTGGTGAGAAGGTTGCGCGTTCCCCTAGCGGCAGTGGCGCTGCTTTTCGCCTCGGCCGGCTTGGCGCAGGGACAGGTCGCTACACTCCGCGGGATGGTGAGCTCCTCGCAGGGGGGGCCGGTCGAGGGAGCGTACGTGTACATCGCCGAGCTGAACGCGTCGGTGAACACGGGCGCCGACGGCCGCTACATCCTCATCATCCCCGGCGCTCGCGTACGGCAGCAGACGCTGTGGCTGCGGACCCGGGCAATCGGCTTCCGGCCGCAGTCCCAGGCGGTCACCCTCCGGCCCGGTGAGCAGACGCTCGATTTCTCGATGACGGCGGACATCAACCGGCTGGAGGAGATCGTCGTCACGGGCGTGATGGAGGGCACCGAGCAGATTCGCGTGCCGTTCGCGGTCGCCCGCGTGGACGTGGCCGACATGCCGGTGCCGGCACTGAACCCGCTGATGATGCTGTCCGGCCGCGTCTCGGGGGCGACGGTCGTGACCCAGACCGGCCTCCCGGGTTCTGCGCCGACGGTGCAGTTGCGCGGGCCGACTTCGATCAACGCCTCCGGCCGGGGGCAGGACCCGCTCTATATCGTGGACGGGGTCATGATGAGCGGCGGTCTGCAGGACATCTCTACCTCGGATATCGAGAGCATCGAGGTCGTGAAGGGCGCGGCGGCGGCGTCGCTGTATGGAGCGCGCGCTGGCGCCGGCGTGATCCAAATCACAACGAAGAGTGGCCGCCGGTCGGTGGCAGGGGTCAGCTTCACCCTCCGCGGCGAGTTTGGCACGAGCGACATCGAGCGCGAGATCGCGCTGTCGCAGCACTCGTACCTGCTCATGGATCCCGGGGCCGAGCGCTTCTGCATGTCGGTCACGAACCAGCCGCTCTGCGCCCGGACGCTGGACTGGCGGAATGAGTTGACGCGAGTCAACAACAACCCGGGTCCGGACTCCGCGTTCACGCCGCAGCCGTTCGCGCTCGACGTGTCGTCCACCTTCACCAACAACATCGCGCTCAAGACGAACTTCGCAGCCAACCCGTGGCCGGGGCAGACCTACAGCGCCATCGCGCAAGCGGTGCGGCCAGCGTCGTTCGCGTCGAGCGAACTGGGCATGACCGCCCGGATCGGCGAGACGCAGATCTACGGCAGCGTGGCCCAGCTGCATCAGGGTGCGCCGCTGCAGTACCTGGACGGCTACGACCGCACCAGCGCGCGTCTCAACGTGACCCACCGCATCGGCAACAACCTGTCGGCGCAGCTGAGCACGTACTATGCGCGCGCGGTGCAGAACCAGCCGTACGCCGGAGAGAACTACACCGGCGCCTTCCTGTATCTGACGCGCGCCCGGGCCTCCACGGACCTGCTGCAGTCCGACACGCTGGGTCGGCTCTTCATCCGCGTGGACCCGATGCTCAGCGGCGTGCAGAACTCGAATCCGTTCGCGCCGTTCCAGGACATCTCGGACGTCGGGGTGACCAACCGGTTCATCGGCGGCCTCACACTCCGGTACGCGCCGCTGACGTGGGTGGACGTCGAGGGCAATTTCTCGTACGACTACCGCGGCTACAACAGGGACTACTACTACGGCAAGGGACGCCGCGTCACGTCCCAGTCGCAGAGCACCGCGTTCCGCGGCTTCGTGGAGCGCTGGGCCTGGACCCGGAACGGCTTGAACGCCGCCTTCAACGTGACGGCGCGGCGCAACCTGGGCCGCGACCTCGCCACGCGATGGAGCCTCCGCGGCACGTATGAACAGTCGGACTACCAGAGCGTCGATGCCTGGGGGGGCACGCTCAACGCCATGGGCATCGACCAACTGGACAACGCGACACAGAGCACCTACGGCATGACCTCTTACAACGAGAGCGTCCGGCAGGTCGGTCTCTTCGCCGGCGCGAGCATCGAGTACAAGGACCGCTACATTCTTGACGCGCTCATCCGGCGCGACGGCAGCTCGCTGTTCGGCGAAGCGCACCGCTGGGCGACCTTCGGGCGCGGGTCGGTGGCGTGGCGTGTCGCGCAGGAATCGTGGTGGCCGTTCCGCACCGCGATGAACGAGTTCAAGCTGCGCGCCTCGCGCGGCAGCGCGGGCAACCGACCGAGCTTCACGGCGCAGTACGAGACCTTCGGTGTGAGCTCGGCCGGCATCACGGTCGGCAACCTCGGCAACGCGAACCTCAGGCCCGAGACCGTCACCGAGAACGAGTTCGGGATGGACATCGAGTTGTTCCGGCGCATCGGGCTGACCGTCACGCGCGGGATCTCGACCATCGAGGACCAGATTCTCCAGATCAACCAGCCGTCGTCCCAGGGGTACCTCAGACAGTGGATGAACGCCGGCACGCTGCAGAACAAGACGTGGGAGCTTTCGCTCAACGTCCCGATCATCTCGCGGCGTGACCTGTCGTGGTCGTGGCGGTTCAACTACGACCAGACGCGGAGCGTCATCACCAGCCTCAACGTGGCGCCGTACTACTTCGGCTCGACCGCGCAGGGCACGGAGACGATGTTCCAGGCCAAGGAGGGCGAGCAGCTCGGCACCTTCTACGGCCGTGTGGTCGCCAGATCGTGCGACCAGCTGCCGCTGGCCTTCCAGGCCGACTGCGGCGCTTCGACCTCGTCGTTCCAGAGGAATTCGGACGGCTGGCTGGTGTGGGTCGGCAGCGGCAACACCCCGAGCGACGGGATCACGAAGAACCTGTGGACCACGTCCTTGCCGGGGTGCAGGAGCCGCGTGACGGGCCTGGCGGCCGGCTGCACGCTTCCGGCGGTGGACACGGTGGCGCCGTGGGGCTTCGGCCTCAACTGGGGCATGCCGATCCGCGTGCGTAACGCCAACGGCACTCCGTTCATCGGCCAACTCGGCCACGCACTACCCAGGTTCCACTTCTCGGTGTCACAAACCTTCCAGTGGCGGCGCCTGTCGGTGTACGCAATGCTGGAGGGTATCATCGGTCGCGACATCTGGAACGAGGGGCGTCAGTGGTCGCACCTGGACCTCAACTCCAACGACGTGGACCAGTACGGGAAGACGGTCGAGGATGCGAAGCCGATCGGCTACTACTGGCGTGGCAACGTGGCGGACGGAGCACCGGCCGGCATCGGCGGCCTGTACGACCTCCTCTCACCAGTCAGCTTCTGGATCGAGGACGGGAGCTTCGCCAAGCTGCGCGAACTGTCCGTCGGCTACCGGTTCGGCCGGATCGCCGGGTTCGGTGATTGGACGGTGAACGTAGTGGGCCGGAACCTCTTCACGATCTCGAAGTACTCCGGCTTCGATCCGGAAGTGGGCCTGAGCAGCGGCGCGGCCGCGTCGGCCTACATCAACGCCGTCGATGCGTTCAATTTCCCGGGCACGCGCAGCTTCACTCTGAGCTTGACTTCGAGCTTCTAGCAACCCGGGGGTTCCGCTCTGCCGTGGCGAGGCGTGCGACGGCGGAGCGGCACCCCGTTCCGGAGGAATCCGATGCGTAGAACGCGCTTTCTGTTCGCCGCCGTGATTGCGCTGGGAGCAGCCGGGTGCGGGGATCCGCTCAGCTACGCGAATCCCAACTCGCCGGACAAGACGCTCGCGCTGGGGCGGCCGGTAGACGTTGAAGCACTCATCTCCGGCTCGCTCAACACGGCCTACAATGCGATGTACACCACGGCCGGGGCGCTGTCCGTGCAGATGGCCAACTCGTCGTTCGAGAGCTACTCGGGCCTCGGCAACTACGGGATGGGTATGCGCGCGTCCATGCCGCGCGTCGCGATCGACAACAGCCGTGGGGCGCCGCCCAGCGAGAACTCCGGGAGTTCGTACGACTTCCTGCGCTTGGAGCGCGCGGCCTTTGCCGCATCGCTGGGTTTGAAGTCCCTCAACACACCGGCGTTCACGATGGGTTCGGCCGCGCGCAACGTGCGCGCGCGGGCGTTCGCCCATTTCGTGAAGGGGTTTGCGCTGGGCCATCTGGCGCTGGCCTACGACTCCGGCGCCGTCGTGACGGAAAACGACGACCCCGCCGTCGTGTCGCCGCTGGTGGGTTACGACAGCCTCATGCGGGCGGCGCTGACCTTCCTCGATTCGGCGATTGCCCTCGCCAGCACGTCTCCGACGCCCGCGGGAGCGGTGACCGACTGGTTCCCGCTGCCGTACGCCTGGATGCGCAACAACACCCCGGCCTCCATGACGGCGGCGAACTTCGTGGCGTTCTGCAGGATGTTGAAGGCCAAGTTCCGGGTGCAGGTGGCCCGGACGCCCGCCGAGCGCGCGGCCGTCAACTGGCCCGCGGTCATCGCTGATGGGCAGGCCGCCCTCGGCACGGACTTCGTGATCGACCTGAACTCGGGGGCCGGTTGGGACAACCAGGTGCTCGCGAACAACGCCCGGTATGGGAACTGGGCGTCGGGTAACTTCTTCTTCCTGGCGATGGCGGACACGACCCACACGGGGACGACGTACCAGTACGACACCTGGCTGGGGACGACTCCAACCTACAATCGGCAGCCGTTCCTGGTCGTGACGCCGGACTTGCGGTTCCCGGCCGGCGCGTCGCGCCCGGCGCAGAATCTTGTGACCACGCCTTCCGGCACCTACGGGTTCCCGTACTGGCGCAACCGTTCTGCGACCCAGGACAATCCGGGAGACCCGATCACCTTCGGGTACTACGATCACTTCCGTTTCAACACCACCTCGATCGCGACGAACCGGACGGGCCCGTACACGCTTTACCCGCGCGCCGAGTCGAACCTCCTGATCGCCGAAGGGTATATCCGCGCGAACCAAGTGGCGCTCGCGCTGCCGTGGATCGACAGCACGCGCGTCCGCGCCGGGCTGCCGCGGCTCGCGACGGCCGTGCCGGCGATCACGGACACGATCGCCCGGGTGCCGGGCGGCACGGGCTGCGTGCCGCGCATCCCGACGCCTCCGACGTACCAGACCAGCGTCTGCGCCAACGTGTGGGAGGCGCTCAAGTGGGAGATGCGGATGGAGACCGCTCTGACCGGCTATGGCGAGTGGTTCTTCCACGGCCGCGGGTGGAATGACCTGCCCGAGGGAACCCCGTTCCACTGGCCGGTGCCGTACCAGGAGATGGACGCCCGGGTGCTTCCGTTCTACAACATGGGTGGAGTGGGTGCGGTGGGAGGCGCCGCCAAGGGGACGTACGGGCTCTGGGGCGGCGGGCTGTACTAGTCGATCGGTGAGGGACGCCGATGATGCCTCGCTTCGGGAGTCTGCGGAATGCGATCGCGACGTTGCGGCGCAGCGCCGTGGCCGGCGTGGCGGCGTTGGCTGTCTGCGCCTGCTACACACAGACCCGGCTCACGTCGCTCCCGGTTCCCGGAGCCAGCCTGATCGTGGAACTCAACGATGTGGGCCGGGTGGAGATGGCCTCGCAGATCGGACCTTCGGTCACGCGCATCGAGGGATACCTCGATGCGCGGATCGACTCGCAGTTTGTCTTGCGCGTGACGAACGCGTCGAGCATCAGCGGCACTGTCAGCCCGTGGTCGGGCGAGTCCGTGACGCTTCGGCCCACGTTCGTTCAGGCGATGTTCGAGCGGCGTCTGCACAGAGGTCGGACCGTGGCGTTCGCGGGCGGCCTCGCGAGCGCCGTCGGGTTCTTTGTTCTCACGCGCGGACTCGGGGTGCTGGGTGGTGGCTCCGAGGGCCGAACTCCCGGCGACCCGGTTCCGAATCCGGACAGTCGTTGGGGACACTAGTAGTGAACCTCTTGCCCACGAGCGCGTCATGAATCTGATGCGAGTTGGAGCGATGTTCGCGGTCGTCGCCGTGATTGCGGCCTGCAAGCAGGATGGCGGCCCGTTCATGACGGAGGCGACGCCTACCGCCGGCCTCCGATATGTCCACATCATTCCGGACAAGGGAGCAGTGGATGTCCGCATCGTCGACGCGTTGACGTTCGCGCCGAACACGTACGGAGCCACGTTCCGCACCGGCGGTTCGCCCAACGGGGTTGCCACGGCATTTCTGCCGGCGCACCTCGCGACGGCGGCGGGAGCCCATCGGATCAAGGTGTTCCGGAGCAGCACGAACCCTGACACCGCGCAGATGGTGCTGCTCGACACTACGCTGACGTTCACGGCAGGCATCAACTACACCTTCTTCGCGTACGGCTACACGACGGCGGGCCAGACTCCCGCGCTGAAGGCCTTCGTCACGGCCGACACGGCGACGGATCCCGGCGCGAGTGTCGGCTTCCGCGTGCTGCACCTGGCACCGGCGGCTGTCCCGGCGAGCGTGGACGTTTTTATTACCGCCCAGACCACCGTGACGCCAAGCGGAACGGCGAACTTCTCCGCCGTTGGCGTGGGGACGGTCACCGGCTACAGGACGGTTGCGACGGGATCATATAAGGCGATGGTGACGCCGGCCGGCACTCCCGCGACCGTCACGGCGCAGGCGAACGCCCCGGCCGGGGTGGCTAGTACTGCCGCCACGGCCACTAGCGGAGCGTTGGACGCGATCGCAGGCACCACGCAGGCCGGGTCCGTGATCACTGCGGTCATCGTTCCGCCGTCGCTGGCGGCGTCAGCGGCGCCGCAGACCGCCGCGTTCCTGGTGCCCACGGTACTCTTCCTGATCGACCGGAACCCGCCGCGCACCGGGCCGTAGCGCTCGGCAGGTAGGATGATGCGAAGCGGCCGGTCCCTCTCGGGGGCCGGCCGCTCGTGCGTGGGTCAGCGAACTACTGCGTCAGTACGTCCGCGTGTCCGTTTGTCCGCTTGTCCGCCTCAGCGCGTCCCCCCCTTCGTACGGATGATGGAATCCAGCACCGCGCGGAACACCTCGACCGGCTGCGCGCCCGTCAGCAGGCCGCCCTCGATGTAGAAAGACGGTGTGGAACGCGCACCCGAGCGCACCGCACCCTCCGCGTCGGCCCGCACCAGCGCGCGCACGGTGCCCTCGCGCAGGCACGTCGCGAGGGAGTCGCGATTCGCGCCGGCGGAGTCGCCGAGCGAGAGGAAGTAGCTCCCCGGTTCTCTGAGGCCCGCCCAACGGCGCTGGTTCCGGAACAGCAGGTCGTGGAGCTCCCAGAACTTGCCTTGCCGCGCCCCGCACATCGCCAGCTCGGCGGCGGGTACGGCGTTCTCGTGATACGGGAGCGGCAGGTTCACCCAGACGAAGCGCACCTTGCCGGTCTGCACGTACTCCGAGTCGAGCACCGGCATCGTCTGCGTGGCGAATTCGGCGCAGTACGGGCACTGGAAGTCGGACATCTCGTAGACCGTGACAGGCGCCGTGGGGCTGCCCTTGGTGCGCGCCGCGCGCCCGTCGTCCTGCTTGGCCGCGCCGTTCACCACCGGGCCGGCCACGAGGCCAAGCACCACCAGACCACTCGTCAGACCAAGACGCATGTGAATTCCTCCTGCGTGGAAACTAACCAGTTACGTCGCTGGAACGGTACGCAGGGGGCTCCCGGGAAAGTGCCAAGGGGGCAGTGCTCAGTAGTGCCAAGACGCGACAGACGCGCAGTGGTACTACAGTACCGAGTGACAAGTCGCTCCCGGCGCGAAGGCGCGCCAGTGACAAGTGCTGCACTTGGCACTCACCGGCCATCGCGATGGGACTGACCGGCTCCTTGGTACTGCAGTACCACTTGGCGTCTGCGCGTCTGAACACTACTTGACACTGTCTCCTTGGCACTCAGGACACCCGTCTCGCCGCCCGCATTTGCCCCCACAGCCCGCCCCGGCGAGATTCCAGCGCAGATGAACGCACTCTGGCTGGCCCTCCTGCTGCAGATACAGATCCCCTCGCCCACGGGGTACGTGAACGACTTCGCGGGCATCCTCGATGAGCCTTCGCGGCGCGCGATGCTGGCGGTGATAGACCAGGTGCGGCAGGCGTCCGGGGGCGAGATCGTCGTTGTGACGATGCGGGACCTCGGTGGCCGGGCGTCCATCGACGTGGCGCGCGACATCGGGAGGACGTGGGGCGTCGGAGCGCGCGGCACCGCCGGCGACAGTGCCCGCAACGTGGGCGTGGTCCTGCTGCTCAAGCCGGGCGACCGGCCGGGCGACGGCAAGGCCGAGCTGGCCATCGCTTCGGGTACCGGCGCGGAAGGTTTCGTGACCGACGCACTCTCGGGCCGCATCCGTGACGAGGTGGGGCGGGAATCCGTCAGGACGGGGAGCTATGCGTCCGGCCTCGCGGCGGGCGTGGGGATGCTGGGTCAGGCCTATGCCCAGGAGTTCGGGTTCCAGTTCACAGCCGAGGCGCGGCCGCGGGAGCCCGCGGGCGGCGCGCGGCGGGCGGTGCGCTTCCCGTGGTTCCTCATCATCCTCGTCATCGTCGTGCTGGCGGGCTCCGGCGGC
>Ga0315287_10006578_pt1 | contig 11589 bp, 12 predicted proteins | sample YL17G11_0_MG_FD_205037 | JGI IMG/M metagenome (GOLD analysis project Ga0315287, IMG submission 205037) | Sediment microbial communities from Yellowstone Lake, YNP, Wyoming, USA - YL17G11_0 | ecosystem: Environmental > Aquatic > Freshwater > Lake > Sediment | place: USA: Wyoming | collected...
TACCCCGCTCCCGGAGTCGGAAGCAGCCATTCAGCCATGAAGAAGCCGCTCACCCAAGGCACGATTACGCCGAAAGTCGCAACGACTATGGCGGGCTTGCTGTAGATGTCCTTCATATTGCATTCGAGGCCGATCATGAAGAGCAGGATTATCGCGCCGAACTCTGCCATCCGGTACACTATGTCCCCCGGATCGGACTGGCTCACGGTGATCAGACCGAGAATACTGGGGCCGATCAGAATGCCTAGGAGTATCTGACCGATGATCTTTGGCTGGCCGAGCCTTGCGAAAAGGAAGTTCGAGGCTATCGCCACCGCCAGCAGAAGGGTCATCTTGAACCAGACGTCGTTGACCAGCTCATTCCATAGCCCTTCGAACATTGTCTCGAAACAATACTGGCGGGATTAAAACCTTTGCCTGTCTCCGTCCCGATAGAACCCCTGGAACATCTGAATCGGGCCGCGTCGAACCAGCATCTTAAAATGATGCGGAGCGCGATAGGGATGGCGGAGAGCCCGCTGCACAGGTGACCCCATGGTTGTCGTCGAGACGCTCCTGATACTTCTAGTGGCCTCATTCTTCATCGGCATCATAGGTTCGATGCTCGGCATAGGCGGCGGCATCTTCCTAATCCCGATAATGACGCTCGGACTCGGCATCGACATCAAGATCGCGGCGGCCACCAGCCTGGTCACGATAATCGTGACCTCTTCGACCTCCGCTTCTGGATATCTGAAAGACGGGTTCGTCAACGTCGGGCTCGGGATGTTCCTTGAGATGTTCACCGTCACCGGCGCGATCATCGGTGCGGTCCTGGCTTTCTACCTGATGCCGGAATTCATCGAGGTGATCTTCGGGATAATGCTGGTCTATGCGGCGTTTTACATGAGGTTCTCGAAGGATGTCATGTGCAGGCCCGTCGCCCAGGGCGCCACGGCAAAGCGGTCGAGGTTCACCGGAAGATTCTACGACCAACGCGTGAACCAGGTCCTTGAATACGACGCGATTAACCTGCCGAAAGGGGCTGGCGCGAGCTTCGTCGCGGGCAACCTCTCGGGCTTGATAGGGGTCGGGGGAGGCATAGTCATGGTCCCTGCGATGAACCTCTGGATGGGCGTCCCGATGAAAGCCGCTACGGCCACGAGCACCTTCATACTCGGCGTCACGGCGGTCGCGAGTGCGCTAGTATACCTGTCGAACGGCTTGATGGCACCAGTGATAACGGCGGTCGCCGCAATCGGGATATTCATCGGCGCGATGCTCGGGACGCGCACGATGCCGAAAATAACCGGCGGGGCTTTGCGCACGGTGTTCTCAATCACAATCATCGTGATTGCGGTTCTGATGTTCCTGAGGGCGGGAGGCCTGCTCTGATGATGCCGGAAGGTTGCGACGTGGCCGCAGAATCGGAACCAGTGATTCGCAAGCCGCTGTTTTTCGGGGTCACCGGCGCGATAATCTTGTTTCTCATCGGACTCGTCTATCTCTATGCCACCGCTCCGCCGGCTGATGCAGCGACTGCATATTCCTTGGAGGACATTATCCACTCCATTGCATCTCTGGATGCGGTGGGGATCATCGGCATTGGGATCATCTTTGTGATCGCAACCCCCATAGTCAGAATGATCGTCGCGGCGGCTTACTTCTCGCGACGCGACAGAATCCTCGCCATAATCCCTCTGATATCCCTGATCCTGATAGCCGCAGGGTTCCTGCTCAGCATCCTGAGATGATGCCGCCGCAACTGGTTTATTATTTCTTCCCAAAAGCAGTAACAACCCCCTCGCGCTTTAGGGGCTGAAAGAATGACTAAGCAGGGCCACGATATCAAGATCAGGCGGATGGAGAAGCGCGATCTCCAGCAAGTGCTCGATCTCATCAACAAGGAGGGATGGGAATACGACATGTCGGAGATTGACCGGATCCATAGGATCGACCCGATAACCTCGGTGGTTGCCTGCAGCGGTGATATCGTCGTCGGCGGGATCACGGTCGTCACGATCGGCGGACGATGCCTCATAGGCCACGTAGTCGTCAAAGAAGGCTGGAGACGAAAGGGCCTTGGCAAGATCATGATTGGCTCGGTAATGAAAGATGTGGAATCCAGAGGGGTCGATTTCATCGAGGTCTATTCGGTGATCGACGCTGTCAATTTCTACGAGAAACTCGGATTTCAGATAATCGAGGAGTTGCGGACCTACGTTAAGAGGGGTCTTACCGAGGAAGATTGTTCGGTTCCCAATTCAAAGGGAGTTCGCGACCTCTCACTTTCGGATCTGCCACAAATCATCGCACTCGACAGTAAGGCGCTCGGTTTTGAGCGCGGCGCAATATTGGAAGTCCTCATGAGAGATTTCCCACGGCAGTGCAAGGGGCTCTTCAATGAAAACGAGCTTGTCGGTTTCATAATGGGCAGAACAAACCCCATAATGGATGATGCTGGCCCTTGGATCATGGAACATCCAGGCATCGAGGATGGCCGACTTTTATTAAGAGCGCTTTTCTCCGAGAAGAAACCCGGGGTCAGAGTGATATTCGGCCTTTCAGAAAAAAACAAGATGGCGCGCGAAGTGCTCGCTTCGATGGGCTTCAAGAACGAGATCAACCAGTTCAGGCTCGTAAGATCGAGCAAGAAAGCAAAGGAATTCTCGCCTAGCATGATGACGATGAGCGCCTTCGAGCTCGGCTGAACACCGTCAGGCGAACGTGACCACGATTCTGTGCAGGATGTCGACCGTCGAGCTCAATGCCCTGCCAGCATCCTTCAGGTGATGGTAGATTTCCCTCTTCTTCATCGCTTCAGGGGCATCGGCCCTCCTGAAAGCCTCTGCCATCGCCTCGATGTAGATGTTCTCGATGTCGTGCTCGGTCTTCCTGATGTCTCTTATCAGTTTCTCAGCGCAGGCAGGATCGCTGGTCACCGATTTCATCGCTTCGACGAATAGGTCCGTGCCCCTGTGCAGGGAGGAAGCCATGCCGAGCATCGCATCGTCTGGATGCACTACGAACGCGCGCATCTCCAAGTAGGTCGATACGGCGAAGTCCAGTATCTGCCCCATCTGGTGCGAGATGCTGTAAATCTCCCGCCTGTCGAACGGCGTCGAGAAGGCGACCATCAGGAGCTCCTCCATGCTATGGCGCATGTCGTCGACGGACTTCTCCTTCTTAACGATCTCGTTCGGCTCGGACAGGATGCCCGCCTTCAACCATTCGTGCAGCGCCTTCGTGCCGGCCGTCATCTCGACAGCCTGGTCGACGAGCATCTGGTGGAAGTCGTATTTCGGGGGGAAAAGCCTGCCGAACACGCCGCCGTTCCCGTTCGCCTTCTTTCCATCGCTCATTCAGTCAACCTCACGCGCCTGAAAGCAACCAGTTCAATGGGAAATATAAGACCATCGACAAGGCCATCGCGGCGGGTATTGTTAGGAGCCAGGCGATTACCATGTCCTTCCCGACCGACCACTGGAGCATCTTCGGGTTGTCGGCTGCCCCGACCCCCATGACGCTAGTCGCGACGATCTGGGTCGATGAGACCGGCGCTCCGGCCCACGTGGAGAGGAGTATCGAAGATGTCGAGGCAAGCTGCGAGTCGAGGCTGTGGATCGGCTCGATCGGATAGATCCTCCTCCCGATGGTCTTGACGATCCTCCAGCCTCCTCCGAGCACGCCCAGGAGCATTACCGCGCCGCACAGGACTCTCACCCAGAGCGGGATGTCCATGGTCGTGACGTACCCGCCAGAGATGAGGATGAGCACTATCAGTCCCATCTGCTTCTGCGAGTCGTTCGTACCGTAGCTGAAGGCAAGCAGACCAGCGGTGAACCACTGCATCCTCTTTATCGACTTGTTGACGGACTTCTTCGCGTTGCGCAGCAGTCCGGAAGCGAACCTCTGGAACAGGTAACCTACGCTGAGCCCCATCAGAATCGACCAGATCAGGAAGATCACGACCTTGGTCACGCCGGCGAGCATGTGGTCCGGCCCGACCAGCTCATCGAAGCCCCAGAATATCCCGCCGAAGCCGCCCGCGGCGATGGTGGCCCCCAGCATCCCTCCCACGAGCGCCTGGGTGGAGGACGAAGGGAGGCCGTACTTCCATGTAATCAGGTTCCAGATGATACCTCCGAGGACCGCCGCCGCCAAGAGCACGATCAGATCGTGGCCGATGCTCATCTGGATCAGCCCCTCGATCGTGAAGGCGACCGCGCTTCCGCCAACCAGCGCTCCTAGCATGACCATCGACGAGGCCAGTAGCACCGCTCCCCTGGGCGAGGCCGCCCCGCACGCTATCAGCGTCGCAATGATCGCGCTCGCGTCGTGGAAGCCGTTCGTGAATGCGAATGTGAGCGACAGAATGATCGCCACCATCGCGACGATGAGGATTGCGGTTTCAGTGATCACAGCCTGCTTGATTGCTCTCCATTGATTTTATGGATACCTTGATGACGGTTCTTCCAAAGAGCGATGCAAAGTTTTTAACCCCAATGCCGATGGGTGGCCGATGATACAGCTGCCAACGAGGTTCTTCATGGCATCCGGGAAGGCCACAAGCACCATCTCCGGGCTGAATGCGTTCGACCAGGCACTGGTCACCGCGGGCATTTCAGAGGCGAACCTTGTGCCGGTCTCATCGGTGCTGCCTAAAGGCATAAAACAGATCGAGAAAGCGAGCATCGAGCGCGGGGCGATAACATTCTGCGTCCTGGCAAGGGAGGACGGCGAGGGCGGGAAGACGATCACCGCTGGACTGGCCTATGTTCTGCGGAAGGATGGAACTGGAGGATATGTTGTCGAGGGGCACATGCACGGGACGGCGGTCGATCTGCGGGCGGAACTGGAGGCGCGCGCGATGCAGATGGCCGGACACCGGGGCATAAGGGTCGAAGAGCCGATCTACCGCATCGAGGAGCTCGAGATCCCGAAGGGAAGGTATGGCTCATGCATGGCGGCGCTGGTCTTCCTTCTTTGATTTGCATCGGAGGTCGCCGCAGTTAACCTTGAAAGCAACAGGTTGAGGAGATGACTGGAGTGGATGTAAAGAAGATATCTCTGATTCTTTTTGCAATCGGAGTGGCGATCATACTTATGGGCGCTCTCGTACTCAGTTCCGGGATCGATCAGAAACGGATCTTCGGCGACGACGCCATCGTCGATGTTCCTCAACGGATCTACTTCTTCCGGATGGACGCTTTCGCCGGCAAGCCCATCACAGCAACTTATTCCCTCAGCAACGGCAGCATGACCGTCGCGATCTTCTCTCAGACCGGCTACGACGAACTCATTTCGACCGGCATTCCGACCATGCCGGATATCTTCCTGGAAGAGCATAAGAAGACCAACGGGAGCGTGTCATGGACGCCCTCCTCCTCGCAGACCTACTATCTATGCTTCTATTCGTACGACTGCGAAAACGGGACCATGCTCCACTGCGAAGGCTCCTACTACGGCACGAACATCATCTACATGGGCCTCGGCGGACTCGTCATGGCCATCGGCGCCGTTGTGATCGCCCTCGGCTTCATCATGAGGAAAAAGGCCACATTGGAACCGGTCAGACCTGCCGAGTGACAGTTCATCATCGGCCTACATGATCAGCCCGACCAGCAGCGGTCCGATCATGATCAGCACACCGAGCCTGAGCAGGTCCGAAACGATGCCCACCTTGAACATGTCCCATATCCTGACATAGCCGGAGCTATAAATGATGGCCATCGGCGGCGTCGTCGACGGGAGGGCAGTCGATATCGAGCAGGCGAGCCCAGCCCCGATGATCGGGCCGATCGGGCTCACCCCAGCGCCCAACGCGATCTCCGCTGCTATCGGGCAGGCGATGAGCGCCGCCGCGGTGTTCGACGCCACATAAGACAGCGCGAATCCGATGATGCTAGCGACTGCGAAGATCATCCATTCGCTCGCTCCTGTTCCGAGCGATGCTGAGGCCGCGTCGGCTATCCAATTCGCGAACCCGCTCGCCCCGAGCCCTATCCCGAGCGCGATGCCTCCTCCGAACAGGAAGACGACGTTCCAGTCTATTCCGCCGACGATCTCGTTCCAGCGGAGGACCGGCTCCTTCTTTATTTTTATCAACCCGATCGCTAGGATCACTAGGACAGCTGGCATCGACTCTGGCATCACCTGTGACAGCAGGTCGGAGACTTCGGTCAATCCGGGATTCCCCTCAGCGAACACCCTGAATACCGAAGGCAGCATCCACAGCGTCATCGCGAGGAAGAGTATCGCGAGGACGGTCTTCTCGCCGGTCGACATACGCCCGAGTGATTTTGCCGCCCTCTCGCACCGTTCGGCGTCGACGTTGAGCGATTTCATCTCTGGCTTGACGAGCTTGAATACAACAATCCAGGAGATGAACAGCCCTATCAGGGCGAAGGGTGTGCCGACGATCAACCAGTCGAAGAAGGACAGGTTGAACCCTGGAACGATATCGGATATCGTGTTCTTTGCGATGAGGTTCGGGGGCGTGCTTATGAGGAACAGCATCGCTCCCGCGGTGGCCGCCTGCGCCATCGCAAGCATGCACGCAGTCGAATACCTCGAATTGGACTTCACCCCAAGCATCGCCAGATACGCCATCAGGAACGGGAACACGACCGAGGTCGAGGCGGTTATGGACCCCATCATCGTCAGGAGGAACACAGGGAGGCAGGCGACGAACAGCGCCGCGACCATCGGGTTGTCCCCCTTGTAAATCGACGAGAGCTTGACCGAGACCCTCCTGTCCAGCTCCCATTTCTTGAACGCCGCTGCGAGCACGAACCCCGCCATGAATATCCAGATTATCGGGTTAGTGAAGGAGGAAAGCGCAGTGTCCCATTCCAGTATCCCGGACATGCAGAAGACGAGCGGGATAACTAGCGCCGCGAGGCCGAGCGGCATGCATTCGGTCACCCACCAGACCAGTATCCAGAGGAGCATCCCGAGGGCTATCAGGGGTGCAAGCACATTGCCCGCAGGAGCGACATCAATCATCGACTGGGGCTCTGGAATCAGCATTACGATAATGAAGATTATCGGACCGAGGGCCAAGCCAATCTTTTTCTTATCAAGCTTCCTCAAATCCAAGGAGCTCTCCTCTGCACGACTGCTGATGACCGCCAGTAAATATATCCTTTGCCGGAATCTCAGCCGCCTCAGACTCAGTCCGAGGGCGAATCACACCGATCTCACTCCAGCAGTTCGCCGGCTATCGCGATGACGTGCTGCTTGTACGGGATCTTGCTCCCGGTCTCCTCGACCGCCTGCTGCACCAGCCTGTGCAGCCCGAAGCAGCAGGGGACCTCCATGTTTACGACCGAGATGCTCTTGATCCCGGAGTTCTGGATGATCTCCTTCAGCCTCTTCAGGTAGAATTCGTTGTCATCGAACTTGGGGCAACCCATCACGACCGCCTTCCCCTTGAGGAATCTGCCGTGGAGGTTCGGGTATGCGACGGCCGCGCAGTCCGCGAGGACTATCAGGTCCTTCCCTCTCAGGAACGGCGCGTTCTCCTGGACGAGCTTTATCTGGATCGGCCAGTGCTCGAGCTCTGAGATCGCGTTGTGATGATCCATCTCCGTTGATTCGCACTCGCACCTTTCCTCGCGCTTCAATATCTTCGGCGCCGCCGAGGGGCAACTCATGCCTTCATGCGCGTGATGATGCTCATGGTGCATCTGCTCGTGTCCGGCCTTCTTCATATGCTCCTTGACCGCCTCTTCGTCGAACTCCGGCACATCTCTCTCCACGATTGTCAGTGCTCCTTCCGGGCACTCGCCTATACACGCACCGAGTCCATCGCAGAAGCTGTCCTTGATAACCTTGGCCTTCCCGTCGACTATTTTCAGCGCACTTTCGACGCACGCGTCGACGCACTGGCCGCATCCGTTGCACTTGTCTTCATCTATCTTGATGATCTTCCGTACGACCATGCTTCATCACCCGAGCATCGCTTTCAGGTCGTCGTCGACATTGCCCAGCGGCATGAGGTTGAACCTCTCTTGGAGGGTCTTTAGATTGTTCGGAGTAACGAATGCCGGGAGCGACGGTCCAATCCTGATGTTCTTCACGTCGAGCGCAAGAAGGGTCAGCAGTATCGCGACAGCCTTCTGCTCGAACCAGGAGAGAACGATTGAAAGTGGCAGATCGTTTACGCCGCAGTTGAAAGCCTTCGCAAGTTCGACTGCGAGCTGGATAGCCCCGTATGCGTTGTTGCACTGCCCCATGTCGAGAAGCCTCGGAATGCCGTCGATGTTCCCGAAATCCTTGTCGTTGAACCTGTACTTCCCGCAGGCGAGCGTCAGGATGACGCAGTCCTTCGGGACCTTCTCAGCAAGCTCGGTGTAATAGTTGCGACCAGGTGTGGCGCCGTCGCATCCGCCGATGAGGAAGAAGTGCTTGATCTTCCCGGCCTTCACCGCTTCGATTATCTTCGGGGCGAGAGTGAGCACGGTCTTGTGGTGATAGCCAGTCTCGAGAGTCGGACCTTTCCTCTCGGGCAGGTCGCCAATCTCCTTCGCGTGCTTGATGATCTGCGACAGATCCTTCCTGTCCTCTATGTGCTTGACCCCTGCGACCGCGGTGATGTCGATCGTGTAAAGTCTGTCCTTGTAGCTCTGCGGCGGAATCACGACGCAGTTGGTCGATGCCAGTACCGGGCCGCCGAACTCCGCGAACTCCGTCCGCTGTCTCTGCCAGGCGGTGCCGAAGTTGCCGACGAGGTGCTTGTACTTATGGAGCTTCGGGTAGCCGTGCGCCGGGAGCATCTCGCCATGAGTGTAGACATTGATTCCGGTCCCCTCGGTCTGCTTTAGAAGTTCCTCGAGGTCGAGCAGATCGTGCCCTGTGACAAGAATGCCAGGCCCTTTGATTGTGCCGGTTGGGACCTTCGTCGGGACCGGGATGCCGAAGTGCTCCGTGTTCCCCTGGTCGAGGATTTCCATCGCCTTCAGGTTCATCATCCCCGCCTTAAGGACGACCTTCCAGTAATCCTGGATGTCGAAGTCCACATTTGTGAGTGTCTTGAAAAGTGCCTCGTGCATGAATGCGTCGACTTCCTCGTCCTTCTTTCCTAGTGCCCTTGCGTGGTATGCGTAGGCACCTATCCCCTTCAGACCGTAGAGGATCGTGTATTGCAGGCTCTGGATATCCTCATCTTTTCCGCAAACTCCCCTGACAGTGCAGGCTACTCCCTTCGCTGTCTGTTCACATTGGTGGCAGAACATTGACATTATTATGCACCTAAAAACCATAAGATGCATGGCATATTTGAACCCTTATAAGTCCAGGCTCAGGTTCAACATCTTCTGGCTGGCCACGAAAAGGTATATACCACCCTCGTTGCCTCCCGTGGAGCAGAAGCCGAGAGGTGTTCTAGATGCTGAAGTACTTCTGTGCCGAGGGCGGGGAGCTCACGGAGCACGACTCCACCAGGCTCAAGGACGCCCTTTGGATCGACGCGTCCGCGCCGAGCCCAGAGGAGGTCGAGGCGCTCCACAAGACGCTGGGCGTTCAGCTTCAGGATCTAGCGGACTGTCTCGATCCCAACGAGCGGTCCAGGGTCGAGATCGACGAGGAGTACGACCTACTCGTGCTGAGATGCATCCTCAACGATTCGAAGAATGGCGAGTCAGCGCAGACGATGCCTATCGGTATCTTCCTGGTCCACGGCAAGATCCTCACAGTCCGCATCGCCTCGACCTTCACCTCAAAGGACCTTATATCGGATTTCAAGAGGAGGCCGAAGCTCGGGACCCGCGAGGACCTCTTCCTCGCAATCATCAGGAAGATCAACAGGGACATCGACAGGAAGGTCCGCCCGATGGAAGGGCAGATCTCGCAGATCCAGAAGTCAATACAGACGGATTCGAGGGCCTCGGTCGCTCAGAAGGCATATTCGCTGAGCAGTGACCTCATCCTGCTCAACACCTCGCTGCTCTCGAATTACAACGCCATTTCAATGCTGACGCGGGCCAGACATATCGAGCTCAACGAGGACCAGTCCGACGTGCTCGAGGACCTGGAGAACGACGTCGCGCAGTTGTACGACATGACCACGCTCTACAGGGAGATCATGTCGAACGTCCTCCGCGCGTACGAGTCGGCCATATCGAACAACCTCTCCACCGTGATGAAGATACTGACGACCATCAGCCTCATACTCATGCTCCCGACGCTGATCGCCAGCCTCTACGGCATGAACGTGGGGACTCCTGGCCTGCCTTTCTACGAGGACCCGAATCAATTCTGGGTGATCATCCTCATCACCGCCGTCGCGGTCTCGGCCCTCTGGATAGTCTTCAGGGTCAAGAAACTGCTATAGGCTGGCCTTTCAGAAATTCAGTACCCTGACCTTTTCGTGCGGTGCAATCATGAACCTCGAATAGAACAAGAGCACACGGAACCCGTATTGCTTTGTGAGTTCGCTGAATCTAATCCCAGTGAATCCCTTCTTCTCGAACAGACCCAGCGACGAGTGATTATCTCTCTCGATCGAGACGTAGACGCTTCTCGTCGCTGTCTCTTTGAGATACTGGACGCATTCATCGACCAGGCATGATGCCGCGCCGATCCTCCTGAAATCCGGATGGATCGCGAGCCAGAGTATGTTGCCGACTTTTTCCTTCTTGATCCGGACCTGCCTCGGCTCGGCAAATCCGATGACCCTTCCTTCCAATTCGATCACTATGATCTTTGGAGCAGAAACAAGGCTCCTGTTCGCAAAGAAAGAATAGATGCCTTTGTCGAACGAGAGCCCGATTATTCCTTTGAGCGCATCCTCGTCTCCCTGTCTGCGCTCCCTGACGATGAATTGCTCTGCAGCCGTCATCAGACTCTCTTCCCATGGGACGGCAGGTTCGGAAGTCTATGTGCCAATCCCGAGATCATTCTCTATCGATAGCTCATCAGCGGATGAATTGCAGGAAATCGGCCTTATCCCTCTTCTTCGCTCTCCTCTTTTGGCATGTCGTCCTCCTCAAGCAGCTTCCGGGTATTTCGTCTCCGCATCGCCATGATCGCGGCCCCAGCCGCAATTATGGAGGCAATCGCAGCGCCTACAATTATCAAGGTCGTCACCGGAATGTCTCCGCCGCTATTGCCGCCTATCCACTTGATCTGGCAGAACAGGGGCGTCTCTCCCCAGGAGTAGTCGGCCCCCAGCCCTGGATGTTCACTCCAGTTGCCCCAGTAACCCCAGTTGCCCGAGCCGTTCAAAGCGTCATTGAACGCAAATGTCGACTTGGGGTAGGCGATGTAGATCATCGCGCCGCCTTGGAGGTATTGCCACTCCTGACACTTGTCGAGGTAGTGCTTCCTCAAGGTCACATTGAACTCTCCCGATTGCTTGAAGTAGAGATCGTCGTAATAGGGATCCATCGTCCCGAATTCATTCCAACCATCCATGGCATACGATGTCGTGACGTACATCAGGTAGTTCGGATCGATATCCCCGCTCCAGTAGGTTTCCGTGAATAGAGTCTGGAATCCGTAGAGGAGTTTGGACCAAAGACCGAGGCTAACGCCATTCTGAGTCAATTTGACTCCGATGTGGGCCCATTCCGTGGTGAAATATTCACAGATCTCCTTGTTCTCCCA
>Ga0315287_10006579_pt1 | contig 11589 bp, 9 predicted proteins | sample YL17G11_0_MG_FD_205037 | JGI IMG/M metagenome (GOLD analysis project Ga0315287, IMG submission 205037) | Sediment microbial communities from Yellowstone Lake, YNP, Wyoming, USA - YL17G11_0 | ecosystem: Environmental > Aquatic > Freshwater > Lake > Sediment | place: USA: Wyoming | collected...
GGCGACGATGGTCGTCGAGCGGATGCGATCTCCTTCGCTCATTTTCCCTCGTCCTCGCTCTCTTTTTCGGGCTTCTTCGCCACGTGCGCGAGAGGGTGCGCCTTGTCGTAGACGGCCATCAGCCCGTCGATGCACACGTGGGTGTAGCGCTGGGTCGTCGAGAGGCTCGCGTGGCCGAGCAGCTCCTGGATCACGCGGAGATCCGCGCCGGCGTCGAGGAGGTGCGTCGCGCAGGAGTGGCGCAGCGCGTGCGGGTTCACGCTCTCCCGCGCGCCGGTCTCGAGCCCGCGGAGCCGCGTCATGCGCTGCACGGCCCGGGCCGAGAGGCGATCGCCGGATCGGTTGAGGAAGAGCGCCGTCGGGTGGGCCGCGCGCCCCGCGACGGTCACGACCTCGCCGCGCCGCGGCAGGTATGCGTCCAGAGCCTGTGCGGCCTTCCTTCCGAGCGGCACGATCCTCTCCTTCCCGCCCTTGCCCCGGACGCGGATGAGGCGGGCCTCGCGATCCACGTCGTCCACCTCGAGGCCGACGACCTCGCTCACGCGCAGGCCGCTGCCGTACAGGATCTCGACGACGGCCGTGTCCCTGAGCCGCGCCGGATCCGATCCCTCGCCGGCCTCCACGAGGCGCGCCGCCTCGTCGACGGTCACGAACCGCGGGAGCTTCCGCTTGAGGCGGGGCGACCGCACCGCCTGCGCCGGGTTCGCGACCGCGAGGCCCTTCCGGCGGAGGAACGAGTAGAGGCCGCGCAGCGCCGCGAGCTTGCGGCCCTGGCTCGCCGGCCCGTTCACGCCGTACAGACCGGCAAGGTATGCACGCACCAGGGCCGCGTCAACCCGTTCGACGTCGTCCGCGACCTCGCGCGCTTCGAGGAACGCCGCGAACTCGGCGAGGGAGCGCCCGTACGTCTCGACGGTCTTGGCCGCGCACCGCCGCTCGTGCTCGAGGTGCTCGAGGTACAGCGCGATCGCGCTCTGGATCGATTCGGCCACGGTGGGATTCTAGCCCAAGGGGAGGGGAGGGGGCAGGAAATGGAAGAAATGGACGGAATGGACGGAGTGGACGAAGTGGACGAAGTGGACGGAGTGGACCGGAACAGAGCCGGCAGGCTCACTTCCCCCCGTCCGTCCCGCCGTCCGGCGGTACGATTGGCTCATCGGGCCGCGCGCACCGGACACCGGCGCAATGCAGGGCTATCGTGTAGATGTCGTCGACTTGAACTGATCGAGACGATATTCTTCCTTGATTCAAACCAGTACAAGCCCCGCCACCTTTTGTGATCGGATGTATTCGGGCACGTTCTCGCACGGTACGAGCGGCCCGCCGTCGAAGGAGAGCGTGTCGGTGTCGCCGGCGTCGTTGCTGTCGTTGTCGTCCTTTGAGTCCTTGGAGCAAGCCGAAGAAAGGACATAGAGGACAGCAAGGACAGCAGGGACGAGAAGACGCGCCTTCATGCGGCTATCGTAGCGCGGAATTTTTTTTCCGCACTCGTCCATTTCGTCCACTGGGTCCATCTTCGAGAGCAAGAGCTCAGCGCGGGGCGTGCTCCGCGATCCAGGGAGCGAGATTTGCCAACGCCCTCTCGGCGCACGCCTGCCGGTGCTCGCGTTTTCCCTTGCCGCGCGGGCGCTCGGGGCAATCGATCATCGCCCATACGACGTTCGACGGCTGGTAGCGCCCTGAAGCGCGCCGCGTGTGGCGCAGGAGCCCGCCCAAGGCGGTCGTCGTCGGCGGCGAGGAGAATTCGCGATCGCGCGCGAGCGCGGCGGTCGAGATCCCGACGAACAGGCCGGACGCGATCGACTCGACGTACCCCTCGACTCCGGTGAGCTGCCCGGCGAGAGCGACGTTTGGGCGGCCGAGGAGCCGCATGCGATCGTCGAGGCACGCCGGCGCGTCGACGAACGTGTTGCGGTGCACCTGGCCGTGCCGCTCGAAGACGGCGCGGCCGAGCCCGGGGATCATGCGGAACACGCGCTCCTGCTCGGGGCGGGTGAGCCGCGTCTGGAACCCCACGAGGTTGTACGCGGTCCGCGCCGCGTCCTCGGGCCGAAGCTGCACGACCGCGAACGGCCGCCCGCCGGTGCGCGGATCGGCGAGGCCGACCGGCTTGAGCGGCCCGTGCGCGAGGGTGAGCGGCCCGCGCCGCGCCATCTCCTCGATCGGCAGGCAGCCCTCGAAGAACGGGGCGGACTCGAACGCGTGCAGCGGGATCTTCTCGGCCGCGACGAGCGCCTCGACGAACGCGCCGTACTCGGCCCGATCGAGCGGGCAGTTCAGGTACGCCGCCGCCTCGCCGGCCTCCTCGTAGCGGTCGGCGCGGAACGCCACGCCGAGATCGATGCCGTCCGCCGCGACGAGCGGCGCGATCGCGTCGTGGTAGGCGAGCCGCGCGCCGTGGCGATCGATCGCGTCGGCGAGCGGCCCCGCGGTCAGGGGCCCGGTCGCGACGATCGCGAGCCCCGCCCCGGGGAGATCGTCGGCGCGCCGCCGCTCGATCGAGATGCCGGGGTGCGCCGCGAGCGCGTCCTCGACGCGGCGGGAGAACGCGCGGCGGTCCACGGCGAGCGCCCGCCCGGCCTTTACGGCGGTCACGTCGGCGATCCGCAGGAGGAGGGAGCCCGCGCGCCTGAGCTCCTCCTTGAGCAGCCCGACCGCGTTGTCGGGCGCCGCGCCGCGCAGGGAGTTGGAGCAGACGAGCTCGGCGAGGCCGTCGCTCGAGTGGGCCGGGCTCCGCTCGCCCGGCTTCATCTCGACGAGCACGACGTCGACGCCGCGCTCGGCGAGCTGCCACGCCGCCTCGCAGCCCGCGAGGCCGCCGCCGATCACCGCGACCGGTGCGGCCCCGGGCGGCATCAACCCTCGGTGTTGTCGGCGCGCTTGAAGGAGCACCCGGCGGCCGTGCACTTGAGCTCGCGTCCGCCGCGGCGCCGGTTGGAGGCCACCAGGAAACTCGCGCCGCAGTCCGGGCAGGTCTCCTTGACCGGCGCGCCCCAGACGACGAAGTCGCAGCCGTTCGCCTTGTACTCGCTGCAGCCGAAGAAGACGCGGCCGGTCTTGGTCCTCCGCTCCACGAGCTCGCCCTTGCACCCGGGCTTGGGGCACGCGATGCCCGTGGGGACGGACCGCGTCGCCTTGCACGCCGGGTAGCCGGAGCACGCGAGGAAGTCGCCGAAGCGGCCGCGCTTTCGCACCATCGGCTTGCCGCACTCCGTGCAGGCGATCTCGATCGGCTCGGGCGGCGCCGACGGCGCACCGCCCTCCATCTCGCGGGTGTTGCGGCAAGCGGGGAAGCCGGTGCACGCGAGGAAGCGGCCGTTCCGGCCCCACTTGACGACCATCGGCTTGCCGCACAGCTCGCACAGCTCCGACGACTCGACGCGCATGTCCCGGACGTCCTCCATCTCCTTGAGGGCGCTCTGCACCTCGAGATGGAACGGCTTGTAGAACTCGGCCAGCAGCACGACCCAGTCCTGCGTGCCGTCCTCGATCTTGTCGAGGGACTCCTCCATCGACGCGGTGAAGTCGGCGTCGAGGATGCGCGGGAAGTGGCGCACGAGGCGGTCGGTCACGAGATCGCCGAGCTCGGACGGGCGCAACCTGCCCTCGTCCTTCACGACGTAGCGGCGCTCCAGGATCGTCGAGAGGATCGTCGCGTAGGTCGACGGCCGTCCGATGCCGCGCTCCTCGAGCTCGCGGATGAGCGTGCCCTCGGTGAAGCGGGGCGGCGCCTGCGTGAACTTCCGCTCCGCCGCCACGCCGCCCGACGTGAGAGAGAGCCTGTCGCCCTCGGAGAGCGCCGGGAGCTCGGCCACCTCCTCCTCGGTCTCGGCGTCGCCGTTCTTGCCGTTGGACGCGCCCTGATCGTCCGTGGCCTCGAGCCAGCCCCGGTTCTTGAGGATCGAGCCCGAAACGCGCAGCGAGTGCCGGCCCGCGTTCACGGCCACCGCGGTCTGATCGTACACGGCGGCCTTCATCTGGCACGCCACGAAGCGCTCCCACACGACGCGGTACAGCCTCCGCTGGTCGGGGGTGAGGTACTTGCCCACCGCGTCGGGGAGGTAGCGCACGGAGGTCGGGCGGATCGCCTCGTGCGCGTCCTGCGCGCCCTTGCGGCTCTTGAAGATGTTCGGCTTGCCCGGCACCGCGTCCTCGCCGAACGCCTCGTGGATGTAGGCGCGTGCCTCGTCCACGGCTTCGGTCGACAGGCGGACCGAGTCGGTGCGCATGTACGTGATGAGGCCGACCGTCCCGTCGGCCCCGACGTCGACGCCTTCGTAGAGCTGCTGGGCGACCATCATGGTGCGCTTCGCCGTGAAGCGGAACCTGCGCGCCATCTCCTGCTGCAGGCGGCTCGTGATGAGCGGCGGCGGCGCGGCGCGCTTGCGCTCCTTGCGCTCGACGCCCGCGACGACGAACGCCGCGCCCTCGAGTTCGGCCTTGACGGCCAGCGCGGTCGCCTCGTCGCCGACGTCCCGCTTCTTGCCGTCCGTGCCCCAGTAGCGCGCCGTGAACGGCGGCGGCGTCGGGCCGGCGAGCTCGGCGCCGATCTTCCAGTACTCCCGGGCGACGAACGCGCCGATCTCGTGCTCCCTGTCCACGACGAGCCTGAGCGCGACAGACTGCACGCGGCCCGCCGACAGGCCGCGCCGCACCTTCTTCCAGAGGATCGGCGAGAGCTCGTACCCGACGAGGCGGTCGAGGATCCTCCTCGCCTGCTGCGACTCGAACCTGCGGATGTTGAGGGGCAGCGGGTGGTCGAGCCCCTCCGCGATCCCCTTGCGCGTGATCTCGTTGAACAGCACGCGGGAGAGCCGGCTCTCGTCGACGCCGAGCTCCTCGGCGATGTGCCACGCGATCGCCTCGCCCTCGCGATCCGGGTCGAGCGCCAGGAAGATCCGATCCGCGGCCTCGGCCGACTTGACGAGGTCCTTGAGCACCTTCCGCTTGCCCGGGATCACCTGGTACTCGGGCGCGAAGGACTGATCGAGCGCCACGCCCATCTTCGACTTCGGGAGATCCTTGACGTGGCCCAGCGAGGCCTTCACCACGTACGCCGGGCCGAGGTACTTGCGGATGGTGCGCGCCTTCGCCGGCGATTCCACGATCACGAGAGATTTTGACATGCCTGCCGTCGGTCCTTCCGCTTATTCCAGTCGAACGAACAACTTGCCGCCGCGGTCCTCGACGACCCCGGCGAGCTCCAGCGTGAGCAGCGCCGCCTGTGTGCGGGCCGCGCCGAGCCCGGTCGCCGCGACGATCTCGTCGATGTGCACCGGTTCCCGGCAGAGCCGATCCAGGACCAGGATCTCGTCCTCGCCCAGATCGGCCGGTGCGGTCGCGGGAGTCTCCTTACATCGCGGCGGCGGTTCCGGCAAGTCGAGTTGAAAGAAAAGAGGGGCACGATTCATAAGGGCGAGCACGTCGGCCGCGCACTCCACGAGATCCGCGCCGGCGCGGATGAGGCCGTTGTTGCCGCGGTTTCGCGGATCCGAGGCGGTCCCCGGGACGGCGGCGACGGGCACCCCGAGGCTCCGCGCGATTTTCGCGGTGATGAGCGCGCCCGAGGGGATCGGGGCCTGCACCACGACCACGAGATCGCACGCGGCGGCGATGAGCCGGTTGCGCCTCGGGAAGGTCCACCGCGACGGTGGGGTGGACGCCTCGAACTCGGTCACGACGGCGCCTGCGCCCGCCGCGATCCTATCGAACAGGGCCCGGTTCGAAGGCGGGTAGAGGTGGTCGAACCCCGAGCCGATGACCGCGACCGTCCGGCCCCGGCCGGCGATCGCGCCCTCGTGGGCCGCGGTGTCCACCCCCCGCGCCCCGCCGGAGACGACGATCGCGCCCGCCGCCGCGAGCGACGCCGCGATCTCGGCCGCGTGGCGCCGCGCCTGGGGATCCGCCTCGCGCGAGCCCACGATCCCGACGGCCGGCCCCCAAGGGCACGGGAGCTCGCCGCGGACGAACAGCCGCCTCGGCGCGTCGGGCAGGGCCTCGAGGCGCCGCGGGTACTCGGGATCTCCCCTTTGGATCACGCCTCGGCGGACCCCGTTCGACTCGCCGCACACCATGGCGCTGTCTGTATCGGACGATTTCGCGGGAGGTTGACGAAAATCAGTAGCCCTTGACCATCTCGACCTCGGCGCCGACCTCGAGCTCGCGCACCGCCGCGGTCACGATGCAGGTCGAGGTGTTGGGCCGGGCCTCGACGACGCGCAGCTCGGCGAGCACCTCGAACGGGTAGCCGTCGCGGTCGTCCTTCTCGTCGCGGCTCTTGCGGTACGAGTCGCGCTTCTCGATGACGAAGAAGCGGTTGCCCACCCGGACGCCCTGCTCCTCGCCGCGGTCCACGAAGGCGATCTGGTACGCCGCCGCCATGACGACCGGGTCGAGGAACGCGATGATGTGGCCCTTGAGCTCGCGGTCGTTCGGGGCGGGCGCGACCAGCTGGAACTTGCGGTTCACCGGACCGACCTTGGTGCCGCGCTCGATAGGAGTGAACGACTCCTCGATGATGGCCCGCGCGATCCCCTTCTTCTTATCGAAGCTCGTCACGCGTGCCGTGCCGAGGATCTCGACGAGAACGCCCATCTCGGAGCCGCGATCCTCCACGGAGTCGACCTCGCGCAGCGTTTGGAAGAACTCGTACTCCTCGCCAGGGGCGATCTCGCGGTTCTCCTCGAACTCGACGTACACCTCGTCGTACTGGCCGAGGAGCGAGATCTCCTTCTGCGAGCCGACGAGCGTGCCCGCCTTCTTGAGCTCCTCCTTGTCGACGAAACCGCGGTTGCGGATCAGGACGTCGCCTCCTCGCCGCGCGGCCGGGGCCGGCGCCGCGGACGGCGTCACGGCCGCGGGCGCCTGCGACACGGCGCCGGGTGGCGTGAGCCACAGGACGTCGCCCGGGTAGATCCAGTGGGGGTTGGTCACCTTCGGGTTGTACGACCAGATGCGCGGCCAGACGTACGGATCGCCGAAGTGCGTCGAGCAGATGTCCCAGAGCGTGTCGCCCTCCTTGACGGGGTACGTGTCGATCTGGGTCGGCTCCGCGTAGGTCTCCTCCGTCTCGCCGCTTTCCGTGATCACGACCGAGGTCCTGTCCCTGGCCGCCTGCGACAGGCCCGATCCCGAGGTCTCGTCCGCGCGGACGTGCAGGCCGGGCTTGAGCTCGGACTCGAGGCCCGCGCCTTCTCCTTCTCCGCCCTGCGCGGCGGCCGTCTGCCCGATGGGCAGCAGGAACGCGAGCGCCGCAGCGAAGCCTGCCATCTTCATGGTGCTCATCGTCATCACCTCTTGGCCGAGGTCGGCGTCACGCCGAACGCGCGCCCCCTCGACTCCTGGATCGCCGCCGCGCGCTGGCTCGCCTTGCGGGCCTCGTCCGAGCCGGGGTAGCTGTCGACCACCCTGAAATAGTAGTCGCTTGCCTTCTCGAGATCATTGAGTTTGTCGTAGACGAACCCGATGCGCAAGAGCGCGGCGGGCGCCTTTTCGGATCGCGGGTAGCGGCTCATGAGACGCTCGTACTCGCCGACCGCCAGGAGGAGCTTCCCCTGCGCGAGCAGGCACTCGCCGCGCCAGAACAGGGCGTTGTCCGCGTACTCGTGGTTCGGCTGCGCGGCGGCGAACTTCGAGAACCCGGCGAGCGCCGCGTCGTACTGCGAGTTCGTGTACGCCCTGTACGCCTCCTGGAACTGATCCATCGTGCCGTCCGCCGCGGGGGCGGCGGCCGCGCCGGCCGCGACGACGCCGAGGTTGTCGCCGCCGAAGACGGGCGCGACGCCGGCCGCGGTCTGCGGCAGAGGCGCCGGCTGCACGGCGTAGGGCTCGTCGGCGCCGCGCGGCCCGACGAGCGTCAACACCGGCCGCTTGTCGTCCTTGGCGCGCGGCTCGTTCGGCCACGGCTCGGCGCGCAGCTCGGCTCCGGAGCCCTCGGCTTCGGGTTTCAGCCGGACGACCTTGAGGGAGCGCTCGCGCCGGCTCTCGTCGCACGCCGAGACCTTCTTTTCGAGCACCAGCCGCTCGTCGTCGAGCGCCGAGCTCTTCGCGACCGCGTTAGCCTTCTCGGCCTCGAGGCGCACCACGGCGCGCTCGAGCCCGGCGATCTTCGTCCTGAGCGAGTCGCGGGTCTCGCCGCACCCGCCAAGGGCGAGCGCCGCCGCGAGCGCGGCTACGAGCGGGCCTCCGAAAGAAACTCGGGGATTTCGCAAAACGGTCGTCGTCATTATCACGGTTTCACCTCGTGCCGTAGCGATCCTCTTCTGAGGCGATTGTAGGTGTATATGCTACACGGGGTCAAAAAAACGACACGGCGCCTTCCGCGCGAGGTTAAGATGCCCGGCCATGGGCTCCGTCCGAGAAAACCTCCCCGAGAGGCCGGTCTATTCGGTCGCCGCGCTCAACCGGGAGGCGCGTTCACTCCTCGAGACCGCGTACGCCGACATCCGCGTCGAGGGCGAGATCGTCGACGTGACCGTCGCGCGATCGGGGCACGTGTACTTCTCGCTCGCCGATCCGGGAGGCAAGGCGCAGGTCGACGCCGTCATGTGGCGCGGCCCGGCGATGCGGTACAAGACACGCATCGCCAAGGGGCGCGCCGTGCGCTGCCGCGGCCGCGTGACGATCTACGAGGCGAACGGGCGGTACCAGCTCGTCGTCGAGAGCGTGGAGGAGGCGGGCGCCGGGCTCAAGGCGAGGCTCCTCGCCGAGCTGCGCGCGCGGCTCGACGCCGAGGGGCTGTTCGCCCAGGAGCGCAAGCGACCGCTGCCGCTCACCCCGCGGTGCGTCGGCGTGGTCACGTCCCGCAGCGGCGCGGCGATCCGCGACATCTGCAAGGTCTCCTCGCGGCGGTTCCCGGTGCGGATCCTCCTCGCGCACGCCCAGGTCCAAGGCGACGGCGCGGCCGAGGAGATCGCGCGCGGCGTGGCCGCCCTCGGCGCGCACCCGGAGGTCGACGTGCTGATCGTCGGCCGGGGCGGGGGCTCGAGCGACGATCTCGACGCGTTCAACAGCGAGCTCGTGGTCCGGGCGATCGCCGCGTGCCCCGTGCCCGTGGTGAGCGCGGTCGGGCACGAGACCGACGTGACGCTCGCGGACCTCGTCGCGGACAGGCGCGCCGCCACGCCGTCCGAGGCGGCGGAGATGGTCGTGCCCGAGGTCGAGCGCCTGTCCGCGAGGCTCCACGATCTGCTCCGCGCCGCGAGGCTCGGGCTCACCCGCCGGCTCGCCGGGGATCGCGCCCGGCTGTCCGACAACGGCGCCCGGCTGCGGTCCCGCGACCCCCGCGTCGGCCTGAGCCGCGTGCGGGTGCGGCTCGCTCGCGCAGAGGAGACGCTTCACGGATGGCCCAGGCGGGCGCTCGCGGAGTCCAGGGCCGCCCTCGCGGAGCGGGCCGCGCGCCTCGACGCGTTGAGCCCGCTCGCGGTGCTCGCGCGCGGCTTCGCCGTGGTGCGCCGCGCCCAGGACGCCGCGATCGTCCGCGGCCCCGAGGACGCGCCGGTCGGGACGGAGCTGGAGGTCGCGCTCGCCCGCGGGAGGCTCAGCGCGACGGTCACCGGCACGGGCGGAGGGCGGTCGTGACCACCCTCACGCGCGAGCAGATCGTCGCGATCGACAAGGCGCGCATCTGGCACCCGTACACGCCGATGCGGCCCTACATCGATGAGGTGGATCCGGTCGTCGTCGATCGCGCAGAGGGGATGTACCTCTACGATGTGAACGGCGCGCGCCTCATCGACGGCAACGCGTCCTGGTGGGTCAACATCGTCGGCCACAACCACCCGCGGCTCGTCGAGGCGCTCGAGCGCCAGGCGCGGCGGCTGCTGCACTGCTCCCTGGCGGGCATGGTCCACGAGCCGGCGGTGCGGCTCGCGGAGAAGCTGCTCCCCAAGTGCGGCGCGTCGTTCTCGCGCCTCTTCTTCTCCGACGACGGCTCCACGGCGGTCGAGGTCGCCATCCGCATGGCGCACCAGTTCTGGAGGAACGTCGGAAGGCCCGAGAAGCGGCGGTTCGTGACGCTCGAGGGGGCGTTCCACGGCGAGACGATCGGCGCCGCGTCCGTGTCCGGCAGCCCCGTGTTCCACGAGGCGCTCGGCGGGCTCGTCTTCGATCGCGTCCTCGTCCCAAGCCCTGCGGCGTGCGCGGGCGGCCTCGGCGGAGCGGGCTGGCAGGGGCCCGCGTTCGCCGAGATCGAGCGGATGCTCGACGAGCGCGCGGGCGAGATCGCCGCGATCATCGTCGAGCCGTTGGTCCAGGGCGCGGCGGGCATGCTCATGTACCCGGCGGAGCAGCTCGCGCGGATCGTTCGCGCGGCGCGGGAGCGAGACGTCCTCGTGATCTGCGACGAGGTGTTCGTCGGCTACGGGCGGACCGGCACGTTCCTCGCGGAGCACGCCGCGGGCGTGGAGGCGGACCTCGTCTGTCTCGCCAAGGGGTTCTCGGGCGGCGCCATGCCCATGGCGGCGACCCTCGCGAACGCCCGCGTGTTCGAGGCGTTCTGCGGCGGTCCCGAGGTGACGCTGTGGTACGGCCACTCGTTCACGGGCAACCCGCTCGGCTGCGCCGTGGCGCTCGAGACGCTCGCCGTCATCGAGGAGGAGCGGCTCCTCGAGCGGCAGCCGCCGATCGCCGCGGCGCTCGCGCGCGGGCTCGAAGCGGTCTCTCGGCACCCCTGGGTCCGCGATCCGCGCCGGACGGGGCTCATCGGGGCGTTCACGCTCGCGGCGCCCGGGGCCGGCGGCGCGCAGGGGGCCGACTACCTCGCCGAGCCGGGGTGGCGCCTGTATGCCGAGGCGCGGAAGCGCGGCGCGCTCTTGAGGCCGCTCGGCAACGTCGTCTACACCGTGCTGCCGCTGAACGCGGAGATCTCCGTCGTCGAGGAGCTCTTCGGCATCATCGAGGAGAGCCTGAGGGCCGCGTTCGGGTAGGCTCAGAGCCTGTGAATCATTCAGCGTGACGCAGGGTTGATTCCGACCGTGACCCCGAGGCGGGGTCGAGTGATCGCAGCGTAGAAGGCCCGGGCAGTCTCGTCACTGCGGGATTCGTCGACAGTCGGCGCGAGGGACGGGACAGTGTGGGCGCTCGTTGACACGCTCGGCGCGGCCTTCTTGGCTCTCATCGACTCGTCGTGGACGATCAGGCCGACGCGTCGGCGGGAGACGGAGATCCGCACCGCAATTGGGTGCGGAGCGAGACTACGCGCATCACGTTGTGCGCCAGGGCGTGCAGGAGAAGGACGCACCGCGTCTTCTTCTCGCCGCGCACCGTGAATCGTTGCAGCCCGTGGTTGCGCGCGTCCGCGTTGGCGCACTCCGCCGTCGCCGCGCGATCCTTGTACACCTGCTTCCCCGCGTCTCTTCCGCTGTTGCTCACATCGACGCCGACGATCACCAGGCTCTCCGTGTCCGTCGCGAATTGCCCGTTGAACGCAGGCCAAAAACCGCCGTCCGCCATCTTCATCACCCGCGCCTCGGGGTCGGTCGTCGATACGCGCGCCTTCTCCTTCTTCTCCTCCGCCTTCCCCTTCTTCTTCGACGCCACGTCCGGCAGGTGCGCCAGCGCCGCCGCCACACGCCGCACCCGGTCCTCCGC
>Ga0315287_10006580_pt1 | contig 11587 bp, 7 predicted proteins | sample YL17G11_0_MG_FD_205037 | JGI IMG/M metagenome (GOLD analysis project Ga0315287, IMG submission 205037) | Sediment microbial communities from Yellowstone Lake, YNP, Wyoming, USA - YL17G11_0 | ecosystem: Environmental > Aquatic > Freshwater > Lake > Sediment | place: USA: Wyoming | collected...
GGGAATCGAAGAGCAGCGCCATGGTGGCAAGCCCGAAACCCAGGTTCACCAGCGAGAACAGCGCGCGGTGGACGAAGAGGAAGAGCTTGACGACCAGCCCCAGCAGCGTGGCCAGCGCCCCCAGGTAGTGGAACGGCCCGAGACTCGCGGCCTGGACCTCGGGGCGCCAGGACGAGGCGGCCAGGACGAGGAAGAAGTGGAAGACGTGGGGGACGAAGATGAGCGGCGTGAATCCGACGCTCCAGTGGCGTCCGATCCGCAGCAGCGGGCGGCGCACAAAGGCGCGCTCCTCCGGGAAGATGCTCGCGAACAGGAAGAGCGTGGGGAAGAACAGCTCCCACATGTACGAAAGGTCGCGCAGCGTGCCCGGGGCCGCCGTGGTGCCACCGCGGGAGGCCATGAACGAGAGGGCCGCGAAGACCGCCCCCAGCCCGCCGAAAAAGAGCATGAGTGCGACCACCCGGTTCAGCCGCTGGCCGGGGTTCTCACGCAGGATGAGGAAGCCGAGCAGGAAGACCAACCCGCCCAGCGAGAGGTTCAGGGTGGACAGGAGCAGGAACGCGTTCATCAGACTCCAGTATCCGGCGGCGGGGGCCACCGGCGAGAGACGGCTCTCGTACTACGTCCGCGCGCGCCGAACGTTGCGGCGGCGGGCGGCGGGCGCCTCGTAGCGCGCCACCACCGTGCTCCAGATGCCCCCGCGCACGTTGAACTTTCCGATCACGGTGAGCTTGCGCGGACGCAGCGCGCGCACCAGGTCGTCGAGGATGAGATTCGTCACCTGCTCGAAGTAGTGGCCCTCGTCGTGGAACGACCAGAGGTAGAGCTTGAGCGACTTGAGCTCGACGCAGATCCGGTCGGGCGTGTAGATAACCACGATGGTGCCGAAGTCCGGCTGCCCGGTGACGGGGCAGAGCGCGGTGTACTCGGGGCACTCGTGGCGGATGACGTAGTCCCGGTCCGGGCTCGGATTCGGGAACGTGTCAAGCGGGCGTTTGGGTCGGCTGGGCATGGCGCCTCCAGAGTCTTGCGCGGGCAGTCTGAAGGCCGCCCGTGGCGGGGTCAAGTCCCTCGGCCTGGGCCAGCTCGGCCCTGAACCTGCGCGCCGCGCAGTCGCGCGTGCTATCGTCCGCGGCCCATGAGGCGCATCTATCTTGAAACCTACGGCTGCCAGATGAACGAGGCCGACAGCGAACTCATCGCCGGCGTGCTGGAAGACGCCGGACTCGAGATCGTCGAGCGGCCCGAGGACGCCGATGTGCTGCTGCTCAACACCTGCGCGGTCCGGGCGCACGCCGAGCAGCGCGTCCTGGGCCGGATCACGGAGCTGGGACGCTTCAAGGCGCGCCGGCCCGACCTGCTGGTCGGCGTCACCGGCTGCATGGCCCAGCACCTGCGCGGCCGGCTGCTGGATCACGCGCGTGCGCTCGACTTCGTGGTGGGCCCCGATGGGTACCGCGACCTGCCCGCGCTGCTCGAGTGCGCAACCCACGAGCCCGTGACGGTCGTGCGCCCCGACCCCGACGAGACCTACGGCGACCTCGAACCCCGCCGCGCGCCGGGCGTGCGCGCCTGGGTCACGGTGCAGCGCGGCTGCGACAAGTTCTGCAGCTACTGCGTCGGGCCCTACACGCGCGGACGCGAGCGCAGCCTGCCACTCGCCGACGTGCTGCGCGAGGTGCGCCGCTCCGTCGCGGAAGGCTGCCGCGAGGTCATCCTGCTCGGCCAGACGGTGAACTCATGGCACGACGGCGAGCACGATTTCGCCGATCTACTGCGGGCCGCGCGCCACGCTGATGGCCTGTTGCGCCTGCGCTACATCTCGCCCCACCCCACGCACGTGGGCGAGCGGCTCATCGAGGTCATGGCCGAGGGCGGCCCGCTCTGCCCGCAACTCCACCTGCCGCTCCAGTCGGCCTCGGACCGCATCCTCGAAGCGATGGGCCGCGGCTACACGCTGGCGCAGTACCGGGACGTGATCGCACGACTGCGCGCCGCGGTCCCCGCCCTCGCGCTCTCGACCGACATCATTGTGGGCTTCCCGGGCGAGACGGCCGAGGAGTTCCAGCTCACCGTGGACTATCTGCGCGCGACGCGCTTCGACAGCGCCTTCCTCTTCAAGTACTCCGCCCGGCCCGACACCCGCGCCTTCGGTACCGAAGAGACCGTGCCCGAGGAGGAGAAGAGTCGCCGGCTCGCGCTGTTGATCGAGCTGCAGCACGCCATCTCGGGCGCGATGAACGACGCCTGGATCGGGCGCGAGGTCGAGGCGCTGGTCGAGGGGCCGGCCCGCCGCAACCCCGCGCAACTCTACGCCCGCACCGCGCAGTTCAAGGCCGTCGTCTTCCCCCACGACGCCACCCCAGCGGGCACGCTGCGGCGCCTGCGCGTGACCGGCGCGACGACCATGACGCTGATCGGGGTTCCGGTGTAGGCTCCTGCTCAAGACAGCAGGCGAAGGTGACATCCTCCCATGGTCGAGGAAGTGGCCAGGGAGGAATCGGAGTGCCGCCCCATCAACTCAGGCACCGTCCCACAAATCGCTGGATGGAATCCAAATGGCCGACCTGGTCGTCCTGCTGGCGCTCTGCGCCTGTTGGGGGCTCGCCTATCGCTACACGCGTCGCGAGGCGTACGGACCAGCCCTGGCTCTGATCTTCCTCTCGGGGTTCATTCTGCGCCTGTTCGTCGGCACTGGCGCTTACCTGAATCCCTGGGATGAGCGCTATCACGCCCTCGTCGCGCGCAACATGCTGGCGCATCCATTCATCCCGACCCTGTACGACGCTCCGATCTTCCCCTTCGACTACAGGTCATGGACCAGCAACCACATCTGGGTGCACAAGCCACCGATCACCCTGTGGCTGATCATGGCCAGCCTGAAGCTGTGCGGGATCAACGAGGTCGCGGTGCGCCTGCCGAGCCTCGTGTTCTCCTCCCTGGGAACGCTGCTCACCTACAGCATCGCCCGCCACTTCTTTCGCGAGCAGACCGCCCTGCTGGCAGCCTTCTTCTATGCCATCAACGGATTACTCCTGGAAATGGCCGGCGGTCGCGTACCCACCGACCACGCCGAGACCTTCTTCGTCTTCTTCGTGGAGTTGGGCATCTTCGTCGCAGTGTGGTACGTGCAGCGCCCTTCGGTACCGCGACTGGCGCTGGTCGGCGTCGTGACGGGTTGCGCAGTGCTGACAAAGTCGTTGCCCGCGCTCGTGATCCTGGCCGTGCTGTTCGTGCTCCTCTGGCAGCGGGATTCATGGCGCAAGGCCTTATGGTTGTGCACACTCGCCCTGGTAGTTGCCTGCGCGGTGTCCGTCCCCTGGCAGATCTACATCTACCATGCCTTCCCTCGCGAGGCCGCCTACGAGAACTATTTCAACACCTACCGACACCTCACGGAGCCACTCGATGGGCACAACGGGACCATCGCATACCACCTTCGCGTGATGCCACAGATCTTCGGCGAGGCGATCTACGTCCCCCTGTTCCTGGTGCTCTATGCCATCTACCAGCGCAAGCTCGACCGGCCGCTCTACGCCCTCGTCACGTGGGTGGCACTGCCCTTCCTCTTCTTCTCCGCGGTCGCCACCAAGATGCCTGGATACATCATGATGAGTTCGCCGGCCATCTTCATACTGCTGGCCTACCAGTGCGGGGACATCATCGAGAAGAGCCGCGGCACCCAGCTGCGCATACCCGCACTCGTCCTGGTGGCCCTGCTCATCGCCTTGCCGGTACGGTATTGCATGGAGCGTGCGAAGCCGTTCTCCCGGCACGATCGCAACCCGCGCTGGGCCCAGGAGCTTCGCGCCCTGCCGGAGAAGCTCCGGCCAGGCAAGGCGGCAGTGTTCAATGTCCAGCATGAGATCGAGGCAATGTTCTATGCCCCGGTGACCGCCTACTCCTTCATCCCCACCCGGGCCCAGATCGAGGAGGCCCGGCGCCAGGGGTTCTCCGTCTATGTCTATGACAGCCCTGCGGTCCCGTCCGAGCTCCGTGCCGATTTTGCCATCACGCTGTTCCCCCGGCCTCCGGGGCTTCTAGGCAAAGATGCTCCGTAGGCACCCATGATGAACGGCCCTCAGGACAGTCCAACGCTGGAGCGCTGACGGTCGCGCGAATGGGCTTCCTGCCTACCCGTCCCCCGCCGCCTCCCAGGCCACCAATCCTGCGCCGACCACGCCCGCGCGCTCGCCCAGCGCCGCGCCCACAACCCGCACACCGTCACGCAACGACGCCAGCGCGTAGCGAGCCACTGCGGCGCGCAACGGCGTCAGCAGGGCTTCGCCCGCGTTCGAGACACCGCCTCCGATGACGATCACCTCGGGGTCGAGCAGATTCACGGCCGCCGCGATCAGGGCGCCGAGCCGGTCGGTCATGCGCTCGATCAGGCGCGTCGCGCGTGGATCGCCCGCGGCGGCCGCGGTAAAGACGGCCCCGGCGTCCGGAACCACCAGGCCCGCTTCGCGCGCCCGCGCCACGATCCCGCTGCCCGAGCACTCGGGCTCGACGCAGCCGGGCACGCCGCAACGGCATGGGAAGCGCCCGTCCATCGGCACGTGCCCGAGTTCGCCCGCGCCCCCGTGCGCCCCGCGCAGGACGCGCCCGTCCACGATCACGCCGCACCCGATACCCGTGCCGACCGTGATGGTAAGCGAGATCCGCGCGCCCCGTGCGGCGCCGACCCGGTGCTCCGCGAGCGCTGCCAGATTGGCATCGTTCTCGACCACGAGACTCATGCCGAGGCGCTCCATCAGCAACGCGCGCAGCGGCAGCGAGCCCCAGTGCGGCAGATGGGGCGTGCGCCCCACGAGCGCACCGCTCGCCGGGTCGATCACGCCGGGGCAGCCGAGCCCGATCCCGGCGAACGGGCCCGCAGCCGCGCGGCGCAGGTCGGCCACCGCACCGGCGATGACTTCGAGCGGGGCGTCCGCGTGCTCGCCGGCGCGCGACGGCAGCCGCAGGAAATGCGTCACCTCGCCCCGGCCCGATACCAGGCCCGCCTTGACGTCCGTGCCACCGAGGTCGAGACCGATCGCGTAGCGTGGCTGCATGTCGCCTCCGGGGGCGAGCCTAGCACAGCACTTCCCGCTCGACGCCGCGGGGTCGCCCGTGGCACTCTGCCCGGCATGCTGACCCGCCTGCTGCTCGTCTGCCTGATCGCGTCCCTCCTGCTCCTGCCGGGCACGCCCCGTCCCCAGGCCGCTCCGGCCCGTGCGCCGAGCGACTCGGCGCTCACGCTTCCCGGGCTCGAACAGCCGGTGCGCATCGTCACCGACCGCTTCGGCGTGCCGCACATCCGCGCCGCGAACGAGCGTGACCTCTACTTCGCCTGGGGCTTCATCAGCGCACGCGACCGGCTCTGGCAGATGCTGGCCACGCGCCAGGCGGTGCGCGGCCAGATGTGGCGCTGGGGCGGCAACCGGCACCTGCAGGCGGACGGCGGCGCGCAACTGCTCGAGATGGATGCGCTGGCGCGGCGCATCTGGGAGCGCGCGCGCCGTGATCCGGCGGCGGCCGTGCCGATCGAGCGCTACAACGCGGGCGTGAACGCCTGGCTCGCCCTCTGCCGCCGCGGCACGGTCCCCTGGCCGGTCGAGATCGAGCGCCTGCGCGCGCGGCCCGACGACTGGGCGCCCGCGGATGTCGCCGGCACGCTGCTCGCCATGGGTTCGCTGCTTGACCTTGATTTCCCGCAACTCGCGGAGCGCGACACCATCGCGACGCGCGGACGCGCGTGGCTCGAGCGCCGCCACCGCTTCGAGAACCTCTGGCCCTACGAGACCATCCCCGACAGCGCCGCGCGGCGTCTCTACGGAGCGAAGACGACGGCCACCGGGACCGGCGCGGCACTTGAACCTCCGCAGGTCGCACTCCCCGCCGGTTTGCTCGCCGAGGCGCGGTGCACGCTGGGCGCGGGGCGCCCCGATGCCGCGCCCGAACTCGACGCGCGCGCCAGCGACGTCTTCGCGGTGGGCGCGCGTCGCAGCGCCAGCGGCCACCCGCTGTTCGCCAACGATCCGCACCTGCCGCTCACGGCACCGGGAACGCTCCATCTCGTTCACGTCACCGTGCCGGGCGTGGTGGACGCGGCCGGCGCCTGCGTCCCGGGACTGCCCGCCATCGTGAGTGGCCGCAACGCGCGCTGCGCCTGGGGCATCACCGCCCTGAGCGCCACCGTGGCGGATGTCTACGCCGACAGTCTCTCGCGCGACGGGAAGCGCGTGCGCTGGCAGGGCGGCTGGGCGAAGGTCCGCGAAGCGCCCTACGAGATGAGCTTCCGCGTCCTCGGCGTGCCATTGCCGGTGTGGCTCGCGGGCCAGGTGCGCCGCTACACGCCGCGCGGCCCGGTCATCGCGCTGGACCGCAAGCGCGGCGTCGCACTCAGCGTGCGCTGGTCCGGTGCGACCGACGAAGTGGACCTCGGCGAACTGCTGAGCATCGAGCGCTCGGCCTCGGCCACCGACGTCTGCTCGGCCTTCCGGGCACTCGTCACGCCGACGCTCAACGTGATCGCTGCGGACTGCGACGGACAGGTGCGCTACCAGACCGTTGGGCGGCTGCCGTGGCGTGGCTTCCCGCCACCGCTCGGGGTCCTGCCGGGGGATGGGCGATGGGAATGGCTGGGCACCATCCCTCCCGCGGAGATGCCGGCCTGGGAGGCGCCGCCGGACGGCATCGTCGTGAACGCCAACAACGCGCCGCTGTCCGCACGTCACTTCGACCGGCTGCCCGCCTACGACTGGCCGCAGGATCGCGCACTGCGCATCGTGGAGCGCCTCGAGGGGACGTGCGGCGCTACGCTCGCCGACCTGCGCAGCGTGCAGAACGACGTGGTCTCGCGCCTCGCGCGCCGCACCGTGCCGCTGCTGCTCGCCTGCGCGGACTCGCTGCCCGATTCGCTCGACGCACGCATGCGTGCCGCGGTGGACACGCTGCACCGCTGGGACTTCTCCGCGCGCCGCTCGCGGGTGGCGCCCACGCTGTGGCGGGGCTGGTACGGCGCCTACCTGCGGCGCTCGAAACTCGAGGGACTGCCCGGGCTGGCCTGGAGCGCGCTGCAGGGCCGCGCACCCGAGGCGCTGAACGACCCGGCCACGGGCAGACCGGAGCGCCCCGCCGTGGCCGCGGTGGCGGCGTTGCGCCTGGGCCTCGCCGAACTCGAGAAGCTGCTGGGGCCCGACCTCGCGCGCTGGCGCTACGGGCTCGCGCACCAGGCTCGCTTCCGCCACGACCTGGGCCGCGACCTCGGCGTCACCGCCTGGGAGCCGCCACCCACTCCCGTGGACGGCGACGCCGGCACGCCGAGCGTGGGCGGCTCGCGGCTGCCCTGGAACCGCTGGGTGACGCACGGGCCGGTGCTGCGGCACCTCGTGGACCTCGCGGTTCCGGAGTCCTCCTTCGTGGTGCTGCCGCCGGGCAACTCGGGCGACCTGCGCAGCCCGCACGCGCGCGACCTGCTCACGCGCTGGGCGCAGCACGGGGACGTGCCGCTCTACCTTTCGTGGGAGCGCGTCGAAGCTGCCAAGGAGAGTGCGCTGACGCTCCGACCAGCGGCCCCGCAGCGCTGAGCCGCCGGGGACGTTCCGCTCAGTATGCCGCGATCTCGCGGATCGCCCGGAGCACGTCGTCCTTCTGCGGCAGGATGTGGTCCTCGAGCCGGGGCGCGTAGCCCACCGGCGTGTCGAGCGCCGCCACGCGGCGCACCGGAGCGTCGAGGTCGGCGAAGCATTCGCTCCCGACCCGCGCGGCGATCTCCGCGCCGAAACCGCAGGTGAGCGTGTCCTCGTGCGCCACGATCAGGCGTCCGGTCTTCGCCACCGAGCGCGCCACCGCAGCGAAGTCGCAGGGCTGGATGGTGCGCAGGTCGAGGATCTCGGTCTCGATCCCCTGCTCGGCCGCCTCCTGGGCCGCGAGCACCGAGCGCTGGACCAGCGCACCCCAGGTCACCACGGTCACGTGTGAGCCCGCCCGCACCAGGCGCGCGCGTCCGAACGGTACGGTGTAGTCGGGCCCGGGGTAGGGCTCCTTGGCGTAGGGCTGCCGGTAGAGGTGCTTGTGTTCGAGGAACAGCACCGGGTCCTCGCAACGCAGGGCAGTGCGCAGCAGCCCGGCCGCATCGCTCGCCACGCTCGGGATCACCACCCGCAGTCCGGGGCAGTGGGCGAAGATGCTCTCGCCGCACTGGCTGTGATAGGGCGCCCCGCCCTGCAGGTAGCCACCGTAAGCCGCGCGGATGATGACCGGGGCGGCGAAGGTGTTGTTCGAGCGCCAGCGCAGCATCGACAGTTCGTCACGCAGCTGCATCATCGCCGGCCAGATGTAGTCGAAGAACTGGATCTCGACCACCGGCCGCAGCCCCAGCGTGGCGAGCCCGATCGCACGCCCGACGATGTTGGCCTCGGCGAGCGGGGAGTTGTAGACGCGTTCCTTGCCGAAGAGTTTCTGCAGGCCCCAGGTGACGCCGAAGACGCCGCCCTTGCCCTTCATCTCGGAGAGCAGTTCCTCGTGCGAGGAGTCCGCCACGTCCTCGCCGAAGATCAGGATGCGCGGATCGCGCCGCATCTCGTCGCGCAGGCAGAGGTTGATGCTCTGCAGCAGCGTCTCGGTCCGCTCCGGGTGCAGCGGCCGCGGCTCGGCGGCGAAACGCTCGGAGGCCGGGTCCACCTCGGGCGAGTAGACGAAGAGCGTCGCGGATTCCGGCTCGGGCTGGGTGCTCGTGCGCACCGCGTCGCTTGCCGCCGCGATCCCGGCCTGCACCTCGGCGTGCAGCCGTTCGAACCCTTCCGCGTCGAGGATGCCCTCCTGTTCGAGGAAGCGCGCGAAGCGGGGCAGGCAGTCGCGCTGCGCCTCGGCCTTGCGCACCGCCTGCGACTTGTACTTGCTCTCGTCGTCCGACATCGAGTGCGAGTAGGGCCGGGTCACGAGCGCGCGCACGAACGCCGGGCCCTTGCGCTCGCGGCAGTGCCCGATGGCCTCGGCCAGCACGCCGTAGGAGGCCATCGGGTCGCTGCCGTCCAGCGCGCCGGCCCAGTAGAGGTTCGGGAAGCCGCGCACCAGCGGCGCCACGTCGCCACCCGCAGTCTGCACGTCCGCCGGCACCGAGATGGCGTAGCCGTTGTCCTCGATCAGGAACAGCACCGGGAGCCGCAGGTTGCAGGCCGAGTTGAGCGCCTCCCAGAACTCGCCCTGGCTGGTGGTCCCCTCCCCCGAACTGACGAAGACCACCTCGTCGCCCTGCGCCCGACCCCGCAACGACGGGTGCTCGTCCTCCAGCGCGCGATACTTGACCAGCGCCTCGGCGGCGCCGACCGCCTGCAGGAACTGCGTGCCCGTGGGGCTGCTCTGCGAGACGATGTTGAGCGCCTGGTGACCCCAGTGGCTGGGCATCTGGCGGCCGCCCGAGTTGGGATCCTCGGCCGAGGCCACCGCCGAGAGCAGCATCTCGCGCGGCGTCATGCCGAGCGCAAGACAGAGTGCGCGGTCCCGGTAGTAGGGATAGAACCAGTCGTGACCCGGCCGCAACAGGCTGCCGGCCGCGACCAGCACCGCCTCGTGCCCCGCACCCGAGATCTGGAAGTAGGTCAGGTTGAGCTTCTTGAGGCGGATCTCCTCGTCGTCCAGCCGCCGCGAGGTGACCATCGTGCGGTAGAAGGCGACCAGATCCTCGGCGCTCAAGCCGTGGTGTCGCGGCCCGTCCGCCGCGGGTGCTTTCTCAATAGCCCTGCGCACACCCGTCCTTTCGCTTCTCCGTCGCGCCGGCGTAGAGGCCCGTCACCGGGTCCCGCCAGATCGCCTGGTAGCCGCCGTAGGCCCCGACCGACTCGGGCTCGAGCACGTGGCCGCGGCGCTTCAACTCCGCCAACACGTCGGCGGGCACGCCATCCTCGATGTGGAGCACGCCGCCATCGGTCATCACCGTGCCGGTCGGCTCGCTCGAGCCGGTGTGGTGCCAGCGGATGGCGTCACCGGCCTCCTGCAGATTCATGCCGAGGTCCAGGAGATTCACGATGATCTGCGCGTGGCCCTGCGGCTGCATGTCGCCGCCCATCAGGCCGAAGGCCATCAACGGCCTGCCGTCGCGGGTCACGAATGCCGGGATGATGGTCTGGAACGGGCGCTTCCCCGGCTCGAGCGCGTTGGCGTGACCCCGTTGGAGCGAGAAGCAGCCACCGCGATCCTGCAGGCCAAAGCCCAGTTCGGGCACCACGTAGCCCGAGCCGAAGCCGGTGTAGTTGCTCTGGATGAGCGAGACCATCATGCCGCTCTCGTCCGCGGTGCAGAGGTAGGTGGTCTCCCTGCGACTCAGCGCCACCGGGTCGCCCGCGCTGTCGGTGAGCGCAGCATGCTCGAGGTTCACGAGGGCAGCGCGCCGCTTCGCGTATTCCTTCGAGAGCAGCGCATCGACCGGCACCTTCGCGAAGGCCGGATCCGCGTAGTATCGCGCCCGGTCCGCGAAGGCGAGTTTCTTCGCCTCGGTCATGACGTGCCAGAAGTCCGCCGACTCACGTCCCATCGCCTTGAGGTCGAAGTTCTCCAGCAGGTTCAGCAGCTGCAGCGCCGCAAGCCCCTGCCCATTGGGCGGCAGCTCCCAGACCGTCCAGCCGCGGTAGTCGGTCGAGATGGGCGCGTCCCAGGTCGAGCGGTGCCGCGCGAAGTCCTCGGGCGCGAAGAAGCCGCCGTGCGCCTGCGAGTAGCGCACCAGCGCCGCGGCGATTGGGCCGCGGTAATAGGCGTCGCGGCCCTTCTCGGCCAGCAGGCGCAGGGTCTTCGCGAGCGCCGGGTTCCTGAACATCTCGCCCTCAACGGGGGCCCTCCCGCTCGGCATGAAGACTTTGGCGAAGCCCGGCTTGTCCTTGAAGCGCGCCGCCCCGCGTGCCCAGTCGGAGGCGATGACCGGCGAAAGCGGGAAGCCTTCCTCGGCGTAGTGGATCGCGCGTTCGAGCACCCTGCTCATGGGCAGCTTCCCGTACTTCGCGTGCAGCTCGAACCAGCCGTCCGCGCAACCGGGGACGGTCCAGGCGTAGGGCGAAAAGAGCGGGATGGTGCCGTCCGGCTCTGGCGGAACCTTTTCGATGGTGAGGGCGAGCGGTGCGCGTCCCGAGGCGTTGAGTCCCGCGAGCTTCCCGGCCTTCGGGTCCCAGACGATGGCGAACAGATCACCGCCCAGTCCGCATGAAGTGGGCTCCATCAGTGCGAGGCAGGCGTTGACGGCGATGGCAGCATCCACAGCGCTGCCGCCCGCCTGCAGCACCTCCACTCCCACCTGGACCGCGAGCGGCTGGGCCGCGCAGACCATCCCGTGGCGGGCGTGGACCACCGAGCGGCTGGCTTCGCCACGGGCGGCGGCGGCGTCACCGGCCGGATGAGCGAGGCTCACGATGAGAACGAGCGCGCCGAGCGCGCAGGGCAGGCAGCGGAGACGGGGCATGGCGGGCTCTCCTGGGCGGGCGGGACGTGCGGCATGCACGGCAGCGTAGCGAGCGGCAGACGCGGCCGCAATGCGCCCGGGCGCGACCGGACGGTGCCACGGCCCTGGCGGACCGGTGCGGACCGGCGCGGGGCCCGGGGGTGGTGCTGGGCGAGC
>Ga0315287_10006581_pt1 | contig 11587 bp, 13 predicted proteins | sample YL17G11_0_MG_FD_205037 | JGI IMG/M metagenome (GOLD analysis project Ga0315287, IMG submission 205037) | Sediment microbial communities from Yellowstone Lake, YNP, Wyoming, USA - YL17G11_0 | ecosystem: Environmental > Aquatic > Freshwater > Lake > Sediment | place: USA: Wyoming | collected...
TTGTTCCAAACCGTTGGCTGGTCCGGTCGCCCTCCAGCAGATTTCGAATGTGTGCCTCGGGGCTGACGAGGAACATATCGGGCAGGATATGCCAGGGACCGATGATGATCCGCCCGCGCTGGATATAGCGTCTCAGTTCCTCTTCGCGCTCAGGCCGTAGCTGAAGATAATCCTCCAGAACGATGGTTTGGCCATCGAGCATAAAGTACTTGAAATTAATATCATCGTGCAGGATGTCAAGCAATCCATCAATGAGGTGGACGAGTTTAAGCCGGAAGTGTTGAAAAGTCTGATACCACTCGCGATCCCAGTGGGTGTGAGAAATGATGTGGATAGTATTCATCGCAGCTCCAATGTCATAGTTTTACTTTTTCCCGGGTCAGAGCTTTGGCCTCGACCATGGCTTCTGCCCGAATGGTAATCGGAAATCGTCCGTTCAGCGGGCTGATTCGAGCACCAAAAGCTGAAGGCGCATACAAACCCCACTTCGCCAGCGGGCGGATTAAGCCGGTCATGGATGCAGCTTCGCCAAGTTCATCCAGGGTAGCTTGGTCCCATCCACCGACCAACCCGTACAGGAACATAAAAATAGGGAAACTGGGTAAAACGCCAATGAAGAAAATTATGATACTGGTAATCTGATCACCAGTCCAGATTAATTGTGTCACCCAGAACATGATTAAGAAATGGGCTGCCCCTGCCAGAAGGGGAGCTATAAGCGACTGCCAGACGAAGAACCGCTGAGGGTAGCAATACTTGTTGTTCACAATATAAGCGGCAATGCCTTTAGTGAACAATCCAATGAAATAGGCGATGATCAAGGCAGTCACCTGGAAGCGCTCCAGCAGGATCCACATAAAGAAGATGCGAATCAATTGCTCAGCAAAAACAAGGATCGCCTTAAGGTAAGGTTTGTTGGAACCCAGCTGGACAATATCACCGACCCAGGATGGAAACTGGAACGCCCCCCAAATGATTAACGGGATGACGTACACAGCCGCCCGTTGAAATTCTATCCCCGAAGCCCCGATAATGAATTTGGGAGCGACCGCCAGCAATACGGCCGCCAGAAATGCGCTGAACATCCCATTGTACTTATAGGCCATCACTGAATAATACTGGCTGAGTCGGATCTTCCCTTGAGAGAATGCTTCCGAAATGGCCGGCATGACCCCGTCATTCAGCATCTGGGTAACGTTGAAGGAAAAAATGAAATTCTGGGCCATACCCCAGTTGCCCCAGATCTCTGTGTAATTGATGAGCCGGTTCTGGGTGATGGCGATTTCAGCGGCTTGCCCGAACGACCAGGCTGCGGATCCGAGCATTTCAAACACACCGAATTTAAAACTGCCCTTGAGCACTTCCCAGTCAAAATGAGCTAGGAACAGGATGCGGGCATTGTACCCGACACGCCGGTAAAGCCACCATCCAAAAAGGAACATCAAGAGTTCTGCAGCGTACGCTGCCAACCCCAGCCCGAAGAGGCCGCCTAAGGGGCCTCCATACATCGGATGCGTGGTACCCCAGTAATACATGATCCCTACGAAGAGGGGTTGGACAACCATGGGCATGACCACCTCGCTGAGGGTATAAAGCAGGCGAGAGTAATCAGACCGCTGATAACCGGTCAGGGCATGGCGGAAGACCTGGTAAAAGCCGGGGATTTGAATCATCGCATGGATGATGATGCTCCAGGCATACAACGCATAAGTGGATTTCGGGGCGAGCGCACTGGCCAGCCCGATCACCAGTGTCACCTGGATGGCTCCTGAAAGCGCCTGCCACCATACAAATACCTGTCCATATTGAATGCCTCGTTTCGGGTCCTTCACGCGGTATTCCGAAAGGTATTTGATGAAGGCGATGCTGGTGCCCATGTCGAAGAACAACCAGGCCAGGTTAAAAAACTGGGTCACGCGCCCCCAGATTCCTAAAGCCTGGGCGGAGGGCAGGATGTAGGTCGGTAGTATGAGATTCTGGTAGATGATAAGCGGGATGAAAAGCAGGAGTCCGATCGAGAGCGAAACCAGGAATCCACTCAATGGTCTGTGGAACCCGACCTCCTCCCATTCCGTCCCTGCTTCATGCGCTTCGAACTGTGTGTGATCAGCAACGATCCGGTCAAGCTCCTCGGGATGAGCCATGCTGTAACGGCGCACAAAGAAAAATACGCTGAATGTGGTCACCAGCATGAGCGCCATCAAGCCCCACAGGATATTTCTCTCGTTGGCATGCGGCACCGGACTGGCAGGGTACTCAGCAAAGGATAAGGGGGTCTCTCCCCCGGCACGGGCGGTCAGGTGATAAACCAGGTAGTTGAAATATGCCCAATCCTGGATCTGCGGGTTTGAGCCATCACTCAAGAAAGCATTGACAACAAATGCCTTCGGCTGTTGCTGCCAAAGGACCCAATCGCCATCCGGGTAGACCATCACCAGCGGTTGCACAGAGGAGAGTGGAGTCAATGTGATCATTCGTTCCCGGATTTGCGGCGCGCTGTTCCAGATGATCTCCTTCAGAAGCGGGTCGTCGACTCCGGAAATGCCGGTCAGGCTGACGGCGTCCTCTTTCTGGTCCAGAGTTACTGGAATTCCGAGCAGGGAATGAACCTGCGTTTCCGTGATGGATTCACCGAGGATTAACACGACCCCCGCATCGCCAGATTTTATTCGTTCGGCGATGAGGGGGTTGTCAGGAATTTCTCCATTGAGCAGAAAGACTTGGGCAGCTGCTGGGTCTGAAACTAGCGTGTAGCCAGTTAGTTCAAGGGCAGAGTAGACACCGCTTTCTTTATCACCGGCATAATAGACCAACAGCGAATCGTCAGCCCGGGCAGGAGTCGCTAAACCGACCAGAAGGACAATTGCGATTACTGCGATGATCGATCGGCGCATTTTATTCTCCGGTGTCGAATCCATTCTCGGCGATGACGCTGGAATACCATTTTCCGCTTTCTTTTATTCTCCGCTTAAGAGAATCGTAATTGATGTGAATCAGCCCAAACCTCGGACCGTAACCCAAACTCCACTCAAAGTTATCAGTGAACGACCAGACATAATAACCTTTAACATCCACCCCTGCCTGGATCGCCTTGTGAATCTGTTCGAGGTGGTCTCGCAAATATAGGATGCGCCGTTCATCGTGTACCTGACCATCTGCATCCAACACATCAATCACGGGGACGCCGTTTTCTGTGACCATCAACTCGGGCATCGCTATGCCCTGTTTTGATACAGGGATGTAGTAATCGTCCCAGATTCTCTTGAGCAGATCATACATACCGGGCGGGTATATTTCCCACATTTCGGAATATTCACTGTCCGCCGGCTTGACTTCTACGGCAAAGAGCGGGAAATGTTGAAAACCGAATTCCATTACTGAGCGCGAATAGTAATTGACACCCAATAAATCAAGTGATTTTATTTTCTCCAGATCACCGGGTTTAATGAATGCAGGGGCAAACCATTTCGCGAACCAATTTTCTGTTAAAGGTGTAATCCCAAGCAGCAGGGGATCCAGCGTGATGCGATTCACAATCGCATGTACTCGTTCTGCTGCCTGAAAGTCTAGTTTTAAGTGTGTCGCAGGGTAAACGGGTGAAAGATTGAGCGTAATCCCCACTTTGACCGGCTTTCGGGCTGAAGCACGGATCGCTTCAGCGGCCAACCCGTGTGAGAGCATGACGTGATGTGCGGCTTTGAGTCCGTTGAAGATGTGTTTTTCGCCAGGTGCATGAATGCCAAGGACGTACCCTGCAAAAGCCGTCACCCAGGGTTCATTGTGGGTCATGATGATCTTTACGCGGTCACTTAAGCGGTCTGTCACCACCCGCGCATATTCCGCAAAATGATAAGCTGTGTCACGATTTTTCCATCCTCCGCCTTCGTCCTGAAGGACTTGTGGCAGGTCGTAGTGGAAAAGGCATGGGACAGGCTCGATGCCTCGCTTCAGGCATCCGTCCACGAGCCGGTCGTAAAAATCAAGCCCGGGGGAGTTGACCGCCCCTCGCCCGGTTGGCAGGATGCGGGTCCAGGCGATGGAGAAGCGATAGGATTTGATGTTGAGCGAAGCCATCAAATCCAGGTCTTCCTGCCAGCGGTGGTAATGGTCGATGGCTAAATCCCCGTTTTGGCCCTTTGCCACTTTTCCAAAAATGTGGCTGAAGGTATCCCAGATGGATGGACCCTTGCTATCTTCATTCCAGGCGCCTTCGATCTGATAGGCGGAAGCTGCCACACCCCATACGAAATTTTCCGGATAAGTGATTTTCAAATCACCCGCCTCGTTGGCTGAGGAAAATGATCAATATGCTGGCTGCGCAAACTATCAGGCACAGGATCATCAGGATCACTGCGCAGGCGGGAACCACGCGGCGCCAGAGGGTGCGCAGCATGAACCAGAATCCATACGCCTTCATGGCGCCAGTAGCAAATGGTTTCACCTGATTTAGGACATCCGTGATGTCATCGCCCTCGCGCGGCGGGGGCGGAACAAAGCTAGGTGTCGTTCTCCTGCTTGGCGGGGGTATGAGCGGGCTGTCGTTGGTGCGGAGATTATCGGGAATGGTGACCGTGGTTGCGCAATATGGGCAGGGGATGTGGGTCTTACCGGCAAGAGGTTCCACGGGACCTCCGCAGGCGGGGCAGGGGAAAGTCACTGGGCTCATAGTGTGATGAGGATAAATGAAAACTGGTGACAGGGCAAGTACCAATTGTCACAGGGTATAATCGTCCTATGACCGAAAAACAACCCCGCCCCCTCGACCCTGAAGCGCGGACAGACGACCGCGTGGACAATGCCCTCCGCCCGCAGAAAATGGATGATTTAATCGGGCAGGACCAGGTTAAGGAAAATTTGACCATCCTGATCTCGGCAGCACTCCAGCGCGGTGAACCCCTCGACCATGTTCTTTTTTATGGTCCGCCGGGTTTGGGAAAAACAACGCTGGCACACGTTGTCGCAAATGAGATGGGGGTTAACATCAAGATCACCTCGGGACCTGCCATCGAGCGTGCGGGGGACCTGGCGGCGATCCTGACGAACTTGCGGGCTGGCGATGTGTTGTTCATCGACGAAATCCACAGACTGGGCCGGGCGGTGGAGGAAGTGCTTTACCCTGCCATGGAGGATTTTTCTCTCGATATCGTCATCGGTAAAGGGCCATCGGCGCGATCGATCCGCTTGAAACTGCCGAGATTTACCATTGTTGGGGCGACGACCCGGCTTGCGCTGGTGACAGCGCCATTACGAGCCAGGTTTGGGGCGGTGTACCGCCTCGATTATTACGACGAGAAGGCGATGCGGAAAATCGTTCGCCGTGCAACAGAATTGCTCAAAGTTCCAGCGGAAGAAGATGGAATTTCTGAAGTCGCCCGCCGTGCACGCGGTACGCCGCGCATCGCCCTGCGCCTGATGAGGCGCGTCCGCGATTTTGCGCAGGTACGTGGAGATGGCGTCATCACACGAAAGATCGCTTCGGGTGCGCTGGACCTGCTCCAGGTGGACCCGCTTGGGCTGGATGATGTCGACCGCCGTGTATTAAAAACGATTATCGAAAAATATGACGGCGGTCCTGTGGGACTCAACACCATTGCCGCCGCCATCAGCGAGGAATCCGATACGATCATGGATGTTGTGGAACCGTATCTATTACAATTGGGTTTTCTTGACCGGACTCCTCAGGGGCGCATCGCCACGCGATCGGCCTATCAGCACCTCGGCATTCCCTACTCTGAAAAAGGTGAACAGGCGCGACTTCTCTGATTTCCCAATGGAACAGACAGCAAAAATCCTGGTTCTTGTGGGTGGAGTGTTCATGCTCGCTGGAGGAGTGGTTTACCTGCTCTCGCGGCTGAATATTTATTTCAATCGCATGCCGGGCAATTTTGTCTATAGCGGTGAAAACATAACTGTTTACCTTCCCTGTGCTGCCATGATATTGATATCCATTCTTCTTACAGTTATCCTTAATGTCATCATCAGGATGATGAACAAATGACCAGCCTCCATCAAACATGTTTAAATGAAAACGTCGGATTTTGATTATCACCTGCCGGACGACTCGATCGCCCAGACTCCCATCGAGCCTCGCGATTCTTCCCGCCTGCTCGTCCTGGACCGAAAGACCGGCGAGGCGACCCACAGGGTTTTCCGCGACATCGGGGATCACCTGAATCCCGGTGACCTGCTGGTGTTGAATCAAACACGGGTCATCCCTGCGCGGCTCTACGCCCAAAAAGCCACCGGTGGCCGCGTGGAACTTCTCCTCTTAAGGCGGGAGGACCTGCTCACCTGGGAATGCCTCGTGGGCGGGAAGGGCCTTTTGGCGGGCCGGCGTGTTAGGGTGGAAAATGGTCCGGATGCGGAGATTCTGGCCGTGCTGGAGGGGTCGCGCCGGTTGATCAAATTTTCCGAGCCAATTGAGCCGTTCTTCCCTGAAGCCGGTCATGTCCCGCTCCCGCCGTATATCCACGCGACACTCTCCGACCCTGAACGCTATCAAACCGTTTATGCTCGAGAGCCGGGATCTGCTGCTGCGCCTACCGCCGGACTCCATTTCACATCACGGCTGATGGAGGAATTGCGAGCCAAGGGCGTGCAGATTGCTTATGTCACCCTCCATGTCGGCCTGGATACGTTTGCACCTGTGAATGAAGAGAATCCTGAAGAACACAAGATCCATACCGAATGGTGCGAGCTGGGTCAGGAAGCTGCTGAATTAATCGACCATACCCGCGAGCAAGGAGGAAGGATTATCGCCGTTGGGACGACCAGTGTCCGCACCATGGAGAGCTGGAAAGGTGGTTCTCCTATAAAACCGTTTACTGGACCGACCGATTTATTTATCCTACCTGGCTACAAGTTCAATCTCGTGGATGCCATGGTCACCAATTTTCACCTGCCCAGATCGACACTGCTGATGCTGGTCAGCGCCTTTGCAGGACGAGAGTTGATCCTCAAGACGTACGAGACAGCTATCAGGGAAGGCTATCGTTTTTACTCCTTTGGCGATGCGATGCTGATACGATGACCCTCACAAAGCTGAATAGGGAAATTATTAGTTGCCGCAAGTGTCCACGGTTGGTAGCCTGGCGGGAACAGGTGGCTCGAGATAAACGTCGCGCCTACCAGAATTGGGATTATTGGGGTAAACCCGTTCCCGGCTTCGGCGATCCGCATGCTCGCGTCTTTGTAATAGGTCTTGCCCCCGGCGCACACGGTTCCAATCGGACCGGCCGGCAGTTTACCGGTGATGCCTCGGGAAATTTCCTTTACCCGGCGCTCTACCGCGCAGGGTTTGCCAATCAACTTGAATCCTCACACCGCGAGGATGGGTTGGTGCTGACTGACCTTTATACCTCACCTGTCTGCTGTTGCGCGCCTCCGGAAAATAAACCCACCCAGCAGGAAATGCTGAATTGCCAGCCTTATCTCGAGAGGGAGCTGGCATTAATTAAACCGAAAGTGATTGTTGTGCTGGGTCGGATAGCTTTTGACAGCGTTATCCGGATCTATTCCATCCGAAATTCGGGTTGGAAATTCTCGCACGCAGCTCAATTCCACCTGCCAGATGGGACATGGGTGTTATGTTCCTATCATCCCAGCCAACAGAACACCTTGACCGGCAGGTTGACCTCACCCATGTTCGATCAAATTTGGCGCCAGGCACGGGAACTGTTCGATCAGTGATGAAATCTACCATTGTTTATATTCGTTCCTTCCAATTGGGGAGCAACCCTTCTGCAGATATGATGGCAAGGGATTTGCATTATTACTGGCAGGGACAGAATTACCATCATGTCTACCGCTGGTGGATGAAACAAGCCTGGACGCGCGGGAGGATCTTTGAAAAAGAGTCGGCTGCGCTGCTAAATGAAATTGAATCAATGAGCGATATACTAGAAGGTAAACTTGATTTCGTGGACCTGGGGATTTTGTCGGGGAAAATGCTTGGCTATTTACGAAGGATTTCCACTGTCCCAACAGTAGTCCGTGGAAAAGAAAAATACATAGGATATCAATCCAGCCTTGACGCCATTCGCCGATTGACATTGGAGGAGGAATTATGAAGAAGGTCTTTAAGATTTTGTTGATTGGTCTGGGAGGGCTGGTCCTTCTCGGAATTATTGGATTTGTAGCCTGGGGATTGACCCCGCTTGGTCCCGCTGAAGAGGCATTAATTGCCATGGAATCGGATGGTGTTGTCTCCGTTCAGGATAATGGTGGTTTTGTCGTATTTACACCGGTCGGCGCAACACCACAAACCGGTTTTATCTTTTACCCTGGCGGTCATGTCGATTACCGATCTTACGCTCCCATAGCGCGGGAGATTGCCAGCCGGGGTTACATGGTGGCGATAGTAGAGATGCCACTTTCTTTAGCGGTATTTGGGGTCAACAAAGCGGATGAAGTGATTTCTGCCTACCCGGATATGCGCTATTGGGTTATTGGCGGACACTCCCTCGGGGGCTCGATGGCAGCCAACTATGCGGCGGGGAATCCTGAAAACATTCAGGGGATCGCCTTCTGGGCATCCTATCCTGCCAGCAGCGACGACTTGTCCGATACTGACATGAAGGGGCTCTCGACTTATGGGTCAAACGATGAGGTCCTGAGTAAAGAAAATGTCGAATCCACACTATCGCAACTACCTCCTGGGACTATCACTGAAGTGATCGAAGGCGGCAATCATGCCCAGTTTGGAAATTACGGCCCGCAGCCTGGTGATGGGACTGCAACCATCTCTGCGGCTGATCAGCAGTTACAGGCAGTCGACCTTACTGTGAGGATCCTGCGCGCAGTTGAGGAGGAATAGATTGGAACGAGCCTGGAAGATTATTGGCGTCATTGCTCTCATCGTAGTATTGCTTCTGCTCATTGGACCGTTAGTTTATCCAGTCCCACCGCTGACAGATACATCATCTGAACGCGACCTCGCTGATGCAGATAGCATGTTTGTGGATGTAAATGGCGTTGATATCCATTACAAGGAATTCGGCCAGGGTGAACCGGTGTTCATCCTGCTGCATGGATTTGGCGCAAGCGAATTCTCCTGGCGGGAAGTTGTAGAACCGCTTTCGAAACTTGGCCGAGTTATTGTCTACGACCGACCGGCGTTTGGATTGACTGAACGACCCATGCCGGGCGATTGGACGGGGACGAATCCCTATGGCTTTCAGGGGAATGTGGAGATTTTGGGTGGATTAATGTCTGAGCTGGGAGTGGATAAAGCCGTCCTTGTCGGAAACTCAGCTGGAGGCGGTGTAGCAACGGCTTTTGCGCTTGAACACCCTGAAAAGGTGAAGGGGTTGGTGCTGGTAGATCCGGCGGTTGGAAACGGACGCGGAGGACGATTCCCCTCCTGGCTTTTACTCCCCATGGCAAGCCCGCAGCTCCGACATCTGGGTCCGCTGCTTGTGCGCAGTATCGCAGGTGAATCGGGGGATGATACCCTTCGGCTTGCGTGGCATGATCCCTCGTTGATCACCCAGGATGTCTACGAAGGTTACCGCCGGCCGTTGAAAGCTAACAACTGGGATAAGGCGCTTTATGAGTTTTCAATTGCCTCCAATCCGGTAAATTATTATGAGCGTCTGCATGAGCTTGCCATGCCGGTTCTGGTTGTCACTGGGGATGATGACCGTATCGTGCCCACCGAGTCGAGCATTTCACTTTCTAAGGAAATCCCTGGCGCTCAACGGGTCGTCTTCAACAGCTGCGGGCATGTCCCACAGGAGGAATGCCCCGATCAATTCATGGATTCGTTACAAACTTTTCTAGAAGGAGACCAAAGTGACTGATATTGCTTTAGGAAAAATTGCTCCAGATTTTACCATCAACGATTTCAACGGTCAGCCGGTCAAACTTTCTGATTATCGAGGCAGAAAGAATGTTGTGCTGGCGTTCCTGCGCGGGTTCAAGTGACCCTACTGCCGCGCCCATCTCGCCCGGCTGCAGGGCGATTTTGCGGTGTTTACCGCGCGTGACGCGGAAATCCTTGCCATCGGACCTGACGGTCCAAACGCCTACCGACGTTATTGGGAAACCGAGAAACTTTCATTCATAGGTTTGCCAGATCCAAGGCACACGGTGGCGGATCTATACAGGCAGCAAGTCAAACTAATTAAGCTTGGACGGATGCCTGCATTATTGGTTGTGGACAAGGCAGGGTTAATCCGATACGAACATTATGGTGATAGCATGCAGGACATCCCGGAGAATGCCATTATCATCAAGCTCCTGGACGAATTAAACGGAAACGGTTCATCATGACCCTTGGGCAAATTGCTTTCCTGGGTTCGGGTGAAACCTCATTATCCGGTGGGAGAATTTTCGAAGCGCTTGCCAAGGATCTTCCGGGACCGTTGAGGATAACGGTTCTGGAGACCCCGGCGGGGTTTGAGCCAAATTCAGCCCAGGTAGCCAATCGCGTCGCCAGCTTCCTCGCCACCCGTCTGCAGAATTACCGCCCGCAGGTGGATGTTATCCCTGCCCGCAGGAAAAACAGCCCCTTCAGCCCGGATGACCCGGAGATCTGCGCTCCCCTCCTCACTGCGAATATGATCTTTATGGGACCGGGCTCGCCTACCTATGCCATCCGTCAATTGGAGGGCAGTCTTGCCTGGAATATCATCCGGGCAAGGCACCGGCTGGGGGCTTCGCTGGTCTTTGCGTCTGCGGCCACCATTGCTGCAGGTTCTAAAGCAATGCCTGTGTATGAAATTTTTAAGGTCGGTGCGGAAGTTCATACATTGCCGGGACTTGATTTATTCCATGATTTCGGCACCCCGCTGTCCTTTGTTCCACATTGGAATAATGCTGAAGGCGGTACGGATGTCGATACTTCACGCTGCTTTATCGGCATGGATCGATTTGCTGAGTGGTGCCGGCTGCTCCCAACCGATCACACCACTCTCGGTTTGGATGAGCATACTGGCGTGATACTCGATTTTGGTTCGAGAAAATGCCGGATCTTAGGAGTGAGTTCCATTCACCTGGTTCGCGAATGCGACCCCAAAGTGATCTCAGAAGGAACTGAATTCCCGTTGTCGGAGCTAGGACCACTGCTCCTGCCCGACCCGTTGGATTCGGGCATCCCTTCCGATGTTTGGGACATGGTCACAAAAGCAGTTCCCGAAGACCTGCCGGAAGATTCACCCTCACCCGAGGTCGTGTCTCTGGCTGAAGAAAGGCTGCTTGCCCGTAACCGAAAGGATTGGTTGACCGCTGATGGTTTGCGGAGGAAAATTACATCCTTCGGCTGGACCGTAAAAGACACTCCCGACGGCTACGACCTTGCGAAATCCTGAACATTCGCAAGGTTTTTTATTTGCCCTATTGCGGATAGTGATATAAAATAAGCAGTATGGGGAAAAGGAGTAAGGTCCTGAATGCGTGCTGTCGACATAATTATTAAAAAGCGCGATAAAGGGGAGTTGAGCAAGACGGAGATCAACTTCTTTATCGAGGGTTTCGCTTCAGGTGAAATCACAGATTATCAGGCCTCTGCATGGGCTATGGCTGTCCTCCTTAACGGAATGAACCTGCGCGAGACCACCGATCTGACGCTTGCCATCGAAAACTCAGG
>Ga0315287_10006582_pt1 | contig 11586 bp, 13 predicted proteins | sample YL17G11_0_MG_FD_205037 | JGI IMG/M metagenome (GOLD analysis project Ga0315287, IMG submission 205037) | Sediment microbial communities from Yellowstone Lake, YNP, Wyoming, USA - YL17G11_0 | ecosystem: Environmental > Aquatic > Freshwater > Lake > Sediment | place: USA: Wyoming | collected...
TAACCAGTTGTCACTATTCGACTTATAACCGGACACTACTGATATTCCATGCAAAGTTTACAAGGAACCCCGTCCACTTTTAATATCACAATCCATCAGAAAATCTGCGAAAGTATAGCAGAGATGAAGGCATTGGCAACTCGTGTTCCGTGCATCGAGCTGATTGTCACCGACGATGAAATTGCCGCTCTAATGAGAACTGTCGCGCAGCAAGGTTACCAGCACGGAGATGCGCGACTCGCGCCGGCGGAATGTCTGGAAGTTGCGAATTTCATCATCGCGCAATCCGCCGGACTCAATCGGCCATTGGACATGCGTGTGCTAGTCAACGCGTTCGCCGACCGACTCCAGTCTGAGGACCACGATGCTGGTTGTGAATGGAAAGACCTGGTCGCATCGACCCTCCTGGGCACACCCTCCATCGAGCGAGAAGTCCGCGCGGTTGGGATCCGCCAACAGCAGAAATCCTGCGAACTGGAGGTCGCCCGGGAGATTCTGAGCTTTGATCGTGCGGACAGGTTCCGCATTTGGGCGCAACGCGGGCGAACGACGCCGGGCCAGCGGGCCAGTTGGAGGAACGGTCCAACCGTGGGAAGAGGCTCCGACGTGGGGCCTCGTGGGCGACGAGCGCGGCGAATCCCAGCTCGACCTCGCAACCGTCAAAAACTAAGCCTTCCGCCGCCGGCTTCCAACAAATTGCTCTAGCCGCGGGCACTTCCGGGCGACACTATGACGCCAGTCATACTGCTGACCGAATTCCATCCGTTCAAACTCGGCCGATAGAGCCACTGGCACGTCGGCGGGAACCGGCGCGCGTCGTCTCTCGAAGGTTGCTTGGATCGCCTGGCACAGCACCGGCCCCTGAAACTTGAACTGCCTGGCAAGCATCCACAGGTCGTAGAAGTCCTTCATGCGGCTGTTGGCGATGCCCAGCATGACCATCGCCTGGAACTTCTCAGCCACGACCGATTCCCGCGAGTAGGCTGGCAGCACGGGGGCCGGGAAATCGAGCAGTACCGGATAAGTGACCTCGGTCGCCGCAGGCGTTACCACATCGCCGAAGCCGATGTCGATCTGGATCGGAATCCGGGCGTTCTCCAAATGGCAATCCAGTTTGAGGCGCAGTCCCTCGTACTCCTGGTCCTCCTTGATCGTGTCACCCCTCACAGACTCGGCGTTGAACACAAGGCCGTCATCTTGAACGGCGAGTTCACAGACCTCGCGGAAGATGCGCTCGAACCTCGGGATGGAGTTGTCGCCTCGCCCAAGGAGATCCAGATCTCGCGTGGGCCGGTGCGGCTGATCACCCCACAGCTGGAAGAGCATGGCACCCTTGAGAACAAAAACATCCCGGTGCTCGGACTGGCTCAAACGGTACAGCAGTCGCTCCAGGGCATAGCGAGTGAGCACGAGTTGGAAGTCCTCGTTCTGCGCTCGCGCCAAGTTCATCAGCCGCTGCCGCACTGAGGCTGCCAGATTGCGAGGCTTTTCCTTGGTCACGTTATGGACTCCAGGTAGGGGCGCATCACGTTGCCCACGCGGCACGTCTTGGCAGCTTCCCACAGCTCGTCCATCGTTGCACGTCGCTGCTTCCAGCAGTCCCGTAGGGCTTCCAGGGCAACATCCAGACCGATCTTGTTGCGGTACTTGAAGCAGTCGGCCACGGTCTTCGCCGGGGTGTAGACCTTCACCATCACGCCTTCAATGCGCTGCTCCTTGATTCCGTCTTCGAGGGCGGGGCCGGAAAACCTCACAACTCGTAGTGGCGGGTAGTCCACCTTGGGCAGCCGGGCTTTTTCACTGATGGCCAGCCAGACCTCGAACGGCGCCTGGGTCGTCAGCTCGTGGAGTTGGAGAGCCGACAGCAGGCAGACCACTCCGTGTGGGACCCGCTTGCAGGCTTCGGCCAGACTGTGGTTGGGCGTGGGCTTCAGCCCAGCAACGACGTAGATGCCGCGCCCTGGGTGATCCAGCAGGCCCTCGGCGAGAAGCCGCCGCAGGTACTCGCGGGGGATACCCTCGGCGTCCAGGTCTCGGGGTCGCAGTACCCCAGCCTGCCGAGCCAGTTCGAGAACCCGGTCTTTACCCGGTTTCGGCCGTCTTTTTGGAGTTACAAAGCGTCGGGGCATAGCTATATCTCCCGACAAAGTGTAACACGCGGCATGGGACGGGGCAAGCGCAATTTACGTGCCTCGCACTGCTGCCTCGCCGTCGCGTCCCTGCCCCCAACACCGGCAAGTTTTGCACCCAAGGCAGCAGGAAGGAAGATGACGTGCGGTATTGCAAGGTGTCGCAGACAATCGCAAGGAGAAGCAACCTACCCCTTTTCGCTCTGATATAGGGGCTGCATACCCGACTGCCGGCAGGTGAGTTAAACTGCTTTCCGCAAAAGACTTACGTAAAGTCGGGGCGAGAGGATTTGAACCTCCGGCCTCTTGGTCCCGAACCAAGCGCTCTAGCCAGGCTGAGCTACGCCCCGTATGCACCTAAGTGCTTATCCTGTAACGCTTTCTTATCGTCTACCGACAGCCACCTATATTGACCAATGTGCCTGATTTGACGGCCGTAGGCCCCGGTTTGCAGGCGTTTTGCAGGCAGTTTGCAGGCATATTGTAACCACTTGCACACCGAGGTCAGGGCATACACGCCTGGACCGTCCAGGCGTTCTCATTCCCTCTAGGATACCTGCCCACCTTCCGGGCGTCAACCGCAAGCGGGCGGCTGCTCGTGGTTTGCGCCCCTTGCCGTTGAGTCGCAGGATCATGTTTACGCCTGCGTCGGAGGATGCCAGCTTCAATTTCTCGTGGTGAACCCCCCACACAGTAAAAAGGCCAGCAGCCGTCTGCGCCCCCTACTATCAGGCATGACCGCCACGACCCTCTTGCGTTTGTATGTGAAAACAGACGGGGCGGGGGAATCTGGTGAATATGGATTCCAAATCCGCCGGGCACAACCGATTCGATATGTAGGGCCATCAGAGTTTGCCCCACCGGAAAAGTTGACCGGGCTAGCGCGACTTGACGGATTTGCATGAGCCATCCGATTCGCAAAACCTAGCAAATCTGCAAGAGTCGTCGCATTCGCACGATCTGACTCGCCGAGGCAGGATTCTCTCGAAATCCGGTCAAACGACGCCCATCGCGGAATCGCGGTGCAAAGCGTAGGGGGGTAAGTCTCAACAGAGTGGTTGGGAAAACTCCGAGACCCGCACTACCTCACCCCAACAAGAGAGGCACCTGTGACGGAATTGGCACAACTGGGATCATCGCCAAACGAAGGCCGCCGACAACGACTTTGTGGTGGCCGTCTCCCGCAGCCTCCGGCCACACGATCCGCACCACCGGCACATTCGACTGCCGGGCGACCCGGAAACTGAAAACTGCGAGGAAAACCCGTCCCATTTGTCGTGTCTTTTCCGGCGCGTTTTATGTACCGATGATCGCGGTTCAGCAGCGAGTCAAACACTGCCGAGAGGAAGAGACAAGCAAATGAACAAACTGATGACCCTGAAGGAACGAGCGCGTGAGGCCGACGACGATTGTGAGTTGCTGGCGCGCTACCAGCAGTACGACGACGAAGAGGCTCTTGCGACAATCCATAGTCGGCATGTCAAGGACTTGCACGACTACGCCAGGCGAGAGTTGGGTGTTGGTTCAGGCCACGACGCCGAAGAGATCGTGCAGCAGACCTTTCTCCACTTCCACCGCTGCCGTAAGCGGTATCCCAGCCAAACCTGCGTCCGCGCCCTCCTCTTCAAGATGGTCCACGATGCCTGCGCAGACCATCTGGAACACGTCGAGGCACAGAAGCGCGACCGTCGCTTGAGACACCGTTTGCGTGCATCCCAAGCCGACCCCAAGGCGGACTTCGCCAAACAGGAATCGAAGATGCTGGTTGACGAGTTGCTGGCTACCCTGACGCCCGAACAGGCCAAGGCCGTGCGGCTCGTGCGGATCGAGGGGCACACGACGGAATCGGCGGCCGAACTGCTGGGCCAATCGTCGAGAACCGTCCGAAGAAGGATCAAGGAAGCCTTTGGTAGTCTAAGCAGCCGATGACCGAGGTTGTCAACGCCCGCAACTCCGGCTACGACGTGCTGATCGCCAGGCCATCGAAGTGGGGAAACCCATTCATCGTTGGTCGAGACGGGAATCGAGAGCAGGTTATTAAGATGTACGAAGTCCATATCCGCCGCCGCCCTGATCTGCTCGCCGCCCTGCCCGAACTGGTCGGCAAGCGCCTTGGCTGCTACTGCAAGCCGGAGGCTTGTCACGGCGATGTGCTGATCCGACTGCTCAAAGAGTTTTTTTGACGTGTTACTATCTCACCTTTTGACCGGATTATACTATGAAACGCCAGACACTTTTTTCCGGCAAGTGGGTCCAGACGACCCCGCTACCTATCTCGGCACCGACGCACCCAGAGCTTCGCGGTTCGCAGGTGCGTGCCTTCAAGTCCCTGAAGGACAAGCAGCGCGTGATTCTCCAAGCACCGACCGGCTGGGGCAAGAGCCTGGTCATTGCGTCTCTCGTGCTCTGCAAGTTGCTGCGGAACCAAGACCTTCGCTGCATCATTGCCGTACCGCAAACGCTGATCGCTCGCGGATTCGTCCGGGACTGGAAGCTACGGATCGCCGGGAGACTGGTCGATTGGGTCGTCCAGCACAACCTCTGCCACAAACAAGCGACCGATACCGTCGCCAACTTGATCCGCTTCCTCCGGGGCGAGCACACGTCGCTGGGCGACCGAATCCTCCTCTGCTCCCACGCCACCTTGGCCCAGGCGTATAAACGGCTCAAAGAACGCGGCCAGCTTGCACTGCTGAGAGATGTTGTGCTCTGGATCGACGAGGGGCACCACGTCAAGAACGCTCAGATCGCAGACCGCGACGACACCGTAAGCAACTCCATTGGGGCATTGGCGACCTATTGCGTGACACACGGCAACCACGTCGGTCTGGCGACCGCAACGTACATGCGAGGCGACGCGCGGCACATCCTGCCGGACAACATGCTCGCCGCATTCACCCACGTCAAGATACCCTATGATCTCTACTTCGAGGAGGTCAAGCCAGTCGAATCCTTCGAGTTCAACATCATCGCTGGAGACACGCTCAAGGCGCTGGACTCAATCCTCGAAACGCTGCGCCCGACGATCCTCTACCTGGCAAAACGCAACAGCCGCTACGCCGGGCGGTGCAAGTACCTGGAAGTCAAGCAGGTCGTGCGGCGGCTAAGCAAGCGACTCAACGCACCTGCCCGCCGTCAGGGCGAGTTAATCCTCGTCGGCGACATAAAGGTGCTCGATCTCGTCACTGAAAAGGGACGGGAGGCCCGCAAAGCCTACCTGGACGATGGCGGCAAGGTGGACATCATCATCGCCTTGGACACCTGCAAGGAAGGCTTCGACTGGCCCGAGGCCGAGCGCTCGATTATCCTCGGCGAGCGTCATTCCGTGCCGGAACTGATCCAGATGATCGGCCGGCTCTTCCGGCGTGCCGAGGGCAAGACGCACGCCGAAGTCTACCAAATCCTGCCGGCGGCGGTTCCCAACAGCAAGCGGTTCAAGGACCAGCGCAATGCGATCCTGACGGTAATCTTCTCGGCCATGCTGCTGGAAGACGTGTTCCTGCCGATCTCACTGTCCACCGGCCCGACGAAGAGCAAGCGGGACCGCACCGACCGGATGGTCTCGATGGTCCCCGACACCGAGACCTGGCAGGCGTTGTCCCGCGACTTCCTGGTGGCCGCCAACGGCAGAGACTACGACCAGTCATGGCGACTGGCCCCATCCGTCCTGGCTAGTTACGGAATTGCGAAAGCGGAGTGGGAGCAAGTCTGGCGGAAACTCTGGCGGCAGCACGCCCTCGTCACGCGGAAGCTGAAGGGCCTTCGTCTCGACGTTCCCTTCGAGGTCTTGAAAAGAACCGATCTGAGCGAAGGGCTGCTGACGCTGGCCTCGGGACTTTGCGGGGCCATGACCTTTCAGGAATTGCGGAAAGTGATCGGCCGCGAAGTTCGTACCTTGGGAGATTATGTACTGATGGCCGAGGAGTTGGCGGAGCGGAATATCGTGGAGGAAGCGGCGTGAAGAAGGCACCCGGAATACTGCCGAATCCACGATGGCTCCAAGTCCACGGCTACCACGGCCTCGTTCGCGCTATGCGGGAGCAGCCGGAGGCATTTGCCCATATCCGACAAGAAAGCAAGAAGGGCCGAACGCCGGAAGAATGGGTGCCCGAGGCAAGAACACTGGCAAGGAATCATGGCGGCCTGCTTCCAAACTCACGCTGGTTGCGGCAGCACGGCTACTCCGGCCTCGATATTGCGATGTGGGCGCATCCCGATCTATTTGCCGGTATCAGAAAGGTCAACAAAGCTGGGCCGGCGGCTGAAGAGTACCTGCCTCAAGCTAGACGGCTGGCAAGGAAACACGGTGCCATACCAGGACCAGGATGGTTGATACGAAACGGCTACGCGAATCTTCATCGCGCTATGCGGAAGCATCCCGAGGTATTCAGCGGTATCAAGCAGACGAAAACGATGCCAAGGCGCGCGCGCATGGACTGGCTTCCCGTAGCTGAGCGCCTCGCTGCAAAGAACGACGATTTGCTACCGAGCCACAAATGGTTAAGAAGGCACCGTTACGGCGGCCTGGTTCATGCCTTGAAAAAGAATTCTGAACGGTTCGCTCACATCCAACAGCACCGGAACAAGAAACGACGCACAATCAAGGAATGGCTAAGCGAAGCGAGGCGATTAGCGAGGGAGCATGGCATGTTGCCGCCCGTGGCGTGGCTAATGAAGAACGGATACGCGAACCTAGACCGAGCCAAACGAAGACGACCGCAGTTGTTTGCCCGCATCCCGCAGGCGAGAGCAAACGAGAAGGGGCAAGCGGTCAAGAAATGGGTAATCGAAGCCGAGCGATTGGCAAGAAAGTATGGCATCTTGCCGGGGTGCGGGTGGCTAACGAACAACGGCTACAAGACTCTCGACGCCGCAAAACGAAGGAACCCCGAATTGTTTGCCCACATCCCGCAGGCCCCGCGATACTCTCGAAAAGTCCTGACGCCATGAAACGCAAAGCCGTCGAAATACTGCCGAGTCCGAGTTGGCTCGTAAGGAATGGTTATTACGGCATCTACGACGCCATGCGAAAGTACCCGGAGGCATTTGCCCATATCCAGCAGGAGATCAGACGAGGCCGCACGCCCGAGGAATAGGTGCCCGTCGCCGAAGAGCGTGCAAGGAAACGCGGCGGCGCACTTCCAAATCCTGGCTGGCCTCTTCGCGCACATTCCGCAAAACGGGCTCCGATGAAAACCTGGTCCTGCCCTAAGAAGCAAGCTGCTCGCACCGCGACCATCCTGGCGAACGGCCCGGTTCCCAACCAGTATTGGTCGATGGCCGGACTTTCCACATCGCCGGGCTGTGAGGTAGACCAGGTATTCAAGGCTGGCTTCATCCGCCCTGACCAATTTCACGGCGTCGAGATCAACCGCGACATCCACGACGCCAACGTCGCAGCTTGGCCTGGCTTGAAATGGCATTACGGCGACTTTTTCCAGGTGATGCACCAGTACGAGGGTTTCAATCCGAGCCTGGTCAACGCCGATCTGCTCCAGACCGTGGACACGGCGGCTGACTACATCGCCCGCATCCTCCATCTGCTTGAGCCCTTTAGCGCGGTTCTCATTGCCAACTTCATCATGGAACATCGAGGCTACCGGTGCGATCCCGACCATGTTCTCAGGCGATTGAGCCAGTGCCAACAGTTTCGGCACGCCATGAACAACGGCTGGGGCTACGACGAACGCTGCTACCTCTACGCCGGCACCGGCAATCGGTCGCGGACGATCATGGGCAGTTTCGTTTTCAAGCGTCTTAGACATACGCAGCCATTGGCCAGAATAGAAGAAGCAAGAAGGTAAGGCTCGTGCAACTCGTAAGACCCGACGACTCGATCCCCTGCGAAACCTGCGGCACGCCGACGCCTTTCACCGGCACGAGGCGCTGCAACAACTGCTGGGAGGTCGAGCGGCGGATGCCGGACTACATGAAGTCGCCCAAGGGTTGGGACTTCGTGCGACAGTACATCCCGAAACTGGACGACTGGGTGGACGGCCATCCCGATGCCTGGGATTATGACGCCGTGCTGCGGGAGAACGAGGTGATTGTCGAGTGGTGCGACACCCTCGTCGATGGCAATGGGAACGAGCATCGAGCAGGTGAGTTCGCCGGCTGGGGATTCTACTGGAAGCACGGAGCCATCCACATTGGCCAGTGCAGCGAGCAGATCGCCCGCAAGGCCGCCGCCCTGTTCGTGAGCCGATGGTCCCGGCGGCAATCCCATTATCGCCAGATTGGATGGCCTCACAGATTGGGCGGATGCTACTTGGGAGATCAGATGAACCGTTGACCCCGGCGGGATGTCGGCACGATCAGCCGCCGGGGCATTCCTACGATCGGCAATTTTTCTCCCAATCGAGATTGGGCAGAAACTCGCGCAGCAAATCCCGCAGGGAGTGGGAACACAGGAGCCGGCCTCCGTGGTTGTCGGAAAAGTCTCGACAGCGGACGCGATACCAGTCTTCGGGCCGGCGGAAGCCGAGTTGCTCACCCAGCCAGTGCATGTAGCGCCGGCGATTTTCAGGTTGCCTCCAAAAGCCGAATGGCACGCGCGGGAATAGCCATTCCTTCCACGGATACTTTGGGTGAAGGTCCATCGCCGCCACGGCAAGGCAGGATTGGTAGTAACCGAGACACTGAGCGCCATGCTGGCGATTGAAGTCCGCGACAGTCACCTGATACCAGTCCGCTGGTCGGTCGAAACCCAATTGGCGTCCCAACCAGCGTAGGTAGCGTAGGCGGTTGGCGCGTACCGTCCAAAAACCATTGGGGGCGCGTACCGTCCCAGAACCAGAGGAGGTTTTCTTGAACTGTTTCAACTCCCAAAACTCCCAAGGGTAGTCGGGGAAGGCATCTGTCACCGCCGCCACGATCGAACCGTGGTAACGCACCGCCAGCAGCTTGCCGCCCAGATGCTGCCGAAAATCGCGGCATGTCGCTCGATACCAATCCTCGGGCTTTCGGAAGCCGAGTTGCTCGCCCAGCCAGCGCATGTAGCGCCGGCGATTCTCGCGCCGGTCCCAGACGCTGGACGACACCCGCGCAAACAGCCACGGCTTCCAGTCGTGTTCTGGAAAGAGCGAAGACATCATCTGGGGCAGGGAATAGTCGTAGCGACTCAGCAGCGCCTCGCCGCCATGCCGCAGGACATCCTTGCTCTCCACCTGATACCAGTCCTCCCAGCGGCAAACGCCCAATTCGCGGCCCAGCCACTCGATGAACCGCCGCTGGTTCTCCGGCGAGTCCCAGAAACCATGTGGAACCCGCGTAAACAACCACTCACACCAATCGTAGTCAGGAAACAGACTCCGCAGCATCTCCAAGGGGGAGCCACGGTGGTAACACAGAATCCCGCCGCCGTGGTTGTGGGTGAAATCCGTCCCCGTGACGGAATACCACTGATCCATGCGATGGAATCGCAGCCGATGTCCCAGCCACAACAGGTAATTGCGGCGGTTCTTCTCGTCTTCCCAAAAGTGTGGCGGCACAGAACCTGGGCACCACACCGGGTCGATCCGCTTGATCCGCTGCTCCGAGCAGATCGGCTGCCGACCGACAGGCTTCTTCTGGGGCAAACAGAATTTCTGCTGGGACATGAGCGTTCACATGTATTGTGAGTTGCCGCAGCCGCCGGCTCAGCCCGGCGATCCACAACCGCCCCATCGCTGTGCAGCGGGAACGCCGGGGCGCGGCGTAATACTGCCGGTGTCGGGAACTCTTGTAGCTCAAAACAGGCCGTTCCAGAGGTCTTGTGGCGAGTCTTTGTCAGGACGGAGGCGCTGGCGGTCAGCGGCGCGGCGCTGACGGATTTCGATGAGTTCTTCCAGGCGTTTTTCGGCTTTGAGACGGTTCAGGCCGGAGGTCAGCTTGGCGTGGGCGCGGTCGTACCAGTAACCGGCTCGAAGCAGAAGCACGTCCCGTTCCTCGCCGTTGCGAGTCTTGCCCAGCGTCCACCAGGCGTCGGCCAGCTTGATCTGCCCGGCAGGGTCATTCGGTGAGGCAACATCCTGCTCGGTCAACTGTTGCAGGTCGGCATCGCTCCCCTTTGCCAGGTGCGGCAGGCCGTTTTTCCAGTCGTCATCAAAACAGTAGTGACGCCCGAGTGATAGATGTGCGTCGGCATCCTCCGGGTTGTCCTTCAACTTTGCCTCGGCCCCTTGACGCTCCGCTTGCCGCCGACAATACTCCCGCACCCAGTCCCGTTGATCGAGTGCTTTCTTGCGAAACTCTTTCCCATGTGGGCGTTGGCAGGCACGGTAAACGCCGTTGGCCAGGTCGGCGGCAAGTTCATGGCGGCCTACCGACAATGCTTGGGCGATCACCCGTTGCGAGGCGTTGAAAAGCGACCTGATCTGCTCGGCATTGGCCTTCTCGCCGAATGTCAGCAGGATGGCGGTCTTCTCCTCAAGGGGGTCGATGTCGAAATCGGCGGCGGTGATCTCAATGACTTGAAGCACCAGGGCCATGTCGCCCGCCTGGCCGGCAAGCTCGCGCCCCTGACGAAGCAACACATACCGCTCGCTTGACTCCTTCGACGCCTTGGCCGCTTGGAGAATCTGATAGGCCAGCTTGACTCGCTCGGCCGGCGTCTTGGCTCGGCTGGGATTGTAGATGCTACCGATCTGTGCAGCGATCTCCTGCTGTTTGGCATCGTCGGGCACAGGAAACCATTTCTTTGGAGCCGGCGGCTCTGTTGGCTGGCCTGATGATTTGTCACTTGAGAGGTCGAACGATGGCATTGCCGGCTTCTCGGCGGCCTCGGTGGGCTTCTCAGCGGCCTCGGTGGGCTTCTCAAAGGTCGGCCGCGCCAAGGCAACCTCGGCCTTGGCGACGGCGGACTCTTCTGGCGGGTTCGGTGTAACAGGTTCAATGTTGGTGGCAGGCTTCTCTGGCTCATTCGGCACGAGTGGCGCGGCCGAATTGGTTGAATTGCCGATCGCGCCATGAAGCCTTGGTTCAGGTTGGTCGAGAGATTGCCGGCCAGTCGGCTCGCTCTTTCTCTTCTGACCGGCCTGGGCAATGGCAGCGTGCCCCTGGGTGTTGTCCGCCCGCCGTGTTGCGTTCCAAGCCAGGAATCCCCCGAGCAACAACACGCCTGCCACGGCGACGGCGATCATCGGCCCGAGACTCGTCCGCCGCTTCCTTGCGGCATGACGAGTTCGGGCTGTAGAAGATAGATCGTTGGTGATGTCAGCCCATTGCGAAGATTCAGGCGGGATCGGCGTGGCACCAGTTGGAGCCACTTGTTGCCGCAACTGCTCGTCGTAGGCTGCCTTCTTCGCTGAGTTCAGCAGGCAAACCTTCGCCGCAGCTACTTCGTTGAGCAATCGGTAAGCGTCCCGCGGAACACATAGGAAGAAGTCGCCAGCCGCCCAAGGCGGTCGGCGGATCCGAGAACGATCAGGCCGGCTTCCAGAGGTGGGGCAGCAGGGTCAGAAGCTCTTCTTCACTGGCC
>Ga0315287_10006584_pt1 | contig 11585 bp, 15 predicted proteins | sample YL17G11_0_MG_FD_205037 | JGI IMG/M metagenome (GOLD analysis project Ga0315287, IMG submission 205037) | Sediment microbial communities from Yellowstone Lake, YNP, Wyoming, USA - YL17G11_0 | ecosystem: Environmental > Aquatic > Freshwater > Lake > Sediment | place: USA: Wyoming | collected...
TAGGCCACGGAGGTGGGGTCGCTTCCATAATCCCGCTTTATCATCTTCACCCCTAGCCGCTCTGCGTGGATTCCCATCTGCTCTATGGCGGCCGCCCTGAACGTGTCCGCGGCCGCGAACACGACCTTTTTGTTGTCATTCATAAGGAGCCTGGCCACCTTGGCTATGGTGGTCGTCTTTCCGGAGCCGTTGACCCCGATGAACATGATCTTCGTGGGCTTTTGCAGGGCATCGACCCTTTCGGGTATGGAGAACGCCTTATCATTGGAAAGCGTATCCTGCAGCGTTTCGCGGATTGTGCTGGTTATGAATGCGTGGAGGTTGTCCTTCTTCACCTTGGCTCCGATCAGCTTCTCGCGCAATTCCGCACTGATTCCTTCGGAAACCGACATCTCCACATCCGCTTCGAGAAGCTCGAGCTCGAGGTTGTCCAGCAGTTCTTTTACGTCATCCTCGCCTATCACCACCTCGCGGGTGATGAAGCTTTTTATGGCGCTGACAGGGCTGAGAGAAATCCTCTGCTTCTCCTCCGCCCGTGGGGCGGGCTTCGCGATTTCGGGTTGCGGGGCCTTCGCAATCTCGGGCTGAGCCCTCACGGGTTCTGGTTGCGGGGGCTTCGGGATTTCAATTTTCGGAATTGGTGCCGGTGCGGTTGGTTTTGTTTTCGGAATTTCGATTTGCGGTCTGGGAGCCTCGATTTTCGGTGGCGGAATCGGCTTCGGGGCCTCGATTACCTGCGGCGGGCTCGGTTTGGGAGGTTGGGCGATTGCAGGTTTCTGGGGTTCGATTTTCCGAACCTCGGGCTTCGGAACTTCAACCGGTTTCGGAACTTCCTTTTTCGGGGGCGCTTCCGGTTTTTTCTCTGCCTTCGGCTCGGGTTTTTTTTCTTTTTTCTCAGGAGCAGTTTTTCTCTCTTCAATTTTCGGCTTCTCTTCTTTTTTCGGGGATGGTTCCGGTTCGATTTTCTTCTTCGGGACTTCGGGTTCCTCTTTCTCCTCGGGAGGCGCTTCCTTCTCCGCTTCCCTGCCGGTAAGGCCGTCGATGAAGCCGCCGATTTTCTTTTTCAGGAAATCGAACATGCTAGATATAGTCCTCGCGGATGTTTCCGTCCACCGCCGCGTTCAGCCTGTTCTGGTTCTGGAGCTGCTGCAGCTGCATGGACACTTCGCGAACCTTCTGCGCTATCTTGCCGAACTCCTCGTTGAGCTTCTGCACCGCGTTCCTCGTGGCATCGATGCGCCTCTTGATCTCAAGCTCGGCGTCGCCCTTCTCCATCTCGAGCATGTATTCCGCCCCGAGCGGGACGAGCACCCTGGTGTCGGAAATGGATCCCTTCACCAGCGCGCCGCCTCCGATTGGTATGAGCGCCTGCTCCGGGACTATCCCCTCCACGGTCCTGAGCGCGTTGGCCAGGTCTATGGTGGTCAGGCTCACGCGTTCGGTCTCGCGCTTTATCATGGATATCTGCTCGCGATAAATCGCCAGCTCGTAGCTCAGCGCTGCCTGGGCGTCTTCGGCGGTTGGCATAGGATCACTTCTCGACCTTCTCTATCCTGATCTTGTTCCTCTTCACCCCGTTGACGGAGCCGAAGATGGCGTATGTCTTCTGCTTGGCGGCGTTCTCGCTGGGCGCTTCGACCGTCTTGGTGAACGTCCGCTCTTCCCTGCCAAGCGATATCTTTCCGCTGACTTTGTACTCCATGGTAATCCCTCTGTAGCAATTATTTTATTAAGCCGAGCGCCTCTTCCAGGCGTCCCATCTCGAAGGGAGTGGTCCCCTCGCCGACCGCATAGCCGTTGCGGTTCACCACCGCCCCGTAGGCCACGAATCCCGTGCCCTTGTTGACGGTCCCCCTGCTTCCGGAGACCTTGAGTATGCTCTTCAGCTCGGCCATCTCGTCCTCGTTCGCGCGGTAGTGGACGAGGAAGCCGTTGTTGGTTGCGATGCACGCGCTCCCCACCGTGGTGTGCCCAGCGATGGTGGCCGGGCAGAGCTCGACCCCGAGCGCGTCCTCCATTTTTTTGACCTCGTCGCGCTCCACGTGCGGATTGACCACGCCGGCCTTGTCGCTCACCGCGACGTTGTTGCCGTGGGCGTTGTACCTGTCACCGGAAACGCAGACGTTCAGCCCGCATTTGCGGATGATTCCGAGCTCCTCATCGGTCATGATGTTGGGGAGCACTATGCCGTTTGAGTTCATGGCGATATACACGCCAAGAATGTTTGAATCTGCCACGGAAATGCGCACGGTCTCGGTCTTGAGGTTCTCCCGGAGCGCGGCCTCAAGCTTGTCCATGCTGTCCTTGGGCAACAGGGTGATTCGGTCGTTGGTCTTTACGAACATCCCGAGCCACGGGTTGCCGTAATAGGACGTCTGCTGCCTCATTTCCTATCGCTCTTCGGGGCCTGAACCGGGGCATTTGCCGGTTCCGGGGCCTTTGCGGCTGGCGCTTTCGGCGCTTCGGATTTCGAAGTTGCGGCAGGCGGTGCCGACGCGGGCTTTGAAGCCGCAGGAGCCGGGGCGGAAGCGGGCTTCGCAGCCTCCTTCTTTTCCTCTTTTTTCTCCTCGGATTTCTTCGGCTCCGTTATCTTCTCGTCCGGAAGATATGCCCTGACAGTTTCGCCGTCCTCCTTGATGAGCCTGACCTTCACGCGCCTGGGCGGCTTCTGTATGCTCCTCGCCCAGAGCAGCTTGTTGAGCTCCTCGCTTATCACCACGCGCTCGTCCTTGGCCTTCATGTGCCTTATGATGAACGCGCGGATCAGCTTCACCGCACGGGGCGTGCGCTTGTCGCGCGAGACCTTGAAAGCATCCCCGAGGGGAATCGTGTAGAGCCTTTCGAGTTTAGCCATTAGTATCACCCGGTGTCTTCAATCCTCAGCTTGTCCGTCCTCCAGTCCCTTCTCCTGCGGTTGTAGGTCACCCTGCCGCGGGTCCTGGCTATGACGAACGCAGGTATCCTCTTTATCTGCCGGTTGGCTTTCGCCAGCCTCTTCTTCTTCGTCAAACTTCTGATTCCCATAATCATCATCTCATTTCTTGTGGAACGTTATCGTCGTTTTCGTCTCGGTCTGCTCCTTTATCGCCCGGAGCAGCGTGAGCAGCTCGGCGTCCTTTATCTTCCGGCCCATGCGTTTGTACGCCATGAGCGCGTTCTTGGCGGCGGTGAGGTAGAGCTCCTTGTTCGCCACGGCGACGTTCACCAGGCGCGCGTAGGCTTGCTCGTCCAGGGCCATGCGGAGGCTCATCCTGAGCTGCTCCTCCATTTTCCTGGACTCGAGCCTCTTTTTCCTGATGTCCTCAACTTGCTCGTCATCCGCCATGTCAGACGCTCTCTTTCGCGGCCTGGTCCAGGAGCTTCCTCCCCTTTGCGGTGAGGACGCGGCCGACCTTCTCCTTCGCGAGGAGGCCCGCCTTCTCCAGTTCCTGCATGGCCTTGCGTATGGTGGAGCCACCGGCCGGCATGTGCGCATCGGGCTTAACGCCGCGGTTCTTCCTGCCTCCGTAGTGCCTCCTGAGCCGCTGCACCCCGACCTTGTTTCCGATGTATGCCTGCCTCAATATGGAGGCGCATCGGAAATACCAGAAGTCCGGGGTCTGCGGCGGGCGCACAGCGTGGGCTCCGCTCTTGACAATGCCGACGAAAGCCGGCTTTGCTATCTTCATTCCCTTGAGCTTATCCGCCGTCTTGGCGATGAGCTTGTTCGCTTCAACATCATATACAGTAACCATCGATACACCTCGTGCAACTCAAGCGGTGCGACGGAAAATTGGATACTTTCAGGGTTGAATCTATACACAATCCTATAAAAAGTTATGTTTTGCCACGTCGCCCGCCCTGCAACCGCCGGCCCGCTCCGCCTTCCGCCCCATGCGGGCGGTTCCGGGTGCGCGAAATCATCCGGCATGCCGGCTATTTAATAACCGTCGCAGCAAAGCCGCCTCATGGCAGTCACACAGTCCAACTACTCCGGAGTATATACCTCCGGAGGGGCGTTCCTCACGGCAAACGCCGACCGCGGCAGGCAGGTCTACGGCGAAAAACTGGTCAAGGAGGGCGTGAAGGAGTACCGCGTGTGGGACGCGCACAGGAGCAAGCTCTGCGCCGCCATGAAGAAGGGGCTCAAGGAGTTCCCGTTCACCACCGATAGCAAAATCCTCTACCTCGGCGCATCCACCGGCACCACCATCTCGCACCTTTCGGACATCCTCGGTCCCAAGGGCGAAATCTACGCGGTGGAGATATCGCACCAGTGCATGCGGCCGCTGCTCGCGCTTTCCGAGCGCCGCCGCAACATAATCCCAATCCACGGCGATGCGCGCCAGCCGCAGGAATATTCCGAGGTCGGCACCGTGGATGCCATCTACCAGGACGTCGCCCAGCCGGACCAGGACGACATACTGATAAAAAATGCGAAGGCGTCCCTGAAGAAGGGCGGCATCGCGATGCTGTGCATAAAGAGCCAGAGCATAGACGTGACCATGGAGCCGGCCGAGGTTTTCGAAAAGGTCGTGAAAAAGCTCGAACCGGTGTTCGAGATATTGGAAAAGATAAAGCTCGAGCCCTACGACAAGGACCATCTATTTGTAGTGATGCGGCTCAGGGGCTAGGCAACGCTTATCGACAGTTTCTTGTTTATGTCGAACGCCATTGGCAGGTTGAGCGATGCGTCCAGGCGCCATCTTATGGGGCCGGCCCCTCCGAGCACCGAAGCCGCCATGCTGAGCACCGCCCCGGCAACGCCCTCGGGCAGTTTGCCTCCGATGTCCGGTGCCTTGAATTCGAAATCGTACGTTTTCTCACCGGCAGGATATTCCTTCTCGCCGTCAAGCGGGAGATTCTGATTGAATATCACTTCAGTTGTGTTATAGGACTGCTGGGTGTACCCCGTGCCCGCGCGCACCCGCTTCGTTTTCCTGGTCTCCCGTTCCCCGACGAGCGCAACCCGCAGCTCCTTCGCCTTCTTCGGCTGGTTGAGCTTGAGCACTACCTTTCCCTTTATGGTCTCTCCGCGCTGGAACGCTGTCCTGTCCACGATTATGTCTACGCTTCCTTCGCCAATCCCAAGCACCATCACACCAGCTCCTCGGCCTTGAACAGCCGTTCGCAGTAGTGGCAGCGGTATCCGGAATCGCTTTTCGCGAACTGCCTCTCCGCGCTTTCGTTGTTGGTTATGCAGTTCGGATTCGGGCAGTGGCAGTAGCCGCGCACCTCCTTCGGGAGGCCGGCATCCAGCTTCTTGTCTATTTTCCCGTCCTTTATGATATTTATTGTCGCTCCCGGAGAAATGAGCGCTATCACGTCCGCCTCGCCCTGGGAGACGACCTTCCCCTCGATTTTCACGATGTCCTTGGTCCCCATCCTCTTGCTCGGGACGTTGGTCACCAGCGCGACGCGGTGCGGGTAATCCTCGCCGATGCGCAGCAGCTTCATGACCCTCGCGGCCCTTCCGGCCTTTATGTGATCGACGACCGTTCCCATCTCAATCTTGTCAACCTGCATGTTCTCACCTCAGCACGTACTCCAATACCGCCTGCCTCACCGGTATCCCGTAGTGCGCCTGCTCGAAGTATTTGGCCTGCTTCATCCTGTCTATGCCCTCCTCTATCTCGTTCACCTTCGGAAGCGGATGAAGTATCACCAGGTCCTCCTTCGTGCCCTTCAGGTCCTCCTTCCGTATCATGAATTTTTCAGTGACCATCTTCGCCTCATAGGGGTCCGCGAACCTCTCCTGCTGTATCCTGCAGACATATAGAACGTCGGCGGATGAGAATTCCGGCTCGCCCTTCACCTCGGCCTTGAAGCCGAACTTCCTGTCGAGCTCCTTGATATAGCTGTCCTCCATCCCGAGTCCCCTGGGCGCGATGAGGCTGACGTTCGCGCCGAACATGGCAAGCCCGTAGAGCAGGGAGCGCATGGTGCGCGCGTGCTTCAGGTCGCCGAGCATCGTGACGTTGAGTTTGCCGATGCGCCCCTTGCACTTCCTTATGGTGAACAGGTCGATTAGCGTCTGGGTCGGGTGCTGGTTCGCCCCGTCGCCCGCGTTCACCACCGGCGTGTCGCATATATCCGCGGCAAGCCTGGCCGAACCTTCTTTTGGGTGGCGGACGACCAGAACGTCGGCGTATCCAGCCACGGTCTTTATGGTGTCGGTATATGTTTCGCCCTTTTTCAGCGAGCTCGTCTCGGGCTGGAAGTCTATGTATCCCATGCCGTTGCGGAGCGCTGCCGACTGGAAGGAGAGTTTCGTCCGTGTGGACGGCTCGAAAAACAGCGTGGCGGCGATTTTCCCGCCCAAAGCCGGCTTCTTCTTCCCCTGCCGGATTTCCTCCGCGAGGTCGAGTATCTTCTCAATCTCTTTCTTTTCCAGGTCCCGTATAGAAATTAGGTCCATGAATATCATATTGTATTGGAGAAATAAGAATAAAAACTAGGGCGTTTCCTGAATCATCGTCATCCTATCCACGACCAGCTCCGCAATTTCCACGGCATACTCGGTGATGGTGCGGATCAGGATCAGCTCCGTCCTCAGCTGCGCCATCTCGGGCGTGTCCCTCTTTGCGAGCGCTATGGCCAGCATGTTTTTACGGAGGCTGCTTAGCCGCCCCTCGAGCAGGTGGCCCTTCCTGATGAGCACATGGGCCGCCGCCACGTCGTTGCTGAAGAACGCCTCGACCGCCTCGCGCCCGAGTTCCATGGATTCCCAATTCAGCTTCTCGAGCTCGCCGGTATGCCTGCTCCTCGCAAGCGTTTTCGCCGCAACCCCTATGTTCTGGGCGATATCCCGGGATGTGTCGGCAATGTGCTCTATGTTCCTCATGAGCACGATGTAGTCCATGGTGTCCCGCGCTTCCAGGCCGAGCTCCCTCAGCAGCGCCGAGTCCTTTGAAGCGAGCTCGAGTTCCCTCCTGACGAGGAAATATATCTTGTTCACTTCGCCGTCCCGCCCCTCCACCTCCGCCGCCAGGCCGGCATCGTTCGTCAGGAATGCCTGAAACGCGTTCTTCTGCATGCTATAAGAAATCATCTGCGCCCTCTTCATCATCTTCTTTATGGAGAAGCCGGCTGGTGAGAAGAAATTCTGGAGCGTTACCTCACGGTCGTTCTCATCGGTGATCTCCAGGCCGGTCGTCCGTTCCAGCACTGAAAGCACCACTTCATGCACCTTCCTTTCGAGCGGCTCCGAGGACACTATGCGTATGGTCTCATACCCGGCCAGGTAGCGGGCGAATATGGTGCGCTTCAGGTCGTCGTAATCTCCGAATTCGCCTACTCTGAGCACCGTGGTCCTGGGCGGCTCCTCGGCTGCCTTGCCCGTCTTGACTATGAGCGAACCCTCGGAGGTCTCATCAATGTTGAGTTCCTGGCCTGCCTTTATGCCCTGCTTGACCACCCACTGCTTGGGCAGGGATATTGCATAGGTTGATGTTCCGGTTATCTGGACCTTTCTTCTGACCACGGGTTCGCCTTTCTCCTTATGTCTATATATTGTAAATAATTACTATATAGATTTGTTTTAAAATCCTTATTTTATTTTTAAACCAACCTAAAAAGTATATACTCTACTTACGCCTCCTTACAGCAATTACGTCAGATTATTATTCTCCGGTGCGGCATCTTCTTCAGAATCAGTTTCAGTAAGTGGAAAGTGGTGATAACCGTGGAAAAACTCAAAACCCTTACCCTGGACCTTTGGCCGGAGAAACGGACTGTCGGCATAGTGAAAGCGCCGGTGCAGTTCAACGCGGTCTTCCCCCTCCTGGACCGGCTCAATGCCGGCATGAAAACCCGGCTCAGGTGCATCTCCCCGCGGCTGGCCGAACGGATGCTCACCGGATTTGTGGAAAAGCCCCTGCTCTGCAGCTTCTTCAACGGGGACTGTGCGTTCCCGACAAATGCCCTGGTTGCCAACGAGGCGCCCTGGAAACGGCTGGGCAAAGAAATCGTCTTCGGGACCGGGCCCCGTTTCATCCTGCCCACGCACGAATATTGCGGTGAGTGCGACATCGCCCTCGTGGCGGCCCCCCTCGCCCCCTACATGTTTGTGGCCGACGGCAAGGACATCATAGTTGATGTCGAGCCGGCCCGCATCCGCCCGATCCTCCGCTTCCCGCCGGAATCCGGCTGGGGCGTCACGCGCGATCTGGACACCGCGATTCCGACCGGTGCATTGGAGTCATCCCCCTCGGAAACCGGCGTGCGCTACCTCTCACGCGTCTTCAACGGCCCATATATAGGCCCGATAGTCCGCAGGATAGGCCCCCACGGCCATGGTGTCGATGAGATACTCCTCTCCAACCGCACTTCTGAAACATATTCCGTGGTCGTGGAGGTGCCGGATGCCGACCTCCGCGTTCTCCAGGCGACCTCTCCCGTTCATCCGCAAAAAGCACTGGAGGTGGACTGAAATGAGAACGCAAATCCGGTTTACCCAAACACAGCTCAACCAGATGCTCGGCACCATAGTCCACACCACGCTGTACGAGGGTGCGAAGCACCGTACCCACCTGATATGCAATCCCCAGAGGCGTGGCGTGGAGGGCTGGCCCCTGCTGGGCCGTGGCATGGAGGCGGCAAAGCACGCGGCACTGAAATGCCTTGGTGATAAAGGGCGGAAAGCGCTCGAGGCGAAAGAACGTGCGAAGGGGGACGAGCTCGCACGCCTCTCATCGGCCAAGGGGGAGCAGCTCGAGGAATGGAAACCCGCTCAGGGCATATACTGGAAACGCAGCCCGGCGGTCAGCCTTGGCGACATCTGGGACATAAGCGCGACCGCTTACGGCAAATTCCAGGAGGCGGGCGCCCTCCCGGCCCGCCTCTCAATTGACTGCGACGGCCGGCCCGCCAGCCTTGCCAATGCGCTCAGTGATGAAACCAAAGTCCCGCTCAGCGTGTGGCTCGGCGAAGGCGAATCCTACGTGCTTTCCAAACAGCTGAGAAAGATGGATTGCCTCAGGGCCATCCGCTTCATCGTCAACCCTGTGCAGATAGAGGAACTGGCGCAGGACTGCAGCAGCAGGTTCCCTCTCGGGAGGTTCCGGTCCACCGCCATGGAAACCGCATTCGCCCGCTCAGAGCGGCTCAGGGACGAGGCATATCTCTTCTTTGCAAAAGAGCTTGCCGGAAACAGCGACGAAGGGAGGGAAATAATCGCCCGCGCCCAAATCGGCATGATGACCGGTAAATACGCATTCGAGGTACTCAAACAAAAGTTTGCCGCGGGTACTCCCACCGAGCAGCTCGAGTTCAACCGCGTGTTCGTGCTCGACACCAAGAACCGGATTTCCGACAGCTTCTACTACTCACTCCACGCGGTCACCGACTATTTCGGCGGCCTTTTCTCCTACTGGTTCGCCGAGTTCAAGAACGGCCGGCTCGAAAGCCTCCCGGCCATGGACAGCGCTGGCGAATGGGCCCGCATCAGCGCCCGGCGAAAGCGGCTGGAGGGTCAGCTTGGCGGCGCAAAGAACGCGTTCGCAAGGAACGTGGCAGCCCGGAGGCTCGCGGCACTCGGCAAAGAGGCGGCGCGGCTGGAGGCCCTCACGGGCGCGGCGCGCAAAACCCGTGCCGAAGAGGCGCTGGCGCTGGTGAAGCAGAAGACGCTGGCACTGGTCAACATATATGAAATCACCGCAGAAACGCCCATCGATACGATATCCCTTTTCGGAAGGAAGTGCCCGTGCATCAGGCTGGACGAGAGCCTCGTGCCGGATGGCGCGAAACACACCCTGCGAAAGGTGCAGGCCGCCTACGCGGCGTCCATAATCCCGAACCGGTTCTATATGCAGAACCTCGCCACCGTCAAGGAGGCGATGATGATAATCCTGGCAGGTATGGGGCTGGTGAAGGTTTTCGAGAAAATTATAATGTCCTTTTCCCACCGGGCGGATGTTTTCATTGCTCCGTTTGGGGAGGTGCTCGCGAACGCGCTTAACGGCGTCGCGGCCATGCTTTCCGGTTCAATCCGGACCGGGCCTAAAGGCGAAGGCGCGGAGCAGGCCGAGGTCGAGCACGCTTCCGGAAAGGCGATCAAATGGGGCCTTCTGGGCGGTTTCGTCGCTTCTGTCGCAAACCTGGCGGCAATATCTTCGTTCAGGGGCGCGCGGCTGCTGCAGAGCCTTCTCCACGCGGTATCGGGCAACTTCACGACCCAGGTCGTCTTCCAGGGCGGGGTATGGGGCGGCCTGTTCCTGAAGTCGGGCAATGTGCTCCAGCGCCTTGGCCTCCTACGCAAGGAGGTAAACGTGGGTTGGGAGACGTTCAAGGAGGTCAACGTGCACAATATCTTCGGGCTCTGGCAGGCGGTTATCGGCTCGGTCGCGCTCTGGATATCCACCTTCGCCATTGGGATGTACGGCATAATAGAGGAACCCGCCCGGGCGGGCCACTGGGGCGGCGTGCTGCTCTTCGTGACCGCGGTTCTTGAAACGCCAATGGCGGCAGTGGGCATCGCCATAAGCCCTCTCATCAACAGGTACAATACCATGAAGGTGCTCGAGCGCACGGTGGACGAGGCCGAAGCAGAGGCCGACGCAGAGCGGGCCGCGGTGCGCTGAACTCCCGCATATTCTTTTATATTTTCTTGCCTTACTTTGAACGGATTCTGGAGTTGCTGGCATGGTATTGATAGTTTTCGAAGGTATAGACGGATGCGGGAAGGAGACGCAGATAAACCTGCTGAAGGGCAAGCGGCCCGACGCCGTCGTCTTCAAGTATCCCACCCGGGACTATCCCATGCTGAACGACTATCTCGAGAAGAAGGCGGCCATCGACCCGCAGTCGCTCTTCCTGCTCTTCCTCGCGGACATCGCCCACGAGCAGGAGAAGGTGAATGCCGCGCTCTCCGAAGGCAAGCTGGTAATCCTCGACCGCTACTGCTTCTCCACCATCGCGTACGAAGTGAACGGCATCAACTACGCCAACGGGAAGAAAATAGTCGAGGGTGTCGGCTACCTCAAGCCCGACGCGGTCATCCTGCTGGACATCATCCCTGAAGTTTCGCAGGAGAGGAAAAAGAAGCAGAAGCAGCTGGACCGCTACGAAGAGGACGTTGCTTACCTCGGAAAAGTGCGGGCAAATTACCTGAAGCTCTTTGAAGAAAGATTTTTAACACCGAATTGGCACAAGGTGGATGCCGGCAGAAACATAGAGTCCGTGCATGCGGACATAATGAAACTAATTAAGTAGCTCCGTTCGTCTAGACCGGTCAAGGATTGTGGACTTTCACTCCATCGACCTGGGTTCAAATCCCAGACGGAGCATTTTTGTTTCCTGACTCGGCAGGGAAGCAAGCTTCCCTGCGCACCGAGTTCGATGCGTCGAACTCGATTGCGCCGCTTCGCGGCTCGTGGGAAACACGAACCGGTTAAGGAATCGACAGTAGGAAAGTGGGCTTCCCGGTTGGCCCTGGCAAATAAGCAAGGAGCCTACGCCGTCTGCTCAGTCCTGTATCCTGCAAGCACGGTACAATAGGTTTAGGGCTGCTCCTTCCGGCCTGACCCGGTTCACATATTGTCCCGCCACGCAAGGCAGGACGTCAGCGCTTAAGGCGCAGGGCATGATTATCTGACAAAACGCCCCGG